>Ga0213827_1000268_pt1 | contig 51203 bp, 36 predicted proteins | sample MC6MC0898MG_FD_180669 | JGI IMG/M metagenome (GOLD analysis project Ga0213827, IMG submission 180669) | Enriched soil aggregate microbial communities from Iowa State University, Ames, United States - MC6-MC0898-MG | ecosystem: Environmental > Terrestrial > Soil > Unclassified | place: USA: Iowa...
AATGACCTGGTCGATACGCGCATGGCGCAGAAAATCGCCCAGATCAGCGGCGTCGGCATGGTCAGCATCGCCGGCGGGCAACGCCAGGCGGTGCGGATCAAGGTCAACCCCGAGGCCCTGGCGGCCAACGGCCTGAACCTGGCGGATGTGCGCACCCTGATTGCCGCCTCCAACGTCAACCAGCCCAAGGGCAACTTCGACGGCCCGACCCGGGTGTCGATGCTCGACGCCAACGACCAGTTGACCTCGCCCAAGGACTACGCCGAACTGATCCTCGCCTACAACAACGGCGCGCCGTTGCGGCTCAAGGATGTTGCGCAGATCGTCGATGGTGCCGAGAACGAGCGCCTCGCGGCCTGGGCCAATGAAAACCAGGCGGTGCTGCTGAATATCCAGCGCCAGCCGGGGGCCAACGTGATCGAGGTGGTCGACCGGATCAAGGCGCTGTTGCCGAGCATTACCGACAACCTGCCAGCCGGGTTGGATGTCACGGTGCTGACTGACCGCACCCAGACCATCCGCGCCTCCGTCACCGACGTGCAGCACGAACTGCTGATCGCCATCGCCCTAGTGGTGATGGTGACCTTCCTGTTCTTGCGCCGCGTCAGCGCCACCATCATTCCTTCGATTGCCGTGCCGCTGTCATTGATCGGCACCTTCGGGGTGATGTACCTGGCCGGTTTTTCGGTCAACAACCTGACCCTGATGGCCCTGACCATCGCCACGGGGTTTGTGGTCGACGATGCGATCGTCATGCTGGAAAACATCTCGCGCTACATCGAGGAGGGCGACAGCCCGCTGCAGGCGGCACTCAAGGGCGCGAAGCAGATCGGTTTCACCCTGATCTCCCTGACCTTGTCGCTGATCGCGGTGCTGATTCCGCTGCTGTTCATGGCCGACGTGGTCGGGCGGCTGTTCCGTGAGTTTGCCATCACCCTGGCGGTGGCGATCCTGATTTCCCTGGTGGTGTCCCTGACCCTGACGCCGATGATGTGCGCACGCTTGCTCAAGCCTGAGCCCAAGCCCGAAGAACAGAGCCGTTTCTATCGTGCCAGCGGCGCGTGGATCGACTGGATGATCGCCGCCTACGGGCGCAAGTTGCAGTGGGTGCTCAAGCACCAGCCACTGACCCTGATGGTAGCCATCGGCACCCTGGGCCTCACCGTGTTCCTCTACATGATCGTGCCCAAGGGTTTCTTTCCGGTGCAGGACACCGGGGTGATCCAGGGGATTTCCGAGGCGCCGCAGTCGATCTCCTTCGCCGCCATGAGCCAGCGCCAACAGGAACTGGCCAAGATCATCCTGCAGGACCCTGCGGTGCAAAGCCTGTCGTCCTACATCGGCGTGGACGGCGACAATGCCACCCTCAACAGCGGCCGCCTGCTGATCAACCTCAAGCCGCACAAGGACCGCGACCTCAGCGCAGCCCAGGTGATCACCCGCTTGCAGCCACAACTGGACAAGCTGGTGGGCATTCGCCTGTTCATGCAGCCGGTGCAGGACCTGACCATCGAAGACCGGGTCAGTCGCACCCAGTACCAGTTCAGCATGTCGTCACCGGATGCCGAGTTGCTCAGCCTGTGGAGCGGTCGTCTGGTCGAGGCCCTGGGCCAACACCCGGAGCTGACCGACGTCGCCAGTGACCTGCAGGACAAGGGCCTGCAGGTCTACCTGGTGATCGACCGCGACGCGGCGTCGCGCATTGGCGTGTCGGTGGCCAACATCACCGATGCCCTGTACGACGCCTTCGGCCAGCGGCAGATCTCCACCATCTACACCCAGGCCAGCCAGTACCGCGTGGTGCTGCAGGCCAGGGATGGCGAGAAGATTGGCCCGCAGGCGCTGGAGCAGATCCACGTCAAGACCACCGACGGCGGCCAGGTTCGGCTGTCCAGCCTGGCGCGCATCGAGGAGCGCCAGGCCCAGCTGTCGATCGCCCACATCGGCCAGTTCCCGGCGGTGATGATGTCGTTCAACCTGGCGCCCGGCGTGGCGTTGGGGCAGGCGGTGGAACTGATCGAACAGGTGCAGAAGGACATCGGCATGCCACTGGGGGTGCAGAGCCAGTTCCAGGGGGCGGCCCAGGCGTTCCAGGCCTCGTTGTCGAGTACCTTGCTGCTGATCCTGGCGGCCGTGGTGACCATGTACATCGTGCTCGGCGTGCTCTACGAGAGTTACATCCACCCGATCACCATTCTGTCGACCTTGCCCTCGGCGGCAGTCGGGGCCTTGCTGGCGTTGCTCTTGAGTGGCAATGACCTGGGGATGATCGCGATCATCGGCATCATCCTGCTGATCGGTATCGTCAAGAAAAACGCGATCATGATGATCGACTTCGCCCTCGAGGCCGAACGCAACCAGGGCATGGACCCGGCGACGGCGATCTATCAGGCGGCGCTGCTGCGTTTCCGGCCCATCCTGATGACCACCCTGGCCGCGCTGTTCGGTGCCGTGCCGCTGATGCTGGCCACCGGTTCCGGTGCGGAGCTGCGCCAGCCCCTGGGCCTGGTGATGGTCGGCGGGCTGCTGGTCAGCCAGGTCCTGACGCTGTTCACCACGCCGGTGATCTACCTGTACTTCGACCGCCTTGGGCGGCGCTGGCGGCCCGCGCCTGAGCGCCTGGAGCCGGTAGAACAGCCATGAACCTGTCCGGACCCTTCATCAAGCGCCCGGTCGCCACCATGCTGCTGAGCCTGGCGATCATGCTCCTGGGCGGCGTCAGCTTCGGCCTGCTGCCCGTGTCGCCATTGCCGCAAATGGATTTCCCGGTGATCGTGGTCCAGGCGAGCCTGCCGGGTGCCAGCCCGGAGGTCATGGCCTCCACCGTGGCCACCCCGCTGGAACGCTCCTTCGGCGCCATCGCCGGGGTCAACACCATGAGTAGCCGCTCCAGCCAGGGCTCGACCCGGGTGATCCTGCAATTTGACCTGGACCGCGACATCAATGGCGCGGCGCGGGAAGTGCAGGCGGCGATCAACGCCTCGCGCAACCTGCTGCCCAGCGGCATGCGCAGCATGCCCACCTACAAGAAGGTCAACCCGTCCCAGGCGCCGATCATGGTGCTGTCGCTGACCTCGGACGTGCTGGAAAAAGGCCAGTTGTATGACCTGGCCTCGACCATCCTCTCGCAAAGCCTGTCCCAGGTGCCGGGCGTGGGCGAAGTGCAGATCGGTGGCAGCTCCTTGCCGGCGGTGCGCATCGAGCTTGAGCCGCAGTTGCTCAACCAATACGGCGTGGCCCTGGATGACGTGCGCAACACCATCGCCAACGCCAACGTGCGCCGGCCCAAAGGCTCGATCGAAGACGATCAGCGCATGTGGCAGGTGCAGGCCAACGACCAGTTGGATAAGGCCAAGGACTACGAACCGCTGATCATCCGCTACCAGAACGGCTCGGCGTTGCGCCTCAGTGACGTGGCCAAGGTCAGCGATGGCGTCGAGGACCGCTACAACAGCGGCTTCTTCAACGACGACTCGGCGGTGCTGCTGGTGATCAACCGCCAGGCTGGCGCCAACATCATCGAGACGGTCAACGAAATCAAGGCGCAGCTGCCGGCCTTGCAGGCGGTGCTGCCGGCCAGCGTCAAGCTGAACCTGGCGATGGACCGTTCGCCGGTGATCAAGGCCACCCTGCACGAAGCGGAAATGACCCTGCTGATTGCCGTGGCCCTGGTGATCCTGGTGGTGTTCCTGTTCCTGGGTAACTTCCGTGCTTCGCTGATCCCGACCCTGGCGGTCCCGGTGTCGCTGGTCGGCACCTTTGCGGTGATGTACCTCTATGGTTTTTCCCTGAACAATCTGTCGCTGATGGCGTTGATCCTGGCCACCGGCCTTGTGGTGGACGACGCCATCGTGGTGCTGGAGAACATTTCCCGGCACATCGACGATGGCATCGCCCCGATGAAGGCGGCGTATCTGGGGGCCAAGGAAGTCGGGTTCACCCTGTTGTCGATGAACGTCTCGCTGGTGGCGGTGTTCCTTTCGATCCTGTTCATGGGCGGGATCATCGAGAGCCTGTTCCGCGAGTTCTCCATCACCCTGGCCGCCTCGATCGTGGTTTCGCTGGTGGTGTCCCTGACCCTGACCCCCATGCTCTGCGCCCGCTGGTTGAAACCCCACACTCCGGGCCAGGAAAACCGCCTGCAGCGCGGCAGCCGCAAGGCCAACGACTGGATGGTCAAGCACTACGCCAGCAGCCTGGACTGGGTGCTGCGCCATCCGCGCCTGACCCTGTTCAGCCTGTTCATCACCATCGGCGTCAACGTGGCGCTGTACGTGGTGGTGCCCAAGACTTTCCTGCCGCAGCAGGACACCGGCCAGTTGATCGGTTTTGTGCGCGGTGACGACGGGCTGTCGTTCAGCGTGATGCAGCCGAAAATGGAGATCTTCCGCCGTGCGGTGCTCAAGGACCCCGCGGTGGAAAGCGTCGCCGGGTTCATCGGCGGCAGCAACGGAACCAACAACGCCTTCATGCTGGTGCGCCTCAAGCCGATCAAGGAGCGCAATCTGTCGGCACAGAAAGTCATCGAGCGCCTGCGCAAGGAAATGCCCAAGGTGCCCGGTGCGCAACTGATGCTGATGGCCGACCAGGACCTGCAGTTTGGCGGCGGCCGCGAGCAGCAATCGTCGCAATACAGCTACATCCTGCAAAGCGGTGACCTGTCGGCGCTGCGCGAGTGGTACCCCAAAGTGGTGACGGCGCTCAAGGCCCTGCCGGAGCTCACCGCCATCGACGCCCGTGAGGGCAGTGGTGCGGCGCAAGTGACGCTGGTGGTCGACCGCGACCAGGCCAAGCGCCTGGGCATCGACATGGCCATGGTCACTTCGGTGCTCAACAACGCCTACAGCCAGCGGCAGATTTCCACCATCTATGACAGCCTCAACCAGTACCAGGTGGTGATGGAGGTCAATCCCAAGTACGCCCAGGACCCGATCACCCTCAACCAGGTGCAAGTGATCACCTCGACTGGCGCGCGGATTCCGCTGTCGGCCATTGCCCACTACGAAAACAGCCTGGAAAACGACCGCGTCAGCCACGAAGGGCAGTTCGCTTCCGAGAGCATCGCCTTCGACATGGCCGAAGGCGTGACGGTGGAGCAGGGTGGGGCGGCAATCGAACGGGCAATCGCCAAGCTCGGTCTGCCGGAGGAAGTGATCGCCAAGATGGCCGGCACCGCCGACGCCTTTGCCGCGACCCAGAAGAGCCAGCCGTGGATGATCCTCGGCGCCTTGCTGGCGGTCTACCTGGTACTTGGGGTGCTGTATGAAAGTTATGTGCACCCGCTGACCATTCTTTCCACGCTACCGTCCGCCGGGGTCGGCGCCTTGCTGTCGATCTATGTGCTGGGCGGCGAGTTCAGCCTGATCTCGTTGCTGGGGCTGTTCCTGCTGATCGGCGTGGTCAAGAAAAACGCGATCCTGATGATCGACCTGGCGCTGCAACTCGAGCGCCATCAGGGCCTGGCGCCGCTGGAATCGATCCGCAGCGCCTGCCTGTTGCGCTTGCGGCCGATCCTGATGACCACCCTGGCGGCCATCCTCGGCGCCTTGCCCTTGCTGCTCGGCAGTGCCGAAGGCGCGGAAATGCGCCAGCCGCTGGGCCTGACCATCATTGGCGGGCTGATCTTCAGCCAGGTGCTGACGCTCTACACCACCCCGGTGGTCTACCTCTATCTCGACCGTTTGCGCCACCGGGTCAACCGCTGGCGTGGGGTTCGTACCGATGCTGCTCTGGAAACCGCGCTATGACTGACCGTTACCCACTCAACCGCGACTGCCTGTCGCCCCAGCGCCTGGTGACGGCCCGTGGCTCGCGGTTGCTGAGCCTATCCCTCAGCGCCCTGATGCTCAGCGCCTGCGCCGTCGGCCCGGACTATCAGCGCCCCAGCGTCGCCGAACCGGCCCAGTACAAGCAGGCCCAGGGCTGGCGCCAGGCCAATCCGAGCGATTCCCTGGCCCGTGGTGCCTGGTGGGAGCTGTATGGCGATCGACAGCTCAATGGCCTGGTGGAAAAACTCAACAGCTCCAACCAGACCGTCGCCCAGGCCGAGGCCCAGTACCGTCAGGCCCAGGCCCTGGTCGCCAGCGCGCGGGGCGCGTTTTACCCCACGGTCGACCTGAGTGCCGGGAAAACCCGCTCCAGCCAGGGCACGGGGAGCAGCAGTTCATCCTTGAGCAGTTCCAGCAGCGGCATCCGCAACACCTACAACACGCAGTTGGGGGTGAGCTGGGAAGCGGACATCTGGGGCAAGCTGCGCCGCGGCCTGGAGGCCAACGAGGCCAGCGCCGAAGCGAGCTTTGCGGACCTGGCGGCCATGCGCCTGAGCCAGCAATCGGAGCTGGTGCAGAATTACCTGCAATTGCGGGTCATCGACCAGCAACGGCGCCTGCTGCAGGCCACCGTGGAAAACTACCAGCGCTCGCTGAAAATGACCGAAAACCAGTACCGCGCCGGGGTGTCTGGCAAGGACGCGGTGGCCCAGGCTCAGACCCAGCTCAAAAGCACCCAGGCCGACATGATCGACCTGATCTGGCAGCGCGCGCAGTTCGAGAACGCCATTGCGGTATTGATGGGCCAGGCGCCCGCCGAATTCACCCTGGCCGAAACCCAGGAGATCCCGGCCTTGCCCGAAGTGCCGTTGAGCCTGCCTTCGCAATTGCTCGAACGGCGTCCGGATATCGCCTCGGCCGAGCGCTCGGTGATTGCCGCCAACGCCAATATCGGTGTGGCCAAGGCCGCCTACTACCCGGACCTGACCCTGAGCCTGTCCGGTGGTTACAGCAGCAGTACCTCGGCCGACCTGATCAGCTTGCCCAACCGTTTCTGGTCGGTGGGGCCGCAGCTCAACCTGCCACTGTTCGACGGCGGCCAGCGTTCGGCCGAAGTCGATCGCAACGAGGCGCTGTATGACCAGACCGTGGCCAAGTACCGGCAGACCGTACTCGATGGGTTTCGCGAGGTGGAAAACTACCTGGTCCAGCTCCGGGTCCTGGGCGACGAAGCCGTGGTGCGCCAGCAGGCGCTGGATGCCGCCCGGGAGTCGTTGCGCCTGATCCAGAACCAGTACAAGGCCGGCCTGATCGCCTACCTCGACGTGGTGGTGGTGCAGGCAACGGCCTTGAGCAACGAGCGCAGTGTGCTGACCTTGCAGCAGAGCCGACTGATCGCCAGCGTGCAGTTGATTGCGGCGTTGGGCGGCGGCTGGGATGGGCAGTTGATGCCCGCTGAAAGCCAATGATCCTGGCCCGGTAAGGGCTTTGTCGAGCGTGTTACAGTCTTTCTGTCGCGCTAGTGGCCTTTTGATTAGTTTGCAGGTGCTTTCGCCCTTGGAATCAGTACAATCGGCAACTTTCGCCCAGGGTGCACGGATGCTTCAGCCAGGGCATTGTCGAGAAGTCTGATGCTCATCGGTAACTATTCCCCTGCGCTGGTCCTGATTTCGCTCTGCGTGGCTATTTTGGCGTCCTACACCGCCCTCGACATGACCGGGCGTATCGCTACGGCGAAGGGGCGGGCGGCCCACCTGTGGACCGTCGGCGGTGCACTGGCCATGGGCGTCGGGGTCTGGTCCATGCACTTTATCGGCATGCTGGCCTTCAGTTTGCCCATCGACCTGGGCTATGACTTCGCCATCACTGCCTTGTCGCTGTTGATCGCGATTCTCTCCTGCGGTTTTGCCTTGTGGCTGGTCAGCCAGCCCCAGTTGCCGGCCTGGCAGTTGGGGTTTGGCGCCTTGATCATGGGGGCGGGCATCAGCGCCATGCATTACACCGGCATGGCCGCCATGCGCATGACCCCGGGCATCGATTATGACCCAAGCCTGTTCGGCGCCTCCCTGCTGATCGCGGTGGGGGCCTCGGCCGCGGCGTTGTGGATCGCCTTCCGCCTACGCCAGAACACCCCCTATGTGCGCTTCGCCCGGGGCGGGGCGGCGGTGATCATGGGCCTGGCCATTGTCGGCATGCATTACACCGGGATGGCGGCGGCACGCTTTGCCGATGGCAGCTTCTGCGGTGCGGCGGTCGATGGCTTGAGCGGCAAGGGCCTGGACAACCTGGTGCTGGTGACCACGTTGGCGGTGCTGAGCATTGCCTTGCTGACCTCGATTCTCGACGCCCGTCTTGAGGCGCGCACCTCGCAGTTGGCCAATTCCTTGACCCTGGCCAACCGCGAACTGACCCAGCTGGCGCTGCATGACACCCTGACCGGGCTGCCCAACCGGGTGTTGCTGGCCGACCGCATCGACCAGGCCATGCTCATGGTGCAGGAACAGAACGGTTGTTTTGCCCTGATGTTCATCGACCTGGACGGTTTTAAACCGGTCAACGATGCCTTCGGGCATCACATGGGCGATCAGTTGCTGCGCGAGGTCAGCGTGCGCTTGCGCGAGGACTTGCGCAGCCAGGACACCCTGGCGCGGATCGGCGGTGACGAGTTCGTGTTGCTGGTGCAACTGCACGAACGGGACGATGCGTTGCGCCTGGCGGCACGCCAGGTGGGCCTGATTTCCCAGGTGTTCCGGGTCGGCGAGCACGACCTGCAGATCTCGGCCAGCGTCGGTATCGCGGTTTATCCCGGCAACGGCCAGACCGCGCAAGAGCTGTTGATGAACGCCGACGCGGCGATGTACCACGCCAAGGGGACTGGCAAGAACGGCTACCGTTTCTTCGATGTGTCGATGAACAACAATGCGCGGCGCCAGTTGCAGTTACTGCAGGACCTGCGCAACGCGCTTGAACAGAAGCAGTTCCGGTTGTATTACCAGCCCAAGTTCGATGCCAGCAACGGCCATCCGGTGGGAGCCGAAGCGCTGCTGCGCTGGGAACACCCGACCCAGGGCATGCTGCTGCCGGACAAGTTCATCGAACTGGCGGAGAAAACCGGGTTGATCATCCCCATCGGTGATTGGGTGCTCAATGAAGCCTGCCGGCAGATGCGCCTGTGGCACCTGCAGGGCTACACCAGCTGGCGCATCGCGGTGAACCTCTCGGCGCTGCAATTCTGTCACACCGAGTTGGTCCACAGCGTCGCCAAGGCCCTGGCCACCCACGGCCTGCCTGCCAACAGCCTGACCCTGGAGATCACCGAGACCACAGCCATGAGCGACGCCGACGCGAGCATGACGGTACTCAAGCAGCTTTCGGAGATGGGTGTCGATTTGTCCATCGATGACTTCGGCACCGGTTATTCGAGCCTGATGTACCTCAAGCGCCTGCCCGCCAACGAACTGAAGATCGATCGCGGTTTCGTGCGCGATCTGGAGCGCGACAGCGATGACGCCGCGATCGTCTCGGCCATCGTTGCCCTGGGCCAGGCTTTGGGGCTGCGGATCGTTGCCGAGGGCGTGGAAACCGACATGCAGCAGGATTTCCTGACCCAGCTGGGCTGCGATTCGCTGCAAGGCTACCTGCTGGGCCACCCGTTGCCGGCGGAACGCTTCATGCTCGACATCCATCGGGCGGAGCAGGTGTTGTAATGCCTCTGTAGCAGCTGTCGAGCAGCGCGAGGTGGTGATCTTTTGATCCTGGTTTTGTGGGTGTATCCGTTGCTGCGGTGATGGCTACTTAGGGTTCCGCCCTGACGGCGGGTTACTTGGAAAAGCCCCAAGTAACCAAGGGCTCTTACCCCTGACGTACGGCCCCTCGCTTAGGCTCGGGGTCCCTTCGCTACGGTATCCATCCGGGGGGCATCGCCTCCGGTTTGCTTCGCTGCACCTCCTCTCGATGTATGCGGCTTCGCCGCACGGCGCTACGCGCCTCCCCCAGATGGACACCTTCGCTCAGCCTGCCGATGGGCGGGTGGATCAAGATCAAGAGCTGCAGGCGAGCTAACGCTCGGCCTGTTGAGTGGTAAGGGCGGGCGAGGCGGCCTACCGGCCGGCCTGCTTTTTTTGGCTGGAACATCTATGTGGGATGCCCTTGTGGGAGCGAGCCTGCTCGCGATGACGGCCTCTGCCACACCATAGATCTCGACACTACCCCCCCTTAGCAGTGTGCGAGTCGACCGACCAATCAGGCCAGGTCCACCAGGACAATCTCGCTGTCCTCGATCGCGGTGACCCGCAACACTCGCTCATCGGCAACCGCCACACCATCTCGCGCTTCGGCGCGCAAGCCGTTGACTTCAATGGCTCCCGTGGCCGGCACCAGGTACGCCCGGCGGCCGTTATCCAGCGCGTATTCGGCGCTTTCCCCGGCTTTCAGGTTGGCGGCCACCAGCCGTGCATCGGCGCGGATCCGCAGGCTCTGGTCATCACCGGCCTTGCCGCTGGCCAGGGTCACGAAACCTTCGCGCTGGCCCTTGGGAAAAGGCTTGGCCCCCCAGGACGGTGCGGAGCCGGCCTCGTTGGGGATGATCCAGATCTGGAAGATCCGGGTCGCTGTCGACTCCAGGTTGTACTCGCTGTGGGTGATCCCGGTCCCGGCGCTCATGACCTGGACGTCGCCGGCTTCGGTACGGCCCTTGTTGCCCAGGTTGTCCTCGTGGCTGATGGCGCCTTCGCGAACGTAGGTGATGATTTCCATGTCCCGATGCGGGTGTCTGGGGAAGCCAGTGCTCGGGGCGATCACATCGTCGTTCCACACCCGCAGGTTGCCCCAGTGCATACGCTGGGGATCGTGGTATTCGGCAAACGAGAAGTGATGGTGGGCGTCGAGCCAGCCGTGGTTGGCGCCGCCCAGGGAGGTGAAGGGTCTGAGTTCAAGCATGATCGTCTCCTGAAAGGTTCGTCATACAACGAGAACCGGTGGTTGATGGCGTGCATCTTCCATCAGGCACAAATCGATAAAAAGCGTAAAAACTCCTTCAAACTTATCTATAGACTCGATGTTTATTCAGGGCGCTTACTTCGGCAGCACCTTCACTTCATCACTTAAACCAATGATGGATAAGCATTTGACTAGAACTCCCGGGCAAATGCAGACACCATAGCTCGCAACAGCCTCACACCCTGGAGTCAGCGTGCCGCAACACACCCCCGATCTTCCCCCCGAGCTTTTGCCCCTGGCCGAGATGCCTTTGTTCAAGCGCCTGGCCGCGCGCTTTTTTGGCCATGGCCTGACCCGTTTGCGCGCCCAGCATCGAGCGTCCTGGTTGCACGGTCAGGCCGACGGCTTTCGCAGCGGACATACCGCCGGGGTGGATTACGGCTACCAGGAAGGCAGGGCCGAAGGGTTGGAGGAAGGGCGTCAGGTCCTGCTGATTCGCGATAGCCGCTGCACCGAACACCCCGCGCCGCGGGTCGACGAGCACCTGTTCGACGACTGGCGACTGCCCTTGAGTGCTGACCTGAAGAAGCGCATCAAGGCGGATGTCGCGCGCCTGCTGCCGGCCGACGCGCAACCCAGCGCCGCGCAGTGGAAGATGATCTTCAGCGATACACCGTCCACCTCGGTGATTGCCGGGGCGGGCGCCGGCAAGTCGACCACCCTGGCGTTGCGTATCGTGTTGCTGACCCAGTACCTGGGCTTCGAACTGGATGCCCTGACGGTGGTGACCTTTACCCGGGAGTCGCGCAAGGACTTCATCAACAAGCTGATTGCTCTCTACGCCTTGTGGGACCGGGCGCTGTCACAAAAGGACGCGCGCGACCTGGTGCGCACTTTCCATTCGCGGATTTTGCCGATGGTCCGCAGCCTGCCTGGCTTCGAGCGCCTGCAAGCCTTTGAAAACCTCAGCGAGCGGACGCTGCTGGATGACACGCAGGTCGACAGCAACCCGTTCGACCTGCGGATCAACGACACTCAGCGCCAGCAACTCAACGCCTGTTTTCACCGGCTGTTTACCGACAACCTGCGTTTTCGCGAGTTGATCACGCCATTGTCGCGCCACGCCTTGCAACTCAAGGAGCTGGAACGCGATCACCCTGATGTGCAAAAGCGCATGGCGGTGACGGAACTGGCGGCCAAGCGCGACGAAGAACTGTGCGATGTGGTCGAGGACCTGTGGTTGCGTGCCGGCGCCTGGCCGATCAAGGGCATCGAGCCCAGCCGGCAGACGTTCGAGATCAATGGCGCGACCTTCCACTGTCATGGTTACATCCCGAGCCTGGACGCCTGGGTGGTGTTGGGCTTCGACCCCCAGGAAAATCCCCAGGCAAGCCGCCCCAATGCCAAGCTCACGGTGCGTGCGGAATGGGCGGTAAAGCGCACCCTGTTTCAAGCTTTCTGCCGTAAACCTTTGATTTGGTTGGATAGTTATCAGTCGTCAAAGCGAGTTTTGGCCACGCTTGCGGGGGATGCCAGCGCCGGTCCAGGGTTCGACTACAAGGTCAAGGGCGAGCTGGCCAGCGCGCCCTTGCTTGACTGTTTTGTCGGTGCCGCCAGCTTTATCGAGAACCTCGGCCTCGACGTGCCCGCCGCAGTGGGCCAGATGTCCTTTGCCAAGGATGATCCGGACCGGTTTTTCTTTGAAGCATTGAGTCTGTTCTGGCGGACCTTCGAGGATCATCTGCTGGACCAGAAGCCACCGGTGATGACCTACAACCGGATGTTCGCCTTGTTCAGCGAACACTCGCCGGAAAACCTCAGGCTGCTCAGCGATGAACTGCTGCGACCGATGTCGCACCTGATGATCGACGAATTCCAGGACGTTTCGCCGCAGATCGTCTCCTGGTTGCGGGCAACTCTCGGTGAGGTCCGTCGCCGCGGACCGGCCATGCATGTCGGCCGTGGGGCCCAGCGTTCTTCGCTTTTGTGCGTGGGTGATGACTGGCAATCGATCTACGGCTGGCGTGGCAGTTCGCCCAAGTACTTCATGGAGTTCAACCAGCAATTCCCGTCACCCAGCACCACTCGGGTCATGCTCAGCGACAATTACCGTAGCCACCAGTACATCATTGATGCGGCCGAACATATCGTGCGCGCCGCCCCGGCGATCCCGGGCAAGAAGGCCAAGGCATGCGGTCAGGCGTCACCGTTGCTGGCGGTGCAGGTCCATGATCGCGACGAGGCCGCGCTAGGCAAACGCCTGACGGAGCACTACCAGAAGGGTGATTCAATCTTGATGCTGTATCGAAAAAGCAGTGATAAGCTACTGATAGAACAGCATATTTCATCTGTAGTTAATGTAGATTCTAGCTTGCCGTACGAGGCCAGACGCCTCAAGCAGTTGACCTACCACAGCGCCAAGGGACTCCAGGCGGACGCGGTGTTCCTGCTGGGGGACTGCCAGCACCTGACCAGTTCGCCCTACAAGAATCAGGTCTATCGGATGGCGGGATTGGGCAAGGACGGTGATGCGGATCCGTACGACAGCGCGCAGAAAGACGAAATCCTGCGCCTGGCGTATGTCGGCATCACCCGTGCAGTCAGCCATTGCTACTGGTACGTCGATGCCCAGGAAGGACCGATGGTCAACATGCCGCGGGCATCCGACCGGATCGCCGTCAAGCCGTTTTTCGCCGATCATCGTACGAGTGGCATCAGCAATCGTGCTCAGACGTAGCGCTTGAGCGCCTGGGAGGGGATGAAGGCTGCGAGTTCATCCTCCACGGCTTCGATGATGCGCTCCACATCCGCGGCGTTCATCACCGTGGCGCAGGGAATCGCGGCAATGGCCAGCAGCGTCTCGCCGCTGACGCGGTCGAACAGCCGGGCGATCATGCTCCCCGGGGCGTCCATGTTGGCCTCGAAGCCCACGGGATGAAAATGCCAGCGCATCAACTGGCAGGCGTTGGGAAAGGTGACCTTGGTCTGTGAAGCCTTGTTCATCTGTTGCCCACCTGGGTGATCGAGCGCTTCCGTTAGCTCATGGCAGGAGAGAGCGCCGTCTGTGGCGCCATTGGTTGAGTGAATAAAAATACCACTCGTTCAGCCTGCAATTGCCGGGTTTTTCAGGCCATTTGGCGATTGAACGCGGTTTTTATGCGCTGGATCACGTTCTGACGTTGCCGGTTGTCATTGAAGCCCACGGGTAAGTTCGGCAAGCTCGGCACTTTATGTCGTCGAGTGCCCTATGCCTGCCCCGGAAGATAGCCCGTTGTTGACCCAGGCCACCGGCGAAACCGTGCTGCGTTATCACCTGTGCTGGAAGCACCGCGACCTGGACGGCGTGATGGCGCTGTATCACCCGGACATCCAGTACCACGACTTTTTCCAGAACCGGGTCCTGGGCTTGAATGAACTGCGCGAATACGTGCGCAGCAGCATGCCCCGTGATCCGGAGGAGGCGCTGGAGCATTCGGACCGCATCCGCCTGGATGGCGACACCGCGTTCATCCAGTACCGCATGACCTTGCGCGGCGGCGAAGGGCTGGTGTCGTTTCGCTCCAGCGAGGCCATCACCGTGCGTGACGGGCTGATCTGGCGCGTCAACGAATACGCCTCCCTGGTCCACGAACAGCGCGACAGCCGCACACCGGGGGCTCCGCGCCCGGCGGCCAGCCGGTTGGGGCTGTCACCCCGGCAGCTGAGTTTCATGGCCCAGGACCTGCAGCAGTATTTCCAGCGCCAGCAAGCCTATCTCGATCCGCAACTGGATCTGCAACGGGTCGCCGAGGAGTGCGGTTACAGCCGCAACCAGATTTCCTACCTGCTCAACCAGGTCCTGGGGCAAAGCTTCTACCGTTACGTCAACCAGGCGCGGTTGCAGCATCTGTTGGCGGCACTGGACCGCGCCACACCGCCGGTGCGCATCGACGAACTGGCCTTCGCCGCCGGGTTCAACTCGTTGTCGGCGTTCTACAGTTGTTTTCGCCAGCACACCGGGCTGTCGCCCAAGGCCTACGTCAAACAGATTTCTTTGCGTGCACGCGCGCAAGACAAGCCCTGAGCCAACCCACTAGGATCGACGCCATCGAAACTTGAATGGCGGAATTTGCATGCCGGCTTGGCGCACGATCAGTTTGTGGATGGACCAGCTCGAAGAGCCGCTGTTGCCGCGGCCCGCTCTTGAGCACGAGCTGGATGTCGATGTGGTGATCATCGGCGCCGGGTACACCGGGCTCTGGACCGCGTACTACCTCAAGCGCCAGGCGCCGCAGCTGAACATCGCCATCGTCGAGGCGCAAACCGCCGGTTTTGGCGCTTCGGGTCGCAATGGCGGCTGGCTGATGGGTAACCTGCTGGGCGAAGACCGCCTGCTGGCCGGCTTGTCCGCCGAACAACGGCGCGCCTCCTTCGACTTGCTGCACGGCATTCCCGATGAGGTGGAGATCGTCCTCGAGCGGGAAGGCATCGACTGCGATTACCGCAAGGGCGGGGTGCTGTATTGCGCCGCGCGTTATCCCGAACAGGAGCACAGCCTGCGCCAGTATCTGGATGGGCTCTATGCCCAGGGCCTGGATCAGTCCGACTATCGTTGGTTGACCCCCGAGCAGCTCAACCAGCAGATCCGGGTTGCCAAGCCCTATGGCGGGATCTATGCGCCGCACTGCGCGACGATCCACCCGGCCAGGCTGGTGCGTGGCCTGGCACGAGCCGTGGAGCGCATGGGGGTGAAGATCTACGAAAACAGCCCGGTCACTGCCTGGCAGTCGGGCAGCGTGCGCACCGCCAAGGCCAGTGTGCGTGCGCGCTGGGTGGTGCCGGCGGTGGAGGGGTATGCCGTGACGCTGGCCCCGCTGGGCCGTTATCAATTGCCGGTGCAGAGCCTGCTGGTCGCCACCGAGCCGCTGTGCGCAGCGACCTGGGACGAAATCGGCCTGAGTCGCGGCCAGGCCTTCAGCGAAAGCAGCCGCCAGGTCACCTATGGCCAGCGTACAGCCGACAATCGCCTGGTGTTCGGTGCCCGTGGCGGCTATCAGTTCGCCGGTCAACTGCGGCACAACTTCGACCTGACCCGCAGTGAGGTGGAGCTGCGGCGCTACCTGTTCGGCGAACTGTTCCCGCAGCTCAAGAACGTACAGATCACCCATTCCTGGGGCGGCAACCTCGGCATGTCGCGCAACTTCAAGCCACACATGCTGTGCGACGTGCGCAGCGGCATTGCCCTGTCGGGTGGTTATGGCGGCGAAGGCGTCGGCGCCAGCAACCTCGGGGGGCGGACCCTGGCCGACCTGATCCTGCAACGCGACAGCGAACTGGTGCGCCAGCCCTGGGTCATCCCCCAGGGCGGCCTCGACGCGCTGCGCGCCTGGGAGCCGGAGCCGCTGCGCTGGCTGGGCTACAACGCGATCATCCGCAGCTTCATCCATGAAGACCGCACCCTGGCCGACCTGCACAGCGCACCCTGGCGGCGCAAGCTCGCCACACAGGTGGCGGGGTTCATGGAAGGCTTGATGCACTAAACGCGCTTCACTCACCCACAGGTATCGACATGAGCATTACCCAGTTCAAGAACACCCAGCATGTACCGCTGCAGGCATCAGCCCCGGTTGCCGTCCCGCTTGGCACGCTGGTGGCCGTGACCTCGACCACCAGCGTGGAGCGCAGCGACGGTGTCGAAACCGGGATCTGGGAGTGCACCCCGGGTCGCTGGCGGCGGCAGATCGTCGCGCAGGAGTTCTGTCACTTCGTCCAGGGCCGCTGCACCTTCACTCCGGATAACGGCGAGCCTCTGCAGATAGAAGCCGGCGATGCCCTGATGCTGCCCGCCAACAGCACCGGGATCTGGGACATCGAAGAAACGGTGCGCAAGACCTACGTATTGATTTTTTGATCCTCTGATCAACCGAAGACCTGCCAATAAAAACGCCAAACAGGAATCGAATCATGATCCGTTTACCCCGTGCACCCCTGATGCTGGCCCCGCTGATGCTGGCTGCGTCCCTCAGCCAGGCCGCCGAGACCGTGAAGGTCTACAACTGGTCGGACTACATCGCGCCGGACACGATGAAAAACTTCCAGAAAGAAACCGCTATCGGTTTCAGCTATGACGTCTACGACAGCAACGAAACCCTCGACGGCAAGCTGATGACCGGACAATCGGGGTATGACGTGGTGTTCCCCTCCAACCACTTCATGGCGCGGCAGATCGCCGGCGGGGCGCTGAAGAAGCTCGACAAGAGCCAATTGCCGAACTGGCAGAACCTCAATCCCGTGTTGCTCAAGGCCCTGCAAGACAACGACCCGGGCAACGAGCACGGCTTTCCCTACCTGTGGGGCAGTACCGGGATCGGCTACAACATTGCCAAGGTCAAGGCGGTGCTGGGGGACAACGCTCCCGTGGATTCCTGGGACCTGATCTTCAAGCCCGAATACATGGAGAAGTTGCAGAAGTGCGGCGTGGCGATCCTCGATAACGGCCCGGAACTGCTGCCGGCGGCCTTGAACTACCTGGGCCTGCCCCACCATAGCAAGGACCCGGCGGACTACAAGAAGGCCGAAGCCCTGCTGATGAAAGTACGGCCCTACGTCAGCTATTTCCATTCCTCCAAGTACACCAGTGACCTGGCCAACGGCGATATCTGCGTTGCGGTGGGGTTCTCCGGTGACATCCTGCAGGCCGAGAGCCGGGCCAGGGAAGCCAACAACGGCGTGGACATCGGCTACGCGATTCCCAGGGAAGGCGCGGCGATCTGGTTCGACATGGTGGCCATGCCCGTCGACGCCCCCGACGAAAAACAAGGCTACGCCTTCATGAACTACCTGCTGCGCCCCGACGTCATGGCCAGCATCAGCAACCATGTGCACTACGCCAACGGTAACCAGCAGGCCGACAGCCTGATCGACCCGGCTATCAGGAACGACACCAAGGTCTATCCGAGCCCGGAAATGATGGGCAAATTGTTCGCCCTGCAAGCCATGCCCCTGAACATCGACCGGATTCGGACCCGGCTGTGGAACAAGATTCGCACCGGGAGTTGATCGGCAATATCCGGTAGGGCATTGCGCCCTTATGCAGGGCCGCGGTGCTGTAGGTTCCAAGCCTTCTCAGGGGACGAGGGACGGCAGATACCATGAAGGCTGGGGATTTGCGCAAGGGCCGCGTATCGGAGATCGGACGGGTTTATTTGCTGACAGCGGTGGTTGACCAGCGCCGCCAGTTGTTTGCAGATTGGCGCGTCGGGCGCTTGCTGGTCGAGCAGTTCAGGCTTGTCGAGGAAGACGGCTGGGCAGTTTTTTTGGCCTGGGTGGTGATGCCAGATCATTTCCATTGCGTGGTGGCGCTGCACGACACAACCCTGGCGCAGCTCATGTGTCGGATCAAGTCGCGCAGTAGCCTGGCGATCAATCGAACCCTGGGGCTCGAAGGCCGGCTGTGGCAGAAGGGCTACCACGACCGTGCCGTGCGCGAGGACGAAGATGTAAAGCACATGGCGCGGTACGTGGTACAAAACCCGATCCGCGCGGGCCTGGTGCAGCGAGTCCACGACTACCCATTGTGGGACGCCTGCTGGCTGTAGCATCTGGCGCAGCCTGTCAAATCCAATGAACGTCCTGCGGCCGTTGACGCAGCCTCGCAGGCTCGACAGCTGCTACAAGGCCAGCCCGGTTTTTGTAGCAGCTGCCGAAGGCTGCGTTGGGTTGCGCAGCGACCCCCGGCGGCGGTATTGCCAAATCCAATGAACGTCCTGCGGCCGTTAACGCAGCCTCGCGGGCTCGACAGCTGCTACAGGCGACCCCTGCATTGTCACGGCGTCTGATAACGTTCGGACCAAATGCGGGGGGCATACCCCAACGGGGTAATGGGCGCGCGAGCCGGGGTTCTCTAGAGTAGCGGTCCTTCGCCGGCGCGGACCGGTGCATCAATATTGCTGAGGAGAGGACATGCGTGCACGTGAATTGGGCATCACCCTGGGCTTGGGCGTGCCGGGGCCGTTGAATGCCATTACCGATGTCCCCGGGGTTCGGGTCGGGCACAGTACGCTGCGCGAGCGGGTCAACGGCAAGCAGGTCAGGACCGGGGTCACGCTGATCCAGCCGCGGGCCGGCCATGCGCGGCAGCAGCCGTGTTTCGCCGGTTGCCATGTGCTCAACGGCAATGGTGATGCCACGGGGCTGGAATGGATTCGTGAAGCCGGGCTACTGACAACCCCGATTGCCATCACCAACACCCACAGCGTCGGCGTGGTGCGTGATGCCCTGGTGGCGCTGGAGCGTGACAGCCTGGCGGACCCGGCGACCTACTGGTGCATGCCCGTGGTGATGGAGACCTACGATGGCGTACTCAACGACATCTGGGGCCAGCACGTGGGCCCCCAACAGGTGGCAGAAGCAGCCGCCAATGCCAGTGCCGGCCCCGTGGCGGAAGGCGCGGTGGGTGGTGGCACCGGGATGATCTGCCATGAGTTCAAGGGCGGTATCGGTACCGCGTCGCGGCAGGTGCCGGCCGGGCAGGGTGGCTACACCGTCGGTGCGCTGGTCCAGGCCAACCATGGCAAACGCCGCGAACTGCGGGTCGACGGCTATCCGGTCGGCCGCCAGTTGGCGCCAAGCCCATCGCCTTTCGAGTACCAGGGTACGCCCGGCATGGGCTCGATCGTGGTGATCCTCGCGACCGACGCACCCCTGCTGCCGCACCAGTGCCAGCGCCTGGCCCAGCGCGCCTCGATCGGCATAGCCCGCACCGGTGGCGGCACCGAAGACTCCAGCGGAGACATCTTCCTGGCCTTCGCCACTGGCAACCAGAATCTGCCGCCTGCGGACTACGGGCGCAAGGACCTGTCCTTGAGCACGCCTCTGGCCATGCTCAATAATGACTACCTTTCCGCCTTGTTCAGCGCAGCGGCCGAAGCGGTGGAGGAGGCGATCATCAATGCGTTGCTGGCGGGCGAGGACATGGACAGCGACGATGGCCGCCGCGTGGCTGGACTCACGGCCGAGTTGCTGTTGCCGGCGTTACGCGCCTCAGGCTGGTCCAGCGCCAAGCGCTGAGTGTTTAATCTTCCTTGCGGATGGTGGCGACATCATCCGCCTTGACCTTGACCGTCGCGCCGGAAATGTCCTTGAACTCGACAAAACCGTCTTCAGCTGTGGTGTCCGGCATATCTTCGGTCAGGTATTGGGTGCCGTTCTGCAGGGTCACCACCGTTGGGGTCGAGCAACCTGCCAGCGCCAGCAAGGCGACCACGGCCAGGGGCATGCACAGCGTACGGATGTTCATACTAAAACCTCTCAATCCAGAATCACTTGATCGGCCTGATGCGATGAGCAGCGGCGCGATATCACTAGGCCCTTGGTCCCGCTTATCCCGGGAAAGTTCGCTTAGGCCCTGAAAAAGCTGGAAAAACGTCATTGTAGGTTAGCTGCGAGGGACAAAACCCGGCCATTTATCCTTTTCCATTTGCCAGCGGCGCGGCTGAACTGCTATCTGTATGCATAACCAGTATCCGTTCGCCATGGCCCTTTCTATCTGTGACCGTCAATCCGCTCGAAGATCCGTTCTACTACCTGAATAACTTTCAGCAGGTACTCGCCTGGCTGCAGCAGCGTTATGCCGATGTGCTGAGCCCGCAGGAGCAGGCGTTCATCGAGCGTTTCGCCCAATTGCCACGGGCTTCCCAGGCGCTGCTGGTGCGCATGGTGATGCGCAAGGGCGAACACTTTCGCCAGGGCAAGTTGCAGTACCCGGAAATCGGCCCGACGGCGCTGGCGGTGCAGCCGTTGCTGGCGCTGGGCTGGGTCGACGATCAGGCGCCATTGACCCTGGACCAGGTGTTCGAGGTGCTGCTCAAGGGCGAGATCCTCGCCTGCTTCGGTGCGGCCATCGACCAGCCCAAAGCGAAAAAAACTGCCTGGCTCGACGCCTTGCGTGAAGCATTTCCTCAGCCACAAACCCTCAAGCAATGGTACCCGGCCCTGGATGATCGGCTGCTGAGCCTGACCATCATGGACCTGTGCGATCGCCTGCGCTTGATGTTCTTCGGCAACCTGTACCAGGACTGGTCGGAGTTCGTGCTGGCGGACCTGGGCATCTACACCTACGAGAAGGTCGAGTTCTGCGCCGAGTCCCGGGGTTTGCGCAGCCGTGAGGACGTCGAGGCGTTTCTCTACCTGCACGGCTGCCAGCAAGCTTTCGAAGGCGCTGAGGAGGTGAGCCAGGTGGTGGCCCGGATTCACGCCCTGGACAGCGCCAACCCCTGGCTGCAGAGGCGTCGCGACAAACTGCTGTTCCTGCTCGGGCAACAGTGCGAACGCCTGGCCGACTGGCCGGCCGCGCTGGAGATCTATCGCCAGTGTCACTACCCGGGGGCCAGGGTGCGCCTGATCCGGGTACTGGAGCGCTGCGCCGAGTATGCCCTGGCGCTGGAATTGGCGACCCAGGCCGAGCTCGCACCGCAGAGTGCCGCCGAGCAGCAGCAAGTGCTGCGGATGCTGCCGCGCTTGCGGCGCAAACTCGGCGGGCCGCCGGCGCCACGGCTCAAGCCGCGGGAAGTCGAACGCCTGGACCTCAACCTGCCGCGCGTCGACCCTGCGTTGTCGGTGGAATTTCATGTCCAGGCGCACCTGGATGACCCGGCGGCACCGGTGCACTACGTTGAGAACAGCCTGATCAACTCCTTGTTCGGCTTGCTCTGCTGGCCGGCGATCTTCGCACCGCTGCCCGGAGCGTTCTTCCACCCGTTCCAGCGCGGGCCGGTGGACCTGCTGAGCGAGGATTTCCATGCGCGCCGCGCCGAGCTGTTCCAGGCCTGCCTGGACGAACTGGACGATGGCCGGTATGCCGCGACCATTCGCCAGCGTTTTCACGCCAAGGCGGGTGTGCAATCGCCCTTCGTGTTCTGGGGGGTGTTGACCGAGGAACTGCTGGAACAGGCATTGCTCTGCCTGCCACCGGAACACCTCAGGCATTGGTTCGATCGCCTGTTGCTGGACATCAAGGCCAACCGCGCCGGCATGCCCGACCTGATCCAGTTCTGGCCGCAGCAAAAGACCTACCGGATGATCGAGGTCAAGGGCCCCGGCGATCGCCTGCAGGATAACCAGTTGCGTTGGCTGGAGTTCTGCCACACCCATCAGATGCCCGTCGCCGTGTGCTACGTGCAGTGGGCGTTACCTTGAGCGTGAGCTACAGCATCGCGGTGCGTGCCCTGTGTGAGTTCACCGCCAAGAGCGGCGACCTCGACCTGCGCTTCACCCCATCGCCCACGGCCCTGGAGGGCATCGTCGGGCATCGCACCGTGGCCTCGCGGCGCAGTCCGGGCTACCAGAACGAAGTGGCCGTGCAAGGCCAGTACCGGCAGTTGAGCATCCGGGGCAGGGCGGACGGTTATGATCCGGCGCAGAACCGCCTGGAAGAAATCAAGACCTACCGCGGCGAGCTGGAGCGTATGCCGGCCAACCACCGGCAACTGCATTGGGCCCAGGCGAAAATCTATGGTTGGTTGCTGTGCCAGCAACTGCACCTGGCTGAGATCAACCTGGCACTGGTGTATTTCGACATCGTCAGCGAACGGGAGACCAGCCTGGTATCAGCCTGCAGCGCGCTAGAGCTGGAGACCTTCTTCAATCAGCAGTGCGGGTTGTTCCTGGCCTGGGCCGAGCAGGAGTTGGCCCATCGCGAGGCGCGCAATCAGTCCGCCCAGGTCCTGCGGTTTCCCCACCCGGACTTTCGTCCCGGCCAGCGTCACCTGGCGGAATCGGTGTTCAAGGCGGTCAGCACCGGACGCTGCCTGATGGCCCAGGCCACCACCGGCATCGGCAAGACCCTCGGCACGCTGTTCCCGATGCTCAAGGCGTTGGCGCCGCAGGAACTGGACAAGGTGCTGTTTCTCACCGCCAAGACGCCAGGACGCAAACTGGCGCTGGATGCCGCGCAGGTGTTGGTCGATAGCGCACCGGGCCTGCCCTTGCGGGTCTTGGAAATGGTCGCCCGGGACAAGGCCTGCGAGCACCTGGACAAGGCCTGCCACGGTGAATCCTGCCCATTGGCCAAGGGCTTTTATGACCGCTTGCCGGCGGCGCGCCAGGCCGCCAGCGAGGTAACGCTGCTCGATCAGGCGGCACTGCGCCAGGTCGCCCTGGCGCACCAGGTGTGTCCGTACTACTTGAGCCAGGAAATGGCGCGCTGGGCCGACCTGGTGGTCGCCGACTACAACTACTACTTTGATTTCAGCGCGCTGCTGTTCGGCCTGGCCCAGGCCAACCAGTGGCAACTGGCGGTGCTGGTGGACGAGGCCCACAACCTGGTGGAGCGTGGGCGGCAGATGTACAGCGCCAGCCTGGATCAGTTCAGTTTCAACAGCATGCGCAAGATCGCCCCCGAGGTCCTGAAGAAAAGCCTGCAGCGGGTCAACCGTGAGTGGAACGCGCTGCACAAGGAGCAGACCAGCCCTTACCAGGCCTATGCCAAGGCGCCGGACAAACTGTTGCAGGCGCTGTCGCTGTGCACCGCGGCCATCGGCGACTACCTCAACGACCACCCGCAAGGGCTGGACGCCGAAGTCCAGCGTTTCTACTTCGATGCGCTGCAGTTCTGCCGGGTGGCGGAGCTGTTCGATGAGCACTTTGTGTTCGACATCAGCAAGCGCCAGTCCAGCGGCCAGCGCAGCCTGGCGCTGCTGTGCCTGCGCAACGTGGTGCCGGCCGGTTTTATCCGCCCCAGACTGACCGCGGCGCGCAGTGTGGTGATGTTCTCCGCCACCCTCAGCCCGCAGCGCTATTACCGCGACCTGCTGGGGCTGCCGCCGGCGACGGTGTGGATCGACGTCGAGTCGCCGTTTCATGCCGACCAGCTCAAGGTGCAGATCGTCAGCCAGATCTCCACTCGTTTTGTCCATCGCCAGGCTTCCCTGGCCCCCATCGTCGAATTGATGGCGCGCCAGTTCAGCGAGCGCCCCGGCAACTACCTGGCGTTTTTCAGCAGCTTCGATTACCTGCAACAGGTGGCCCAACTGTTTGCCCGCAGCCACCCGCACATCCAGCAATGGTCGCAGTCCCGGGGCATGGACGAAAGCAGTCGCCAGGCGTTTCTCGAGCAGTTCACTGCCCATAGCCAGGGCGTCGGCTTTGCCGTACTCGGCGGGGCGTTTGGCGAGGGCATCGACTTGCCCGGGGCGCGGCTGATTGGCGCCTTCATCGCCACCCTGGGGCTGGCGCAGCTGAACCCGGTCAACGAGCAGTTGAAGCAGCGGATGGCGGCGATTTTCGGCGATGGTTATGACTACACCTACCTGTTTCCCGGCGTGCAAAAAGTCGTGCAGGCCGCCGGCCGGGTGATCCGCACCCAGCAGGATCAAGGGCTGGTGATGTTGATCGACGATCGATTCGCCGAGCCCAAGGTCCAGCAGTTGCTGCCACGCTGGTGGTCCGTCAGCGGCCGTGCTTGAGGTCGATGCTGTCAGTGGATGCGGAACTTGAACAAGGTGCAGGGGTAACCGTCCACCGGCAATCGGTGTTGGCTCAATTCGCTTGCACCCAGCGCCGGGATGACCTTGGCCCAGAACGCCTTGGCCGCCAGGTTGGCGTCCAGGTGGAACACCTGCCAGCAGCCGGGAAACTGCGGTAGCAGGGCGTCCACCACGTGGCGACCAACACCCTGGCCACGGTATCGGCGGCTGACGAACAAATAGCTGATGTTGAACTCCACCCCCGCCAGGTGTGCCGTATCGTCCACCGTGACAAAACCGGCCAGTGCTCCATCTACCCGGATCAGGAATGGCTGGGTGGCGGGCTTGCGCCAATAGTCGGGCGGCAGCTGCACATTGAACAGGCCGCGCTCGGCGAAGGTCAGCGGCAGCCACTCACTGAAGTCATAGAGGTAGAACTGCATCAGGTTCTCGATGCAGTCCAGCTCATCGCGCTGAGCGCGCAACAGTTCGATGCCGGGCATGGGGCAGGCTCCTCCAGTGAAGCGGTACCTGTGACCCTAGCGCACAATCAGCCAGGCGCTACCGCTATCGCGGGCAAGCCCGCTCCCACATAGATGTTCCAGCCAAAAAAAGCAGGCCGACCGGGAGGCCGCCTTGCCCGCCCTTACCACTCAACAGGCCGAGCGTTAGCTCGCCTGCAGCTCTTGATCTTGATCCACCGCCCATCGGCAGGCTGAGCGAAGGTGTCCATCTGGGGGGAGGCGCGTAGCGCCGTGCGGCGAAGCCGCATACATCGAGAGGAGGTGCAGCGAAGCAAACCGGAGGCGATGCCCCCGGATGGATACCGTAGCGAAGGAACCCCGAGCCTAAGCGAGGGGCCGTACGTCAGGGGTAAGAGCCCTTGGTTACTTGGGGCTCTACCAAGTGACCCGCCGTCAGGGCGGAACCATAGGCCGCCATCACCGCAGCAACGGATATGCCCCCAAAGCCAAGATCCAAAAACCGCAGCGTGTTGATTGCCGGGCCGGTCAGCCGAGCATTTCTTTCATCCGATACCAGGCCATGCCCAACGCCAGCAGCGGGGTGCGCAATGCGCGGCCGCCGGGGAAGGTCAGGTGCGGCACTGCGCTGAACACGTCGAAACCGTGGCTGTGTCCGGCATGGATCGCTTCGCCCAGCAGGCGGGCGCACCAGTGGGTGACGTTCAAGCCGTGGCCCGAATAGCCCTGGGCGTAATACACGTTCGGGTGCGCCGATAGACGGCCGATCTGCGGGAAGCGGTTGGCGGAAATCCCGATGCGGCCACCCCATTGATAGTCGATGCGCACATCGGCCAACTGCGGGAATACCTTGAGCATCTGCGGTCTCATGTAGGCGCTGATGTCCGCCGGGTCCCGCCCGGAATAATGACAGGCACCACCAAACAGCAAGCGCCGATCGGCGGATAACCGGTAATAGTCCAGGCCGACTTTCTGGTCACACAGCGCCAGGTTCTGCGGGATCAACTGATCCGCCGCCTGCTGCGACAGCGGTTCGGTGGCGATGATGTAACTGCCGGCGGGCAGGACCTTGCCGCTGAGCTTGGGCTCCAGTTCCTCAAGGTGGGCGTTGCAGGCCAGCACCAGGGTGCCGGCGCGCACCGAACCGCTGGCGCAGCGCACTTTGACCGTGCTGCCGTGAATGATCTCCAGCACCGGGCTGTGCTCGAAGATCCGCACCCCCAGGGACTCGGCGACCTGTGCTTCACCAAGCACCAGGTTCAGCGGGTGCAGATGCCCCGAGCCCATGTCCACCAGCCCCCCGGCGTAGACCTTGGAATTGACCACCTGGTCGATGTCCTGCGCTGCCACGAGCCGGGTCTCGTGGGCATAACCCTGGGCCTGGAGGCTCTGTTGCTCAGCCTTGAACGCGGCAAACTGCGCCGCGGTGTTGGCCAGCTCGCAAAAGCCCCAGCGCAGATCACAATCGATGCCGTGCTGGCGGATGCGCTCGGCCACCACCTGCACCGACTCGATCCCCGCGCGCTCCAGGTAACGCACGCCGTCCTCGCCGATGTAGCGGGTAAATCCCGAGACGTCATGGCCGACGCCGCGGATCAGTTGTCCGCCGTTGCGCCCGCTGGCGCCCCAGCCGATCCGCCGCGCCTCCAGCAGGATCACCGAAAGCCCGCGCTGGGCCAGTTCAATGGCCGTGTTGACCCCGGTAAAGCCGCCGCCGATCACGCAGACGTCCGCCTCCAGGTCCGCGCTCAGCGCCGAGCGTTGGCGCATGCCCTTGGCGCTGGCGGCGTAGTACGAACGGGCGTGCTCGGTGTCCGGGTGGAATTGAGTGGCCTGGTTCATTGGTTGGACTTCACTTTGGTCCACGAGCGAGTCATCAGGCGCATGATTTCTGGGGTCGGAGTGGTGGAAATGTACAGTTTGTCGAGCACCGCCTGGGGCGGATAGACCTCAGGGTTGTTCACCAGTTCGGCATCCATGAACGGCTTGGCGGCCGGGTTCGGGTTGGCGTAGCCGACGGTGGCGCTGACCTTGGCAATCACTTCGGGGTCCAGCAGGTAGTTGATGAACTCGTAGGCTTGCTTGGGGTTGCCGGCATCGGCCGGTACCGCCAGCAGGTCGAACCACAGGTTGCTGCCTTCCTTGGGGATGGCATAGGCGATGTTCACCCCGTTCTTCGCTTCCTTGGCCCGGTTGGCGGCCTGGAACACGTCGCCGGAGTAGCCGAAAGCGATGCAGATATCACCGTTGGCCAGGTCTGAGACGTACTTGGAGGAATGGAAGTAGGTAATGTAGGGCCGAATGGTCAGCAGCTTGGCTTCGGCCTTTTTGTAGTCTTCGACTTTTTCGCTGCGCGGGTCCATGCCCAGGTAGTTGAGGATGGCCGGGTACACTTCATCGGCCGAATCCATCATCGACACGCCGCACTGGCTGAGCTTTTTCAGGTTCTCGGGTTCGAACATCACCGCCCACGAGTCGATATGTTCAACCCCCAGCACCTGCTTGATCTTGTCGACGTTGTAACCGATGCCGTTGGTACCCCACAGGTAGGGCACCGAGTGCGCGTTGCCGGGGTCGTTCTTTTCCAGCAGGGTCAAGAGTTTCGGGTCCAGGTTCTTCCAGTTGGGCAACTGCTCGCGATCGAGCTTGAGGAAGGCCCCGGCCTTCACCTGGCGCGCCAGGAAGTGGTTGGACGGCACCACCACGTCGTAGCCGGTACGACCGGCGAGCAGCTTGCCTTCCAGGGTTTCATTGGAGTCGAACACGTCATAGATGACCTTGACCCCGGTCGTGGCGGTGAAGTCGGCGAGGGTGGTTTCGCCGATATAGTCGGTCCAGTTGTACACGCTGACGCTGGGCTGCGCATGGGCAACGGCGCTGCACAGCAGCGCCAGGGCAACGGGAACCACGGCTTTCATTAGACGCATTCGACACCTCTTGGAATCATTGTTTTCGATGTATGGAAACTTTGTAGGAGCGAGCTTGCTCGCGATGACGGCAGATCAATCAACATCGTTGTTGCTGCGGCTACCGTCATCGCGAGCAGGCTCGCTCCCACCTTCGGGATCAGACGCTCAGCAGCAGGAACTCGCGCTCCCAGGAGCTGATCACGCGCTTGAAGTTTTCATGTTCGGCGCGTTTCACCGCGACGTAGCCGCGCACGAACTTGCTGCCCAGGTAGCGTTCAATGGTCGGGCAGTTCTCCATGTGCGCCAGGGCGTCCTCGATGGTGATTGGCAGGCGCAGGTTGCGTCGTTCGTAGGCCCGGCCCTCGACGGCGGCGCTCGGCTCGACTCGCTCGACCATGCCCAGGTACCCGCACAACAGGCTGGCCGCGATCGCCAGGTAAGGGTTGGCATCCGCGCCGGGCAAGCGGTTTTCCACGCGCATCGCGTCCGGGCTGGAGGTCGGCACCCGCAGGCCGACGGTGCGGTTTTCCACGCCCCATTCGACGTTCACCGGTGCCGAGGTGTCCGGCAGGAAGCGGCGGAACGAGTTGACGTTGGGGGCGAACATCGGCAACAGCTTGGGAATGTACTTCTGCAGGCCGCCGATATGGTGCAGGAACAGTTCGCTCATGCCGCCGTCTTCGTCGGCAAAGATTGGCTTGCCGGTGGCGATCTCGACCACGCTCTGGTGCAGGTGCATGGCGCTGCCCGGCTCATCGCCGATCGGCTTGGCCATGAAGGTGGCGGTGACGTTGTGCTTGAGCGCTGCTTCGCGCAGGGTGCGCTTGAACACGGTGATCTGGTCGGCCAGGTCCAGCGCGTCGCCATGCCGGAAGTTGATTTCCATCTGCGCCGGGCCGTCTTCGTGGATCAGTGTGTCGAGGTCCAGGCCCTGGGCTTCGCACCAGTCGTAGACATCTTCGAACAGTGGATCAAATTCGTTGGCGGCGTCGATGGAAAACGACTGCCGACCGCTTTCGGCACGGCCCGAACGGCCCAGCGGGGCCTTGAGTGGCAGGTCCGGGTCTTCGCAGCGCTGGGTCAGGTAGAACTCCATTTCCGGGGCAACGATCGGCTTCCAGCCTTTGTCGGTGTACAGCTGCAGGACTTTCTTGAGCACGTTGCGCGGCGACAGCTCGATCGGATTGCCGAACTTGTCGAAGGTGTCGTGGATCACGATCGCCGTGGGCTCGATGGCCCATGGAATCACATAGACCGCGTCGGACACCGGCTTGCACACCATGTCGATGTCGGCCGGGTCGAGCAGGTCGTAGTAGATGTCGTCGTCGACAAAGTCCCCGGTTACCGTTTGCAACAGCACACTTTCCGGCAGGCGCATGCCTCGCTCATGCAGGAACTTGTTGGTGGGCGCTATCTTGCCGCGAGCGATACCGGTCAGGTCAGTGACCACGCATTCGACTTCGGTAATCTTGTGATCTTTCAGCCAGGTGGAGAGCTGATCGAAAGGGGCGTTCATAAAGACCTCGTTATTGGTTTTATCCGCGCCAGAGTCAGGCTTGCTGTGCACAGAGACTTCCCCTGTAGCGCGTTGACGACTATCTTGGGCCAGCGTTACGGTTCCATCTATCCACTTTCAGCAGCCCTAAAGCGCACCAAAAGAGTGCGCGCGGATCTCCCCATGACAGCGCCAAGTCCCTTGCATGTGCAGGCTTTCAACACCGCAGACGTCGCCGATCAGATACGTGCGACCCCTGGGTGGGTGCAGCACTACCAGCAGATGTCGCCCGGGCACTTCGCCGGCCTGGTGCGTTATCTGGACTTGCAGGGGGTAGAGATTTACGAGGAGTGCATGAACACCCGGGTCGAGCAGAATTTCAGCGCGCCACCGGGGGCGTTGGCGTTCTGTTTCGACCGCAGCGACAACGCGCTGTATGTGCTCAACGGCGAAAGCCGCAACATCTGGATCACCCCGGAGAATTACCAGGAAGTGGCCGTGGTCTTCGGTCCGCAGTTCCTGCAGCGCCATGGCGTGAGCATCGAACGCCTGGAAGGCCTGTTCATGGCGCCGCTCAACTCGCAGCAGAACGCGCTGTTCAGCCGCTGGCTCAGCGGGACCCTGACCCGGCTGTCCCAGGCCATCGACCCACCGAGCCGGGACGCCCTGACCCAGCAACTGCTGGACGACTGCCTGTTCATTCTCGACCACGCCTGCGTCTGCCTCGACCAGGGCGCATTGCAGCGCCGGGCAGGGGAGCGGGTGCTGATGAAACGGGTGGGCGAGTGGGCCGCCGATACCCCGGAAGAACAGCTCAACCTGCTGGAGTTGTCCCAGGTCGCCGGGGTTTCCCTGCGCCAGTTGCAACACGCCTTCAAGACCTACACCGGCATGGCCCCGACCCAATGGCTACGCCTGCGCCGCCTCAACAGCGCCCGCCGCGAACTGCTCGGCAGCCATCCCGGCCAGACCACCGTGGCCGAAGTGGCGATGCACTGGTCATTCTGGCACCTGGGGCGTTTTTCCAGTAGCTACCGGGCGCTGTTCAAGGAACTGCCGAGCGACACCCTCAAACGCGCGGGAGCGGCACAAACCAGTGGGCGAGTGCGGCGTTAAAACGTCGGCGGCGTAATCACCCAGATCACCACCGCATCCACTTCGCCAGGGTTGCCGTAGCGATGCGGTTCCTGGCTGGAGAAGCTGAAGCTGTCGCCTTCGCTGAGCTGGAAATGTCGTTCGCCGACCCACAGTTCGAAACTGCCGCACAGCAGGTAGCCGGCTTCTTCGCCGTCGTGGCTGTAGCTTTGCTGGCTGTAGGTGCCGGGTGGGAAGCGTGAGTGGAGCATTTCCAGTTGGCGGTTGGGCTGGGGGGTGAGCAGGTGGTCGACGATGCCGTCTTCGTAGTGCACGCTCAGGCGGCTGTTCTTGCGCACCACCACGCCCTGGTCTTCGGGGGCGGTGGGCACTTCGCTGGCGAAGAACCACTGGATGGTCACGCCCAGGCTGCGGGCGATGTTGAACAGCGCCGGGATCGACGGGTAGGCGAGGTTGCGTTCCAGTTGGCTGATGTAGCCGGCGGTCAATTCACTCAACTGCGCCAGTTGTGCCAGGGTCATGCCCCGGCGTTTGCGCAGGCCGCGAATCCGCGTGCCGAGGAAATGCGGCGCAGCGCTGCCGATGTCGGGCGCAGGCGTGTTGCTGTTGCTCATGGCGAATTCCAGACCGGGAGGGACTTGAGCGAGTTGAGCGCGATCCCTGTGGGAGCGGGCTTGCTCGCGATGACGGTAGCAGGATCAACATTGGCGTTGATTGATCTGCCGCCATCGCGAGCAAGCTCGCTCCTACAGTTAAAATCGCGGATTCGCGCTCAAGCCAAAACCTAAAGCCCCGGAGTATAAACAGGCTTAAAGCTCCCAGGCGACTTTCAGGCCTTCGTAGATGGCTTCTTCGGCGGTGCGCGGTGCCAGGCAGTCGCCGATCCGGTGAAACTCCACCCGCCCTTGCAGTTCGGCACCCAGGGTGTCCACGGGTTGATGGCCCTGGCACAACACCAGGGTGTCGATGTTCTCCAGCAGCATGGGCTCGCCACTGGCGGTGTGTTGCAGGTACACCGTGTTGTCGTCGCAGCCATAGAGCCGCGCATAGGGGGTGATCGGGATGCCGAGCTTGTGCAGTTCGCCGGCCAGTTGGTCACGCACGTACAGCGGCAGGTTCTCCCCGCAATGAGTGCCGTTGACCGCCAGCTGGACCTGATGCCCGGCCCGTACCAGGCGCTCGGCGATACCCGGGCCGATCCAGTCGCAACGCCAGTCCACCACCACCACCGAACGCCCGATCGGCACCTGGTCCTTGAGCACCTGCCAGGCGTCGACCACCTGCAGTTCTCCGCCACGCTCGAAGGTCGGCCAATAGGGTTCGGCGCCGGTGGCGATGATCACCACGTCCGGCTGTTCCTGCTCCACCAGCGCCCGGTCGACCCGGGTGTTGCGCACCACGCGCACCCCGGCCAGTTGCATCTCGCGCTGCAGGTTGGTGCTGGCTCCGCCGAACTCGGCGCGGCGCGGCAGCAGTTGGGCCAACAGCACCTGCCCGCCGAGTTGCGCGCTGGCTTCGTACAGGGTCACCTCATGCCCACGCTGGGCCGCCACTGCTGCGGCCTTCATTCCGGCCGGGCCGCCGCCGGCGATCATGATGCGCTTGCGCCGAGTCGCTGGCGCGGGTTGGCTGTAGATCAGTTCGCGCCCGGTTTCCGGGTGCTGGATGCAGGAAATGGGCAAACCCTTGTGGAAGTGCCCGATGCACGCCTGGTTGCAGGCGATGCAGGCGCGTACGTCTTGGGCGCGCCCGGCGTCGGTCTTGTTGGGCATTTGCGGGTCGCAGATCAGCGCCCGGGTCATGCCGCAGACATCGGCCTGGCCCCGGGCCAGGATCAGCTCGGCCTCCTGGGGCTGGTTGATCCGGCCGGTGACGAACAGCGGAATCTTCAGTCCAGCCTTGAAGGTCCCGGCTTCCCTGGCCAGGTACGCCGCTTCGATGGCCATCGGCGGCACAATGTGCACCGCGCCACCCAGCGAGGCCGAGGTGCCGGCGACGATGTGCACGTAGTCCAGCTCGGCTTGCAGCGCTTGCACGCTGGCCAGGGATTCGTCTTCGCTCAAGCCTTCGGGGTCACGCTCGTCCGCCGAAATCCGCAGGCCGATGATGAACTGTTCATCGGTACTGGCGCGCACCGCGGCGATCACTTCCCGCAGGAAGCGCAGGCGTTGTTCGAGGTCGCCGTTGTAGTGATCGGTGCGCCGGTTGACCCGGGGGTTGATGAACTGCGCGGGCAGGTAACCATGGCTGGCGACCACCTCGACCCCGTCGATCCCGGCCTGATGCAGGCGACGCGCGGCCGCCGCATAACCGGCGACGATCTCATCGATCATCGCCTGGTCCAGTGCCCGCGGCATCACCCTAAAGCGCTCGTTGGGCACCGCGGAGGCAGAGTAGGCGACCGCCAACAGGCCGTCGCTGGACTCCATGATTTCCCGCCCCGGGTGGAAAATCTGCGACAGCACCAGGGTGCCATGCTCGTGGCAGGTCTGCGCCAGCTTGCGGTAACCCTCGATGCAGGCATCGTCCGTGGCCATCAACACATGGGAGGTGTAGCGCGCACTGTCGTGGACCCCGGCCACCTGCAACACGATCAGCCCGACACCGCCTTCGGCGCGAGCCCGGTGATAGGCGATCAGTTGCGCGTTGACCAGGTTGTCGGTGGGCATCGAGGTGTCGTGCCCGCTGGACATGATGCGGTTTTTCAGGCGTTTGCCGCGGATCTGCAAGGGCTCGAACAAATGGGCAAAGGCGGGGGACGAGGTCGGCATGGTGCGCTTACTCCAGGCAGGCTGAAGCCGAAAGGCCGTGCTTCGGCGTTGTTATTATTGCCCTATAGAAATTTACCAGCAGTAAAAAATCAACTTGTTTTTTTACTAAGGCTTGCAGTACTTTCGTTTGGCGCCCGCTCCTGGGGCGAACCTCACAACAATAAAAATGGGTTACGCCGGCCTTGGTCCGGGTGACACCTGCACGAGGACTCCTAGATGAAATCCAATAGACTCACGCTCGCTCGTTATCCCTTGCTGTTGTCCCTGGCCATGACCCTGGGCAGCGTTCAGGCGGCGCCGGACATGGTGGTGGTCGGCTACGGCGGTGCCGGACAGAAAGCCCAGGACGTGGCGTTTTTCCAGCCCTTCAGCGCGCTGGACCAGAGCAAATTGATCCAGAGCGAATACAACGGCGAAATGGCCCGGATCAAGGTGATGGTCGACACCGGCAACGTCGACTGGGACGTGGTGCAGATCGAAGGCCCGGACCTGATGCGCGGCTGCGAAGAAGGCATGTACGAGCGCCTGGACTGGACGCAACTGGGGCACGCCGCACAGTTGATTCCCGACGCCGCGCAGGAGTGCGGTTCTGCCGCGCTGGTGTGGAGCGTGGCGATTGCCTATGACACCGACAAGCTGGCCCAGGCCCCGGCCTCATGGGCGGATTTCTGGAACGTGGAGAAAATCCCCGGCAAGCGAGGCCTGCGCAAACGGGCGGTGTACAACCTGGAGTTCGCCTTGCTGGCCGACGGGGTCAAGGTCGAGGACGTCTACCAGGTCCTGGGCACGCCCGAGGGGGTCAACCGCGCCTTCGCCAAGCTCACCGAACTCAAGCCCCATATCCAGTGGTGGGAAGCCGGCGCACAACCGGCGCAATGGCTGGCCGCCGGCGACGTGGTCATGACCTCCACCTACAGCGGCCGGATAGCCGCCGCCGCCCAGGGCGGCAGTCACCTGGGCCTGGTCTGGCCGGGCAGCCTGTACGGCATGGACTACTGGGCGATCATCAAGGGCTCGCGGCATGTCGATCAGGCCAAGCGTTTTATCGCCTTCACCAATCAGCCCGATGCCCAGGTCAAGTACGTGCAGCAGATTCCCTATGGCCCGACCAATACCGAGGCCGCCGCACGCCTGGATGCTTCGCTCGCGCGCTGGGTGCCGACCGCGCCGCAGAACCTCAAGGGTGCGCTGTCGATGGACGTCGGCTTCTGGGTCGATCACGGCGAAGAACTGGAAGAACGTTTCAACGCCTGGGCCAGCAAGTAAGCCATGCGGCTGGACGCTTGCCCCGTCCAGCCTTACTGTCTGCCCAGCCATCTGCCTGGAGAGCCTCGCCCATGAAGCCATTTGTCAGCCAACCTGATGCGACTGCCGAGCGCAGCGCCACCGAGCAGCGCCTGCGCGAAGAGTTGGCGGCCTGCTATCGATTGATCGCGCACTTTCGCATGACCGACCTGATCTTCACCCATATCTCGGTGCGCCTGCCCGGGCCTGAGCACCACTTCCTGATCAACCCCTACGGCTTGATGTTCGATGAAATCAGCGCCTCCAACCTGGTCAAGATCGACCTTCACGGGCGTGCCGTGGAGCCGTCGCCGTATCCGGTCAACCCGGCGGGTTTTGTCATCCACAGTGCGATCCATGGTGCCCGTGACGACGCCCAATGCGTGCTGCACACCCACACCCGCGCCGGTTGTGCGGTGGCGGCCTTGCAGTGCGGGCTGTTGCCGGTCAATCAGATTTCCCTGGAGTTCTACGGCCGGGTCGCCTACCACGACTACGAAGGCGTGGCGCTGGACCTGAGCGAGCAGCAGCGCCTGGTGCACGACCTGGCGGACAAGCCGGTATTGATGCTGCGCAACCATGGCCTGTTGACCGTGGGCGAAACCGTAGGCCAGGCGTTCTTGCGCATGTACTACCTGGAAAAGGCCTGCGAGATCCAACTGGCGGCCCAGGCCTGTGGCGAATTGGTGCTGCCGCCCCACGAGGTCTGCGCGCACACCGAGCGCCAGTTCAACGACCCCGGCCGGCCACTTGAGGACGGTCAGTTGAGCGACCCGGATGCCATGCAACTGGCCTGGGCGGCCATGTTGCGCCTGCTCGAACGCATTGCCCCGGGTTATCGTGACTGAACGCGGTTGAGGCTGGAGACTGGGCGCGCTCTTGCTGTACAGTCGTTCAACGCTGGGCCGGAGCAGGGCCCCCAAAGATCGATCCAAGGAGAGAGTCGCCCATGAGTCAGGAAGCCCGTTTTTCTCGCATGGAGCCGGAGCTGCGCAAGGCCAATCTGATCGAAGCGACCCTGGTCTGCCTCAAGCGCCATGGTTTCCAGGGCGCGTCGATTCGCAAGATCTGCGCTGAGGCCGGGGTCTCGGTGGGGCTGATCAGCCATCACTACTCGGGCAAGGACGAACTGGTGGCCGAAGCCTACATGGCGATCACCGGGCGGGTCATGAGCCTGCTGCGCGAGGCCATGGAGCAGGCCGCGCCGTCTGCGCGGGAGCGTTTGTCGGCGTTCTTTCGCGGCTCGTTCTCCGCCGAACTGCTGGACCCGCAACTGATCGATGCCTGGCTGGCGTTCTGGGGCGCGGTGAAAACCGCTGAGGCGATCAACCTGGCCCACGAACACTCCTATGGCGAGTACCGCGGCATCTTGCGCAAGGTGCTGGCCGAACTGGCCCAGGAGGAGGGCTGGGAACACTTCGACGCCGACCTCGCGGCCATTGGCCTGAGCGCCTTGCTCGATGGCCTGTGGCTGGAGTCCGGGCTCAACCCCGGGACCTTCAGCCCGGAGCAGGGCATGCAGATCTGTGAAGCCTGGGTCGATGGGCTCCAGGCCGGCGGGCGCCAGCGTTTCTGCGTGCCGACCGGGAGCTGTTGATCGATCGTTCAGCAGGCGCTAGGATCAGCCGGCGAAACGCACAACCACTCTAATAAGAAACACGCCTTCGGGCACACGCAGGACTTTAAGCGATGACTCCTCGGGTACTGATCGTCGATGACGATCCGCTGATTCGCGAACTGCTGCACGCCTACCTGTCCAGGGAAGGGTACGAGGTCCACTGCGCCGAAACGGCGGAGGCCGCGGACACCTTCCTCGCCAGCCAGGCGGTTGACCTGGTGATGCTCGACATCCGCCTGCCCGGCAAGGACGGCCTGACCCTGACCCGTGAACTGCGGGTGCGCTCGGAGGTGGGGATCATCCTGATCACCGGGCGCAACGACGAAATCGACCGTATCGTCGGCCTGGAATGCGGCGCCGATGACTATGTGATCAAGCCGCTGAACCCACGGGAACTGGTGTCCCGGGCGAAAAACCTGATCCGTCGGGTGCGCCATGCCCAGGCGCCGCAGCCACTCGCCGCTGGCGCAGCCAAACCGGTCAAGCAATTCGCCGCCTGGGCCCTGGATACCGATCGCCGGCGCCTGATCGACGACGCTGGCAACGAGACCCTGCTGACCCACGGCGAATACCAGTTGCTCAGTGTGTTCCTGCGCAACAGCGGCCATACCCTGAGCCGCGACCAGTTGATGGATCAGATCCGCAACCGCGAGTGGGTGCCCAACGACCGCTCGATCGACGTGCTGGTGGGGCGCTTGCGGCGCAAGTTGCATGATGACCCCGCCGAGCCGCAGTTGATCATTACCATTCACGGCGCTGGCTACCTGTTTACCGCCAGCGTGGCGGCCTGAGGCGATGGTCCGCGTCCTCGGGCTGCTACTGCTGCTCGGCGCCGGCACGGCCATGGCCGCCGAGAAAATCCGCTATTGCGATTACCCGGTGTACCCACCGATTTCCTGGAGTGACGGCAAGCAGGTGCGCGGCCTGGCCCCGAGCGTGGTCAAGCAGCTGTTCGGCGCGCTCGGCTACGAGGTCGAGACCGTGGTGCTGGGCAACTGGAAACGTTGCCTGCTGGACGCCGCCGAAGGCCGGGTCGACGTGGTGCTGGCCTACAGCACCACGCAACGCGAGCAAAGCCTGGTGTTTTCCCGGGTACCGGTGCTGCGCGAGGATGTCGCAGTGTTCATCAATCGGCAGCACCCGGTACGTTTCGAACGCCTTGAAGATCTCGCCCAGTACCGCGGCGGCCTGCTGTTCGGGGAAAGCTACGGGGTGGATTTCGACCGTTTGGTGGCCCGCAGCAACAATATCGAATGGGTCTCCAACAGTGAGCAGAACTTCGGCAAGCTGATTCGCGGGCGCATCGACTTCATCACCCAGGAGCGGCGCACCGGCGAGCTGTACGTCGAACACCTGAAAGGCGCCCAGGACATCGTCGCTTTGCCCCAGGCCCTGAGCGTCGACTATCTGCGGGTCGCGGTGTCGCGGCGCTCGCCGCTGGCCAGTCAGATGCCGCAGATCGACGCCCAGTTGCAGCGTATGGTCGAGGCCGGCGACATCGAGCGCTGGCTCAACGAAAGCGAAGTCACCTACCGCGACATGGTCAACCTGCCGGCGGACGCACAATGATCCGCGTCCGGCCCGGAGGATTGTTGCGCCGTTTGCTGCTGTTCATCCTGTTGTTCAGCCTGTGCTTTACCGTGCTCGCCAGCACCGTGCAGCTGTACTTCGAGTACCGCCGCGAGATGCGCGACATCGACTCGCGCATGGAGCTGATTCGCGCCGGTTACCTGGCCAGTCTGGAACGCAGCCTGTGGGACCTCAACCAGGAGCAGTTGAACGTCCAGCTCCGAGGCCTGGTGGATTTCTCCGACGTGGCGCGGGTGCGCTTGAGCAGCCCGGACTTCGAATTGTTGCAGGGCAATCCGCAGCCGGTCGGGCCCTTGCGCATCGAGCGCTTTGAACTGGACTACCAGCCGCCCTCCGGGGAAAAACGCCACCTGGGGCAACTGGAGGTCAGCACTGACCTGGGGGCCGTGTACCAGCGGCTGTACGCCACCGGCTTGACCAGCCTGCTGTGGATGAGCGTGTTTCTCTGTGGCCTGGCGGTGGCACTGTCCGGATTGTTCTACCGCCTGGTGACCCGCCACCTGCAAGTGATGGCCGGGTTCGCCCGGCGTATCGCCGCCGGCGAGTGGCAGGAACCCTTGCGCCTGGACAAGAGCCGCAGTGGCATCCCGGATGAAATCGACACCGTGGCCCACGCCCTGGACGACATGCGCCGGGCGATCCTCAGTGACATCGATCGCCGCGAATCCGACCGCCTGGCCCTGCAGCACAATCGCGACGACCTGCTGCGCATGGTGGAACGGCGCACCGCCAGCCTGATGCGCGCCAAGGACGAAGCCGAGGCGGCCAACCTCGCCAAGTCGCGGTTCCTCGCGACCATGAGCCACGAATTGCGCACACCGCTCAATGGCATCCTCGGCATGGCGCAACTGCTGCGCAGCCCGCGCCTGGACGAGCTCGACGGCAAACGCCTGGATGCCCTGCACAAGGCCGGTGAAGGTCTGCTGAGCATTCTCAACGAGGTGTTGTACTTCGCGCGCCTGGAGGAGGGCGAAACCCACCCGGAGCCGGTCAACTTTTCCCTGCGCCAACTGCTGGATGAGGTACTGACCCTGCTTGAGCCCCGGGCGCTGGGTAACCGCACGCACCTGCATTGTCGGGTCGACCCGCAGCTGGCGCCACGCCAGTCAGGGGCCGAACAGTTCTTGCGCCAGGTGTTGAGCAACCTGCTGGCCAACGCCATCAAGTTCACCGAGGGCGGCGAGGTCAGTGTGTTGGTGTTGCTGCTGGCGCCGCTGCCTGGGCACGACGGGCAACGCGTGCGGGTCAGCATTACCGACAACGGCATCGGTATCGACCCGGCCATGCAAGACAAGATCTTCGAGCGTTTCACCCAGGCCAGTGAGGAAGTGGCGCAACGTTTTGGCGGCACCGGGCTGGGCCTGGCCATCTGCAAACACCTGGTGCAGAAAATGGGCGGCAGCATCGGCGTCGACAGCCAGCCGGGGCGTGGCAGTTGCTTCTGGTTCGAGCTGACGCTGGTGCCGGCGGGTGGGCTGGTCGAAGGGCCCATCGAACAGGCCCGTGGCCCGGCGCTGAAGATGCTGGTGGTCGAAGATGTGGCGCTCAACCGGGAGGTGGTCAGCGGCCTGCTGCAACGGGACGGGCACCAGGTGTGGCTCGCCGAGGAGGGCCAGCAGGGCCTGGCCGCGTGCGCCGGCCAGGGGTTTGACCTGATTCTGCTGGACGTGCATTTGCCGGGGATCAGCGGCGTCGAACTGTGTAGACAGATCCGCAGCGGTACCGGGCCGAACCGCACCACACGGATTTTCGCCCTGACCGCCAGTGTGCAACCGGCGCTCGTGCGCGGCTATCTGGATGCCGGGATGGACGGCATCCTCGCCAAGCCTCTGAAACTGACCGAGCTGCGTGCGGCCCTGGCGGGTGAGACGCCGCTGGCCGAACCTGCGGCGCAGGACGGGGCCATGGACTGGCCGCTGCTGCATACCCACCGCACATTGCTCGGCGAACAGAAAGTGCAGGGCCTGCTGAGCGTACTGCGCACCTCGATCATCCAGCACCGCGGGGCCCTCGCGGAAGCCATCGAGGCCGAAGACTGCACCGAGGTCGCGCACCTGGCCCATCGCCTGGCCGGCAGCAGTGACTCCCTGGGGTTCCGCGCCCTGGCCCAGGTGTTGCGGGCGTTGGAAGAGGCGGCGCTGGGCAACGCCGAATCGACCCTGCGTGACCTTGCGCCCCAGGTTGATGCCCAATTCCACGAGGCCCTGCAGACCCTCAAAGGCCTGTTGCAGAGCTGACGTACAAATCTGTTACGACTTTCTACAACTTCGATCTTTACCGTCAACGCGAACTTACATGGCCTTCCAATAATCGAGGCAACCGCCACAGCGCGGTCTTCGAAGCTTATTGGAGATAATAATAATGAATGGCCGTAAAGCTGATCCCGTCCACCTCACTCGCCTGGGGTGCTGACATGACGCAAACCACTGAACGTACAGGCATCCACCTGACCCGCGCGCTGAAAAGCCGGCATATTTTCATGCTGTCTTTGGGCGGGGTGATCGGCACCGGGCTGTTCATGGGCTCCGGTGTGACCATCAACCAGGGCGGCCCGGTGGGCGCGATCCTGGCGTACCTGGTGGCCGGTTTCCTGATGTACCTGGTGATGGTCTGCCTGGGCGAGTTGTCGGTGCAGATGCCGGTGTCCGGCTCGTTCCAGACCCACGCCACTAAGTTCATCGGCCCGGCCACCGGCTTCATGATCGGCTGGGTGTACTGGATGAGCTGGGCCACCACCGTCGGCCTGGAATTTACCGCCGCTGGCATGCTGATGGTGCGCTGGTTCCCGGAAGTGCCGATCTGGTACTGGTCGGCGCTGTTCGTGGTGGTGCTGTTCGGCCTCAACGCCCTGGCCACCCGCGCCTTCGGCGAAGCCGAATACTGGTTCTCGGGGATCAAGGTGGCGGCGATCCTGGGCTTTATCGTGGTCGGCGTGCTGGTGATCTTCGGCGCGATCCCGCTGAGCAGCGGTGCACCGGCCCCGGGAATGAGCAACCTGATCGGCGATTCGGTGTTTCCCAACGGCCTGTCAGCGGTGTTTGCCGTGATGATGACCGTGGTCTACGCCTTCCAGGGCTGCGAGATCATGGGGGTGGCCGCAGGTGAAACCGACCAGCCGGAAAAGAGCATTCCGCGGGCCGTGCGCAACGTGGTGTTCCGCGTGCTGATCTTCTACGTGCTGGCGATCATTGTGCTGTCTGCCATCGTCCCGTGGCAGCAGGCGGGCCTGATGGAGAGCCCGTTCGTGCAGGTGTTCGACATGGTCGGCATTCCCTACGCCGCGGACCTGATGAACTTTGTGATCCTCACCGCGATCCTCTCGGTGGGCAACTCCGGCCTCTACGCCTCGACCCGGATCCTCTGGGCGATGTCCAAGACCGGCATGGCGCCGAAAAGCCTGTCGCCCCTGAGCAAACGCGGCGTGCCACTGCGCGCCCTGAGCATCACCCTGTGCTTTGCCCTGGTATCCCTGATGACCAGCTTCGTCGCCGCCGATACCCTGTTCATGGTGCTGATGGCCGTCAGCGGGATGTCCGGTACCGTGACCTGGATCGTCATCGCCCTGGCCCAATACAAATTCCGCAAGGCCTACCTGCGTAATGGCGGCAAACTCGAAGACCTGAAATACCGCGCCCCGTGGTTCCCGGTGCTGCCGCTGGTGTGCATCGCCCTGTGCTGCTCGTTGTTCGTCTTCCTGGCCCTGGACGCCACCCAACGGCCGTCGCTGTACTGGGGCTTCGGCTTTATTGCCCTGTGCTACGGCGCCTACTTCCTGATCCACCGCAAACGCCAGGGCGAACTGGCCCCGCAACTGCCCACCCCATAAACACCCCCCCTGTGGGAGCGAGCCTGCTCGCGATGGTCGCCAACGATGACGCGCACAACCTGATGCCCCGCGCCGTCCTTGCGACCATCGCTGGCAAGCCAGCTCCCACAGGTCCGGATCACCACTAACCATCTCGGTTGCGACCTACAGCCCCTGTAGGAGCGAGCCTGCTCGCGATGGTCGCCAACGATGACGCGCACTGCCTGATGCACCACGCCGTCCTTGCGACCATCGCTGGCAGGCCAGCTCCCACAGGTCCGGATCACCACTAACCATCTCGGTTGCGACCTACAGCCCCTGTAGGAGCGAGCTTGCTCGCGATGATCGCCAACGATGACGCGCACAACCTGATGCACCACGCCGTCCTTGCGACCATCGCTGGCAAGCCAGCTCCCACAGGTCCGGATCACCACTAACCATCTCGGTTGCGACCTACAGCCCCTGTAGGAGCGAGCTTGCTCGCGATGGTCGTCAACGATGACGCGCACTGCCTGGATGTACGCGTCGCACTTGAGGTCTTCGCGAACTGGCTCGCTCACACAGATGCTGTCATCAGTTGTGCAAAGTTGTAACAACGCGCGCTCCGGCCATTCGCCACCAACCAATAAATCCATTAAATACAATTGGATAGATATGTTTTCTCGCTGTTACAGCGGATTTTCCCAGCGATTGCCGCCTTGTTGAACACTCGTTTAGTATGACCTCAAGTCGCAGCACCTCAGGCCAAACACAATAATTCGAGGATTCCCATGACTACTGATTCTGCCGTGCTCAGCCAGGTTGAAGCCGGCGTTGCCTGGATCACCCTCAATCGCACCGCCCAGCGCAACGCGCTGGACATCCCGACCCTGAAATACCTGCACGCCTTGCTCGATGGCTACAACGCCGACCCGCAGGTGCGGGTGGTGGTGTTGACCGGCAGTGGCCGCAGTTTCTGCGCCGGTGCCGACCTCGATGAATGGGCGGCCGCCGAGGCCCGGGGGGCCCTGGAAAGCTACGGCTGGACCGAAACCGCCCACGCCCTGATGAACCGCCTGTACAGCCTGGAAAAACCGACCATTGCCGCGATCAACGGCACCGCCGTGGGCGCCGGGATGGACCTGACCCTGTGCTGCGACCTGCGCATCGCCGGGCAATCGGCGCGCTTCAAGGCCGGCTACACCAGCATGGCTTACTCGCCCGACGCCGGTGCCAGCTGGCACTTACCGCGCCTGATTGGCACTGAGCAGGCCAAGCGCCTGTTGTTCCTCGACGAGCTGTGGGGCAGCGAGCGGGCGTTGGCTGCGGGGCTGGTGGGCGAAGTCTGCGCCGACGAGCAACTGCATACCGTCACCGCGCAACTGGCGACGCGCCTGGCCAATGGGCCGACCTTTGCCTTTGCCCAGGCCAAGCAGCTGATGCGTGACGGCGCCGACCGTAGCCTGGCGCAACAACTCCAGGCCGAGCTGGCCGCCGGCCTGCTGTGCGGGCGCAGTGCGGACGCCAGCGAAGCCTTGCGCGCCGTCGCCGAAAAGCGCCCGGCGCGGTTTATCGGCCGCTAACCCCCCACCTCATTCAGCACACGAACAACAGGTAGCCGCATGAATTTCCAACTGACCCAAGAACAAGAAATGTTGGTGGACGCCGTACGCAGCTTTGTCACCAAGGAACTGCTGCCCTATGAAGAAGCGGTGGACCGCGCCGACGAAGTATCGCCCGAGCTGGCGGCGCAGATTCGCGGCAAGGCGATCGCTGCCGGCTTCTACGCATTCAACATGCCGGAAGAGGTGGGCGGTGGCGGCCTGGACTACCTGTCCCAGGCGTTGATCGAGCGTGAACTGTCCAAGGTCTCCTGGGCGCTGCACGTGTTCGTCGCACGTCCCTCGAAGATCCTCATGGCGTGTACCGGCGAGCAGATCAACGACTACCTGTTGCCGTGCATCCAGGGCGAAAAAATCGACTGTTTTGCCCTCACCGAGCCAGGTGCCGGTTCCGATGCCAACTCGATCAAGACCCGCGCGGTACGGGACGGCGACGACTTCGTACTGAACGGCAGCAAGCACTTCATCAGCCACGCCGGGCACGCCGACTTCGCCATCGTGTTTGCCGTGACCGACACCTACGAGCACAACGGCCGTACGCGTAATGCCGTGACCTCGTTCCTGGTAGACCGCAATACCCCGGGCATGACCATCCGCCGCGGCCCGAAGTGCGTGAGCAACCGCGGCTACCACACCTTCGAGATGTTCTTCGACGACTGCCGCGTGCCAGCCTCCAAGGTGCTGGGGGAAGTCGGCAAGGGTTGGGACGTGGCCAACGCCTGGCTGACCGCCGGGCGGGTGATGGTTGCCGCCAACTGCGTCGGCCAGGCGCAACGGGCGCTGGACGTCTCGCTGCAATGGGCCGCGGACCGCAAGCAGTTTGGCCAGCCGATCGGCACCTACCAGGGTATCTCCTTCAAGTTGGCGGACATGGCCACGCAGATCCGCGCGGCCGAGTTGTTGACCCTGCACACCGCCTGGAAAATGGACCAGGGCAGCATGACCGACGGCGAAGCCGGCATGGCCAAGTTGTTTGCCAGCGAAACCCTGGGCAAGGTCGCCGACGAGGCGGTGCAGATCTTCGGTGGCATGGGCCTGATGGATGAATGTGTGGTCGAGCGCATCTGGCGCAACGCACGGATCGAACGGGTCTGGGAAGGCACCTCGGAAATCCAGCGGCACATCATTTCCCGCGAGCTGCTACGGCCGCTGCTGCGCTGATCGGTCCCGGAGAACCCCCATGTCCCAGACGATTCGAGACAACCTCAAGCGCCTGCTCGCCCCTCGTCACGTCGCGTTTGTCGGCGGGCGCAGCATGGCCCGTGCCCTCAAGCGCTGCGCCGAAGGCGGATATGCCGGCCAGATGTGGCTGGTCAACCCGCAACACGACGCACTGGAAGGCGTGCCGTGCATCCGTCAGATCAGCGATCTGCCCTGCGGCCCGGATGCAGTGTTCATCGCCACCAACCGTGAGCTGACCCTGACCTGCGTCCGCGAACTGGCTGCCAAGGGCGCGGGCGGGGCGATCTGCTATGCCTCCGGTTTTGCCGAGACCGGCGCCGAGGGCCAGGCCCTGCAACAGCAACTGCTCGAGGCCGCGGGCGACATGGCCTTGCTCGGCCCCAACTGCTATGGCTTGCTCGACTACCTGCACAGCTGCGCGCTGTGGCCGGTGGCCCATGGCGGCCAGGCGGTGGAGCAGGGCGTGGCCGTGCTGACCCAGAGCGGCAACTTCGCCTACAACTTGTCGATGAGCGACCGCTCGCTGCCGGTGGCCTACATGGCGTCGGTGGGCAACCAGGCGCAACTGGGCGTGGCGGAATTGATGGACGTGTTGCTCGACGAGCCACGCGTCACCGCCATCGGCCTGCACCTGGAAGGCCTGAAGAACGTCCCGGCCTTTGCCCGTGCCGCGCACAAGGCGCTGGAGCAGGGCATCCCGGTGATCGTCCTGAAAACCGGAGTGTCGCAGATCGGCGCCGAGCTGGCGCTCAGTCACACCAGCTCGTTGTCCGGCTCCGACGCCTTGTACGACGCGCTGTTTGCGCGCCTGGGGGTGATTCGGGTGAGTGGCCCGGTGAGTTTTGTCGAGACCCTGAAAGCAGCGGCCTGCGGCCGGTTGCCACAGGGCAACCGCCTGATTGCGCTGGCCTGTTCCGGCGGCGATGCCGGGCTGATTGCCGACTACGCCGAACGTAACGACCTGCGCCTGCCCAAACTCGACGCCGGGCAAACCGCCGAGCTGGCGCAGGTCCTGCCCAGCTACGCCAACCTGGTCAATCCGCTGGACTTCACCACCGCCATCTGGGGCGATGGCGAGGCCCTCGACCGGATGCTCGACAGCGCCCTGCGCACCACAGCCGACGCGGCCATGCTGGTGCTCGATTACCCCGCCCAGTTCACCGGCGAGCGCAAGGAGTGCGACCTGTTGCTGGAGCTGTACTGCCAGGCGCTGGTGCGTCACGGCAAGACGGGCTTCGTCACCTCGGCCTTTCCCGAGCTGCTGCCGGCCCATGCCCGCGAGCGCTTGCATGCCCAGGGCGTAGCGGCCTTGCAAGGGGTGGAAGACGGCCTGGCCGCCTGGGGTCGGATCGCCGGTTACCAGGCTAATCGCCAGGCGCTGCTGGCCCTGGGTGAGTCGGCGCTGGTGCCGCTCTGTCCGCAGCCGCTGGCGGGGTCGGATCGATTGCTCAATGAATGGGACGCCAAGCAGGCGCTGCGGGCCTTTGGCCTGCCCGTGCCGAACGGCGTGCGCAGCACCGTGCCGCGCGCACTCGAGGATGCCCAACGCCTGGGTTACCCCCTGGTGCTCAAGGCGCTCAGCGCCGAGTTGCCGCACAAGACCGAGGCCGGCGCCGTGGCGCTCAACCTCAAGGACGCCGCCGCCTTGACCGCCGCCCTGAGCAACATGGCGAGCAGCATTGGCGCCTACGCCCCTGGTGTGGCCTTCGACCAGGTGCTGCTGGAACCGATGGCCAGCGCGCCACTGGCGGAATTGATCGTCGGCATCAAGCGCGAAAACGACTTCTGCCTGGCGCTGGTGATCGGTGCCGGTGGGGTCCTGGTGGAGTTGCTCAAGGACAGCCGCAGCCTGCTGCTGCCGACCACCGAAGGGGCGATTCGCAATGCCCTGCTGAGTTTGCGCAGCGCAGCCTTGCTCCAGGGCTTTCGTGGCCGGCCGCCGGCGGACATCGAGGCACTGGTGGCCGCGATCCACGCGGTGGCCGACTACGCCTGCGAAAACGCCGGGCAGTTGCTCGAACTCGATGTAAACCCATTGTTGGTCGGTGCCCACGGCACGACCGCGGTCGATGCGTTGATTCGCCTCGGCCATGCGTGAGGATAAACACATGCACACCACACCCTTGACCGGTGGCCAGGCCCTGGTTCGCCTGCTGGCCAACTACGGGGTCGACACCGTGTTCGGCATTCCCGGGGTACACACCCTGGAGCTGTATCGCGGCTTGCCCGGCAGCGGCATCCGCCACGTCCTGACCCGGCATGAACAAGGCGCCAGCTTTATGGCCGATGGCTACGCGCGGGTCAGCGGCAAACCGGGGGTCTGCTTCATCATCACCGGCCCCGGCGTGACCAATGCCGCCACCGGTATCGGCCAGGCCTACGCCGACTCGATCCCGATGCTGGTGATCTCCAGCGTCAACCACACCGCCAGCCTCGGCAAGGGGTGGGGCTGCCTGCACGAAACCCAGGACCAGCGCGCCATGACCGCGCCGATCACCGCGTTCTCGGCGGTGGCCTTGAGCACCGACGACCTGCCGCAGTTGATTGCTCGTGCCTACGCGGTGTTCGACAGCGAGCGTCCGCGCCCGGTGCACATTTCAGTGCCGCTGGACGTATTGTCGGCACCGGTGTCCCGCGACTGGAGCCAGGACGTGGTGGTGCGGCCCGGACGTGGCTCCGCGTGCGCCAGCGCCCTGGACCAGGCGGTGAGCAAATTGAACGGTGCCAAACGGCCGATGATCATCGCCGGGGGCGGCGCCCTGGAGGCGGGCGCGCAACTGCAGCAACTCAGCACCCGCCTGGCCGCGCCGCTGTTCACCAGCGTCGCCGGCAAGGGGCTGTTGCCGCCGCAGGCCGCGCTCAACGCCGGTTCCTTGTTGTGCGTGGAGCCGGGCTGGCAGTTGATCGCCGAGGCGGACGTGGTGCTGGCGGTGGGCACGGAAATGGCCGACACCGACTTCTGGCGCGAACGCTTGCCGCTGAATGCCGAGCTGCTGCGCGTCGATATCGACCCGCGCAAGTTCAACGACTTCTACCCCTGCGCCGTGGCCTTGCACGGCGATGCCCGACAAACCCTGGACGGCTTGCTCGAGCGCCTGCCGGCCGGCCCGCGCGACGCCAGCGCGGCGATTGCCGCCGTCGCCGCCTTGCGCGAAGCCGTGCACGCTGGCCATGGCCCGTTGCAGTCGATCCACCAGGCGATTTTGCAGCGCATTGGCGCCGAACTGCCGGACAACGCCTTTATCAGCACCGACATGACCCAGCTGGCCTACACCGGCAACTACGCGTTCGACAGCCTGGCCCCGCGCAGCTGGTTGCACCCCACGGGCTACGGCACCCTGGGGTATGGCTTGCCCGCCGGGATCGGCGCCAAGTTCGGTGCACCGCAGCGCCCGGGCCTGGTGCTGGTGGGTGATGGTGGTTTCCTCTACACCGCCCAGGAGCTGGCGACCGCCGTCGAGGAGCTGGACAGCCCGCTGGTGGTGCTGCTGTGGAACAACGACGCCCTGGGCCAGATCCGCGACGACATGCAGAGCCTGGACATCCAGCCGATCGGCGTGCTGCCGCGCAATCCGGACTTCGCCGCCCTCGGCCGGGCGTTCGGCTGCACCGTCAGCCAGCCCCAGAGCCTGGCCGAGCTGCAGACCGACTTGCGCCACGGCTTCAAACGCAACGGCGTCACCCTGATCGAGCTCAAGCATGCCTGCGCTCATTGATTTGATGGTTTGTTTGACGGAGGCAGGACCATGCGTTTTTCCGATCTGACCCAACGTATCGCCGGCGACGGCGCCGCTGCCTGGGATATTCATTACCGTGCACTGGCCTTGCGCGAGCAGGGCGAAGACATTCTGCTGCTGTCGGTGGGCGACCCGGATTTCGACACCCCGGCGCCCATCGTCCAGGCCGCCATCGACAGCCTGCTGGCGGGCAATACCCACTACGCCGACGTGCGCGGCAAACGCAGCCTGCGTGACGCCATCGCCCGCCGGCACCAGGCGCGCAGCGGCCAGGCGGTCACCAGCGAGCAGGTGATCGTCCTGGCCGGCGCCCAATGTGCGCTGTTCAGTGTGGCCCAGTGCGTGCTCAACCCGGGCGATGAAGTGCTGGTCGCCGAACCGATGTACGTCACCTATGAAGCGGTATTCGGTGCTTGCGGCGCGGTGGTGATCCCGGTGCCGGTGCGTTCCGAGAACGGCTTTCGGGTGATGCCCGAAGACGTCGCCGCGCGCATCACCCCGCGTACCCGGGCCCTGGCGCTCAACAGCCCGCACAACCCGTCGGGGGCCAGCCTGCCACGCAGCACCTGGCAAGCCTTGGCCGAACTGTGCATCGGCCACGACCTGTGGCTGATTTCCGATGAGGTCTACAGCGAGCTGCTGTTTGACGGCGAGCACATAAGCCCGGCCAGTTTGCCAGGGATGGCCGAGCGCACCGCGACCCTCAACAGCCTGTCGAAATCCCACGCCATGACCGGCTGGCGGATCGGTTGGGTGGTGGCGCCGGCGGCGCTGGCGGCGCATTTGGAAAACCTCGCGCTGTGCATGCTCTATGGCCTGCCGGATTTCGTCCAGGACGCCGCCGTGGTCGCCCTCGACAACCACTTGCCGGAACTGGCGGCGATGCGCGAGGCCTATCGCCAGCGCCGCGACCTGGTCTGCGCCGTGTTGGCCGATTGTCCCGGGGTGCGGGCCTTGAAACCCGATGGCGGGATGTTCGTGATGCTCGACATCCGCGCCACCGGGCTCAGCGCCCAGGCGTTTGCCGACCGCCTGCTGGAGCGCCACGGCGTCTCGGTCCTGGCCGGCGAAGCCTTTGGCCCCAGTGCGGCCGGGCATATCCGCCTGGGCCTGGTGGTCGACACCGAACAACTGCGCGAGGCCTGCCAGCGCATCGCCCGTTGTGCCCATGAATTGATGGAGGCCCAGGCCCATGCGTGATCACCGTTCGCTGTACATCGATGGCCGCTGGCAGGCCCCGTCGGGGCAGGGCGTGGCCGAGGTGATCAACCCGGCCACCGAAGAAATCGCCGGCCGCGTGCCGCTGGGCGATGAGCGTGACGTCGAGCGCGCAGTGGCCGCAGCACGGCGGGCGTTTGGTCCCTGGTCACGTACCGCCTCCAGTGTGCGTGCCGGCTACATCCGCGCGCTGGCCGAGCAACTGCGGCTGCGGGCGGACGAGATGGCGGCAGTGATCACCCGTGAGTTGGGGATGCCGGTGCAATGGTGCCGCTCGGTGCAAGTGGACGGGCCGATCATTGGCCTGGAGCAGTACGCGGAGCTGGCGGGCCTGATGGACCAGGTCCGTGAGGTCGGCAACTCCCTGGTGATCCGTGAAGCGGTGGGCGTCTGTGCCTTTATCAATCCGTGGAATTACCCGCTGCATCAACTGCTGGGCAAACTGGCGCCGGCCCTGGCCGCCGGGTGCACGGTGGTGGTCAAGCCGAGCCAGGAAACCCCGCTGCACGCGTTCCTGCTGGCGCAGATGATCGAGGCCATCGGCCTGCCGGCCGGGGTGTTCAACCTGGTCAGCGGGCCGGGTTCGAACGTCGGCGAAGCCCTGGCCAGGCACCCGGATGTCGACATGCTGTCGTTCACTGGCTCCACCGGCGCCGGGGTGCGCGTGGCACAGGCCGCCGCCCCGTCGGTCAAGCGGGTGTGCCTGGAACTGGGCGGCAAGTCGCCGCTGCTGATCGCCGCGGACGCCGACCTGGCCGCTGCCGTGCAGTACGGCGTACAGGACGTGATGATCAACTCCGGCCAAACCTGCACCGCCCTGACGCGCATGCTCCTGCCCGCCAGTCGTTACGCCGAAGCGGTGGAACTGGCTCGCGAGCAGACCCTTGGCCTGGCCATGGGTGATCCACTGGACCCACAGAGCTTTCTCGGACCGATGTGCTCGGCGGCGCAACGGCGCACCGTGCAGGACTACATCCGCGTCGGCCAGCAGGAGGGTGCCCGGCTGGTGTGCGGCGCTGACCACGCCGCGGCGTTCGAGCGTGGCTACTACGTCACGCCGACCTTGTTCGCCGATGTCGACAACCGCATGCGCATTGCCCAGGAAGAGATCTTCGGTCCGGTGCTGTGCCTGATCCCCTACACCGATGAGGCGCACGCGTTGCAGATCGCCAACGACTCGCCTTTCGGCTTGTCCAGCGCAGTCTGGGCCGGCAGCGCCGCGCGGGCGTTGCAGCTGGGCCGGCAAGTGCGCGCGGGCCAGTGTTTTCTCAATGGCGCGGCGTTCAATTATCAGGCGCCGTTCGGTGGCTACAAACAATCGGGCAATGGCCGGGAGTGGGGGGAAGAGGGGCTCAATGAATTCGTCGAAGTAAAGGCGATCCAGGTGTGAGGTTGACGCCACACAGGGTGTTTGCACCGGGCCATGGCCCGGTGCCTTGCGTGGAGTTGGACCGGTAATCGATTAACAACGCAGTTTTTGATCAGAGGTCATGCAATGAGCGATAACAACAACAAAATTACTCAAGCGAACCATGCACACAGCTTCCCGCGCCGGGACTTCCTCAAATACAGCGCAGCTGCGGCCACCGTGGCCGGTGCCTTCTCCATGGGCTTGCCGTTTGGCGCATTGGCCGAGGAGGCGACTCCCAAAGCCGGTGGCGTGCTGCGCCTGGGCCTGGCCGGTGGCAGCACCACCGACTCGCGTGATCCCGGCTCCTGGAGCGACACCTTCACCTTCGTCGGGTTCTCGGCGGTGTACAACACCTTGAGTGAAATCGCCGTCGACGGCACGGCCATTCCGGAGCTGGCGCAGAGCTGGGAGTCGAGCCCGGACGCACGGGTCTGGACCTTCAAGCTGCGCCAGGGTGTGACCTTCCACAACGGCAAGAGCCTGAGCAGCGACGATGTGGTGGCCTCGATCCAGCACCACCTGGGCGAGAAGTCCACGTCGGCGGCCAAGACTGTACTCGGCGATGTCGCCAACGTCAGCGCCCAGGGACCGGACAGCGTGGTGTTCGAACTGCACTCGGGCAACGCCGACTTCGCCTATGTGGTTGCCGATTACCACCTGGTGATCATGCCCAGCAAGGACGGCGTGCCGGACTGGCAGTCCGCGGTCGGCACCGGCGGCTATCGGCTCAAGGACTTCGAGCCGGGCGTGCGCATGACCCTGGAACGCAGTCCCGACTACTGGAAACCCGGGCGGGCGCATTTCGCCAGTGCCGAACTGATCGCCATTGCCGATGGCGCCGCGCGGATCAACGCCCT
>Ga0213827_1000269_pt1 | contig 51137 bp, 50 predicted proteins | sample MC6MC0898MG_FD_180669 | JGI IMG/M metagenome (GOLD analysis project Ga0213827, IMG submission 180669) | Enriched soil aggregate microbial communities from Iowa State University, Ames, United States - MC6-MC0898-MG | ecosystem: Environmental > Terrestrial > Soil > Unclassified | place: USA: Iowa...
TGACGTGCGTAAAGCCAAGCTGTACTACCTGCGCGACCTGTCCGGCAAAGCCGCTCGCATCAAGGAAAAACTGTCCTGAGTACAGTTTGCCCGGTGGCCCAGGCCGCCTAGCGAGAAAAAAGCAGCCCTCGGGCTGCTTTTTTGCGTTTTGAACCCTGAGAAAAGTGACGGATATGACCAGCCGAGACCAGGAAATCCACCGCCGCACCGAGCTGTCGGTGACCCGCGTGACCAAAGCGGTGTTTCCCAATACCACCAACCACCACAACACCCTGTTCGGTGGCACTGCGCTGGCCTGGATGGACGAAGTATCGTTCATCGCTGCCACGCGCTTCTGCCGGCTGCCGCTGGTGACGGTGTCCACCGACCGTATCGACTTCAAACACCCGATCCCGGCAGGCTCGATCGTCGAGCTGGTGGGTACGGTGATCAAAGTTGGCAACACCAGCTTGCAGGTGCAGGTGGATGTGTTTGTCGAGAACATGTACCTGGACGGTCGCGAGCGGGCGATCCATGGCATATTCAGCTTCGTTGCCATCGACGAAGACAAGCGCCCGGTGCCGGTGCTGCCGCAGGCCTGAGGCCCTATCCGGAGGCGCCAGCCGTGTCAGTCACGGGCGCTGGTTCGACCAGCGCTACCAAGGTCCAGCCGGGTTGTGGGGTAAGTGGGTTGTCGGGGCTCGAAACGTGCACCCAGCCGTGGTTGTCACGGGCGAACAACAGATGTGCGCGCTCACCATGCAGCGCCTGGTAGTTCTCCCAGTCGAAGCCGTCGGTAAGGTTTGTGCTGTACAGCTCGGCACCGTGGTGTAGGCGATTGGCCAGTTGCTGGTAGGTCATTGGGCTTGCGCCCAGCAGTTGGCCGCGGTGCTCCTCGCTGGCGCGGTGTTTGTCGCTGCGCTGTTTCTCCAAGCCGCTGACCAGCACGTACAGGCGGCCGTGACCGAAGTCATGGCGAAAGCGGGCGCAGGCCAACGCATTGATCTCGCCGGCGGGGGAGAGCCCCAGTAAATGGCCGAGGCCGACCAGGTCCAGGTGAGCATCGGCATGCTGCGATGCCGGGTTGCCGAAGTAGGTGGGTAGCCCATCCATGCGTGCGGCGCGGATGTTTTCCCAGCTCGAGTCCGTCAGTAGCACCCGGCAGCCCAACTGCTGCAAGGCTTTACCAATGGCGCGCGCGGGGCCGTTGGCACCGACGATCAGAAAACCACTGGGCGCTGGCTCCGCCACCTTGAGCAGGCGTGCCAGGGGCCTGGCCGTGGCGCTCTGCAGCACCACCGTGCCGATGATCACTGCGAAGGTCAGCGGCACCAGCAGCAGTGCGCCCTGGTGCCCTGCTTCATGCAGGCGAATGGCGAATATCGCCGAGACTGCCGCCGCGACGATGCCGCGCGGGGCAATCCAGGCCAGCAGGGCCCGCTCGCGCCAGTTCAGCGTGGAGCCCAATGTCGACAAAAACACATTGAGCGGCCGCGCCACCAGCTGGATCACCAGCAACAGTGCCAGCACCGCCGGCCCCAGCCCAAGCAGCGCGTGCAGGTCGAGGCGCGCGGCGAGCAGGATGAACAGGCCGGAGATCAGCAACACGCTGAGGTTTTCCTTGAAGTGCAGAATCTGCCGCACATCGACCCCGCGCATGTTGGCCAGCCACATGCCCATCAGTGTCACCGCCAGCAGCCCCGACTCGTGGACGATCTGGTTGGCGGCGATGAAGATGCCCAGTACGGCGGCCAGCGAAGCCAGGTTGTGCAGGTATTCCGGCAGCCACTGCTCGCGCATGATCTGCCCCAGCAGCCAGCCCCCGGCGGCGCCCAGCGCGCTGCCGCAGAATATCACCCCGGCAAAGGTGCCCAGGCTCTGGCTCAGGCCGTCACCATCGGCGCTGGCGATGATGAAGCTGTAGACCACCACGGCCAGCAGGGCGCCGATCGGGTCGATGACGATGCCTTCCCAGCGCAGGATGTTGGCGATCGTCGCTTTGGGGCGCACCACGCGCAGCATCGGCACGATCACCGTGGGGCCGGTCACCAGCGTCAAGGTGCCGAAGAGGATCGCCAGCGGCCAGTCGAACCCCAGCAGCCAGTGGGTCGCCAACGCGATGACCAACCAGGTGGACAACGCGCCGACAGTGACCAGGCGGTGCACCACGCTGCCAATCTCGCGCCACTGCGACAGGTGCAAGGTCAGGCTGCCCTCGAACAGGATCAGCGCCACTGCCAGTGATACCAGGGGCATCAGCAGCGGGCCGAACAGGGCTTGCGGGTCGAGCCAGCCGAGCAGCGGGCCGACAGTGATGCCGGTCAGCAGCAGAAAGAGGATCGCCGGCAGCTTCAGGCGCCAGGCCAGCCATTGGCAGGCGAGGGCGGCAGCGCCGATGCCGCCGACGCTGAGAAGGATCTGCTGTTCGTTCATGCGGGCTCCCTATGCCGGCGTTGTTATGAAAGACTAAGCGCCATTTCGTCGTTTGCCACCGAGTTTTCATGCCCGCCCTCGACCACCCCCTGATCGACCAGTTTCTCGACGCCCTGTGGCTGGAAAAAGGCCTGTCCGACAACACCCGCGTCTCGTACCGCAGCGACCTGGCCCTGTTCAACGGCTGGCTGCAGGAGCATGGTGTGGTGCTGCCCGACGCGGGCCGTGAGCTGATCCTCGATCACCTGGCCTGGCGCCTCGACCAGGGTTACAAGCCACGCTCCACCGCACGATTTCTCTCGGGCCTGCGTGGCTTCTTCCGCTATTTGCTGCGGGAAAAGCTGATCGCGGTCGACCCGACCCTGCAGGTCGAGATGCCGCAGTTGGGCAAGCCGTTGCCCAAGTCGCTGTCCGAAGCCGACGTCGAGGCCCTGCTGCAGGCCCCGGACCTTGGCGAAGCCATCGGCCAGCGCGACCGCGCCATGCTTGAAGTGCTTTACGCCTGTGGCCTGCGCGTCACCGAGCTGGTCAGCCTGACGCTGGACCAGGTCAACCTGCGCCAGGGCGTGCTGCGGGTGATGGGCAAGGGCAGCAAGGAGCGCCTGGTGCCAATGGGCGAGGAGGCCGTGGTGTGGCTGGAGCGCTACCTGCGCGATGGCCGTGCCGAGTTGCTCAACGGGCGCCCGAGTGACGTGCTGTTCCCCAGCCTGCGTGGTGAGCAGATGACTCGCCAGACCTTCTGGCACCGTATCAAGCATCAGGCACAGGTTGCCGGGATCGACAAGTCGCTGTCGCCGCACACCCTGCGCCATGCCTTTGCCACCCACCTGCTCAACCACGGTGCCGACCTGCGTGTGGTGCAAATGCTGCTGGGCCACAGCGACCTGTCGACCACGCAGATCTACACCCACGTGGCCAAGGCCCGCCTGCAGCAGCTGCACGCCCAGCACCACCCGCGTGGATGAATGATTTTCATGTTCCGCCGACCGGTACTCGCAAGGCCCTTACTGGCTAGCGTGTTGTGGTAGGCTTGGGCGGTTTGCACCAAGGGCCGCACGGTCACCGCGTCATTTGCGCAGGTGGCGCCCTCCGGCCCCTGTCCGCCTTCAGGAGTTCCCATGCGCGTGACCCAGATTTTCGCCGCCGCCGCGATGGCGCTGGCCAGTACCTTTGCCGTTGCCGCGGCAACCGACAGCAATGCCGGTGCCGAGCAGGCCATTCGCAAGTCGTTGCAGAACCTCGAGCTGGAAGTGCCGGTAGAAAGCGTTGCCAGCAGCCCGCTCAATGGCCTGTATGAAGTCAAACTGCAAGGCGGCCGCGTGCTGTACGCCAGTGCCGATGGTCAGTTCGTCATGCAGGGCTACCTGTACCAGATCCAGGACGGCAAGCCGGTCAACCTGACCGAGAAGACTGAGCGCCAGGGTGTTGCCAAGCTCATCAACGGCATTCCAGCCGCCGAGATGGTGGTTTATCCTGCCAAGGGCGAGACCAAGTCGCACATCACCGTCTTCACCGACACCACCTGCCCGTATTGCCACAAGCTGCACGCCGAAGTGCCGGAGCTGAACCGCCGCGGTATCGAAGTGCGCTATGTCGCCTTCCCGCGCCAGGGCCTTGGTTCGCCGGGTGACGAGCAGTTGCAGGCGGTGTGGTGCTCCAGCGACCGCCGCGCGGCGCTGGACAAGATGGTCGACGGCAAGGAAATCAAGGCCGCCAAGTGCGCCAACCCGGTCAGCAAGCAGTTCCAGCTGGGCCAGTCGATTGGTGTCAACGGCACGCCGGCGATCGTGCTCGAAAGTGGCCAGGTGATCCCGGGTTACCAGCCGGCGCCGCAAGTGGCCAAGCTGGCCCTGGCCGGCCAGCAGCAAGCAGCGAAGTAATTTATTCAGTACGCCGTCGTCATGGGGTGACGGCATGTTTCACGGTCGGCGCAGGTGCCGGCCGTTCAATGGGGAGTTCACAGTGAAACCGGTCAAAGTAGGCATCTGTGGGTTGGGGACCGTCGGTGGCGGAACCTTCAATGTACTTCAGCGCAACGCCGAGGAGATTGCCCGCCGTGCCGGGCGCGGTATTGAAGTGGCACAGATCGCCATGCGCTCGCAGAACCCGAACTGCCAGATTACCGGTACCCCCATTACCGCTGATGTGTTCGATGTTGCGAGCAACCCGGAGATCGATATTGTCATCGAGCTGATCGGTGGCTACACCATCGCCCGCGACCTGGTGCTCAAAGCCATTGAAAACGGCAAGCACGTGGTTACCGCCAACAAGGCGCTGATCGCCGTGCACGGCAACGAAATCTTCGCCAAGGCCCGCGAGAAGGGCGTCATCGTCGCCTTCGAGGCTGCGGTAGCCGGTGGCATCCCGGTGATCAAGGCGATCCGCGAAGGCCTGTCGGCCAACCGCATCAACTGGCTGGCCGGCATCATCAACGGCACCGGTAACTTCATCCTCACCGAAATGCGTGAAAAGGGCCGCGCCTTCCCCGACGTGCTGGCCGAAGCCCAGGCGCTGGGTTACGCCGAAGCCGACCCGACTTTCGACGTGGAAGGTATCGATGCCGCGCACAAGCTGACCATCCTGGCGTCCATCGCCTTTGGCATCCCGCTGCAGTTCGACAAAGCCTACACCGAAGGCATCACCCAGCTGACCACTGCTGACGTGAACTACGCCGAAGCCCTGGGTTACCGCATCAAGCACCTGGGCGTGGCCCGCCGCACGGCTGAAGGCATCGAGCTGCGCGTGCACCCGACGCTGATCCCGAGCGACCGCCTGATCGCCAACGTCAATGGCGTGATGAACGCTGTGATGGTCAACGGCGATGCTGCAGGTTCCACCCTGTACTACGGCGCCGGCGCCGGTATGGAGCCTACCGCTTCCTCGGTGGTTGCCGACCTGGTCGACGTGGTCCGCGCCATGACCTCCGACCCGGAAAACCGCGTGCCGCACCTGGCCTTCCAGCCGGACTCGCTGTCGGCTCACCCGATCCTGCCGATCGAAGCCTGCCAGAGCGCTTACTACCTGCGCATCCAGGCCAAGGACCACCCAGGCGTGCTGGCCCAGGTGGCGAGCATCCTGTCGGAGCGCGGTATCAACATCGAGTCGATCATGCAGAAGGAAGCCGAGGAGCAGGATGGCCTGGTACCGATGATCCTGCTGACCCACGGTGTGGTCGAGCAGAGCATCAATGACGCCATCGTCGCCCTGGAAGCCCTGCAGGACGTGGTCGGCAAGGTCGTGCGCATCCGCGTCGAACAGCTTAATTAACGAATAGCGCCGACGGGCCGCGCAGGCGGCCCCGGCCCCAGTATCGAAGGTTTGTAGCCATGCGTTATATCAGCACCCGCGGCCAGGCACCGGCCCTGAATTTCGAAGACGTCCTGCTGGCTGGCCTCGCCACCGATGGCGGGCTGTACGTGCCAGAGAACCTGCCACGCTTCACCCAGGAAGAGATCGCCTCCTGGGCCGGCCTGCCGTACCACGAGCTGGCCTTCCGTGTGATGCGCCCGTTTGTCGAAGGCAGCATCGCCGACGCCGACTTCAAGAAGATCCTCGAAGAAACCTACGGTGAGTTCTCCCACGCTGCGGTCGCCCCGCTGCGTCAGCTGAACAGCAACGAGTGGGTTCTTGAGCTGTTCCACGGCCCGACCCTGGCCTTCAAGGACTTCGCCCTGCAACTGCTCGGGCGCCTGCTCGACCACGTGCTGGCCAAGCGCAACGAGCGCGTTGTCATCGTCGGCGCCACCAGTGGCGACACCGGCTCGGCTGCCATCGAAGGCTGCCGCCGTTGCGACAACGTCGACATCTTCATTCTCCACCCGCACCAGCGTGTGTCGGAAGTTCAGCGCCGCCAGATGACCACCATCATGGGCGAGAACATCCACAACATCGCCATCGAAGGCAACTTCGATGACTGCCAGGAGATGGTCAAGGCCAGCTTCGCCGACCAGTCGTTCCTCAAGGGCACGCGCCTGGTGGCGGTCAACTCGATCAACTGGGCGCGGATCATGGCCCAGATCGTCTACTACTTCCACGCTGCCCTGCAGCTGGGCGGCCCGGCGCGTTCGGTGGCGTTCTCGGTACCGACTGGCAACTTCGGTGACATCTTCGCCGGCTACCTGGCGCGCAACATGGGCCTGCCGATCAGCCAGCTGGTGGTCGCGACCAACCGCAACGACATCCTGCACCGCTTCATGAGCGGCAACCAGTACGTCAAGGAAACCCTGCACGCGACCCTGTCGCCGTCGATGGACATCATGGTTTCGTCCAACTTCGAGCGCCTGCTGTTCGACCTGCATGGCCGCAATGGCGCCGCAATTGGCGAGCTGATGGCCAACTTCAAGCAGGGCGGCGGCTTCAGCGTCGACCAGGACCGCTGGACCGAAGCACGCAAACTGTTCGACTCGCTGGCCGTCAGCGACGAGCAGACCTGCGAGACCATTGCCGAAGTGTTCGCCAGCACCGGTGAAGTGCTCGACCCGCACACCGCGATCGGCGTCAAGGCCGCCCGCGAGTGCCGCCGCAGCCTGGACACGCCGATGGTCGTGCTGGGTACTGCACACCCGGTCAAGTTCCCGGAGGCCGTGGAGAAGGCGGGCGTGGGCAAGGCGCTGGAATTGCCTGCGCACCTGAGTGACCTGTTCAGCCGCGAAGAGCGCTGCACGGTCCTGGCCAACGACCTCAAGGCGGTACAGGCCTTCGTCAGCCAGCACGGTAATCGCGGCAAGCCGCTTTAACCGCAAAGAGGAGGGGCCGCTGTGCGGCCCATCGCCGGCAAGCCGGCTCCCACAGGTACCGCGTTGCTCATCATGGCGGCGCCGAACCTGTAGGAGCCGGCGTGCCGGCGATGGGCTGCGTAGCGGCCCCTTTTTTGTAGCGCTTTCCTTCAGCTGATTCAGAATTGTCCTATATAAGGCGCGCTACGCCTTACCTAGAGTGACCGGTCCTTCTCCCAGGAGCGGCTCATGCATCAGCCCTACGTGTTGATTCACCAGGCACGGCCTTCCCACCAGATCCTCCTGCACCAGGCGTGCAACGCCCAAGGCATTTTCGACGTGCGCGTCACGTTCGACCTTGCCGACCTCGACGTCTGCCTTGCGCGCCAGCGCAAAGTCGACCTGCTGATCCTCGACCATGCGCTGGCACTTGCCAGTGGCATTGCCTTGCTCGAGCGCATCAAGCGCAACCAGTCTTCACGCGCCCTGCTGTTCACCGGCCATGTCTGTGCCCGCAGCCCTGACCTGGCCCAGGAAGCGCGCCGGCGCGGCCTCTGGGTGCTGGCCGATTTGCCCTGGCCCTTGCCGGTACAGCACTGGCACCAGGCAATGCAGCGTATTCAAACTGTCACATCGCCCACGCATGCTCACTGAAACAGCCGTGGCGTGACGAACTTTCCGCTGCGCTTGCTGGTCAGTTCCTTCATGTCCCACCACGCAGCGAGTGATCCGGATGGAAAGAATCTGCAGACTGCTTAATGACGCCCTGAGCCCCTATCAGACCCAGCTCGGCACACTGGATGCCAGCGGCAATCGCCAATTGACCGTGTTCGACAGCCTCGGTGGCACCACCTTGCGCCGTACCGTCAGCCTGCGCCAGTTACAGGAGCAAAGCCTGCTGATCGACCTGGTCGATGGCCTGCACCGTGACTTGCAGATCGCAGAAGGGCGCTTGCAGCCCTGTGTCATCGCAGCCCTGCAACAACGCCAGCAACCTCAGGGAACCTTTGCCTAGCTGGCTTATCAGAGACAGTAAGGGCAGCCAGCCAGCACATAGCTCCGGTGATGGCAGGTTGTCGCGGGAAGCCCGAATGGGCTTTCGATTGGCCCCGGGCGTCCACCCCAGCGTCCCGGGGTTTCTTTTTACTGCCCTTCGAAGAAATGTTTGCTCTGTTCCAGGTAATCCGCTTGAAACTCCGGATCCAGCCACCGTGCATAAAGCGCCGGCAGCGTGCCCTGGCGTAGCGCAGGCAACAGCTGGTCGATATGTGCAACGGCCTCACGCCCCAGCGGCGAGTCTGAGCAGCCCACATGCAGGAACTGGTAGCGGTTCACGCCTTGAATGGGGTGAAACTGGTATTCATCCAGCGAGCCGCCTTGCTGCTGGACCAGGTAACGCACTTCCGGCCAGTAGCCGAGCACCAGCTGAAGGCGCCCAAGGCGCTGCATCTGCAGCAGGCTGGCAGTGGCATCGTTGCCATAGTGGCGGCTGAAGACCGCGTCAGGCAGTTGCCGCAAGATGTCGTCGATCTGTGTGCTGTAGCTGCGCTCGGCAACGATGCCAAGCTTGAGCTCTGTGCCGTTCAGCAAACCCTTGAGGTCAATCTGCTGGCCGTCCAGAAACGGCGTCAGCGGCACCTTGCCTTGCTTGCGCACTACCAAGCCACCGCTCATCACCCCCAGCGTCGGTGCCGAGAAGTGCACGAACTTGGCGCGCTCCGGCGTCCATAGCAGCGTCGGGTCACAGGTAAAACTGGTCGGGTCCTGCAGCATCTGGATGCCGCGCGCCCTGTTGACCCGCACGATGGCGTGGTCGTACTCGGGCATCTGCTTGATCAACAGGGGCAACATCTGGTCGATCACGCCTTGGCCTTTCTCCGCCCCCTCGAAGATGGTGAAGGGCGGCAGGTCACGGACCAGCCACAGCAAGCGCTCCTTGGCCTGCGCCGGTGCGACGGCCATGGCCAGTAGCAGCCCGCACAGCAGGGCCAATGCGCGCATGGGCGAGGGCGATCTCAGACCGTGCCCGCTTGACGCAAACCGGCAATGGCGGCGGCGTCGTAACCCAAGGTGCTCAGCAGGGCATCGGTATGTTCGCCCAGCGCCGGGCCAACCCACTCGGTGGAGCCGGGTGTCTCCGACAGCTTGGGCACGATGCCCGGCATCTTGAAAGGTTTGCCGTCTGGCAGGCGGGCCTGCAGGAACATTTCGCGGGCCAGGTACTGCGGGTCGTTGAACATGTCTTCTGCCGAGTAGATGCGGCTGGCTGGCACCTCGGCGGCGGTCAGCATCTGCATCACCTGCTCCAGCGGCAGGCTGTTGGCCCAGCGGTCGATCACCCCGTACAACTCGTCACGCCGTGCATCGCGGCCATCATTGCTGGCCAGCGTCGGGTCGTCGGCCAGGTCACTGCGGCCGATGGCCTGCATGAAGCGCTTGAAGATCGCATCGCCGTTGGCGCCGATCTGCACATGCTTGCCGTCGGCGGTGGTGTGAATAGAGGACGGCGTGATGCCCGGCATGATGTTGCCGGTGCGTTCGCGTATGAAACCGAACACATCGAACTCTGGCACCATGCTTTCCATCATGGCGAAGATTGCCTCGTACAGCGCCACGTCTACCACCTGGCCCTGACCGCCGTTGACCTCGCGGTGACGCAGCGCCATCAGCGCACCAATCACGCCCCACAGCGCGGCGATCGAGTCGCCGATGGAGATGCCGGTGCGCACCGGTGGGCGGTCGTCGAAGCCTGTGATGTAGCGCAGGCCACCCATCGACTCGCCCACGGCGCCGAAGCCTGGCTGGTCTTTCATCGGCCCGGTCTGGCCAAAGCCCGACAGGCGCACCATCACCAGTTTCGGGTTGAGGGCATGCAGCACATCCCAGCCCAGGCCGAGCTTTTCCAGCACGCCGGGGCGGAAGTTTTCGATGAGGATGTCGGCCTCGGCCAGCAGCTGTTTGAGGATGTCGCGGCCTTCAGGGTGCTTGAGGTTAAGCGTCAGCGATTGCTTGTTGCGCGCCTGCACGAACCACCACAGCGACGTGCCCTCGTACAGCTTGCGCCATTTGCGCAGCGGGTCGCCGCCGTCGGGCGACTCGACCTTGACCACCTCGGCGCCGAACTCTGCGCAGATTCGCGAGGCGAACGGGCCGGCGATCAGGGTGCCGAGCTCGATGACTTTCAGGCCGGCGAGGGGTTTGCTGGGCGTAGACATGAGGCATCCGTGGCAACTGGTCAGAACCGTGGTTTTATCATAGGTCGGTAACGGCAGATACTGCTGCGGGGCAACGAAGATCAGGATCGGTTAGACTGTGCCACTTTTCTTTGCGCAAGAAGCCCGTCGACCATGGCCCAGCCGTCCACCACCTACAAGTTCGAACTGAATTTGACCGATCTTGATCGCAACGTTTACGAAAGCGTCAAGCAGACCATTGCTCGTCACCCTTCGGAAACCGAAGAGCGGATGGCGGTTCGTCTGTTGGCTTATGCGCTCTGGTACAACGAGAATCTGTCATTCGGTCGCGGCTTGTCGGATGTCGATGAACCGGCATTGTGGGAAAAGAGCCTGGACGACCGTGTTTTGCACTGGATTGAAGTCGGCCAACCGGACGCCGATCGTCTGACCTGGTGTTCGCGCCGTACCGAGCGTACCAGCCTGCTGGCTTACGGTAGCCTGCGGGTGTGGGAGACCAAGGTGCTGAGTGCGGTCAAGGGCCTGAAAAACCTGAATATTGCAGCAGTGCCCCAGGAAGTGCTGGAAACCTTGGCAACCGACATGCCGCGGTCCATCAAATGGGACGTGATGATCAGCGAAGGTACGGTGTTCGTCACCGACGACCGTGGCCAGCACGAAGTGCAGCTGCAGTGGCTGCTCGGCGAGCGCGGCTGAGCCTACTGACCCCATGCGTATCGAACCTCGTCCGCTGCCACCGACCCTGCCATTTCTGGGTAACCTGCCACCCTTGCTGACTCGCCTGTATGCCGCCCGTGGCGTGCAGTCCGAGGCCGAGCTGGACAAGAGCCTGGCGCGGCTGTTGCCGTACCAGCAGCTCAAGGGCATCGACGCGGCAGTGGACCTGCTGGTCGAAGCCCTCGACCAGCGCCAGCGCATCCTCATCGTCGGCGACTTCGATGCCGACGGCGCCACTGCAAGTACGGTCGGCGTGCTTGGCCTGCGCCTGCTGGGCGCGGCGCACGTCGATTATCTGGTGCCCAACCGCTTCGAGTATGGCTATGGCCTGACCCCGGAAATCGTCGAGGTGGCATTGCAGCGCCAGCCGCAACTGCTGGTCACAGTCGATAATGGCATCTCCAGTGTCGAAGGCGTGGCGGCGGCCAAGGCGGCCGGGCTCAAGGTGCTGGTCACCGACCACCACCTACCAGGCCAGCAGCTGCCGGACGCCGACGCCATCGTCAACCCCAACCAGCCGGGCTGCGACTTCCCGAGCAAATCGCTGGCCGGTGTGGGTGTGATCTTCTACGTGCTCATGGCCTTGCGCGCGCGCCTGCGTAGCCTGGGGCGATATGAAACCCAGGCACAGCCAAACATCGGCGAACTGCTCGACCTGGTCGCGCTGGGCAGCGTGGCAGACGTGGTGCCGCTGGATGCCAACAACCGCATCCTGGTGCACCAGGGCCTGGAGCGCATTCGTGCTGGCCGGGCGCGGCCAGGGCTGAAGGCGATTCTCGAGGTAGCGCGTCGCGATCATCGGCGCATCACCTCCACCGACCTCGGTTTCATCCTCGGCCCACGGCTCAACGCCGCCGGGCGCCTGGACGACATGAGCCTGGGCATCGAATGCCTGCTGTGCGAAGACGCGGCGCTCGCTCAGGACATGGCCCAGCAGCTGGATGACCTGAACCAGGACCGCAAGTCCATCGAGCAGGGCATGCAGCGCGAGGCTTTGGCCCAGCTCAAGGACCTGCCGGTCGAATCCATGCCCTATGGCTTGTGCCTGTTCGATGCCGACTGGCATCAGGGTGTGATCGGTATTCTCGCCTCGCGCCTGAAGGAGCGTTATCACCGGCCGACCATCGCCTTTGCTGATGCTGGCGATGGCATGCTCAAGGGCTCGGCGCGTTCGGTGCCGGGCTTCCATATCCGCGATGCGCTGGATGCAGTGGCAGCGCGCCACCCTGAACTGATCAGCAAGTTCGGCGGGCATGCCATGGCAGCGGGGCTATCGTTGCCCGAAAGTAATTTCCCGGCATTCGCCGAGGCGTTCGATGAAGAAGTCCGTCGCCAGTTGCGCGAAGAGGATTTGACCGGCCGTCTGCTTTCGGATGGCAGCCTGGCGGTGGAGGAATTCCACCTCGACCTGGCCAAGGCACTGCGTAATGCCGGGCCTTGGGGGCAGCACTTCCCCGAACCGCTGTTCCATGGGGTGTTCCAGTTGGTGGAGCAGCGTGTGGTTGGCGAGCGGCACCTGAAGGTGGTGCTCAAGAGTGAATGCGGCTCGGTGCGCCTGGATGGCATCGCCTTCGGCATCGACCGCGAGGTGTGGCCCAACCCTACCGTGCGTTGGGTGGAGCTGGCGTACAAGCTGGATGTGAACGAGTTCCGTGGCAATGAAAGCGTGCAGCTGATGATTGCCCACATCGAGCCGCGCTGAAGAGCCGAGCGTTGCCTGCCTTGGTTTTTGCGGGGTTGTGGAAATCGAGCGCCGCCCGTGCGGCGCTCATTCTCTAGGGCGATCCAAACCTACCCGCTCTGCAGTTCGCTGCAGCCCCAACGTCCTTCTGCGTTCGGGCACTCGCGCAGCGAAGCCGAGAAATGTGGTTACGTTGCGATCGCCCCTTGTTGTCTCTTATTCCGCAGATTTTGCCAGTGAATCACTGCAGCCCCTGCAAATGAGAGTAGGCTGAGCGTGCAGAAGAAAACGATCCCTTCTACAGCTTTCCGATCACTGGCTTCGTTTACACGTTGTCTGAGTGCAGGGTTGGATAATATTTCATCTTTAGTAGATAAAGTCCTCGCGATAGGTCCGGAAAGGGTGTCTTCGATTTCCACGAATAAAGGTGTTGATTTGCTGATGTTGGCCGCGTCATAGCGGGACCTATATATGTATATTGGGGCTTTGGTCCGCCGGCCGCTGGCTGCGTTGTAGTAAATACTCACAGTGTAAATTGATTTATCGTATTCCCACGGCTCGACGTCGGAAGCGAGTGAGGCTGGCAGGCGGACCCATGGCGCGGCTATGGGTTCGACTTTTATATTCAAATTGTAGATAAATATTGGCAGGAAGCAGAGGAAGGCGAACCCTGCTCCAAGCAGGCACTTGGCACGGTCATGCGGCTCCAAGCTGCGCATTAGTTTGATCCACGCTCCCCAAGTTAGCATTGATAATGCCTCTCTTCAGAATAGTTTCCGGTCAACGATATTTATCTTGCTGAGGCGCAGTGCAGCAAGCATATTGGTCTTGGCCCCCGCCTACCCCAACGGTAATTGATGGCATCGGTCCTGCGGGTGGCTGCCCGTTCAAACTTTCAATCCCTATCGTCAATGTCGCGCCACCTGGGGGCTGAGGTGCAGAGGGTGGATTTGCCAGGTTGCCACCACTAAAGATGACGGGTTGAGTACTTGAATTTATTTTAAAGTGTTCAAGTAAGCGAGTATCTAGTTTGATGTCGTGATTAGTAGGGTTCCATGTGATAACGGTGATGAGTCCGCCGAAATGAGCAGTTATCGACTTTGGATTTGCTACTGTCAGATTTGGTGCTATTAGTGGGGGTGAAGGCTCTCGCGTCACGTCGTTATTTTTCAAAGCTTTGAATAATGGGTCTATAGCAGTTTTTTTAATTTTGTTGGCTAACTCCGAATTATAGGTACCTATCAGGCTTGCCCCTAGGGATACCGCGGTAAAAATGCCGGCGGTCAGTGGTGCTCCTAGTAACAGCGCAAACCCCGCGACAACCCCGGCGACGTTGCCTACGAGGCTGACATAATCTCCTATTTTTAACGCTTCATTTGAATTGTATTCAGCAATAATCTTTAAGAAAGTAACCGTTCCTGCGAGGGAGTTGGTAACGATATTGATAAAGGGTACTGCCCCCGCCGTCATCTGGGTGACCGAAAGTACAGAGGCGACTGCGGTACTGGTTTGAGCACCTTGTACCACCAGTGAAAATCCCTTTTTGTCGGTGTTAAACTGATCATGTACGGCCGAAGCTGCTCCAGCCTGGAATCCAGGTTTTCCCACGCGGTCTACGATGGCGACAAATATTTCCACGCGATTATTCATGCGACTCGCTCCTGGTCGTTTTGAACGCAAGTGTCACTCGCAAGCGATCGCATTCAATCGCTGGCGATTTTGCTCGGTGTGGAATTTCGCCGTTAAACACTACGATGCGTTTAGGTTTTGGAAGTACGGCAGCGATAATGTCGTTTTTTGCGTCATTGCAAAACATGAGTTCGCCTCCCCAAGTGGTGGCCCAATAGTCGTTGCAGAAAATCACTGCTGTTTGGCCGGGTTCGCTGGGTAGGTTGTCTCGATGAATCGGGCTGTCCTGTCCTGCTGTTTGTCCGTTTGCGTATACGCCTAGTAGTTTAGAGTTTGTAATGTGCGTTGCTTTCAATCGCTGCCAAATGTGAACCAAAAAACCCCAGCGTTTATCATTTGCCAACTCTGCCTCGCAGCATTCGAGCGAATCGCGGCGGCTTCCTGCAATGAAAAAGTGCCAGCAGGGGCGAGAGAAGGGAGTTGAGTTTACCGGCCAGTCATATCTCCATAGGGCATCAGAAAGCGCCTTGGTGAGCAGAAGTTGTTCGTCGTCGGTAATGGCGTTATCGAGCGTGCTTATGCTTTGTGTGGAGAAAAGCTCTTCCATTATTATGTTCGTCATGTCGGTAAATGTTTTCCTCAATTTACGAGGATTTTTCGGAAATCGAGGACGCCAGTGACGATAGTTTTTTCTATTTTGGGTGACGATAGGACGCAGCAGTCCCTTATTGAGAAGAATTTCCTACCGGGCCGTAGGATAATTAAAGTTGTCTTGTAGGCTATTTCTAGATAGGCCAGTCAACCGGCATCAGATCGCTCTGGAGGGTGGTACCACCCATGGCGTCAGAGCAGTCAGCAATTCCAGGGAACCTTCCCCCCCTACCAATCTGGTCTAGTCTGATTAGTGACCGGTACCGGGCCAGGAACGTGCATGAGTGCCCGGGCGGGATCACCATTGGAGTCCTTGGGAGGTGCCCTCATGAGCTTGCTGCTCGAGCCTTACACCCTGCGTCAGCTGACGTTGCCCAACCGCATCGCCGTCTCGCCGATGTGCCAGTATTCCGCCGTCGATGGCCTGGCCAACGATTGGCACCTTGTCCATTTAGGCAGCCGCGCCGTGGGTGGCGCCGGGTTGGTCATCAGCGAAGCGGTGGCCGTGACTGCCGATGGCCGTATCACTGCTGAAGACCTCGGTCTGTGGGCCGATGAGCAGATCGCGCCACTGCAACGCATCACCCGTTTCATTACCGCCCAGGGCGCCGTGCCGGGCATCCAGCTGGCCCACGCCGGGCGCAAGGCCAGCACCCATCGCCCCTGGCTGGGCAAGCATGGCAGCGTCAAGATCGAAGACGGTGGCTGGCAGCCGGTGGGGCCGTCGAAGATTGCCTTCGACCCTGAACACACGGCACCGCGTGAGCTGAGCAAGGACGAGATTCAGGATGTGATAGCCGCGTTTGTCAAAGCGACCGAACGGGCGTTGGACGCGGGCTTCAAGGTGGTGGAGATCCACGCCGCCCATGGCTACCTGCTGCACCAGTTCCTCTCGCCGCTGAGCAACCAGCGCCGCGATGAATATGGCAGTTGCTTCGAAAACCGCATCCGCCTGACCTTGCAGGTGACTGAGGCCGTGCGCAAGGTCTGGCCGCAGGAACTGCCGGTGTTCGTTCGCGTGTCGGCGACCGACTGGGTGGAAGATGGCTGGAACCCGGACGAAACGGTCGAGCTGGCCCGTCGCCTGCGTGCGCTGGGCGTGGACCTGATCGACGTGTCCTCCGGCGGTACTTCGGTGAATGCCGAAATCCCCACCGGCCCCGGCTACCAGACCCGCTTCGCCGAGCGCGTACGCAAGGAATCGGAAATCGCCACCGGCACGGTGGGCATGATCACCGAACCGGCCCAGGCCGAACATATCCTGCGTACCGGGCAGGCGGACCTGATCTTCCTGGCCCGCGAACTGCTGCGCGACCCTTACTGGCCGTTGCATGCGGATGATGACCTGGGGGGCAACAGGGCTACATGGCCGGCGCAGTATCAGCGGGCGACCAGCCGGGCGAACCCGATACATGAGTCGGATTTGCGCGATTAGCTTTTGCTTGTTCCGGCCCCTTCGCCGGCAAGCCGGCTCCCATAGGTAGAGTGTCGCCTTCAAGGCTTGCGCTGTACCTGTGGGAGCCGGCTTGCCGGCGAAGGGGCCGGTGATGTCACCTCAGGTTCAATGCTTGATCATCACATGCCGCACACAGGTGTAATCCTCCAGCCCATACATCGACAAGTCCTTCCCATACCCCGAATGCTTTTGCCCGCCATGGGGCATTTCGCTGACCAGCATGAAGTGGGTATTGACCCAGGTGCAGCCATACTGCAACCGCGCCGCCAGGCGGTGGGCGCGGCCGGTGTCGCGGGTCCACACCGATGAGGCCAGCCCGTATTCAGAGTCGTTGGCCCATTCCAGTGCCTGGGCCTCGTCGGTGAAACGCGTCACCGACACCACAGGGCCAAACACCTCGTGGCGGACGATCTCGTCATCCTGCAGCGTGTCGGCCAGTACCGTCGGCTCAAAGAAGAAGCCATCCCCCGGCAGTGCCTTGCCGCCGGTGACCAGGCGGATGTGCGGCTGGGCGATGGCCCGGCCGACCAGGCCGGCCACCTTGTCACGGTGCTGGGCGCTGATCAGCGGGCCCAGTTCGGTGTCTTCGGCGTCCTGCAGTCCGGTTTTAAGGCTGGCCACAGCTTTGCCGAGGCGTTCGACGAAGCGTTCGTAAATGCCAGCCTGCACATACAGCCGGCAGGCAGCGGTGCAGTCCTGGCCTGCGTTGTAGAAACCGAAAGTACGGATGCCGTCGATGGCAGCATCGATATCGGCGTCGTCGAATACCAATACCGGCGCCTTGCCGCCCAGCTCCATGTGCATGCGCTTCACGCTGTCGGCAGTGGCGCCAATGATGTGCGCGCCGGTAGGGATCGAGCCGGTCAGCGAAACCATACGCACTTTGGGGTGGGTGACCAGCGGGTTGCCGACTGTCTGGCCACGCCCAAAGAGGATGTTGAGCACGCCGGCAGGCAGCACGCTCTTGGCCAGTTCTCCCAGGCGCAGGGCCGTCAGGGGCGTCAATTCGGACGGCTTGATGACCACCGTATTGCCGGCGGCCAAGGCCGGGGCGATCTTCCACGCCAGCATCATCAGCGGGTAGTTCCAGGGGGCAATCGAGGCGACTACGCCCAAAGGGTCGCGGCGGATCATCGAGGTGTGGCCTGGCAAGTATTCACCCGCCGCCGAGCCACCCAGGCAGCGGGTGGCGCCCGCGAAATAGCGGAACACGTCGGCGATGGCCGGTATCTCGTCGTTCAGCGCGGCGCTGAAGGGTTTGCCGCAGTTCTGCGACTCTAATCGGGCCAGCTCATCGGCGTGTGCCTCGATGATGTCGGCAAGCGCCAGCAGGGCCATGGAACGTTCTTTCGGGCTGGTCTGCGACCAGCTGTCGAAGGCCTGGTCGGCGGCACGCACGGCGGTATCGACCTGGGCTTCGGTCGCTTCGTTGATCTGCGCCAGAGCAGTGCCTTCGGCGGGGTTGAGCACGGTCCAGGTCGGGCCTTCGCCAGTGACCAGGTGGCCATTGATCAGCATGTTGGTTTGCATCGGGGGCTCCTTGTGGGTCATTTGCCACTGCCCGCGACGCTTTCACCGCCGCGAGTCAGGTAATAGGCACCGAGGATCGGCAACATGGTCACCAGCATCACCAGCATGGCAACCACGTTGGTCACCGGCACGTCGCGCGGGCGGCTGAGCTGGTTGAGCAGCCAGATCGGCAAGGTGCGCTCGTGGCCGGCGGTGAAAGTGGTGACGATGATTTCGTCGAACGACAGGGCGAAGGCCAGCATGCCGCCGGCCAGCAGGGCCGAACCAAGGTTGGGCAGAATGATGTAGCGGAAGGTCTGCCAGCCGTCGGCGCCCAGGTCCATCGAGGCTTCGATCAGGCTTTGCGAGGTGCGCCGCAGGCGGGCGATCACGTTGTTGTAGACGATTACCACGCAGAAGGTCGCGTGGCCGACCACGATGGTGAACAGTCCGGGCTCGATGCCCAGCGTCTTGAACGCCGACAGCAGGGCGATGCCGGTAATGATGCCGGGCAGCGCGATCGGCAGGATCAGCATCAGCGAGATGCTTTCCTTGCCGAAGAAACTGCGCCGATACAGCGCCGCCGAGGCCAGGGTGCCGAGCACCAGGGCGATCAGCGTGGCCAGGCAGGCCACCTGCAGCGACAGCTTGATCGCCTCGAGCACGTCCGGGCGGGCGAAGGCCACGGCGATCCATTTCAAGGTGAAGCCCTTGGGCGGGAAGCTGAACGCCGCATCTTCGGTGTTGAAGGCGTACAGCAAGATGATCAGGATCGGGAAGTGCAGGAACAGCAACCCACCCCAGGCCGCCAGGCGCAGGCCCATCGACGCTTTTTCAGAGTGCATCGAAGGCCCCCAGGCGCTTGACGATCGACAGGTACACAGCGATCAGCACGATCGGCACCAGGGTGAACGCTGCAGCCATCGGCATGTTGCCGATCGCCCCTTGCTGGGCGTAGACCATGCTGCCAATGAAGTAACCGGGCGGGCCGACCAGTTGCGGCACGATGAAGTCGCCCAAGGTGAGTGAGAAGGTGAAGATCGAGCCCGCGGCGATGCCTGGAATGGACAGCGGCAGGATCACTTGCACAAAGGTTTGCCCGGGCCGGGCGCCGAGGTCTGCCGAGGCCTGCAACAATGACGGCGGCAGGCGCTCCAGCGAGGCTTGCACCGGCAGGATCATGAACGGCAGCCAGATGTACACGAACACCAGAAAGCGCCCCAGGTGCGAAGTCGACAGCGTGCTGCCGCCCACTCCGGGTACAGCCAGCAGGGCCTGCAGCAGGCCTTCGAGGTGCAATTGCTGGACGAACCACTGGGCTACGCCGCCTTTGGCCAGCAGCAGGGTCCAGGCGTAGGTCTTGACGATGTAGCTGGCCCACATCGGCATCATGACGGCGATGTAGAAGAACGCCTTGGTCTTGCCGCTGGTGTAGCGCGCCATGTAGTAGGCGATGGGGAAGGCCAGCACGGCGCTGGCCAGTGAGACGGCCACGGCCATGGTCAGGGTGCGCAGGATGATGTCAAAGTTCGACGGGTTGAACAGCGCGGCGAAGTTGCCCAGGGTGAGGTCCGGTGTGACCGCCATGGTGAAATCGTCGAAGGTGTAGAAACCTTGCCACAGCAGGTTCAGCAACGAGCCCAGATAGATTGCGCCGAACCAGGTCAGCGGCGGGATCAGCAGCAATAGCAGGTACAGGTTGGGGCGGCGGTAAAGCACGTTGGAGAAACTGCGCAACGGGCTCATCTCACAGGCCCTCGGCCAGGACGGTTTCCTGCAGCGCCGTCATCGCTTCGCGCGGCCAGTGCGCCTGCACCCGCTGGCCGGTTTGCCAGTCCTGCGGCTGCTCGTGCCAGCGGTCGTTGGCCTGGCTGACCGCCAGCAGCTGGCCGCTGTCCAGTTGCACTTCATAGCGGGTGGCACTGCCCTGGTACTGAACGTCGCGCAGCAGGCCGCTGATCTGTACGCCGTCGACGGCCCCAGGCTGGCTCAGCAGGCGGATATGCTCGGGACGAATCGAGAAGGGTGCCCGGCTGCCACTGAGTTGCTCGGCCAGGTCGCCGCGGACCACGTTGGACGTACCGACGAACTCGGCAACGAAGGTGGTGGCCGGTTTCATGTACAGGTTGCGTGGCGTATCGACCTGTTCGATGCGGCCGCGATTGAACACCGCTACCCGGTCCGACATCGACAGCGCTTCGGTCTGGTCATGGGTGACGAAAATGAAGGTGATGCCCAGCTGGCGTTGCAGCTTTTTCAGTTCGCCCTGCATCTGCTCGCGCAGCTTCAGGTCCAGGGCGCCGAGTGGCTCGTCGAGCAACAGTACCCGTGGCCGATTGACCAGGGCCCGCGCCAGGGCCACGCGCTGGCGCTGGCCACCGGAAAGCTGCGCCGGCTTGCGTTCGCCATAACCCGCCAGGGCCACCATCGCCAGGGCCTCTTCGGCGCGGGTATGGCGTTCGGCCTTGGGCACGCCTTTGACCTTCAGGCCGTAGGCAATGTTGTCGCGCACGTTCATGTGCGGAAACAGTGCGTAGTCCTGGAATACGGTGTTGACGTCGCGCTGGTAGGGCGGCACGCCGGCGGCCTCGACACCATGGATGCGGATGGAGCCGCTGTTGGGCTGTTCGAAGCCGGCGATCAGGCGCAGGCAGGTGGTCTTGCCCGAGCCGGAGGGGCCGAGCATGGAGAAGAATTCGCCATCCACGATGTCGATGCTGACCTGGTCGACGGCCTTCACCTCGCCGAAGGTGCGCGATACCTGGGTGAACTGGACTGCTAGGGGCATGGGCGGTTCTCAGCTGTGCTTGTGTTGCCTATCCTGGCCTCTTCGCGGGGCAAGCCCGCTCCCACAGAAGTCCTTGTGGGAGCGGGTTTACCCGCGAAGAGGCCGGTGCAGGCTCAATCGACCTTAGCGCCCGCCCATGATCGCAATGTAATCCTGCGTCCAGCGGCTATACGGCACAAACTTGCCGCCCTGGGCCTGCGGAGTCTTCCAGAAGGCGATCTTGTCGAAGTTGTCGAAGCCGTTGGTCTTGCAGCCCTCGGCCCCCAGCAACTCACTGCCGGTGCAAGCCGCAGGAACAGCCGGCAGCGAGCCGAACCAGGCCGCCACATCGCCCTGTACTTTTGGCTGCAGCGACCAGTCCATCCATTTGTAGGCGCAGTTGGGGTGCTTGGCCTCGCTGTGCAGCATGGTGGTGTCGGCCCAGCCCGTGGCGCCTTCTTTTGGAACGGTCGAGGCAACCGGCTGGTTCTCGGCCTTGAGCCCATTGACCATGTAGCCCCACGAACTGGAAGCGACCACGCCTTCGTTCTTCACATCGCTCATCTGCACCGTTGCGTCATGCCAGTAACGGTGGATCAGCGGTTGCTGCTGGCGCAGTAGCTCGAGCACGGCCTTGTACTGGGTTTCGTTCAGTTCGTAGGGGTCCTTGATGCCCAGTTCGGGTTTGGCGGACTTCAGGTACAGCGCCGCGTCGGCAATGTAGATCGGCCCGTCATACGCCTGCACGCGACCCTTGTTCGGTTTGCCGTCGGGCAGGTCTTGTGGCTCGAACACCACACTCCAGCTGCTTGGCGCCTGCTTGAACGTGTTGGTGTTGTACAACAGCACGTTCGGCCCCCACTGGTACGGGGTGCCATAGACCTGCTTGTCGACCACGTACCAGCCGCCGTTTTGCAGGCGCGGGTCGAGGTTCTTCCAGTTGGGTATCAGTGCGGTGTTGATCGGCTGCACCTTCTTGCCGACGATCAGGCGCAGCGAGGCATCGCCGGAAGCGGTGACCAGGTCGTAACCTCCCTTGTTCATCAGGCTGACCATTTCGTCGGAGGTGGCGGCGGTCTTGACGCTGACCTTGCAGCCGGTCTCCTTCTCGAAGCCGGTGACCCAGTCGTAGGCCTTGTCGCTCTCGCCGCGCTCGATATAACCGGGCCAGGCGACGATATCCAGCCGGCCTTCGCCGGCGCCCAGCGCCTTGGGCAGCTCGGCAGCCTGCAGGCTGGCGCTGGCCAGCAGTGCGCCGGTCACGGCGCCGAGCAATGCGGTCTTGTGCACTGACATGGTATTCCCTCTTTTTGGAGATCTTGGTCGGGGCAGTCATCAAGAAAGCAATGGAGCGATTGTTATAAGCGTAGTGCGCTTGTGCGAAGTCGAGTCTAGTTGGCTTTTTCCCGGCCAACGCAACATCCAGAAGCAAATCCGGGGATGGCCTTCCACCCACCAGGCCTTACTCTGCGGGTTACCTTCGATACCGTGGAGACGCACGCATGAACACCCGGGGTCTGCTCGATCAACTGCTTAAGTCGGGCCAGGAACTGCTGAACAAACAGGCTGGCGCAGGTAAGCCCGCTTCCGGCTCCGGCGGCCTTGGCAGCCTGCTCTCGGGGGCCGGTGGCGGGGCGTTGGGCGCAGGCGCTCTTGGCTTGCTGCTGGGCAGCAAGAAGGCACGCAGCTACGGCGGTAAAGTCATTACCTACGGCGGCCTGGCTGCGCTCGGGGTGTTGGCCTACAAAGCCTATGGCAACTGGCAGGCCCGCCAGGGCGCAGGGCAGGGCGCAGAACCACAAACCCTCGACCGCCTGCCGCCCGCCCAGGCCGAACAGCACAGCCAGGCGGTATTGCGCGCGCTGGTGGCAGCGGCCAAGTCCGATGGCCATATCGATGAGCGCGAGCGCGCGTTGATCGAAGGTGAATTCACTCGCCTGGACAGCGACCGCGAGCTGCAACACTGGCTGCATGCCGAGCTGAACAAGCCGCTGGACCCGGCCGAAGTGGCCCGCGCTGCGCAAACGCCGGAGATGGCCGCCGAGATGTACCTGGCCAGCCTGATGATGGTCGATCAGGAGAATTTCATGGAGCGTGCCTACCTCGACGAACTGGCCCGCCAGCTGCGGTTGGACCCAGCGCTGCGCCAGGAACTGGAAAGCCAGGCCCGCCTTGCTGCAGCGCAATAACCAGCAAATGGCCTGCCCATCGGGCATGGATGCCTGATTTACCCCGCATATTCAGCCGTATAAACGTAAGGAGCCTGGGCTATACTTCGGCGATTTTTCCCGCTCGTTGTGAATTCCTGAGGGCTGAATGTGAAGAACTGGACCTTGCGCCAACGGATCCTGGCAAGTTTCGCCGTGATCATCGCCATCATGCTGCTGATGATCGTGGCCGCCTACTCGCGGCTTGTGGCGATCGAAAGTGCCGAGGAGGCAGTGGGTACCGACAGCATTCCCGGGGTCTACTACAGCTCGATGATCCGCAGCGCCTGGGTTGACAGCTACGTTACCAGCCAGCAGCTGGTCGGGCTGTCCGACCACCGTGAGATCACCGCCGCCGACACGGATCTGTTCAAAAGCTTTGAAGAGCGCCTGAAGCAGCACATGGCTAGCTACCAGGAAACCATTCAGGACAAAGACGACCAGGCGCGTTTCGACACCTTCACCCAGATGGAGGAAAACTACGTCCATATCGTTGGCCAGGTGCTCGAAGCCTATCGTCGGCACGACTATGTCGAAGCCGAGCGGTTGATCAAGGATGTGCTCACCCCGGCCTGGCTGGACGGCCGCAAGCACCTCAACACTGTCATCGAACACAACCGTGAAGCGGCTGACGCTGCCACCCACGAAATCGTAAGCGCCGTCAGTACCGCCAAGGGCAGCATGATCGTCTCGCTGCTGCTGGCGATCGTGGCGGCAGGCATTTGCGGCCTGCTGCTGATGCGTGCCATCACCGCCCCCGTGCAGCGTGTGGTGCATGCCCTCGATAAACTGCGCTCGGGCGATTTGAGCATGCGCCTGAGCCTGGACCGCAAGGACGAGTTCGGCGCCATCGAAAGCGGTTTCAACGAAATGGCCGAGGCGTTGGCCAACCTGGTGTCCCAAGCCCAGCGCTCGTCGGTGCAAGTGACCACCTCGGTCACCGAAATTGCCGCCACCTCCAAGCAACAACAGGCCACCGCCACCGAAACCGCGGCCACGACTACCGAGATTGGCGCCACCTCACGCGAGATTGCCGCCACCTCGCGTGACCTTGTGCGCACCATGACCGAAGTCACCAGCGCCGCCGACCAGGCGTCGAGCCTGGCTGGCTCCGGCCAGCAAGGCCTGGCGCGTATGGAAGACACCATGCACCAGGTCATGGGCGCCGCCGACCTGGTCAACGCCAAGCTGGCGATCCTCAATGAGAAGGCCAGCAACATCACCCAGGTGGTGGTGACCATCGTCAAGGTCGCCGACCAGACCAACCTGCTGTCGCTCAATGCCGCCATCGAGGCAGAAAAGGCCGGTGAGTACGGCCGCGGTTTCGCTGTAGTAGCCACCGAGGTGCGCCGCCTGGCCGACCAGACGGCCGTGGCCACCTACGACATCGAGCAGATGGTGCGGGAAATCCAGTCGGCGGTCTCGGCCGGGGTCATGGGCATGGACAAGTTCTCCGAAGAAGTGCGCCGCGGCATGTTCGAGGTACAGCAGGTGGGCGAGCAGCTCACCCAGATCATCCACCAGGTGCAGGCCCTGGCCCCGCGGGTGCTGATGGTCAACGAAGGCATGCAGGCCCAGGCCACCGGCGCCGAGCAGATCAACCAGGCTCTCGCCCAACTCAGTGATGCCAGCACCCAGACGGTAGAGTCGCTGCGCCAGGCCAGTTTCGCCATCGACGAGCTCAGCCAGGTGGCCGCGGGCTTGCGCGGCGGTGTATCGCGCTTCAAAGTCTGACCGCCATGACCGACCTGCACCCACATGCGGCAGCAGCGGCCAGCGCCAAGGGCAGGCTGTACCTGCTGTTTCGTCTCAACCAGCAACGGTTTGCCCTGGACGTGCGCGAAGTGGTCGAGGTACTGCCGCGCCGGCCACTCAAGCCGATTGCCCAGGCGCCCGCTTGGGTCCCCGGCATCATTGCCCACCGTGGCGTGCTGGTGCCGGTGGTCGACCTGTCGGCCTTGAGCTTCGCCCAGCCTGCAGCCGAGCGCACCAGTACCCGCCTGGTGCTGGTGCGCTACCGTGGCGAGCACCAGTTGGGGTTGATCCTCGAACAGGCCACCGAGACCTTGCGTTGCCCCGCCGAAGAGTTCCAGCCCTATGGCCTGGACAATGGCGAAGCGCGTTACCTGGGGCCGGTTCGCCAGGACGCCAATGGCCTGCTGCAACGTATCGAGGTCGATGACTTGCTGCCCGACGCCGTGCGCCAGCTGCTGTTCCCCCTCGAACCTGGGCAGGTGCCAGCATGAGCGAGCAACGTTTCTTCCGCTTCCTGCAAGAGCGAATCGGCCTGGATGTCGACTCGGTCGGCGTGCCCATGGTCGAGCGTGCCCTGCAGCAGCGCTGTGTCGCGCTCAACGCCGTCGACCTGCACGACTACTGGCTGCGCCTGCAGCAATCAACTGATGAACAACAAGCGTTGATCGAGGCGGTGATCGTCCCGGAGACGTGGTTTTTCCGTTACCCAGAATCGTTCACCGCGCTTGTCGGGCTGGCTCACAAACGGCTGGCAGAGCTTGCCGGTGAGCGGCCGCTGCGGCTGTTGAGCTTGCCGTGCTCGACCGGCGAAGAACCTTATTCCCTGGCCATGGCCCTGCTCGACGCCGGAATGAGCCCCACGTCTTTCCACATCGACGGTATCGACATCAGCCCCAACTCGGTGGCCAAGGGCGTGCAGGCGGTATACGGGCGCAATTCATTCCGCGGCAGCGAGCTGGCCTTCCGCGAGCGGCACTTCCATGCGCTCGACGACAGCCATGAGCTGGATCAGCGGGTACGTGAACAGGTAAGCCTGGCAGTGGGCAATGTGCTCGACCCCGCGTTAAGCAGCCGCAATGGTTATTACGACTTCGTGTTCTGTCGCAACTTGCTGATCTACTTCGATGTGCCGACCCAGCAGCGGGTGTTCGAGGTGCTCAAGCGCCTCACGCATGAACACGGTGTGCTGTTCATCGGCCCGGCCGAGGGCAGCTTGCTGGCGCGGCTGGGCATGCGGCCGCTGGGGATTCCCCAGTCGTTTGCCTACGTCCGCCAGCCAGCGGATGCCCCATCACCGCCAGTCCCGCCTCGGCGCAGCCAGCAAGCGCCCATAGCGCCGAGCCGGCCGATGCCCGCGCCTGCGCCGGTTTCGCGGCCGTTGCGTGCGGCCCCGGTCACCGCGCCTGCCGCTGTGCAGCGAGAGAGCGAAAGCGAGTTGCTGGCCAGTATCGCGAGCCAGGCCAACGCCGGCGACAGCGCCCAGGCGCGCGCCAGTTGCCAGCGCTACCTGCAGCAATTCGCGCCCAAGGCCCAGGTGTATTACTGGCTGGGGCTGCTCAGCGATACCGAAGGTGACGCCCGGCAAGCGCTGACCCATTACCGCAAGGCCTTGTACCTGGAGCCGCAGCACCCCGAAGCGCTGCTGCACCTGGCCATGTTGCTGGCGGCGCAGGGCGACGAGGCCGGTGCTCGCCGTTTGCAGGAACGCGCGGCACGCGCGGGCCGGGAGGCTGAACGATGAGCGTCGAACACGCGATCGAGCTGCTCGCACAGGACGACGAGCGCATAGACGATTGCTGGAACCGTATCGGCGTGCACGGCGACAAACAGTGCCCGCTGCTGGAGCGGTATATCCATTGCCGCAACTGTGAAGTCTACGCGGCGGCAGCCACCCGCCTGCTCGACCGCTACGCGCTGGCCCAGGACGATCAGGTGCACGAAGCCACTGTGGTCCAGGCCAGCACCGGGCGCTCGCTGCTGCTGTTCCGCCTGGGCGAAGAGTGGCTGGCCCTGGCAACGGCCTGCCTGGCCGAAATTGCGCCCGTGCAGCCGGTGCATTCCTTGCCCCATCAGCGTTCGCGGGTGCTGCAAGGGGTGGCCAATGTGCGCGGCGCACTGGTGCCGTGCCTGTCGTTGAGCGAGCTGTTGGGGCTGACGCTGGCGCCTGAGCCGGCGCGCAGCGGCCGGACGATGCCACGCCTGCTGATCCTCGCTGCCGCAGGCGGGCCGGTGGTGTTGGCGGCGGACGAGATCGATGGCATTCACCGTCTCGACCCCGCACTGCTGGGCGCAACTGAAGATACAACGCCGTTCACCGCTGCCGTGCTGCAGTGGCGCGGGCGCAGCGTGCGCGTGCTGGACGATCAACAATTACTGTCTGCCGTGCAGCGGAGCCTGTCATGACCCCTGAGCAAATGCGCGATGCATCGCTGCTCGAACTGTTCAGCCTGGAAGCTGAAGCGCAGACCCAGGTGCTCAGCACGGGGCTGATGGCGCTGGAGCGCAACCCGACTCAGGCGGATCAGCTGGAAGCCTGCATGCGCGCGGCGCACTCCCTGAAGGGGGCTGCGCGCATCGTTGGCATCGATGCCGGGGTCAGCGTGGCCCATGTGATGGAAGATTGCCTGGTGGCTGCGCAGGAAGGCCGCCTGCTGCTGCGCGCCGAGCATATTGATGCGCTGTTGCGCGGCACCGACCTGCTGCTGCACATCGCCACGCCCGGGGATCCGGCGGGTGAGGCGGCAGTGCCAGCGTTCCTGGTGCAGATGGCTGGCTTGCTCGACCCCAGTGCCACGCCAGTTCCTGGAACGCTGCCACCTGAGCCAGCCACCCCTGTGTTTGTTGCGCCAGCGGTCGAGTCCGTGTTGAACGACCCAGAGCCCGAGGCCGAAGCGCAATTGCCGCGCAAGGCCGGTAAACGCGGCGGGGAGGGTGGCGAGCGGGTATTGCGGGTGACTGCTGACCGCCTCAACAGCTTGCTCGACCTGTCGAGCAAATCACTGGTCGAGACCCAGCGCCTCAAACCCTACCTGGCGACCCTGCAGCGCCTCAAACGCATGCATGGCCAGGGCATGCGGGCCCTCGATGGCCTGAAAACCCAATTGGAGGACAGCGGCCAGAGCCTGGAAGTGCTCGACGCGCTGGCCCAGACCCAGCGCCTACTGGTGGAAACCCAGCAAATCCTGCAACAGCAGGCCGCTGACCTTGACGAGTTCGGCTGGCAGGCCAGCCAGCGCGCCCAGTTGCTTTACGACACGGCCCTGGCCTGCCGCATGCGCCCGTTTGCCGATGTGCTCACCGGGCAGAGCCGCATGGTGCGTGACCTGGGGCGCTCGCTGGGCAAACACGTGCGCCTGCAGATCGACGGCGACAAGACCCAGGTCGATCGGGATGTGCTGGAAAAACTCGAAGCACCGCTGACCCACCTGCTGCGCAACGCGGTCGACCACGGCATCGAGCTGCCTGAACAGCGCTTGTTGGCAGGCAAGCCGGAAGAGGGTGCAATCCGCCTGCGCGCCTCGCACCAGGCCGGGATGTTGCTACTCGAACTGAGCGATGACGGCGCAGGCATCGACCTGGAACGGCTGCGCCGCAGCATCGTCCAGCGCGGCCTGTCCCCGGCAGAAACCGTGGCGCAGATGAGCGAGGCGGAGCTGCTGACGTTCCTGTTCCTGCCGGGTTTCAGCATGCGCGACAAGGTGACCGAGGTGTCCGGCCGTGGTGTTGGCCTGGACGCGGTGCAGCATATGGTGCGTGATTTGCGCGGTTCGATCGAGCTGACCCAGCAGGCCGGCCAGGGCTGCCGCTTCCACCTGGAGGTGCCGCTTACCCTGTCGGTGGTGCGCAGCCTGGTGGTGGAAGTGGGCGGGGAAGCCTATGCGTTCCCGCTGGCGCATATCGAACGCACCCTGGAGGTGGCGGCCGAGCAGATCGTGCAGATCGAGGGGCGCCAGCATTTCTGGCACGAGGGCCAGCACATCGGCCTGGTCGCGGCCAGTCAACTGCTCAACCGGCCTACCGCCCAGGGCGATGAAAGCAGCTTGCGGGTAGTGGTCATTCGTGAGCGTGACCAGCTGTACGGCGTGGCCGTGGAGCGCTTGGTCGGCGAGCGGGTGCTGGTGGTGATGCCGCTCGATCCGCGCCTGGGCAAGGTCCAGGACATTTCTGCGGGGGCGCTGCTGGACGACGGCTCGGTGGTATTGATCGTCGACGTTGAAGACCTTTTGCGGTCGGTCGAGAAACTGCTCAGCACCGGCCGCCTGGAGCGCATCGAGCGTGGTGTGCAAGGCGGCCGGGGTGCCAGCCGCAAGCGCATCCTGGTGGTCGACGACTCGCTCACCGTGCGCGAGTTGCAACGCAAGCTGCTGAGCAATCGCGGCTTCGAGGTGGCCGTGGCGGTCGATGGCATGGACGGCTGGAATGCGCTGCGCAGCGATGACTTCGACATGTTGATTACCGATATCGACATGCCGCGCATGGACGGTATCGAGCTGGTCACCCTGGTGCGCCGCGACCAGCGCCTGCAGTCACTGCCGGTGATGGTGGTGTCGTACAAGGACCGTGAGGAAGATCGACGGCGTGGCCTGGACGCTGGCGCCGACTACTATTTGGCAAAGGCCAGCTTCCACGATGATGCGTTGCTGGATGCCGTGGTAGAACTGATCGGAGATGCTCAGGGATGAAGATCGCCATCGTCAACGACATGCCCATGGCAGTAGAGGCGTTGCGCCGGGCCTTGGCCTTCGAGCCTGCGCATGAGGTGATCTGGGTGGCCAGCAATGGCGCCGAGGCTGTGCGCCAGTGCGCCGACGCTACCCCCGACCTCATTCTGATGGACTTGATCATGCCGGTAATGGACGGCGTCGAGGCGACCCGGCGGATCATGGCTGAAACCCCGTGCGCCATCGTCATCGTCACCGTCGACCGCAAGCAGAACGTGCACCGCGTGTTCGAGGCCATGGGCCATGGCGCGCTGGATGTGGTCGACACGCCCGCCCTCGGCGCCGGTGATGCGCGTGAAGCGGCGGCGCCGCTGTTGCGCAAGATCCTCAACATCAGCTGGTTGATCGGCCAGCAACGGCCCAGCGCGACCAAGCCTGTCGCAGCGCCCTTGCGTGATGCCGCGCAGCGCCGTGGCCTGGTGGCGATCGGTTCATCGGCCGGCGGGCCGGCCGCGCTGGAAGTGCTGCTCAAGGGCCTGCCCAAGGCGTTTCCCGCGTCCATCGTGCTGGTCCAGCATGTCGATCAGGTGTTCGCAGCCGGCATGGCCGAATGGCTCGGCAGCGCCTGCGGCCTGCCGGTACGCCTGGCCCGCGAGGGCGAGCCGCCGCAGCCCGGGCAGGTGCTGCTGGCGGGCACCAACCACCATATCCGCCTGCTGCAGAACGGCCAGTTGGCCTACACTGCCGAACCTGTCAACGAAATCTACCGGCCCTCGATTGATGTGTTCTTCGAGAGTGTGGCGCGCTACTGGCGCGGCGATGCGGTGGGCGTGCTGCTCACCGGCATGGGCCGCGATGGCGCCCAAGGCCTGAAGCTGATGCGCCAGCAGGGCTTTCTGACCATTGCTCAGGACCAGTCCAGCAGCGCAGTCTATGGCATGCCCAAAGCCGCCGCCGCAATCAATGCAGCGGTGGAAATCCGTCCGCTGGAGCGAATCGCCGGGCGTTTGATGGAGATCTTTGCACAATGACGATATGTATTGAATCACCCCGCGCGCGCGGCCGTGATCAGGTGAAAACGGATGACTGATCTACCGATCGAAGGTTTTGCGACCGCCAATGAAAATTCGGCGATGGTTTTACTTGTCGACGATCAGGCGATGATCGGCGAAGCGGTGCGCCGTGGCCTGGCCCACGAGGAAAACATCGATTTCCATTTCTGCGCCGACCCTCACCAGGCCGTGGCCCAGGCCATGCGCATCAAGCCCACGGTGATCCTCCAGGACCTTATCATGCCGGGCCTCGACGGCCTGACCCTGGTGCGCGAGTACCGCAATAACCCGGCCACTCAGGACATCCCGATCATCGTCTTGTCGACCAAGGAAGACCCGCTGGTGAAAAGCGCGGCCTTCGCTGCTGGTGCCAACGATTACCTGGTCAAGCTGCCGGATACCATTGAGCTGGTGGCGCGTATCCGCTATCACTCGCGCTCGTACCTGACCCTGCTGCAGCGTGACGAGGCTTACCGTGCGCTGCGTGTGAGCCAGCAGCAATTGCTCGATACCAACCTGATGCTGCAGCGGCTGATGAATTCCGATGGCCTGACCGGGCTGTCCAACCGCCGCCACTTCGACGAATACCTGGAACTGGAATGGCGCCGGGCCATGCGAGAGCAACAGCAGTTGTCGCTTTTGATGATTGATGTCGACTACTTCAAGGTTTACAACGACAGCTTCGGTCACCTGGCCGGTGACGAGGCGCTGCGCCAGGTAGCTGAGTCGATCCGGGGTTCCTGCGCACGCCCCACCGACTTGCCAGCCCGCTATGGCGGTGAGGAGTTCGCCTTGGTGCTGCCTAACACCTCGCCGGGCGGTGCACGGCTGGTCGCGGAGAAGCTGCGCCAGACCGTGCATGGCCTGAATATCCCGCACACCGCGCCGCAGGCCGACTCACGCCTGACCGTGAGCATTGGCCTGGCGACGCAGACACCGGCTATTGGTAGCCATTGCCGGCAATTGATATCGGCGGCGGATAAAGGGTTGTATCTGGCCAAGAACAATGGGCGAAACCAGGTTGGTATTGCCTAGCGGGCGTAGCAACCGATGATCATAGGCTAGGTCGGATGGCTTGAACTCCGATGCTATAGCTAAACGGTGAGCCGTTGGCTTTGCTGAAGTCCAAGCCGATGATAGGTACCCATTTGCCAGTTGCATTCTTGAATTTGGTTTGGAAAACCTTGGCGTCAGTAACGGAGGCGTCGTCTCCTACCTTGAAGAAGAACGCTTCGATGGGCAGGTATTGTGCATGCCCCTGTGGCCATACGCCGACCATCAACTCATTCCAGATGGACTCCATGTTGGGTGGCCTTTGAGCCCGTACCTGCAGGCTGACGACGAACTGCTCCGCGCTTTCAGTACTCAGCGAACATTGGTAGTCCCGACTCTTGATGGTTTTGGTAAAAGCGTACCAGCCCGCCACCGTGGCCGCATTCTTGCTCGCGCAGGTGCTGAGGTCTGCATTGACTGCATCGCGCGGTTTCAAACCGCATCCTTTGCCGGGGCGCTCACCGTCAGTGGTGCCTGCGTCATAAGCATACATGCACAAGTAGGTGATGCCGTTGTACCACGCAGTGTTCTCAGCCTGCGGAAGGAAGATGAAGCCACTTTTGTTGTATAAGCTGTCGACGTGAGCGTCGCGACGTAAATAGGAAAACGATACTGCGCCCAATGCTTCGGCGTTCGGGCTTGGGTCCCAAGGATTGAAGTCGCCGTTGTCAACTGAGCGAATAATGACGCCGTTGCAATAGTAGGAAGGTTTATTACCAGTGCAGTTTGTCGCTGTATCAGCATAGCGGGCGTTGAGTCGTTTAGCAGTATATTGGCCCGGGACGGCAATCTCTACATTGGAAGTGCTGTTGGTACCGCTAGTGAACGATACTGATACGATTGGGTCTTCGTGAGACGACGACAGTGTATAATGTGCGCTTTCTCCTCTAGATGCGGCTAACCATACGCTCCCGCTTTTTGTCTTGTATGAAATGAAAAACTGGTTTCTGGGGACGTTGGTTGTGGCGTCAAATGATACGGCAATAGCCGGGTTTTGAGGTGTAATGCCGAACGAATTGGTGTTCTGAAGAGATTGATTGTCGGGTGTGGAAATATTTTCATTAACGATCGGTGGCTCCTTAGTATTAGAAAGTTGATCGTTGAGCGCTCCGGCGTACAAATTGGATGGCGGCTGAGCGCAAGCAAACAACAATATTGCTAAGGAAGTGGCGATAAACTTTTGCATTGATAGCCCCCGGCAGTGTTCATGCAACGGAAAGTCTGGCCATTAAGTCACGTAAGGGGGGGCATCGAAACTGACAAAAATGCTAGGTAAGAACGCTTACTTACTCCGCGCTCTGGGTAATTCAATTATCACCGCCAAGCCCGCCCGCACGCGTTGCGCGTCTCCGTGCCCCACCGCCCGACGGACCTGCCGCCATGCTCCAGACTCGGTTATACTCCCCGGCTTTTCACCGAATTCGTACGAGAGCCGCGCGCCCATGGAAATCCAACCGATTCTGAACACCATCAAGGACCTCACCGAGCGTTCGCAGTCCATTCGGGGGTATCTTTGACTACGATCACAAGCATGACCGCCTGATCGAAGTCAATCGCGAGCTGGAAGACCCGGCCGTCTGGAACAAGCCCGAGTACGCCCAGGGCCTGGGCAAAGAGCTGGCTTCGCTGAAGCAGATCGTCGGTACCCTGGACAGCATGTCCAGCGGCCTGACCGACGCCCGTGACCTGCTGGACATGGCCGTCGAAGAAAACGACGAAGGCGCCGTGGAAGACGTGGTCGCCGAGCTGCAGAAGCTCGAAGAGTCCCTGGCCCTGCTCGAATTCCGTCGTATGTTCAGCGGCGAGATGGACATGAACAACGCCTACCTGGACATCCAGGCCGGCTCCGGCGGCACCGAAGCGCAGGACTGGGCTAACATCCTGCTGCGCATGTACCTGCGCTGGGCCGACAAGCGTGGTTTCGACGCCACCATCATCGAGCTGTCCGAAGGTGAAGTCGCCGGCATCAAGGGCGCCACCGTGCACATCAAGGGCGAGTACGCCTTCGGCTGGCTGCGCACCGAAATCGGCGTGCACCGCCTGGTGCGCAAAAGCCCGTTCGACTCCGGCGCCCGTCGTCACACCTCGTTCTCGGCGGTGTTCGTGTCGCCCGAGATCGACGACAAGGTCGAGATCGACATCAACCCGTCCGACCTGCGTATCGACACCTACCGCTCCTCGGGCGCCGGTGGTCAGCACGTGAACACCACCGACTCTGCGGTGCGTATTACCCACGTGCCTACCAACACCGTGGTGGCCTGCCAGAACGAACGCTCCCAGCACGCCAACAAAGACACCGCCATGAAAATGCTGCGGGCCAAGTTGTACGAGCTGGAAATGCAGAAGCGCAACGCCGCCTCCCAGGCGCTGGAAGACAGCAAGTCGGATATCGGCTGGGGCCACCAGATCCGCTCCTACGTGCTGGATGACTCCCGCATCAAGGACCTGCGTACTGGCGTTGAACGCAGCGACTGCAACAAGGTGCTCGACGGCGACATCGACGAATACCTGGAAGCCAGCCTGAAACAGGGCCTGTAAGCTTCATACCTGCTGAAAGACCCTCGCCTGCGGGCGAGGGCAATGAATTCCCTGATGGAAGATGTGACGACATGAGCGACCTCAAACTCGACCCGCAAGACCTGCAACAGGAAGAAAACACCCTGATCGCCCTGCGCAAGGAAAAGCTTGCCGCTGAGCGCGAGAAGGGCCAGGCCTTCCCCAACGACTTCCGCCGCGACAGCTACTGCAACGACCTGCAGAAGCAATACGTCGACAAGACCAAGGAAGAGCTGGAAGCTGCAGCGATCCCGGTCAAGGTTGCCGGTCGCATCATGCTCAACCGTGGCTCGTTCATGGTCATCCAGGACATGACTGGGCGCATCCAGGTCTACGTCAACCGCAAGACCCTGCCGGAAGAAACCTTGGCCGCGGTCAAGACCTGGGACCTGGGCGACATCATCGCCGCCGAAGGCACCCTGGCCCGTTCCGGCAAGGGCGACCTGTACGTCGAAATGACCAACGTGCGCCTGCTGACCAAGTCGCTGCGCCCGCTGCCAGACAAGCACCACGGCCTGACCGACACCGAGCAGCGCTACCGCCAGCGTTACGTCGACCTGATGGTCAACGAAGAAACCCGCCACACCTTCCGTGTGCGTTCGCAGGTGATTTCGCACATCCGCAAGTTCCTCATCGAGCGCGACTTCCTCGAAGTCGAAACGCCGATGCTGCAGACCATCCCGGGCGGTGCCGCGGCCAAGCCTTTCGAAACTCACCACAACGCCCTGGACATGGCCATGTTCCTGCGTATCGCGCCGGAGCTGTACCTCAAGCGTCTGGTGGTCGGTGGTTTCGAGAAAGTCTTCGAGATCAACCGCAACTTCCGTAACGAAGGCGTTTCGACCCGGCACAACCCCGAGTTCACCATGCTCGAGTTCTACCAGGCCTACGCCGACTACAACGACAACATGGACCTCACCGAAGAGCTGTTCCGCGAGCTGGCGCAGCTGGTGCTGGGCACCACCGACGTGCCGTACGGCGACAAGGTGTTCCACTTCGGCGAGCCGTTTGTGCGCCTGTCGGTGTTCGACTCGATCCTCAAGTACAACCCGGAACTCACCGCTGCCGACTTGCAGGACGTCGACAAGGCCCGCGCCATCGCCAAGCAAGCTGGCGCCAAGGTGCTCGGCCATGAAGGCCTGGGCAAGCTGCAGGTGATGATTTTCGAAGAGCTGGTCGAGCACAAGCTGGAGCAGCCGCACTTCATCACCGAGTACCCGTTCGAAGTCTCGCCGCTGGCCCGCCGCAACGACGAAAACCCGGCCGTGACCGACCGCTTCGAGCTGTTCATCGGTGGCCGCGAAATCGCCAACGCCTACTCCGAGCTCAACGATGCCGAAGACCAGGCCGAGCGCTTCTTGGCCCAGGTGGCCGAGAAGGACGCCGGTGACGACGAAGCCATGCACTACGACGCCGACTTTGTCCGCGCCCTGGAGTACGGCATGCCGCCGACCGCGGGTGAAGGCATCGGTATCGACCGCCTGGTGATGCTGCTGACCAACTCGCCGTCGATTCGCGACGTGATCCTGTTCCCGCACATGCGTCCGCAGGCCTGAGTAAACTGATCAAGCCGCCTTTCGAGGCGGCTTTTTCTTGCCTGTACACTTGTATTGGTTGTTCCGGCCTCTTCGCGGGTAAACCCGCTCCCACAGGGTTTTGCACAGATCCTGAGCGTAGTGGTGAACCCTGTGGGAGCGGGTTTACCCGCGAAGAGGCCGGTACCGACAAACCACTGTCTGTGAGGTACCCCCGTGACCCCCGCAATCGCCCAGCAAGGCGCCGCCGGCATCGCCACCGCCGTCGCCGAAAGCGTGCAATACCAGGGTCGCAAGACCGCCCGCCAAGGCAGCGAACAGCGCCGCCAGCTGATCCTCGACGCCGCCATGCGCATCGTCGTGCGTGACGGCGTGCGCGGCGTGCGCCACCGCGCGGTGGCCGCCGAGGCCGGTGTGCCGCTGTCGGCGACCACCTACTATTTCAAGGATATCGAGGACCTGCTCACCGATACCTTTGCCCAGTATGTCGAGCGCAGTGCCGACTACATGGCCAAACTCTGGGCCAACACCGAGGTGGTCCTGCGCCAGTTGATCGCCCAGGGCGATGGCAGCGTGCAGTCACGGGCGCGCCTGGCCGACGAGGTGGCGCGCATGACCGCCGATTACGTATCCCGCCAACTCCTCAACCGCCGCGACTTCCTGATGGCCGAGCAGGCCTTCCGCCAGGAGGCGCTGCTGTGCCCGCGCCTGGCCGAGCTGGTGCGCGCCCACGAGCAGATTTTGCTGCACGGCACGCGGCAGCTGTTGCAGGTGGTCGGCTCGCAGCAACCGGAACAGGACGCCCAGATGTTGACGGCGATTATCGAGCAGATGGAATATCAGGGCCTGCTCAAGGATGCCGATGCGCAAGCCGATGGGCAGATGCTCGCTATGCTTACCCGTTACCTGCACCTGGTGCTGGCATCGGCCTGAGCTGAGACCGTACTTTCAAGGAGAACCTGATGAAAGCCTGGCGTGTGGTGTTGTTGACGTTGTCATTCCTGCTGCTGGGCGGTTGTCTGGTGACCTTTCACGAGCCGCTGCCGAGCAATCAGGCGGCGCCCAAGGGCCTGCTCGGCAAGTGGAGCAGCAAGGACGCCTGGGGCGAGCCACTGAAGCTGGTCATCAGCCGCAGCGGCGCCGATGCCTACAAGGCCGTGGCGACGGCCAAGGGCAAAAAGCCCGAAGAGTACGTCTTCACCGTGTCACGTCACGGCAACCGCTGGTACCTCTCGGCCGGCGTGCCCAAGCGGCTGGGCGGCAATTTCCTGATTGGCGGTTTCGATATCGTCGATGGCAAGGAACTGGTGGTCTACAACCTCGATGTCCAGCAGGTACAGCAGGCGGTCGAGAAGAAGGAACTGACTGGGCGCAGTACTGAAGTGCCGGAAGACAACGGTGATGGCGTGCTGATCGACAGCCCGTCGGCACGGGTGCTTGCCTACCTGGATGACCCGGCCAACTCCGACCTGTTTGTGGAAGTGGCTCGCTTCCAGCGCAGCGGCAAATAGCCAGGATCTGATTTCAAGGAGTCCCCAGTGGACGAGTACCAGCAGACCATACGTGCACTGTCCGACCGCATCGTCGCGGCGCAGACCCCCATTCGTGTGCTCGATGCGGTTAAGTGGGACGACAACATCCGCAACGGCTTTCTCAAGGCCAAAGGCAAGGAGCCACCTGCGGTAGACCGCGCCTATTACCAGTCGCGCCCGCTGTCGTTCGACTCCAATGCGGTCAAGGCCGAGTTCCAGAGCATCGAGCGCGACATCACCCGCCAGCTGGGCCAGTTCAACCCGGTTGGGCAGATCATGCGGCGCATGTGCAAGGAGTACCGCATGGTCGTGCGTATGCTCGAGGCGCGCGGCACCGAGGACTTCGGGCTGATTTCCCAGGAGCTGTATGGCGCAGCGTCCGACGCGTTCCACGCCGGTGACCCGACCCTGGCGGACCTTGGCCTGATGCTGTCGGATTACCTGAACAACATCGATGGCCGTGGCGACCTCAAGGACGAGCCGAAAAACCTCACCGCCAAGGAGGCCGTGGACATCCTCCAGCGCCGCCTGAACAAGGTGTTCGGCGAGGCAGAAGAAACCATCCGCGTGTTCGAGTCCGACGGCATCGTTGCCGATGCGGCGGCCGGTGCCGACTACATCAAGGTGCGCGCCGACGCCATGTTCAACAGCCGCGATGTGCGCGCGCTGGAGGTGCATGAGGGGCTGGTGCACGTGGGCACCACGCTCAACGGCCTCAACCAGCCGATCTGCACCTTCCTGGCCAAGGGCCCACCCTCGTCGACGGTGACCCAGGAAGGCTTGGCGATCCTCATGGAAGTGATCGCCTTTGCGTCGTACCCCAGCCGCCTGCGCAAGCTCACCAACCGCACTCGCGCCATCCACATGGTCGAGGAGGGCGCCGATTTCCTCCAGGTGTTCGAGTTCTTCCGCGCCCAGGGCTTCGAGATGGCGCAAAGCTACAGCAATGCCAGCCGGGTGTTCCGCGGTTCGGTGCCCAATGGGCTGCCATTTACCAAGGACTTGTCCTACCTCAAAGGCTTCATCATGGTTTACAACTACATTCAGTTGGCCGTGAAGAAGGGCAAGCTGGAGCAGATTCCGCTGCTGTTCTGCGGCAAGACCACCCTCGAAGACATGCGCACCCTGCGCCAGTTGGTCGAAGAAGGCCTGGTGGAACCACCCAAATACCTGCCGGAGCAGTTCCGTGACCTCAACGCGCTGTCCGCGTGGATGTGCTTCTCCAACTTCCTCAACCACCTGAGCCTGGATCGCATTGAAGCCGACTACGCGAACATTCTCTGAGCGCTGCCGCTGGCTGGCACTGGGCGTGTTGCTGCTGGGGCTGGGCGGTTGCAGCAGCCTGCTGTTCTACCCCGAGCCTGGCCAGCCGTTCACGCCGGAGCGTGCCAAGCTGCAGTACCGCGATGTCACCCTGACCACTTCGGATGGCATCCGCCTGCATGGCTGGTGGCTGCCCGCCAAGGCAGGCGTGCAGGTCAAGGGCACGGTGCTGCACCTGCACGGCAACGGCGGCAACCTGGCCGGGCATCTTGGCGGCAGTTACTGGCTGCCAGAGCAAGGCTACCAGGTGCTGATGATCGATTACCGAGGCTATGGCCTGTCCCAGGGCAAGCCCAGCCTGCCTGAAGTCTATGAGGACATCGCGGCGGCCATGGCCTGGCTCGACCAGGCCCCTGAGGTCAAGGGCAAACCCTTGGTGTTGTTGGGCCAGAGCCTTGGCGGTGCGATGGCCATCCACTATTTGGCGGACCACCCCGACCAGCGCGAGCGCTTCAGTGCACTGGTGTTCGATGGTGTGCCAGCCAGTTACCGCGACGTCGGGCGTTTCGCCTTGAGCACGTCGTGGATGACCTGGCCGTTGCAGGTGCCGTTGTCCTGGCTGGTGCCCGATGGCGACAGCGCGATTCGCTCGGTCGAACGCTTGAGCAGCCCGCCGAAGCTGTTCTTCCACAGTATCGACGACAACCTGGTGCCGATGAGCAACGGTATCCGTCTGTATCAGCATGCACCGCCCCCGCGTGTGCTGCAGTTGACCCGCGGTGGCCATGTGCAGACCTTCGCCGACCCGGTGTGGCGCGAGGTGATGCTGCGTTTCCTCGATGACCCCAGCCATTTCAACGGCCTGCGGCGGCTAGCCGAAGTGCCCAACTACCCTGACGAGAAGAACAAGCAATGAGTGAAGAACGCAACGCCATCCCGCTGATCCTGACCGGTGTCGGCAGCATCATCGTGACGGTGGGAGCCCTCTGGTATTACGGCTACCTGCATTTTGCCAAACCGCAGGATGCGCTGCTGCTGCAGGACTTCACCATGCTCAAGACCATTCCGGGCGAGGATTACAAGGTATCCCTGGACCCCGCGCCGCAGGTGGCGCAGTGCGTGGATGGCGTGCTGGTATTGTTCGACACCGAGCAGAAAGGCCTGACCGGCGTGCTGGTGGACAACCGCAAGCGGGCGGTGCGCTGCATGGGTGAGGAGACGCCGAAGCAGGTGCAGTGATTCCTGTCATTTGTTGTCTGTCCTGTCCCTTTCGCGGGTAAACCCGCTCCCACAGGTTCCTCGTTGATCTCAAGGACTGTGGGAGCGGGCTTGCCCGCGAAAGGGCCAAGCCTGATGCATAAAAAACCCCGCCATCACGGCGGGGTTTCTGTTTTCAGCCAATAAGCCTTACTGCACCTGGCTCACCGAACGCGGCGCCACCGGCTGGTTGTCGTTGGAGATGGTCACCTCCACCCGACGGTTTTGCGCACGGCCCGAGTTGCTGGAGTTTTCAGCCACCGGGTACTCCTTGCCGTAGCCCTGGGCGACGATGCGCGCCGGGTCCACGCCTGCGCGTACCAGCGCCATGCGCACGGCACCGGCGCGGCGCTCGGACAGGGTCTGGTTGTAGTTGGCCGAGCCAACGCTGTCGGTGTAACCCTCGACGATCACCTTGCGCTCAGGGTTTTCCTGAAGGAACTGGGCCAGTTTGGTGACGTTGGGCAAGGCGCTGCTCTTGAGCTCGGCCTTGTTGAAGTCGAACAGCACGTCGCCAAAGGTCACCAGCGTACCGCGATCGGTCTGCTTGGCGTTCAGGCTGTCCTGCAGCTTGGCGATCTGTGCGTCGCGGGCATCCAGCTTGGCCTGGGCACGTTGCGCGGAGGCGTTTTTCAGCTCGCCTTCGGCGCTGCGCAGGGCGATGGTCTGCTTGGCCACTTCGACGCGCTGGTTGGTCAGGTAGGCCAACTGGTCGACCTTCTTGCTGTCCTCACGCTCCATGTAGGCTTTATCGGCCTTGTTCAGCCAGTCCTGCGCGTCCTTGGTTTCAAGGGCAGCGACCTTGCTCGACTGTGGGTCGCTCTGCAGCGCGGAGAAGTTGGTACGGGCCGACTCCAGGTTGGCATTCGGGTCGTGCGAGCAAGCAGCGAGACCGACGCTCAGGGCCAGCAGGGCGGGAATCATGACGTAGTTGCGCATAGTGTTCATCCTTTGATCGAGTGCGAAGGCTAAAGGCGGTGGGGCAGGGCTCATTGAGCGCTGCGCAGGCCTTCCTCACGTACGTCCTGAACGCCTTGGCGGGCATCCTGTACGGCCTTCTGGGCTTTGGCTGCCTGGGCTTTGCGTTCGGCGAGGCGAGCGTCCCATTCGGCCTGCTCGGCCAGGCGCTTGGCGTCGTCGTACTTTTTGTCATGCATGGCGATTTCGGCCTGCTTGAACTTGTCCTGCGCCGCTTTCATTTCCACGGCGGCAAACTCGGTACCGCCAGCGCTGACGGCGGAGTTCACGGCGGACTGGGTGACGGCATACTGCTCGGTGGGCGGGTTGCCCGCACAGCCTGCCAGGACCAGGCTACTGCCCAGGGCCAGCGCGGCCAGCTTGAACCCGCGCAGGTGAGTGGATGAAAGTTTCGAAGTGCGGGTCTTCATGGTGGTCAGTTCCATTGGATCACTCCTGATAACGACGATGTCCGTAGCAGTCCATCGCTCAATCCCTGGCATCGCCTCGCGTGTCGGCTTAACGGTGCACAACGGCAGGTGTGCAGGGTTTTAGCGTGATGGCTATTGGCTCTGACTGAGGCGTTTTTTGAATAGTTCAGAAAAAATTGCCAAGTATTTCTGACTGATTGGTCAGTGGATTTTGCGTGGAACTTCCACTGTCAGGAGGGGTATTCCGGGCCGGCGGGCGGCCCGGAACTTCACAGAAGAGCCTCAGTTGCCGCTTTCGTCGCCGGCGTTGCTGAGGGTGTGCAGGTGGCGCCGTGACAGGGCCAGAAAGCGCGGGGTAGAGCCGATGTCTTCGTACAGCGGGTCACCTTCCTCATCCGTGGAAATGACCTTGCGGCCTTGCACGTAAGGGAAGCTGGCCTCCAGTTCCTCAAGCGCGGCTGCGACCAGTTCGCCGAGCAGCTCCTCGGCGGTACGCTTGGGGTACATGTCGATCAATGCCGCCAGGCGCGCCTCGGACTCCAGGTCCAGGTGCAAGGTGTGGCCGGTCGGGCTGAGGGTGCCGGCGGCATTCTGTTCCCAGTGCTGGGCGAGTTCGCGGATTTTCATGATGACCTCTGTCAACGCCTTGAAAGGCTGCATTGCATCGGACTGCAGTGATCTAACTTTAGTTTGCTTTGCCCTTCGCGGCTTGCCATCGCCACCCGGCTGTGGGCACTCTTGGGCCAGTGCTGTTTCCGGAGCAGAGCGCGTGCGAAGCGCGCCTAAGAGGGGGCCAATGACCGATATCGATGTGCGCTTGCGTGAAGATGTCCATGTGTTGGGCGAGTTGCTCGGCGAAACCATTCGCCAGCAGCACGGTGAGGCGTTCCTGCAGAAGATCGAGGACATACGCCACAGTGCCAAGGCCGACCGCCGCAGCGCCGGCGAGCAGCTGCGTTCGACCCTGGCGGACCTCGCCGAGGAAGACCTGCTGCCGGTGGCGCGGGCGTTCAACCAGTTCCTCAATTTGGCCAACATGGCTGAGCAGTATCAGTTGATCCGCCGCCGTGATGCCGGCCAACCCGAGCCTTTCGAAGCGCGGGTGTTGCCCGAATTGCTGGCGCGCCTGAAGCAGGCCGGGCACAAGGACGATGCCTTGGCCAGGCAGCTGGCCAAGCTTGATATCCAGCTGGTGCTCACCGCGCACCCCACCGAAGTGGCACGCCGCACGCTGATTCAGAAATACGATGCCATCGCCGGCCAGCTGGCCGCCCAGGACCACCGCGACCTGACCGCTAGCGAACGCCAGGACGTGCGCGAGCGCCTGCGCCGGCTGATCGCCGAGGCCTGGCACACCGAAGAAATCCGGCGCACCCGGCCCACCCCGGTAGACGAGGCCAAATGGGGCTTCGCGGTGATCGAACACTCCTTGTGGCATGCCATCCCCAGCCACCTGCGCAAGGTCGACAAGGCGCTGTTCGAGGCCACCGGCCTGCGCCTGCCGCTGGAGGCCGCGCCCATTCGCTTCGCCTCGTGGATGGGCGGCGACCGCGACGGCAACCCCAACGTCACCGCCGCCGTGACCCGAGAAGTGCTGCTGCTGGCGCGCTGGATGGCTGCCGACCTGTTCCTGCGCGACATCGATGCGCTGGCCGCCGAGCTGTCCATGCAGCAGGCCAGCAGCGCTGTGCGCGAGTGCGTGGGCGACAGCGCCGAACCCTACCGCGCCGTCCTCAAGCAGTTGCGTGACCGCCTGCGGGCGACACGCGCCTGGGCCCACGCGTCGCTGGCCAGCACCCAGCCGGCCAGCACCGAGGTGCTGGTGGACAACCGCGAGCTTATCGCGCCGCTGGAGCTGTGCTTCCAGTCGCTGCATGACTGCGGGATGGGCGTGATTGCCGATGGCCCGTTGCTCGACACCTTGCGCCGTGCGGTGACCTTTGGCCTGTTCCTGGGGCGCCTGGACGTGCGCCAGGATGCCGCCCGCCACCGCGACGCGCTGGCTGAGATCACCGATTACCTTGGCCTGGGCAGCTATGCCGACTGGGATGAAGACAAACGCATCGAATTCCTGCAGGCCGAACTGAAAAACCGTCGGCCATTGCTGCCGGCGCATTTCAAGCCCCAGGCCGATACCGCCGAAGTACTCGCCACATGCCGCGAAATCGCCGCGGCGCCAGGTGCGTCGCTGGGGTCCTACGTCATCTCCATGGCCGGCGCGGCGTCCGATGTGCTGGCCGTGCAGTTGCTGCTCAAGGAAGCAGGCCTGACCCGCCCCATGCGCGTGGTGCCGCTGTTCGAGACCCTTGCCGACCTGGATAACGCCGGGCCAGTGATGGAGCGGCTGCTGGGCCTGCCGGGTTATCGCGGTGGCTTGCGGGGGCCGCAGGAAGTGATGATCGGTTATTCCGACTCGGCCAAGGATGCCGGCACCACGGCGGCGGCCTGGGCCCAGTACCGCGCCCAGGAAAACCTGGTGCGTATCTGCCGTGAACATCAGGTCGAACTGCTGCTGTTCCATGGCCGCGGCGGCACGGTCGGCCGCGGCGGTGGCCCGGCCCACGCGGCGATCCTGTCGCAGCCACCGGGCTCGGTGGCGGGGCGTTTCCGTACCACCGAGCAGGGCGAGATGATCCGCTTCAAGTTCGGCTTGCCAGGCATCGCTGAGCAGAACCTCAACCTTTATCTGGCTGCGGTGCTGGAAGCCACTTTGTTGCCACCACCGCCGCCTGAGCCAGCCTGGCGTGCGTTGATGGACCAGTTGGCCGCCGACGGCGTCAAGGCCTACCGCGGTGTGGTGCGGGAGAACCCGGATTTCGTCGAATACTTCCGCCAGTCCACGCCGGAGCAGGAACTGGGGCGCCTGCCGCTGGGCAGTCGCCCGGCCAAGCGCCGCGCCGGCGGCATCGAAAGCCTGCGGGCAATCCCGTGGATCTTCGGCTGGACTCAAACGCGCCTGATGCTGCCAGCCTGGCTGGGTTGGGAAACCGCCCTGAGCAATGCGCTGGCGCGCGGCCAGGGCGAGCTGCTGGCACAGATGCGCGAGCAGTGGCCATTCTTCCGCACCCGCATCGACATGCTGGAGATGGTCCTGGCCAAAGCCGATGCGCAAATCGCCGAGGCCTACGACGAACGTCTGGTGCAACCGGACTTGCTTCCTTTAGGTGCGCACCTGCGCGACCTATTGTCGCAGTCGTGCCAGGTGGTGCTGGGCCTGACCGGGCAGCCGGTGCTACTGGCGCACAGCCCGGAAACCCTGGAATTCATCAGCCTGCGCAACACCTACCTGGACCCGCTGCATCGCCTGCAGGCCGAGCTGCTGGCCCGTTCGCGCAGCCGTGAAGCCGCTCTGGACAGCCCGTTGGAGCAGGCCTTGCTGGTGACCGTGGCGGGCATTGCCGCAGGCCTGCGCAACACCGGCTGAGGGCACGCCGCGGTGCCCGCGCCCAGGGGCACCGCGCACGCCGGGGGAGGGCGATGCGGGTGGTTGCGCTGGGCGCAACCGCCTGCAACCGCAGTCACGAATGGCACATTCCTGTAACTTTGGGACGCTTGTCTGGCTGACGGGCGCTGTGTATCTTGAGCAGCCTTCTGACCGATTTATGGTCATACCCGATATTCCGGACTTGGCCCTGGTTGCCGAATCCATTGAATTTCATAAAAAAATTTGAGGAGCACGAGATGCGCGTAATTCTGCTGGGAGCTCCCGGGGCCGGTAAAGGTACTCAGGCAAAGTTCATCACCGAGAAGTTCGGTATTCCACAGATCTCCACCGGTGACATGCTGCGTGCTGCCGTCAAAGCCGGCACCCCGCTGGGCCTGGAACTCAAGAAAGTCATGGATGCCGGCCAGCTGGTTTCCGACGAGCTGATCATCAGCCTGGTCAAGGAGCGCATCGCCCAGCCAGACTGCGCCAACGGCTGCCTGTTCGACGGTTTCCCGCGCACCATCCCGCAAGCTGAAGCCATGGTTGCTGCCGGTGTCGACATCGACGCCGTGGTCGAAATCGCTGTCGACGACGAAGAGATCGTTGGCCGCATGGCTGGCCGCCGCGTGCACCTGGCCTCGGGCCGCACCTACCACATTCAGTACAACCCGCCGAAAGTGGAAGGCAAGGACGACGTCACCGGCGAAGAGCTGATCCAGCGCGACGACGACAAGGAAGAAACCGTACGTCATCGCCTGTCGGTCTACCACACCCAGACCAAGCCGCTGGTGGACTTCTACCAGAAGCTGTCGGCCGCCAACGCTGGCAAGCCGAAGTACAGCCACATCGAAGGCGTGGGTTCGGTCGATGCAATCACCGCCAAAGTGCTGGCAGCCCTGAGCTGATCCATCACCGTGCGTCACGACGGCCCGCTTGCGGGCCGTTGTCGTTTATACTGCCGCTCTTTTCACTTGCTCCTGGATACCCGTTCGATGACCACCCTGCTGGCCCTGGATACCGCCACCGAAGCCTGTTCCGTCGCGCTGCTGCATGATGGCAAGGTAACCAGCCATTACGAGGTGATCCCGCGCATGCACGCGCAAAAGCTGCTGCCGATGATCAAGCAGCTGCTGGGTGATTCCGGCGTGGCGCTGAATGCCCTCGACGCCATTGCCTTCGGCCGTGGCCCTGGCGCCTTCACTGGCGTGCGCATCGCCATCGGCGTGGTGCAGGGCTTGGCGTTCGCCCTGGAGCGCCCGGTACTGCCGGTGTCCAACCTGGCCGCGCTGGCCCAGGGAGCGCTGCGCGAGCAGGGCGCGCAGCAGGTGGCGGCTGCCATCGATGCGCGCATGGACGAGGTGTACTGGGGTTGCTACAAGGCGGTGGCGGGCGAAATGCGCCTGCAAGGCCTGGAAGCGGTGCTGCCACCTGAGCGCGTGGCGTTGCCAGACGGCAGCAGCGGCGACTGGTTCGGCGCCGGTACCGGCTGGGGCTATGCCGAGCGTCTGGCCGTGCAGGCCAGTGCCAGCAACCCGGCGGCGTTGCCCAATGCGCTGGACATCCTCAGCCTGGCCAGCTTCGCCTGGGCACGCGGCGAGGCAATCGTCGCCGACCAGGCGCAACCGGTTTACTTGCGCGATAATGTAGCTACGCCCAAAGCCCGCTGACGGCTGTTCGTCGGTTATCGCGGTTGTCGATAAAACCTTTGGTGCAAACTGTGGTCCAGTTATCACTCGAGCATTAGCGATGGAACCCTGATGCTGCTAAATTGCCATCATTGGTCCTGAGTGCTCATCATGCGTATCGACGGTTTTTCATCGCAGTCCTACCCGGTCAAGCGCACACCGCGCAAAGCGGCGGTGCGCGATGAAAGCATCGACGATGCCGAGCTGGTCGAAGAGGGCGAGGTTACTCAGGATGCGACGCCGCGGCGCCGCACCGGTGGCCTGCCGGCCCGTCAGCAGGATATGGTTTTCCCCCGCGCCCGTGATCGGCGCACCGCGACCGCACTGGCCAGCTACCTGAGCACTGCCGGTTTCAACGATTGGGACATGGAAGTACTGGGGCTCGACCTGTACATTTGAGGGATGAGTCCATCCCCCCTGCCTTATTTTCTCGGTTGCCCGTCATGGAGCGAAAACGCCTGGTGCGACTACCTGTACCCCGCTGACGCCCGAACCACTGACTACCTGAGCCTTTACAGCCAGGTGTTCAACGCGGTCGAGGGCAATACCACCTTCTATGCGCGCCCCGCCCCCAGTACGATTGCGCGCTGGGCACAGGTAATGCCGGCGCACTTTCGTTTCACTGCCAAATTTCCCCGTGATATCAGCCACGAAGGTGACTTGCGCGAGCGTTTCGAAGCGGCCTGCGAATTCACCCGGCTGATGGCGCCCCTTGGCCAGCGCGTCTCGCCTTACTGGCTGCAATTGCCGGCCCAGTTCGGCCCGGGACGCCTGGCGGAGCTGGGCCAGTTTCTCGATGAGATTGGTGTGCCGGTGGCCGTTGAAGTGCGCAACCAGGCCTTCTTCGCCAAGGGCGAGGAGGAACGCTTGCTCAACCGCCTGTTGCGTGAGCGCGGCGTGGAGCGTATCTGCCTGGACCCGCGAGCACTGTTCAGCTGCACCTCGCGCGACACCGCAGTGCTCGACGCCCAAGCCAAGAAGCCCAAGGTGCCGCCGCGCCCGGCAGCGTTCAGTCAGCACCCGCAGATACGTTTCATCGGCCACCCTGTGCTCGAAGCCAACGAGCCCTTCCTCACGCCCTGGGTTGAGAAGGTTGCCAGCTGGGTCGAGGAAGGCCGTAGCCCCTACATTTTCCTGCACACCTCGGACAACCGCCTGGCCGCCGCGCTGGCCCAGCGCTTTCACCAGCGGCTGATGCTGCGCTTGCCCGGCCTGGCAGCTTTGCCGGAATTGCCACGCGCCCCTGAGGTCGAACAACTGGGACTACTCTGACCATTCCTCGACCACCTGGAGGTTGTGACCATGGATGTACAAACCCTGCGTGCCGAAGCCTTCAAGGCGCTGCACGAGCGCGATGGCGCCTTCGTCATCCCCAACCCCTGGGATGCCGGCTCCGCCAAGCTGCTGGCCAGCCTGGGCTTTGAAGCGCTGGCCACCACCAGTGCGGGGCTAGCTTTCAGCCTGGGGCGGCCGGATGCCGAAGCGGCCTTGAGCTTGGACGAGACGTTGGACAATGCCGGGCTGATCGTGGACGCCACGGCCTTGCCGGTTGCCGCCGACCTGGAAAACGGCTTTGGCGATCTGCCCGATGAGTGTGCGCAGACCATCCTGCGGGCTGCCGAGGCCGGGCTGGTAGGGGGCTCGATCGAAGATGCCAGCGGCCGTAGCGACGCCCCGATCTATGACTTCGGCTTGGCCGTGGAGCGGGTGCGTGCCGCAGTGCAGGCGGCGCGTAGGCTGCCTTTCCCCTTCATGCTCTGTGCCCGCGCAGAAAACCTGCTGCACGGGCGCATGGACCTGGATGACACCATTCTGCGCCTGCAGGCTTACGCCGAGGCGGGGGCCGATGTGCTCTATGCGCCGGGCTTGCGCAGTGTCGACGAGATTCGCGCGGTGGTGCAGGCCGTGGCGCCTAAGCCGGTGAATGTGCTGATGGGGCTGGCCGGCGTGCCGTTGAGTGTCAACCAGTTGCAGGACCTGGGGGTTCGCCGTATCAGCGTAGGCTCATCGCTGGCCCGCGCAGCGCTGGGTGCGTTCCAGCGTGCGGCGCTGGAGATCCGTGACCAGGGCACGTTCAGCTACGGTGAGCAGGCTTTGCCGTTCGCCCAGCTCAACGACCTGTTCCGCCGCTGAAGCCCTATGCGCGCATTGGCGCTGCTGTGCGCCCTGCTGCTTGCAGCGGGCCTGCTCTGGCAGCTCGGTTGGCGCCTGCCGGATGCCTGGAACCCTTGGGCGGCGCTGGATGTGCGGCAGCCTCCGAACTTCCTGACGCCTTACAAGTTGTCGCGTTTGCGCGATGACCCCGGCTTGTGCCGGCAGGCGCTGGAGGCCAGTCAGCTGCGCTTCAGGTCACAAGCCGACAGCCCGGCATCGTCTAAATGCCCGTTGCAGAATGTGTGGCGCATCGAGCAGGGCGATGCGCGCTTGAGCAGCAGCTTTCTGGCCAGTTGCCCGTTGGCAGTGGCCTATGCGCTGTTCGAAAATCATGGCTTGCAACCCGCGGCGCAGCGCGTGTTCGGCCAGCCGGTCGTGCAGGTCGATCACTTGGGCAGCTTCGCTTGCCGTAACGTCTATAACCGCAAGCAGGGCCGGCTCAGTCAGCATGCCACGGCCAATGCCTTGGACATCAGTGGCTTTCGCCTGCAGGACGGCCAGCGCATCGTGTTGGCGCGGGACTGGCAGGCCGGTGGGCAAAAGGCGGCATTCCTGCGCGACGTGCAGCAGGCGGCCTGCGAAAGCTTCAGTACGGTGCTGGGCCCGGATTACAATGCCGCGCACCATAACCACTTTCACCTGGACATGGGGTTGTGGCAGATCTGCCGCTGACTTCAGGCGTGAACGCGAACGTTGTTCAGTACCACCGGGCGCGCCCAGTGGATATCGAATTCCAGGTCGTTCTGTTGCTTGGCCATGGTCGGTTCGTCGAACGGCTCCGGCGCGGGGTCGAGCAGGTTCATTTCGAACTCGGCAATGGGCAGGTGCAGCGGGCGCGGGGAGGGGGCAGGGCCGGGTTCGCCCAGGGGGTGGCCTTGGCTCATGACCACCGGGCGCAGCCAGTTGTTGCTGATGTCGAGCTGGCGCTGTTGCTGGATCATCTCGGCGGTGCTGAAGGGCTCTGGGGCTGGCTCCAGCAGGTTGGCTTCGAGTTCGGCCTTGGGCAGGAACAGTGGCTCGGGCGGTGCGACGATGGTGTCGTGCACGGGGCAGGCACGCTGGGCGTCGATCAGTGCCAGGGCCCTCGCCCCGCCAATCGGTTCGCCGCTGTCCTTGTCGTACTGCACCAGCGCCTGGCTGACGCTGTCGGGCTCTTGTGCGTGCTGCTCTGCCATGGCGCGGGCAAAGAAATCCTGCCACAGGTGGCTGACGCCCCCGAGTGCCTGGGTATTCTGCCGACCGTAGTTGCCGACAGGCGACAAGTAGGTCAAACCGATGGGAAGAGTATCTGTCATGGCAGTCGCGCGCGTTGTGCTCTGGCAGAATAGCGGGATATTGCCTGTATCGGCCGTGGCCGGTGATTCATTAAGGGCTTCTTCAATTTTTTCGGGTACAGGTTGCGATGCAAGAGCAGGAACAGGGCACAGGTCTGAGAGTCGAGGCGCTGGCGCCGGAGTATGCGGCGCAGGCCAACGCGTGGGCCGAGCGCCTGGGGTTGCCGCTGGTGGATGACACGGCCGGGTTTGCCGTGCAGATCGGTGCCGACGGCCTGCAGATCCAGCAACTGGGGCCGCAGGCACCAGGGCCGGTGCGGGTCGACTTTGTCGAGGGCCAGGCGGCGCATCGTCGCCAGTTTGGCGGCGGTAACGGGCAGATGATTGCCAAGGCGGTAGGCATTGCCCAAGGTGTGCGGCCGCAGGTGCTGGATGCCACGGCAGGTTTGGGCAAGGACGCGTTCGTGCTCGCCAGCCTGGGTTGCCAGATGACCCTGATCGAGCGCCAGCCGCTGATTGCCGCGCTGCTCGAAGATGGCCTCGCGCGGGCCAGGGCCGACGATGAGGTAGGCCCGATCGTTGGGCGTATGCGCCTGCTCACCGGCAACGCCATCGAACGCATGCGCGCCTGGGAGGGCGAGCCGCCACAGGTGATCTACCTCGACCCGATGTTCCCGCATCGCGATAAGAGCGCCTTGGTGAAGAAGGAGATGCGCGTGTTCCGGCCATTGGTCGGTGATGACATGGATGCGCCGGCACTGCTGGAAGCGGCCCTGGCGCTGGCCAGCCACCGGGTGGTGGTGAAGCGCCCACGCAAGGCGCCGATCATCGAAGGGCCTAAACCGAGCCATAGCCTGGAAGGCAAGTCGAGCCGGTATGACATCTACCCGAAGAAGGCCTTGAAGGCCGGATGATGGTCTTGCTGGCCTCTTCGCGGGTAAACCCGCTCCCACAGGTACGGCGTGGACCTTGAAGCTGAGGAAAATCCTGTGGGAGCCGGCTTGCCGGCGATAGGGCCAGTACAGACAGCAGAAAAGTCAGGGTTTGAACGCCCGAATGAACACCCCCACCACCTCACGCACATGCGCCTCGGCCTCGTCCCCTTCCAGCGGCCCCGCACACCCCAGCAGCAACCGATAATCCGGCGCGCCTTTGACCAGGCAGAAGAAGTGCTCCGCCGCATGCAGCGGATTGTCGATGCGCAGCAAGCCGCGCTCGGCAACCCCGCGCAACAGCGCTTCCATCCCTGCCAGCACACGCTTGGGCCCCGCTTCGTAGAAGAACTCGCCAAAGCCCGGGTCCTGGTTGCCCAGCGCCATGATCAGGCGGCTCAACTTGACGGCTTCATCACTGCTGATCAGCGCCTGAAACCCACGGGCAATATTCAGCAGCACGTCCTCGACAGGCGCGCCATCGGGGTACTCGAACATCAAATCGGGCAACTGGTTCTGGCAAGTCGCCATGACCGCCGAGCCGAACAGCGTCTGCTTGTCGGTGAAGTGGCTGTAGACCGTGAGTTTTGAAACACCTGCCGCCGCAGCGACCGCATCCATGCTGGTGTTGGCATAGCCAAGGCTGAGGAACAGCGTCTTGGCCGCTTCGAGGAT
>Ga0213827_1000270_pt1 | contig 51036 bp, 49 predicted proteins | sample MC6MC0898MG_FD_180669 | JGI IMG/M metagenome (GOLD analysis project Ga0213827, IMG submission 180669) | Enriched soil aggregate microbial communities from Iowa State University, Ames, United States - MC6-MC0898-MG | ecosystem: Environmental > Terrestrial > Soil > Unclassified | place: USA: Iowa...
CAGGCTGAGCGAAGGTATTCATCCGGGGGGAGGCGCGTAGCGCCGTGCGGCGAAGCCGCATACATCGAGAGGAGGTGCAGCGAAGCAAACCGGAGGCGATGCCCCCGGATGGATACCGTAGCGAAGGAACCCCGAGCCTTGGCGAGGGGCCGTACGTCAGGGGTAAGGCGCTTTGGTCACTTTGGCGCGCCAAAGTGACCCGCCGTCAGGGCGGAACCATTAGCCGCCATCACCGCAGAAACGGATATGCCCACAAACCCAGGATCAAAAGTTCACAGCCTTCGGCAGCCCCCACAGGATGGCGCTCTGCTCGCGATAGGCGTTAATGTTGATTATCGCGATACTGGCTGGGCGACAGGCTGGTCAGGGCGCGGAATTGGCGGCTGAAGGCGCTGTGGTCGGTGTAGCCACAGCGCAGGGCGATTTCGGTGATGGGCAGGTCTTTGTCCAGCAACAGCCGCGACGCTTCCTCGAGCCGCGCCTTGTGAATCATCTGCCGTGGAGTGAGCTGGAATACCCGCTTGCAGTGGCGCTCCAGTTGCGCCACGGAAAATCCGGCGATCGCGGTCAGCTCGGCGAGGCTGATGGGACGGGCGAAATGGCTGCGGATATGGGCGTCCACCGCGGCGAGTTTGTGGAATGCCGGATGGTTGGCCTGGGGCAGTTGCAAGTCCCGGGAAATGCCGGCCAGGCCGACGATGTGGCCCTGCAGGTCGCGCAAGGCGAGTTTGTGGGTCAGGCACCAGACCGGTTGGTTGCCGTAATACAGGTGCAGTTCAAGCTGGTCGGACAGTTCCCGGCCGCTGGCCAGGACCCGTCGATCCTGCTCGGTGTACAGCGGCCCGAAGCGTGCGGGGAACACCTTGTCGGCGGTCAGCCCGAGCAGTTCGTCACTGTGTTTTTTGCCGCAGCGCCGGGCCAGGGTCTGGTTGACGAAGGCGTAGCGGGCCTCGCGGTCCTTGATGAAAAACACCACGTCCGCCAGGGTGTCGAGCAGTGGCGATATGGCCTGCAGGCTGCTGAGCAAGGTCGGCAGGTCGCAGGGCTTGAAACTGTTGAGGGTGGGGTACATGGCGCTGAGGGTCTGGTGGCGACCCCCGGGATCATAGTGGCAAGGCTGCCCAACGCAAAGCGCCGGCACGGGATTCAGGGCGCCGACTGTTCATCCAGGCACAGCAGGGTCTCGATCCGCGCCGGGCTGAAGGGTGGACGGGGTGCCGCCGCCGGCCAGCCGAACAGATGCTGAACCGCGCCGCCGCAGACCCGGCCCTGGCAGGCGCCCATGCCGCAGCGAGTGGCCAGCTTGGCCGAACGCCAGTCGTGGTGTTCGGTCAGCGCCGCATAGGGCACGTCTTCGCAGCGGCACACCAGGGTGTCCGGTTGGGCCAGAGCCTTGAGTTGCGGGTCGAGGGCGAATGCGTTGTTCAAGGCCTTGGCAAACCCCTGCCAACGCGCCCGCCGCGGCCACAGCTGCTGGGCCGCCTGGCGTTCGTCCATGGCCGCATGCCCGGCAATCGCGCCTTCCACCAGCGCCAGTTCACTGCCACCAAAACCGGTGCATTCCCCCGCAGCGTAATGATCGGCACGGCTGCAGGCTTGCCAGGCATCCACGGCGATAGCCTGGCCTTCGATGGCGCAGTCCAGGGCCTGGCCCAACTGGATATTGGGGATCAGGCCAAAACCGCAGGCCAGGCGCTGGCAGGGCAGTTCAACGATTTTGCCCTGCTGTTGCAGGCGGACTCCTTCCAGGCGATCGCTGCCCAAGGCGCCCAGCACATGGCTGGCGGTGCGGTACTGCAGATCGAACAGGCGCAAGGACTGCAGCAGCTTGGCCGGCCAGCGCGGCAGTTGCGCGGCGAACCCGGCCACCGCGCTGCGCGAGGCCTGCTCGGCAATGCGCAGCACCTGGGCGCCGTGCTGTTTGGCACTGGCGGCGCTGGCCAGCAACAGTGGGCCGCTGCCGGCGATCACCAGGGTTTCTCCGTGCACCGGCAGGCCACCCTTGATCAGTGCCTGCAGACCGCCGGCCCCGGTGACGCCGGGCAGGGTCCAGCCGGGGAAGGGCAGCAGCAACTCGCGGGCCCCGGTGCACAGGATCAGCTTGTCGTAGCTGATCAGCCAGCCATGCTCCGGGTCTTCCACCAGCAGTTGTTTTGGCCCGCTACTGGCGATCACCCGGGTGGCGGGGTGGATGCGGATGTTGCTGCAGGCGTCCAGGCGCTGGCGCAGGGTGCGGGCCTGGCGCGGCAGATGGGCCCCTGGGCCGTCGCGCCAGATTTGTCCGCCCGGCAGCGGGTTGTCGTCGAGCAGGACGATGCGCGCACCACTGGGCGCGGCCGCCAGGGCGGCGCTGATGCCGGCGGGGCCGGCACCAATGATCAGCAGGTCGGCGTAGTGCTTCATGGGCGGGTCTCCACCTGCATGCCGTCCCGGCACAGGGTTTGGCAGGCCAGGCGTCGGCGCCCGTCGATGGTCACCCGGCATTCCTGGCAAATGCCCATGCCGCACAAGGGGGCGCGGCGCTGGCCGGTGACCGAGGTGCGGCTGCAGCCGTCGCCACCCAGGGCCAGCGCGGCGGCCACGCTGGTGCCCTCGTTGACCTGCAGGTGGCGACCGTCGAGCATCAATTCAGGCATACACGGGCTCTCCGAGGAAACGTTGCGGCAGATAGGGTTGGGCGGGCAGGGGCGAGGGTTCGTCGAACAGTTGCGCCACCAGCAAGTCGGCGGTGCCGGGGGCCGTCGTCACCCCCAGGCCTTCGTGCCCGACCGCCAGCCACAGGCCTTGCCGTTGCGGGTGCTGGCCCACCAGCGGCAGGCCGTCGGGACTGGCGGCACGCAAGCCGGTCCAGGCGCGAATGCCGTTGAGCTGGGCCAGCCCCGGCATGTAGTCGCAGGCGCGCCGGAGCATTTTGGCGAGCATCCAGCCCTCGACCTGCGGATCGCTGGTGCCGAACTGCCGGGAGGCGCCGATGAACAATTGCCCGGTCGGCCGGGGCTGGATGTTGCAGGCAGTCGACGGGCCGCTGGCGTTGTGCGCGCTGGTGACGTAGCCCAGCTCCACCAGGGTGTGGGTGACGGTGCCGGGATAACGATCGGTAATCAGCAGGTGGCCTTTTTTCGGTTCGATCGGCAGTTCCGGGCACAGTTCGGGGGCCTGCACGCCGTTGGCCAGCACCACCGCTGCGGCGCTCAGCCACCGCCCGTCCGCCAGGCGCACGCGGTTGCCGTCGAGTTCACTGACCCGTGCCCGACGCTGTTGGATGTTCGGTGTTTGCAGCATCCAGTCGGCGGTGGCGGGGGCATAGAGGATGCCGTCGCCATTGATCAGCAGTCCGCCTTCCAGGCCCTGGCGCAACTCCGGTTCGCGCCGGCGCAGGTCGCTGGCGCTGATCAGTTGGCAGGCCACGCCCTGGGCGCGCAGGTTGAGGAACTTGCCATGGGCCACGGCCATTTCCTCGGCATTGGCCGCCAGCCACAGGGTGCCGTTGCTGCGGTAGGCGCAACTGTCGGGCAGGGCCGGCGCCTGGTCGCGCCAGCGTTGCAGGGAATATTGACTCAGGGCCAGTTCGGCCGGGTTGTCGTCGAGCACCAGCAGGTGGCCCATGCCGGCCGCCGTGGCGCCATGCAGGCCGGCGTCCAGCACCAGTACCCGCAAGCCACGTCGGGCCAGCGCCTGGGCGCAGGCGGCGCCGATGATGCCGGCACCGATCACGATCACATCGGCGACCTGGCCCTCGCTCACGGGCGGATACCCCAGGCGAACGGATCGTCCTGCTCGATGATCAGGCTGGCCTCGGCGCTGATGAAGGCCCGCCCGCGAATGGTCGGGATGATGCGTTCGCCCTGCCATTCATAGGAGCCTTCGAACTGGCTGCCGATCACACTGGCCTGGCGCCAGATCTGTCCGGGCGGCAATTTGTCGTCGGCCGCCAGGCACGCCAGCTTGGCGCTGGTGCCGGTACCGCACGGAGAGCGGTCGTAGGCCTTGCCGGGGCACAGCACGAAGTTGCGGCTGTCGGCGTCCTGGTCTGCGGCGAACAGTTCGACATGGTCGATCAGGCCGCCGTCTTCACCGCGGATGCCCTGGACTTCCAGCGCCTGCTGCACGGCGTAGGTGTAGGCGGTGAGGGCTTCCAGGTTGTCCCCGGCGATGGCCAGGCCATGTTCGGCAATCAGGAAGAACCAGTTGCCCCCCCAGGCGATATCGCCGACCACCTGGCCGATACCGGGCACCTGCAGTGCCAGCGCCTTGCGGTACCGGTAGGCCGGTACGTTGCGCACGCTCACCGAATGGTCTTCGTGCAGGGTCGCCTGCACCGTGCCCACCGGGGTCTCGATGCTGTGCACGCCGGGGCCGATCCTGCCCAAGTGCGCCAGGGACGCCACCAGGCCGATGGTGCCGTGGCCGCACATGCCCAGGTAGCCGGTGTTGTTGAAAAAAATCACCCCGGCACAGGCGCTCGGGTCCACAGGCTCGCAGAGCAGGGCGCCCACCAGCACATCGCTGCCCCGTGGTTCGAGGACACAGGCGGCGCGCCACTGGTCATGGTGCTCGGCCAGCAACTGGCGCCGCTCGGCCATGCTGCCATGGCCCAGGTCAGGAAAGCCGGCGGTGACCAGGCGGGTCGGTTCGCCGCCGGTGTGGGAGTCGATCACGGTGATGCGTTTCATGGGAGGGCCACGTCCGTTCAGATGAGTGAACAGAAGAGTGGCCTTTGCAGCGGGGTGCCGGCTTGATGGATTTATCCGCCGGCGATGACGAAATCGGCACAGTGAAGCGCAAGATCAGTGGGCGTGCGGCAGGTGCTCGAACAAGGTCTGGCAGACCCCGGCGATGTGCTCATCGAGTAGTTTTACCGCCAGGTCGACGTCACCGGCCCGGCAGGCCGCGAGGATTTCCCGGTGTTCGTGGTCGGCGCGTTCCTTGCCGGCCGACAGGCTCATCTGCATGCGCAGGTAGCGCTCCAGCTTGTCGTTGACCGAGCGGATCAGGCTGACCAGGAAGGGGCGTTGCGCCGGTTCGTAGAGGCAGGCGTGCAGTTGCCAGTTGAGCTCGGCCCAGCGCCCGACGTCATCTTCGCCGATGAACTCCTGGCAGATGCTCTCGGCCCTGGCGAAGGTGGCTTCGCTCATGTTGGGAATGGCCAGGCGCAGCACCTTGTCTTCGAGCAGCATGCGCACCTCGAACATCTGCGCCAGCTCGGCATCGGAGATGCGCGTGACCATCGCCCCGCGATTGCGCTGGAACATCACCAGGCCTTCGGCCTCCAGGCGCTTGAGGGCCTCGCGCACGGGGATTTTGCTGACGTTGAACTGGCGCGCGATGTCATCCTGACGGATCGGCTCATCCTCGGCAAAATGCCCGGCGACAATGGCATCGCGCAGATGGCGGGTGATGATTTCCGAAGTCGAAGGCGTATTGCCTAGGTCGGGGGCGTTGAGTCTGGATTGGGTCACGGCGGCGAATCTTCGGAATGAGGTGGCTATAGGGTATACGAAATTCGGTTTTTCTTCCTTTCACCCCAAAGGACCTCAGGCCGTCACCTGTTCCTCGTCGCGCAGCTGCAGGCTCAGGTCGTCGCAGCTCCGGGACCAGGCGACCAACCACTCGGGCATCGGCGGTGACTGCGGGGCCAGGCCCATTTCCCGGACGAACTCGCCCGGCGCTACCGTGCCTTTGCCGGACCGGAACAGCCCGCGCATCACCACCACGCCCACCACCCGACCGTTGCTGATGAAGCGGTGCTCCATAAAGTTCCATTTGGCGTCCCAGGCCAGTATCCGCGTATGGATCTCGAAGCGTTCGAACACCTTCAGCTCACGCCGAAACTTGCCCCAGGCATCACCCACTATCGGCACGGCCTTGTGCCGCAGGGCCACGCGAAATGCCCCGCTGCGCAGGACGTAGTCCATGCGTCCGACATCGGCCAGGGTGAAATAGCGACCGTTGGTGACGTGGCGGTTGAGGTCCAGGTCCAGCGGCCAGACGCGCATGCGCACGACCGTGGTGGCCAGGCCGCTCACCGGTTGGCGCCACGGTCGACGAAACAGCATGCACAGCAAGCGAAACCACAGATTCATACGGGGTACCTCTGAAGGAGCTGGCTGGCCAGCGAAAGCGTATTCCCGGAAACCCTGCACCGGGAGAACAATCGCTGCACTGTAAAACCGGGCGATCGGCTAAGCTAGGTGCACAAATGACTTAAACCATGCGAAAAGCGCAAACGAGTCCTTCATGCATATCACCCTGCTCCTGGCCGAACACTGTTCCGCCGCCGCTGCCACCCTTGCCCTGGAAGTGCTGAATGCGGCCAACCTGTTCAGCGACAGCCCGCCGTTTGAAGTGGTCAGCGCTTCGCTCGACGGCGCTCCTGTTGCCGCGGGGGGCGGGCAGATGTTGCGGGTCGATCATGGGCTGGCCGAGATCCACCGTACCGACCTGGTGCTGATTCCCGGGTTCCTCTTCACCCTCAAGGACGCCTTGCCGACTTTCGCCGTCTATGGGCCATGGCTGCGGCAACAGCACCAGCAGGGCTCGGTGTTGGCGTCGATTTGCACCGCGTCGTTCATGCTGGCCGAGAGCGGGTTGCTCGATGGTCGGCGCGCCACCACCCATTGGGCGTTTGCCGATTACATGCGCCGGCGCTACCGTGAAGTCGATCTCGACGAGGGCCAGATGCTCTGTGAGGACCAGCAGTTGATCACCAGCGGCGGGGCCAGTGCCGCGATTGACCTGCTGCTGCACCTGGTCCGCCGTTTTGCCTCACTGGAGCTGGCTCACACCTGTGGCAAGTACCTGCTGATCGATAACGTGCGCCGCGAACAAACGGTGTACGCGTTGTGGTCCTTGCCCAAGAATCATGGGGATGGCGAGATCCTGCGGGTCCAGGAGTGGCTGGAGGAACGTTTTGCCCAACCGCTGTTGATCGATGACATCGCCCGGCAATTTGGCTTCGGGGTGCGCAACTTCAAGCGGCGCTTCAAGGAAGCCACTGGCGCTACGCCCATTGCCTACCTGCAGAACCTGCGCCTGGAAAAGGCCAAACAACTGCTCGAATCCACCCGCATGACCCTGGACAGCATCACCTACGCGGTCGGTTACGCCGATGGCAACTCTTTCCGCCGGCTGTTCCTGCAACGGGTTGGCCTGTTGCCGGCGGCCTACCGCAAGCAATTCCAGCCGCGACTGGGCTGAGGCCGGGTCGCGTGCTTCAATAGCCGCCCGCACGGCTGGTCAGCAACAATCGATGGGATCCACAGGATGAAGAACACCCTAGCACTGACGTTCGCCTGGCTGCTCAGCACCGGCGCCTGGGCCGCGGGCGACGTGCCGGCCGGCGAAAAACTGTTCAACCGCATGTGCGGTGGTTGCCACCAGGTCGGCGAATCGGCGCGCGCCTCGTTCGGCCCGCAGTTGAACGCGATTTTCGGCCGCCCCAGCGCGAGCACCACGGACTATCAGTACTCCGACGCCATGCGCGCGGCTAACCTGGTCTGGACCCGGGAAACCCTCACCGCGTACCTGGAGGCACCGAAAAAAGTCGTGCCGGGCACCCGCATGATTTTCTGGGGCCTGAGCGACCCGGAGAAAATCGACAACCTGCTGGCCTACCTGCAGACTTTCCAGGCGCCGTGAGTGCTCATCAGCGGCCCAGGTCCAGGCGGTAATCGAGCTTGCGCGGGTCGGCGGCAGGTCGCGGGTCAAGGACAAAACCGCAGCGTTCAAGCACCTTGCTTGAGCCGACATTGTGCTGGTAGACATCAGCCAGCAGATACTGCAACTGCCAGCGCTCCCGTGCCTGGTGGATCAGTTGCTGCAGGGCCAGGGTGGCCAGGCCCTGGCCGCAGAAGCGTTGATCGATCCGATAACCGACCTCTGCACAGCCTTTGGCCGAGTCGATAGCTTTCAGGTTGGCCCGCCCGACAACGCCCTGCGTGGCCTCTTCGAGCACCAGGGGCTGCCAGGTCCCTTCGGCAAACCCACGCAGATAGTCCTCGACGTGCGCGGTAATCCCCTGCACTGAGTAGAAATCAGCGGCGCGCGGATCGATCTGCGATTCGAACCAGTCGCGGTTGGCGATTTCAAATCTGAGCAAGGCGTGAATGTCAGTCCTGTGCAGTGGGCGAATGCTGACGGTTGGCATTGGCTTGCTTCTCCTTGCTTGAGCAGTCCTGCTGTTGAATGGTTTGTGTTGTATCGATCGAGCCTTAACCCTCGATCAGCCCTCTGCTTCCAGTCCTGCAATCTCCACTGGCATCCGCGCACGGCCGCTGAGCTTGAGCCACACACCAAATTCCTGCATCACCGCCACCACCGGGCGCAGGCGGTTACCGTCTTCGGTCAGTTCATATTCGACTTTGACCGGGACGCTCGGGTACACCGTGCGCTTGACCAGACCGACGTCTTCCAGGGCGCGCAGGTCCAGGGTCAGCATGCGCTGGGAGATCCCGGGGACGTCACGGCGCAGTTGATTGAAGCGCTTGGGGCCATCGAGCAGGTAGGACACCAGCAGCAAGCGCCAACGGCCGCCCAGCAGGCGCATGGCTTCTTCGACGGAGCAGCCGGTCACGTTGTTTTTCATCGAGCCTTCCTCAGGGTGTTGGCAGGTATATTTTATGTACCTAGATGATAAAAAACTGCCTTCTTCCGTTTATATACCTGATCGCCAAGAATGTGGCTTCACCCTTTTTGGAAGTCGCCCATGAAGCTGTATTACATCCCCGGCAGTTGCTCGCTGTCGCCGCATATCGTGATTAATGAACTGGGGCTTGATGTCCAGTTGCTCAAGGTCGACCATCGCCAGCACACCGTGGTGGGCGAGGGTGATTACCTGCAGGTCAATCCGCTGGGCTATGTGCCGATCCTGGAGTTGGACGACGGCACGCGGTTGCGTGAGGGGCCGGTGATCGTGCAGTACCTGGCGGATCAGCAGCCCGAATCCGGGCTGGCGCCAGCCAATGGCACACTGCAGCGGTACCGGTTGCAGGAGTGGCTGAGCTTTCTCTCCTCGGAGATCCACAAAGGCTTCATCCCGTTGCTGTATGCCGGGTTGGCCGGCAAGTATCTGGACACGGCGAAACCCAAGCTCGAACAGCGTTTTGCCTGGATCGACCAGCAACTGGCGGACCGTGAGTATCTGCTCGGCAAGCAATTCACGGTCGCCGATGCCTACCTGTTTGCCCTCATCGGCTGGGGCCAGGCGGGGTGGTTGCGCTCCTACTACAAGGCCGATATTCACTTCGACGACTTGAGCCATCTCCAGGCGTGATACGCCCGGGTCTACCAGCGTCCGGCGGTCAGGCAGGCGCTGTTGCAGGAGGGGTTGGAATGAGCGTTGGGGGGTGGCGAAAGCTGTGATCTTTTGATCTTTTGATCTTGGGTCTGTGGGTATATCCGTTGCTGCGGTGATGGCGACTTGGGGTTCCGCCCTGACGGCGGGTCCCTTTTGTCAAACGCCACAAAAGGAACCAAAAAGTCTTGCCCAAACGTACGGCCCCTCGCTAGGGCTCGGGGTCCCTTCGCTACGGTATCCATCCGGGGGCATCGCCCTCCGGTTTGCTGCGCTGCACCTCCTGGCGATGGTTCGACTGCGTCGAACGGCGCGTTGCGCCAATCCCCGGATGCATACCTACGCTCAGCCTGCCGATGGGCGGGTGGATCAAGATCAAGAGCTGCAGGCGAGCTAACGCTCGGCCTGTTGAGTGGTAAGAGCGGGCGAGGCGGCCTACCGGCCGGCCTGCTTTTTCTGGTGTCCGAATTTTCCCTATGGGGTGCCTGCTAGCGATGGCAATCTCCGCTATTCCATAGATTTTGGGTGTACCCCAATCCCCTGTAGCAGCTGCCGAGCCTGCGAGGCTGCGTTCGAGGACGCAGTCCTCGCCGCCTTTCAATCCTGCCGGCGGTGCAGGTGGATCAAGATCAAGCACCAGAGCACGGCGACCTACCGGCCGGCCTGCTTTTTCTGGCTGGAGTATTTCTGTGGGATATCACTGCGGCGCGCTCCCACAGGTTTGGTGGTCGTACGCAACATCCGCGAGCAACTTCAATCCCTGTGTGAGTCTGCTCGCGATGGTCGTCAATGATGACGGGATTGGCCTGGCGCTGTGCGGCGTCCTCGGGTTCTTCGCGAGCCGGCTCGCGCCTACAAGCGGTCAGTCAAGAGCCAGTCCGATCGAGGCTCGCCAGGGTGTGATCGCGGCGCTCGGGCGATTCGCCGCTGAGTTGCCATAACAGTGCGGTGATGGTTTGCCCGTCTACCATGCCCTCGGTCTGCAGCCGTTGCGCCAGGGTGCGGACAGCCGGCCAATAACGCTGCAGCAGGCAGTGGGAGCGGGCGATGGCGCGGGAGTGGGCGTCGAGCAGTTTTCGCGCAGGCAGCAGGCTGATCAACGCTTCGCCCCGCAGCCAGTCCCCTCGGCCGCCCCCCTTGAAGCACTGCTCGGGCGGGGCATGCCGGTACATCGCTTCGGCTATCGGGCCGGCAAAACAGTTGAGCAGGTCACGCTCGATCCACTCCACCATCGACGGCAGGTACTCCGCCACACCGGGGGCCTCGCCGGCCGGACGCAGGACAAAATAACTGGCCTCCACCAGGCCCTCGACCTGCTGCAGATTGCCGTGCAGATCCTGCATCGGGCCGCTGGCGGCTTCGGCCCGGGTGCGAACGGTGACCCGTTCGATCGACCGTCCATTCCACCAGAAAGCCAGGGCATGGCCCGCTTCGTGGAACGCCGTGGAGCGTGCGCGTGTGTTCATGGTCGGGACCTCGCCCGTACGGCAGAACGCTGACAGGCTTGATGCTTGCACGGCGTCATGGGCGCGGATAAAAGATTATCTCTATCGCCAATCAATACTGACGCTATTTGCCCTGTCCTTGACTGCGGACTAGCCTTAATTCTGCGCTGGCGCGTGTCGGCCGGATCTCTCGGTCCTGCAGCCTATGTCATTGATTTCGCTCGTCGCTATATCGCGCCCATCCCGGGCCGGTTAGCTGGATGAATTCGACCAAAGGTAGCTCACACATGGCAACTGAATCGAAATGCCCGTTCAATCACGCCGCTGGCGGTGGTACGAAGAACCGCGACTGGTGGCCGAACCAACTGAACCTGAACATCCTGCACCAGCACTCATCGCTGTCCGACCCGCTGACCCCGGGGTTCAATTACGCTCAGGCGTTCAAAAGCCTCGACTTTGCGGCCGTCAAGCAAGACCTCAACGCACTGATGACCGACTCCCAGGACTGGTGGCCGGCGGACTTCGGCCACTACGGGCCGCTGTTTGTGCGCATGGCCTGGCACGCCGCAGGCACCTACCGTACCGGGGATGGCCGGGGTGGGGCCGGCTCCGGGCAGCAGCGGTTTGCTCCACTGAACAGTTGGCCGGACAACGTCAGCCTCGACAAGGCCCGTCGCCTGCTGTGGCCGATCAAGCAGAAGTACGGGCAGAACATCTCCTGGGCCGACCTGATTGTCCTCACCGGCAACGTCGCGCTGGAGTCCATGGGCTTCAAGACTTTCGGTTTTTCCGGCGGGCGAGCGGACGTCTGGGAGCCCGATGAAGATGTCTACTGGGGCGCGGAGAACCAGTGGCTGGGGGGCGACACACGCTACGGCAAGGAACAGGAACCGATGCAGGAACCCGGCGACGGCACCCTGGTGGCCGAGCCTGACCTGCATGGCGAGGAAGAGAGCCGCACCGACCAGGGACGCAACCTGGAGAACCCGCTCGCCGCCGTGCAAATGGGCCTGATCTATGTCAATCCGGAAGGCCCCGAGGGCAATCCGGATCCATTGGCCTCGGCCAAGGACATCCGCGAAACCTTCGCCCGCATGGCCATGAACGATGAAGAAACCGTGGCCCTGATCGCCGGGGGCCACGCCTTCGGCAAGACCCACGGCGCCGGCCCGGCCGATCATGTCGGCGCCGAGCCGGAGGCCGCCGGCCTTGAGTTGCAGGGCCTGGGCTGGAAAAGCACCTTCGGCACCGGCAAGGGCGCAGACACCATCACCAGCGGCCTGGAAGTGACCTGGACCACCACCCCGACCCGCTGGAGCAATAACTACCTGGAAAACCTGTTTGGTTTCGACTGGGAGCCAAGCAAAAGCCCGGCGGGCGCCAACCAGTGGACGGCGAAAAACGGTGCCGGTGCCGGGACCATCCCCGATGCCCATGACCCCTCGAAACGGCGTAACCCGAGCATGCTCACTTCGGACCTGGCCCTGCGTTTCGACCCGATCTACGAAAAGATCTCACGCCGGTTCCTCGACAATCCCGAGCAATTGGCCGACGCCTTCGCCCGCGCCTGGTTCAAGCTGATCCATCGCGACATGGGCCCGCTGTCGCGCTACCTCGGCCCGGAACTGCCCAACGAAGAGCTGCTGTGGCAAGACCCGATTCCTGCGCTTGACCACGCCCTGGTCGACGACAGCGATGTCACCGCGCTCAAGGGCAAACTGTTGGCCTCGGGCCTGAGCGTCGCGCAACTGGTGTCCACCGCCTGGGCCGCGGCCTCGACCTTCCGTGGTTCGGACAAACGCGGCGGCGCCAATGGCGGGCGCCTGCGCCTGGCGCCACAGGTGTTCTGGCAGGCCAATCAGCCCGAGCAACTGACCCAGGTGCTGGGCAAACTCGAAGCCGTGCAGCGCGAGTTCAACAACGCCCAGGCTGGCGGCAAAAAAATCTCCCTGGCGGACCTGATTGTCCTGGGCGGCAGCGCCGGGATCGAGCAGGCGGCGAAAAACGCCGGGCACAACCTGACGGTGCCGTTCACTGCGGGGCGCATGGATGCCAGCCAGGAGCAGACCGATGTCGAGTCGTTTGGCTTCCTTGAACCGATTGCCGATGGCTTTCGCAACTACCTCAAGACCCGTTACCGGGTGCCCGCCGAGGCGTTGCTGATCGACAAGGCGCAACTGCTGACCCTCACGGCCCCGCAAATGACCGCCCTGGTGGGCGGCTTGCGCGTGCTCGACATCAATGTGGGCCACACCGCCCACGGCGTCTTTACCCAGCGCCCGCAAACCCTGAGCAACGACTTTTTTGTCAACCTGCTGGACATGGGCGTGGAGTGGAAACCCACCTCGGACAGCAACGAGACCTTCGAAGGCCGCGACCGCAGCAGCGGGGCCGTGAAATGGACTGCCACCCGCGTCGACCTGGTCTTCGGCTCCAATGCGCAACTGCGTGCGCTGGCGGAGGTGTATGCCAGCAGCGACGGCCAGCAGGCGTTTCTCAAGGACTTCGTGGCGGCCTGGACCAAGGTGATGAACCTGGATCGATTCGAGTTAACGCGCGGCGTCTAGAGGGGAGGTTGGCAGAACCCTGGCATTGCCGGCCAACAGTGCTTCGGCTTGCCCTCTGGCTCTTACATCAGCGCAGGGCATCCAGCGACCATAAACCTTATTGAGGCATTGGTGGCGGCGACTCTGATAGGGTCGTCGCCACCTAACGCCTGACCTCTTCATAACTGGCTTCCAGATAACCCGGTAGATGTCTCCGGCATGCTTGCAGGGCTCTCAGGTGATTGTATTGAGAAATACCCTACCGCCTCGAATGCTCCAAATCGTGGCGCGAACGAATCTGGAGATGATTCATGACGTTGACTGCCACTACTTATCCACGGTTCCTGCGAAACCAAAGGTGATTCAACCTTGCAGCCTTATGTTATCCAAGGGCACCCACCCAGTCGCACCATCTGAAACCCGTACTGCCCATAACCAGCCGTTCAGTTGACGACTACCTTGCAGTATTTGCCCCTCGACAACACTCAACTCTCTGTTGGTGAAGTCATCCAGCATCTTTGCGGAGCCATCCACTTGGCGGTCGAGGAGTTGCTCCGGTACAAAGCCGGATTCTTGGCCCGGGGCAGTACAGAAATACCAGTCAGTCCAGCCTTCGGGACCATCATATCGCTCACCTACCAAAACCCCATCTCCAGTTCGGAGGGTCATAGGTTCAGGAAATTCGCTGACATGTGAGTGAATTACCACATAGCTTGATTCGATCATCTTCGCCTCTTGGGATGGTGTGGGCTCTCACCAATACCGGGAGCGGGACACTATCTCAATCCTGCTTCCAGGCTTATCTGAGACAATTTATGACAACCAAGTGAATCGCCCCCGCCACCGTAGATATTTTCCCGCCTCAAAGTTCAGCACATTCTGAGGGCTGACTGGGAGTCAGCCTCGTTTCTGGCTTGTCTCAGCCTTTAAACGATGCATATCAACTCGACAGAACTGCCCGTCGCAAGAGTCCTTGGCATTGAAGTGTCGACGAAAGAACGGCGCCATAAAAATAGCATCGAGCGTCATATTTTAGTCGTCATTAATATGGCAAGAAAATCGGCGCGCTAATACAGTTTGGCTGCCGTAAATATACTGCCGTCATAAAGCTGACAACTAACTTTGTCTTACTATTAAAGTGCTGGGTTGTCGTTGTTTTGGCGCCATTAAATCAAAATCATTATTTGTGATTTATTTTTAATTCCTCTATTGCTTTGCTTTGTCTATGTGCTCACCATATGTCCCGGTCTGGAGCTACTCAGTTAGGGTTTCGTAGCTTCGGCAGTGCTGCACTCACTTTTTCTATCGTCTGTCTTGTGCTTGCTTGTACCGTTGTTTGTTATGGCGGTCATTGGCGCCCGCGTGGGTTATCACAAGAGATATTGAAGTTGCTCAAGTTGATTTATATAAGGCGGCGTAAATAGCGCAGTCCGACTGTTTGCAGGTCGTGGATTCAAGTTGCCTGTAAATGGATATGGGAATGTTATAGGGACATTCCATGACCTTAAGTTGCAAGGAGCGTTCGTAGCATGCGAATCAGCATATTTGGTCTGGGTTACGTCGGCGCAGTATGTGCCGGATGCTTGTCGACAAGAGGGCATCAGATCATCGGGGTCGATGTTCAGGCTCTCAAGATCGATATGATCAACAGTGGCAAATCGCCCATTGTCGAGCCGGGTCTGGGCGAGTTGCTGCAGCAAGGGGTCGCCAGCGGCAAGCTGCGCGGCACCCTGGATGTTCGCGAGGCCGTCCTCGAAACCGATATTTCCTTCCTCGCACCGCCGACGCCGAGCAAGCGCAACGGCGACCTCGATGTGTCCTACATCGAAGAGGTGTGCCGGCAGATCGGCCAGATTCTACCGCTCAAGACCACCCGTCACACGGTAGTGGTACGCAGCACGGTGCTTCCGGGCACTCTGCGCAATGTGGTGATTCCGACCCTGGAACAGTATTCCGGGCTCAAGGCCGGTGTGGACTTCGGCGTGGCGGTGAACCCCGAGTTCCTGCGCGAGAGCACCGCGATCAAGGACTACGACTATCCGGCGATGACGGTGATCGGCGAGCTGGACAGCACCTCTGGCGACCTGCTGGAAGAGATCTACCGCGAGCTGGATGCGCCGATCATCCGCAAGACCATCGAAGTCGCGGAGATGATCAAGTACACCTGCAACGTCTGGCACGCGGCCAAGGTCACCTTCGCCAACGAGATCGGCAACATCGCCAAGGCGGTCGGCGTCGACGGCCGTGAGGTGATGGAGGTGATCTGCAAGGATCGCAAGCTCAACCTGTCCAGTTACTACATGCGCCCGGGCTTCGCCTTCGGCGGCTCGTGCCTGCCCAAAGATGTGCGCGCGCTGAGCTACCGCGCCGGCCAGTTGGACGTCGAGTCGCCACTGATCGAGTCACTGATGCGCAGCAACGCCGCGCAGGTGCGCAAAGCTTTCGACATCATCGCCAGTTACGACAAGCGCAAGGTCGCGCTGCTGGGCCTGTCCTTCAAGGCCGGCACCGACGACCTGCGTGAAAGCCCGCTGGTGGAGTTGGCCGAGATGCTCATCGGCAAGGGCTTCGACCTCAGCATCTACGACAGTAACGTCGAGTATGCCCGTGTTCACGGCGCCAACCGCGACTATATCGAGTCGAAGATTCCCCATGTTTCGTCGTTGCTGCGCTCCAATTTCGAGGAAGTGGTTGCCAATGCCGACGTGATCGTCCTGGGCAACGGCGATGAAGCCTTCGCGTTCCTCGCAGAACGGGCTCCGGCCGACAAGCAGGTCTTCGACCTGGTGGGATTCATGCGCCAGTCCAGCGGTGGCGGATTAGAGGGTATCTGCTGGTAGCACCGTTGCTGTGATGCTCGTGGGGCGCCCTGGCAACAGGCGCGGCGCCCCTGTTGCCGAATTGTTGATAAGTCATACAGGTCCGAAACATGGATGTTTTTCAGAGTCGCCTGCGCACCGCCGCAGGGTGGTTACTGCTGGTAATCACGCTCATGGGGATGGCAATGCTGCTGCCGCGCAGCACATTCGACCCGGAGTCCGTCGATTTCATTCTTCTGCTGGGTGTTATTGGCATCTGGCGTTATTCCATGGGCGCCGTACATTTCGTGCGGGGGATGATCTTCCTCTATCTGGTGTTCCCCTGGTATCGGCGCAAAGTGCGGCAGCTGGGTGCGCAAGCGGCCCCGTCCCACGTGTTCCTGCTGGTCACCAGCTTCCGCATCGAAGCGCTGACTACCGCTCAGGTCTACCAATCGGTAATCCGCGAGGCCATCGCCTGCGGCTACCCGACCACGGTGGTGTGTTCCATCGTTGAGCGTTCGGACGAGCTGTTGATCGAGAACCTGTGGCGGCAGATGAACCCACCGGAGCGGGTCAGGCTGGACTTCGTGCGCATCGCCGGAACCGGCAAGCGCGATGGCCTGGCCCACGGCTTCCGCGCCATTTCCCGACACCTGCCCGACGACGATGCGGTGGTGGCGGTGATCGATGGCGATACCGTACTGGAGCAGGGCGTAGTGAAGAAAACCGTGCCTTGGTTCAAGCTTTTCCCCAATGTCGGCGGCCTGACCACCAACGAATTCTGCGAAGTGCGCGGCAGCTACATCATGAGCGAGTGGCACAAGCTGCGCTTCGCCCAGCGCCACCTCAACATGTGCTCCATGGCGCTCTCCAAGCGTGTGCTGACCATGACCGGGCGCATGTCGGTATTCCGCACCAGCGTGGTGACCAATCCCGGCTTCATCGCCGACGTCGAGAGTGACCACCTGGAACACTGGCGCCTCGGACGCTTCCGCTTCCTCACTGGCGACGACAAGTCCAGTTGGTACAGCCTGATGCGCCTGGGCTACGACACATTCTATGTGCCGGACGCGTCCATCAACACCGTTGAGCACCCGCCGGAAAAGAGCTTCATCAAGGCCAGCCGCAAGCTGATGTTCCGCTGGTACGGCAACAACCTGCGGCAGAACTCCCGCGCCCTGGGCCTAGGCCCGAATCGTTTGGGCTGGTTCACCTATCTGGTGCTGGCCGACCAGCGCGTATCCATGTGGACCAGCCTGCTGGGGCCCACCGTGGCGATCATTGCCAGCCTCAAGTACGGCTTCGCCTTCCTGATGGTGTACCTGCTGTGGATCGGCCTCACTCGCCTGGCACTGACGCTGCTGTTGCTGGCCTCCGGGCACAAGGTGGGGCCGGCCTATCCGCTGATCCTCTATTACAACCAGATCATGGGCGCGCTGGTGAAGGTGTACGTCTTCTTCCGCCTCGACCGGCAGTCCTGGACCCGCCAGAACACCAAGCTCAATCGCGACCTGGCCAGCTTTTCGCGCTGGTTCAACACCTGGTCTTCGCGCGCCATGACCTTCTCTGCGGGCAGCGTCTTTCTTGCTCTGCTGATGTTCGTGGTGTGATCGGCGAAAAGCCCCCAAATACCTTGAAGCCTGGTTCAACTTGCTAATTTGAAAGGAAAAAAATTATGAGTGCAGTGATCAACCCGGCGGGCAACGCCAATATGGTGCATGAGTCCGAGGCGCAGCGTCAGCATGCGCGCCTGAAGCTGCCGGCGAAGCTCCGGTTCCAGGGCCAGCAGGGGGGCGTCCAGGAGGTCCAACTGATAGACCTGTCCGCGGGCGGCTTCAGCTTCGAGCAGGGCAGCCAGTCGGTGGTCGAGGGCAAGCTCTATCGCGGCAAGCTGATGTTCAAAGTGGAAGGCATCGGCTTCGCCATGGATGTCGAATTCCAGGTGCGTTCCATCATCGGCGGCAAGCGTGTTGGCTGTGAATTTCACAACCTGCGTCCACGCGAAATGTCGGCGCTGCGCTACATCATCAGCGCCTTGATCGGCGGCGAGTTGGTGAATGTCGGTGGCCTGATCAGCATTCTCCAGCGCGAGAACTTCACCAAGGCCCGTGGCGGCAAGGGCAATGAAAAGCTCAGCCTGCTCGGCCGCCTGCGCGCCATGGGTTTGACCCTGGTGATTCTGCTCGCCGGCCTGGGTGCCTTCGCCTACGTGCTGTACCAGTTCTACGACATCTACTTCGTCACCCACGCTGACTCGGCCCAGGTCAGCGTGCCCGGCACGCAGGTCGCGATGCCGCGCGAAGGCACGGTGCAAAGCCTGGTCACCGTGGGCAGCACGGTCAGCAAGGGCGCACCGGTGGCCACCTTCACGGCGAACATGCTGGATGCCCTGAAGGGCGCCCTGCCGGAATCGGAGATGACCCCGGACAACCTCGAGCGCCTGTTCAACAAACGCTTCCAGGGCACCCTGACCAGCCCCTGTGACTGCAAAGTGGTCAGCCAACTGGTGGGTGATGGCCAGGTGGCGCCCAAGGGCACCCCGGTGTTCCTGCTGGCGCCGGTGGAAAGCGTCGCCACCGTCGAAGCACGCTTCCCGTACCGCGCTTTTAACAAGCTGCAACCAGGCACCCCGCTGACCTTCCTGGTGGGCGGCGAAACCACCGAACGCGGCGGCCGGATCGCCAGCATCGCCCTGCAGGACGGCGGCCTGGCTTCGGACATCCGTGTGCACATCCAGCCAAACGAGCCGCTTGCCAGCGATCTGGCCAAGCGTCCGGTGGACGTGCGCATTCGCCCGTTGAACGGCGTCTTCGCCAATAACAGCCTGGTGTTCGGAAAATGAAGAGCACCGCACTAGCATGCGGGCTGCTGAGCTCGCTCAGCCTCGGTCTGCTGGCCGGTTGCGTGGCGTTGCCCGACCTGCAGCTGGCCAAGACGGCCAAGGGCAGTGGTGACCTCGCGACCGCGGAACAGAATTACCGCGTCCTCGCCAGCCAGGGTTACGTCGAGGCCCAGATCGGCCTCGCCGACCTGCTGATACGCAGTCCTTTGATCGAGCAGCGGATGCAGGGCGAGACGCTGTACCGCCAGGCCCTCGATCGCTCTGCGGCAGCCCCCGCACGGCTGGGTAAATGGCTGGCGAGCAAGCCGCAGGCGAGTCCTGCCGAGCGCCTGGAGGCCGAACGGCTGCTGCGCCAGAGCCTGGCGGCCGGCGACAACAGCGCATTGCTGCCGCTGGTGCAGTTGCAGCTGCAGGACCCGCAAAAGCTGGCCGGCGGCGAGCTGGAACGCGAGCTGGAGCAATGGCAGGCGCAAGGCATCGGTGAAGCCCGGCTCGGCAAGGTGCTCCTGTACCGTGTGCGCGGCAACTACCTACAGAAGCTGGACGAGATCCAAGCCATCTGTGAGGGCTGGCTGGACCAGGCCAGTGAATGCTATGTCGAACTGGCCGAGGTCTTCCAGCGCCGTGGCGCCAAAGACAGGCAGCAGCAGTTGCTGGCGCGGCTGGACTCGGCCTACCAGGCCGGCCTGGTGTCGCCTGAGCGAGTGATGAGCGTTGCCAAGGTCCTGGCCGACAGCAGCCTGGGCGAAGCGGATCCAAAGGCGGCCCAGGTGCTCTACACGCGTATTGCGCCGGCCTACCCGGATGCCTGGTGCGGTTTGGCCGAGCTGGTCCTGCGCTTCCCCGACCAGGGGGATGGGGCCGTAGTCACCGGATACCTGAACAAGGGCATCGAGGCGGGTTCCAGCCGCGCCGCGCTGATGCTCGGGCAGCTGTACCTCAAGGGCCAAGTCGTAACGGCCGATCCGCGGGCGGCGGAGCAGTACCTGCTACAGGCCGCGCCCGGCCACCTCAAAGCGCACCTGCTGCTGGGCCGGTTGTACCGCGATGGTGCGCTGGGCGACATCGAGCCGGAAAAGGCGCTGGAGCATCTGCTGATTGCCGCCCGTGCGGGTGACCCGAGCGCCAACATCGCGCTGGCCCAGCTGTTTGGCGAGGGCAAGGGTGTGCGGATCAACGCCGTCTACAGCTACACCTTCGCCACGCTCGCGTCGCGCCAGGGCATGGCCCAGGGGCAGGTTTTGATGGAGCGCCTGGCGCCGAGGCTGCAGGCGCAGGACTACCAGCAGGTGGAAAGCCTGTTGGCTCGTGAAATCGAGGCGCGCGGTGGCCAGCAGGTCACCGCCAGGAATCAAGCTGATCAAGCGCAGGAAGTGCTATGACTTCGAAATACCGTCCAGTCACCACGCTGGTATGCATGGCCGGATTGCTGGCCAGCTCCGTCGCCCTGGGGGCGCAGCCGCAACCCGGCTTGTCTTATGGCGCCAATCTCAAACTCACCGCGCAGTCGATCGATGACCTCGATCTGGGTACCCGCGACGGTGGCGACTTCAATGGCGTCGGCCTCAGCGTGCGGCCCTGGATCTTCAACCGTCAGGGCGACTGGAGCGCCTTCGCGCTCGGCGAGGCGTTCCTCGCCACCGACACCATCGAGTCGGACACCAGCGAATCCGACACCTTCGACCCCAACGACGCCCGCGAGCGAGAGGACCAGTTCCTCGCCATGCACGAGTTCTGGGTCGACTATGGCGGTCTGAGCGCTTATCCCGGAGAGTCCTTGCGACTCGGTCGGCAGAAGATCCGCAGTGCCGACGGCCTGTGGTGGGACAGCAATATCGAAGCCTTGCGCTGGAATTTCGAGACAACCCTTCTCAGTGCCCATGTCGGAATTGCCGAACGTTTCAGTGACTACCGCACTGACCTGGATGAACTGGCGCCCGAGGACGAGGATCGCCTGCACCTGCTCGCCGATCTGTCCTGGCAGTGGCAGCCGGGTCACTGGGCCGGGTTGAAGCTCCATCACAGCGATGATCGCGGCAACCTGCCCGGCAAGGGGGCGTCTGTGGATCAGTTGAGCAAGACTACCACCGGCGAACTCAGCTGGTTGGGGGCTGAACTCAATGGCGACTTCTACAACGAGCGCAGCAACCTACCGCTCAGCTACTGGGTCGCCGCCACTTGGCTGACCGGCAATGTCGACACCTTGCGCACCAGCACCATAGCCGGCCGGCGCCAGGCCGACGGCCAGCTCAGCCAGGATGTCGATGCCTGGGCGGTCGACCTTGGCCTGCGCTGGAACATCGACCAGAACTGGCGCGTCGGTACCACCTACATGCGTGCCAGCGGCGGCTCCGACGGCGACGACTCCGAGCAGTTCACACAGACCGGGCTGGAGAGCAACCGCTCCAAATTCACCGGAACCGGCAGTGCCATCAACCGCTTCGGCGAAGCCTATCGCGGTGAGATGAACAACCTGCAGGCGGCCAGCGTGTTCAGCGGTTGGCAGTTGGCCGAGGACTACGACGCCAGCCTTGTCTACCACCGCTTCTGGCGGGTGGATGACCAGGCCGACAGCAGCAGCGGCCTGAAGGCCCAGTTGGTGCCTGGCGAGAAGGATATCGGGCAAGAGGTCGACCTGGTGGTGACGCGCTACCTGAACCGCGGGCAGATACCGGCCGGGATGGAGTGGCTGAAGGCATCCTCCGCGCTGGTCCGCTTTCGGGGCGGGCTGTTCTTTCCGGGCGATGCCTTCGGCAAAGGTACGGATTCGAGCATGCATCGCGCATTCGTTGATTTTGTCTGGCGCTACTGAATGCCGTCTGCCGAGCTGACCATGGAGTTGGACGCTATGTATTTACACACAAGAAACAGGCACCGCTGGGTCGCCGGCGTGGTCCTCGCGGGTAGCCTCGCGTGGGCGCTCGTGGCACCGGCCGGGGAGGGCGCCGCACCCGCGTACCAGGTGTCGAGCATTCCCGCCGAGTCGCTGCTGATCGAGCCGCCGAAGCTGCCCGATCTGTCGCCCTATACGGCCGAGGCGGCCAATGCCCGGATCGTACGCAAGCCCACTGGCAACGTGGTGCTCAAGCGCATGATCGGCCCGGACCAATTGGTCGAGTTCACCGGTGGCGACGAGCGTCTGCGTGAGTGGGTCAAGCGCCAAGGTGAAATGCCCCAGGCGATTTTCATCGAGGGTGGCTATGTCACGCTGAAGGATCTGGCCCGCAGCCTGCCGAAGAAGTATTTCGAGGAGACCGAACCGGGTATCTACATCGCTCGACTGCCGATCGTCGTCAGCCGGGGCGCAACCCTGCACGTCGGCGCCGAAACCCGCGACTTTCGCCTCTCCAGCGAGCGCGGCGCGTTCCTGATCAACGACGGCAAGCTGTTCATCATGTACACCCGCCTTACTGCCTGGAGCGAGACGGAAAACCAGCAGGACTGGTTCAAGAAGAAGGGCAAGTTCCGCCCCTTCCTCAACGCTTGGGGCGGTACCGAGACCTACATCGTCAACTCGGTGGTGTCGAGTCTTGGTTACACCGCGAGCAAGTCCTATGGCGTCTCCATCTCCCAGTACAGCCCGGCGATGCATCCGACCATGCAGCGCGACCATCCCAGCGGCTGGCTGATTGGCTCGATGTTCGACGACATGTGGTACGGCTTCTACTGCTACGAAGCCTATGACGTGGTACTCAAGGGCAATACCTACCGCAACAACCTGGTCTACGGGATCGACCCGCACGACCGCTCGCGGCGCTTGATCATCGCCGAGAACACCGCCTATGGCACCCGCGAGAAGCACGGCATCATCGTCTCCCGCGAGGTGAACGACAGCTGGATCTTCAACAACCGTTCCTACGAGAACACCCTCTCCGGGATCGTGGTCGACCGCTCGAGCGTCAATAACGTGCTGGCCAACAACGAGGTTTATCGCAACGGCTCCGATGGCATCACCATCTACGAGAGCGGCGACAACCTGTTGTGGGGCAACCGGGCGTTCAACAACGCGCGGCACGGCATTCGTGTGCGCAACAGCGCCAACGTCGGGCTCTATGAAAACCTCGCGGTGGCCAACGGCTTGCTCGGCATCTACGGGCACGTCAAGGACCTCGTCGGCACGCCCCGCGACCTGACACTCGACCCCTTCGACATGAACCTCTCCCTGACCGTGGTTGGCGGTCGCCTGATCGGCAACGAGTCGGGCGCCATCTCCGTCGTGTCGCCGCAAAGCGTGAAGCTCTACGGTGTGGAAATGCTGATGCCGACCCAGCCCAGCGGCATCGGCATATTCGGTGCGCTTGCCAAGGAGCAGAGCCGAATCATCGACCTGCTGGTGCGACAGAAGCGGGCCGTGCTGGTCCTGCCGCTCGACAAGTTGGCGCAACTTCAAGTGAGTGACAAACAATGAAACGGAGTTCAATGGGCCGCGTTGTCCAAGGTTGGCTGGCGTGCGCTTCTATTGCGACGCTTTTCACCAGTTCCCTGAGCCTGGCTGCCGAGGCGCCTGAATACGAGATCGAGCGCTGCTGCCAGATCTGCCCGCAGGCGCTGCAGGACAGCAGCTACACCGGTGATCTGGGCGATTTCAGCCAACTGGTGCAGGGGCACGAGGATTGGCTTTTCCGCAGCAAGATCGACCTCATGACCAACATCGGCACCACGCCCGAGGGTTTCAAACTGCTGCAGGATCTGCGTGATGCGCTGAAGGCCAGGGGCGTGGAACTGGTGATGGTCTACCTGCCACCGCGTGGCCTGCTCGTCACTGAGATGCTCAACCCGCAGGAGCGCAGCCGCTTCAATGCCGAACTGTCGCGCAGCAATTACCGGGCGACCATCGAGCGCTTGCGCAGCCAGGGGATACGCGTACCGGATCTCTCCGCACTGCTGGACTTGCCGGCCGACGTGCGCAGCAAATTTTTCTTCAAGCGCGATAACCACTGGACGCCGCAAGGCGCTGAACTGACCGCGCAGTTGCTGGCCGCCGAGATGAGTAAGTCGAGGGTCTTCAAGGGGATTGCGCGCAAGGAGTTTGCCACGCGCATGGAAGGCAACCTGTACAAGGCTGGCTCACTCAACCAGGCATTCGGCAAAATCTGTGGCAGTGGTTACGCCAATGAGTATTTCACGCGCGCAGTGACGGAGCCTAAAGAAGAGAGCAATGAGCTGTTTGGCGATGCCGAACGGCCCGATGTGGTGCTGGTCGGCACCAGTTTCAGTTCCGCACAGTACAACTTCGACGGCTTCCTCAAACAGTACGCCGGCGTCGACGTGGATAACCGCTCGGTGACAGGCGGCGGCTTCCACAGTGCCATGCTGCAGTACCTCGGCACCCAGGACTTCCAGGACAAACCGCCGAAGGTACTGATCTGGGAGGTCAACAGCTATTACGACCTGGCCATGGCGACGTTCTATCGCCAGGCCATGCCCCTGCTGGATAACGGTTGCCGGGACGTAACGGCGGAAATGGACCAGAAGCTGACCCTGCGGCCAGGCAAGAACGAGGTGCTGGTCAACACGGGGGTCAAGCCGATCCGCAGTGAGGACGCCGTCGTCGAGATCCAGTTCAGCAAGCCCGGGATCAGCGATTTGCGCAGTACCGTCTGGTACATGAGCGGTTCGAGGGAAAACCTGTTGATCAGCCGGTCGCGGGAAGTCGAGTCGAACGGGCGCTTTGTTTTCCGCTTGCGTGAGGACGCCGAGTGGGCCGGGCAGACGCTGCTCTCCCTTGAAATCGATATGCCGGCAGACATGCCCCCGGGGCTGCAGGTCGAGGCGAAGATCTGCCGCAGGGCGGACAAACCCGCAAGCGTGATGCAAGCCAAGGCCGATTGACCTGATGGAGCCTTGCGCCGGGCTGTGCCTGGCGCATGGGCTCTTTAGGGCAACGATGATCATTCAAAAGGAGATTGAGGGCGTGGTTTTTTCTTCCAACGTGTTCCTGTTCTTGTTCCTGCCGATTTTCCTCGGCTTGTACTACCTGGTCGGAACGCGCTATCGAAACCTGCTGTTGCTGGTCGCTAGCTATATCTTCTATGCCTGGTGGCGCATCGACTTCCTGGCGCTGTTTGCTGTCGTGACAGTGTTCAACTACTGGATTGGCCTACGCGTCGGCGCGGCCGGAGTGCGCACGAAAACTGCGCAGAAATGGCTGCTCCTCGGCGTGGCGGTGGACCTCGGTGTACTCGGCTATTTCAAGTACGCCAATTTCGGCGTCGACAGCCTCAACGCCATCATTACCTCGTTCGGCATGGAGCCCTTCGTGCTCACGCACATCCTGCTGCCGATCGGGATCTCTTTCTACATCTTCGAGTCCATCAGCTACATCATCGACGTCTATCGCGGCGACACCCCAGCCACCCATAACCTGGTGGACTTCGCCGCTTTTGTGGCGATCTTCCCGCACCTGATTGCCGGCCCGGTACTGCGTTTCCGCGACCTGGTGGACCAGTTCAACCACCGTACCCACACGGTGGACAAGTTCGCCGAGGGCTGTACACGCTTCATGCAAGGCTTCATCAAGAAGGTCTTCATCGCAGACAGCATCGCGCCCATTGCCGACCATTGCTTCGCGCTTTCCGACCCTACCATGGGCGACGCCTGGCTTGGCGCGCTGGCCTATACCGCGCAACTGTACTTCGACTTTTCCGGCTACAGCGACATGGCCATCGGCCTGGGCTTGATGATGGGCTTCCGCTTCATGGAAAACTTCAAGCAGCCGTACATCAGCCAGTCCATTACCGAGTTCTGGCGACGCTGGCACATCAGCCTCTCCACCTGGCTGCGCGACTACCTGTACATCAGCCTGGGTGGCAACCGTGGTAGCGCCTTCCAGACCTACCGTAACCTGTTCCTGACCATGCTGTTGGGCGGTCTGTGGCATGGGGCCAATTTCACCTACATCCTCTGGGGTGCCTGGCACGGCGTCTGGTTGGCCATTGAGCGTTTCCTGGGCGTGAACGCCGCGCCACGGGTGCTCAACCCGCTGAAGTGGGTCTTCACCTTCATGCTGGTGGTGATCGGCTGGGTGATTTTTCGCGCCGAGAACCTCGACGTGGCCTGGCGCATGTACGCGGCCATGTTCAGCTTCGCTGACTGGCAGCTCTCCGAACTCAACCGCGCTCAGCTCAGCAGCCTGCAGATCGCCACCCTGGTGCTGGCCTATGCCGTACTGGCCTTCTTCGGCATCCGTCAGTTCTACGCGCAGCCGCTGGCCGGCGGACCCAAGGCCAGCGCCCGCGGAGACGACGGCATCATGATCAACGGCAACGCCGCCGTGGCGCGCCTGCGGATAGGCGCCGTGGCCTTCCACGCTGCCGTGCTCCTGCTGTTCACCGTCTCGGTGCTGAAGCTCTCGGCGCAGAGCTTCTCGCCCTTCCTGTACTTCCAGTTCTGAGGGGAACCGACTATGAACAGAACCCTGAACCTGCTCTATAGCCTGCTCTTCGGCAGCCTGCTGCTGGCGCTCTGCCTGTGGTCCCTACGGGCGGTATTCGGCTTCTCCGCAGCCAGTGAAACCAGCGTGCTGGACGGCAAACTGGCGCAGGCCTTCGAGAAGCACTACGACGCCGAGTTCCCGGTCAAGCAACTGGGCACCAATCTCTGGGCGCTGGCTGACTACACGCTTTTCGGCGAAGGCCGCCAGGGCGTGGTCATCGGTCAGGACGGTTGGCTCTTCTCGGATGAGGAGTTCAAGCCGGCGAGCAAACCCGAGCAGTTGCAGGACAACTGGCGGTTGGTGAACGCCGTACGGGAGGAATTCGAGCGTCGTGGGGTGACGCTGGTACTGGCGCTCCTGCCAGCCAAGGCGCGACTCTATCCGGAGCATCTGGATGACGAGCGACCCGTGCTGGCTCAGCAGAGTCTGTACCCGAAGGTCCTCGAGATGATGCGCCAAGCCGGGTTGAGCGGGCCAGACCTGTTGCCTGCGCTGCAGCAGGCGAAGGCGCAGGAGCCGGTGTTTCTGCGTACCGACAGCCACTGGACTCCCTTCGGCGCAGAGGTCGCGGCCAGGAGTCTGGCCGAGCATCTGGCGCGGCAGGATATCTGGCAGCAGGGCGACCAGACCTTCGTCACCGAGGCTGTCGCCAGCAGGGAGCACAAAGGCGACCTGCAGAGCTTTCTGCCCCTGGAACCGTACTTCGCCGACCTGCAACCACCGGTCGAGCGCCTGCGCCCGCGTCTGACCCGGGCCGCCGAGGGCGAGGAGGCGAGCGCCGAGGATGCGCTGTTCGTCGACGCCCAGCCATCGATCGCGCTGGTCGGGACCAGCTACAGCGCCAACCCGGACTGGAACTTCGCCGGTGCCCTGAAACAGGCCCTGGGCAGCGACCTGATCAATTACGCCGAGGAGGGCAAGGGCCCACTGGTGCCCATGCTGAACCTGCTGCAGCTGGGGGATAAAGAGCTCGCCGGGCTGCGCGTGGTGATCTGGGAGTTCCCCGAGCGCTATCTGATGCTACCCAGCGACCTGTCCGGATTCGACGCGGCCTGGCTCGCCCGGCTGCACAACGGCGAGGAACCCGTCAGCCGCGCGCTGCACACCGCCACCTCTACCTCCACTGAGCCCGTCCTGCAATTCTAGGAGTACCTGTATGTCCCTTTCTTCCTCGATGTCCTCCACCCTGCGCTTGGGCAGCCTGCTGCTGGGCCTGTCCGCCCCGTGGGTAATGGCTGACGAAGCGGCGCTCTACGGCCCGGCGGCACCGTACGGCTCGGCCTTCGTGCGCGGCTTCAACGCTGCCAACAGCAGTTTTGACGCCAACCTCGGCCCTGTCCGCATCAATGACCTGGGCGCCAAAAGCAGCAGTGATTTCGCCTTCCTGCCGGCCGGTCAATACACCGTCAGCGCAGATAGCAAGAGCCTGGCGGTGAAGCTCGACGCCGAGCGCTACTACACACTGGTGCAGATGCCGGATGGGGCGCTGGAGCTGGTGGAGGAGCCGCCGTTCAAGAATCGCCAGAAGTCCCTGCTGCGCCTGCAGAATCTATCCGACACCGCGCTGTCGATTAAAACCGCCGACGGTCGTACCGAGGTCATCCGCCCGGTCTCGGCTAACGCCCGTGGCGAGCGCGAGATCAACCCGGTCAAGGTGCGCCTGACGCTGTTCGCGGGCGACCGCAAGATTCGTGACCTCGACCCGCTGGTGCTGGAACGTGGCGAAGTGGTCAGCCTGTTTGTCACCGGCTCCGCCGACAAGCTGTCTCCGGCCTGGGTCAAGCGTCCGGTCGCGACCAACTGAGGAATGGCTATGAACCTCTGGTTGATCTGTTCGCGGATGGCGCTCACCGGCCTGGCCCTGGTGCTGGCCGCCGGCTGCAGCAAGCCCCTGGAACGCAAGGCCGGCGCCAACCTGGTGCCGCCCAGCGGTTTCTACCTGGCGGCTCCGTCCCCCAAGGACGAGGTGGCGACCTGTCCCGAGACACCCGCGCCCTATTCGGACGATCTGCTTTTCCCGAGCAAGTACGAAGGTTCGGACTCGGCCAGGGACAAGCTCAACCCGCAGGCCGCAGCGCGCTACAAGCGGCTGACCGGTGACGTGCGTACGCTGGAAAGCGGGGTGAGCAAGCTGGTCGGCAAGTATCTCGAGGATGGCCGTCAGGAGTACGCCGACTGCGCCTTGACCTGGTTGAGTACATGGGCCGAAGCCGACGCGCTGCTCAGCCGAACCTACAACCACACCGGCAAGTCGGTGCGCAAATGGGCGCTGGGCAGCCTGTCTGCCGCTTATCTGCGGCTGCAGTTCGCCGGCTCCAAACCCTTGCGTGGGCATGAGGCCGAAACGGGCGCCATCGAGCAGTGGTTCGCCCGGCTCGCCGACCAGGTGGTGCACGATTGGAACGAGCAACCGCGCGAGCGGCGCAACAACCACCAGTACTGGGCTGCCTGGGCGGTGATGGCAAGCGCCGTGGTGCTCGACCGCCAGGACCTGTTCGACTGGGCGGTCGAGCAGTACCGCCAGGGTATGGAGCAGGTCGACGCCGAGGGCTACCTGCCGCTGGAGCTGTCCCGGCAGACCCGGGCGCTTGCCTACCACAACTACAGCCTGGGGCCGCTGATGATGATCGCGGCATTCGCCGAGGCCAACGGGCTGGATCTGCGTGGCGACAACGGTGGTGCCCTGCAGCGGCTCGCCCAGCGGGTAGAAGGGGGCGTGCACAACCCGCGCCTTTTCGAGGCCCGGTCCGGCTACCCGCAGGAACTGGAGGATATTCAGGAGGACGGCAAGTTCGCCTGGCTGGAACCCTACTGTGCACTTTATCGCTGTTCGGCCGAGACCGACGCCTGGCGGCGCTCCCTGGAGCCCCTGGAGACCTATCGGCTAGGAGGGGATATCACCCAGTTGTTCAATCCTTGATCGCATCGATGCATTCACTCTCCCGGTAGTCCGAGGCAGGGCCTCGGCGGGGACAAGTAGCAATTTGAAATGGAACTTTAATGAGGCTTTTCCCATGATTCCGGTAATCCTTTCTGGTGGTAGTGGTTCGCGCTTGTGGCCCCTTTCGCGCAAGCAATGTCCCAAGCAGTTCCTCGCCCTGACCGGCGAGCTTTCGCTGTTCCAGCAGACCCTGCAGCGCCTGGACTTCGAAGGCATGCAGAGTCCGCTGATCGTGTGCAACCTTGAGCACCGCTTTATCGTCAACGAGCAACTGGAGCGGATCGGCGTCGAGGGGCACTCGACCCTGCTCGAACCCTTCGGCCGCAATACCGCGCCGGCCGTGGCCATGGCCGCCTTGCAGCTGCTGGCCGACGGTCGCGACGAACTGATGCTGGTGCTGCCGGCTGACCATGTGATCGAGGACCAACCGGCGCTGCGCGCGGCACTGGAAGTGGCGCGCGCGGTGGCCGAGGAAGGGGAGATGGTGTTGTTCGGCATCCCGGTCAAACGTCCCGAGACCGGCTTCGGCTACATCAAGGCGACCCGTACAGGTGACGCCGGCGGCATGCATCCCGGCGTCTACCGGGTCAGCCACTTCGTCGAGAAGCCCAATGCAGACCTGGCCCGCGAGCTCGTCCGCACGGGCGGCTATTACTGGAACAGCGGTATGTTCCTGTTTCGTGCCAGCCGTTATCTGGACGAGTTGCTCAAGCATGCGCCGGGCATCTACGACGCTTGTGCGCTGGCCCTGGAGCGCAGCCACCGCAGCGGCAATGTCATGACCATCGATACCGTCGCCTTCGAGTGCTGCCCGGACAACTCCATCGATTACGCGGTGATGGAGAAGACCTCCCGCGCCTGCGTGGTGCCGCTCGACGCTGGCTGGAATGACGTGGGCAACTGGTCCTCTCTGTGGGACGTGCATGAGAAGGACCAGGCCGGCAACGTGCTCAAGGGCGATGTGATGAGCCACGACAGCCGCAACAGCTTCGTACACAGCAGCAGCAAGCTGGTGACCTTGGTCGGTGTGGACGATCTGGTGGTAGTCGAAACCAAGGATGCGGTGATGATCGTCCACAAGAATTCGGTTCAGGATGTCAAAGCGCTGGTCAACGACCTGGATCTGAAGGGCCGCTCGGAAACCCAGAGCCATTGTGCGGTCAATCGTCCTTGGGGCTGCTACGACTCGGTGGACAACGGTATTCGCCATCAGGTCAAGCGCATCACCGTCAAGCCCGGCGCGCAGCTGTCGCTGCAGAAGCACCACCACCGTGCCGAGCACTGGATCGTGGTATCCGGCATCGCCCAGGTGACGTGCGACGATAAGGTGTTCCTGCTTGCCGAAAACCAGTCCACCTACATCCCGATCGCTTCGGTGCACCGCCTGGCCAACCCTGGAAAAATCCCGCTGGAGATCATCGAGGTGCAGTCCGGCAGCTACCTGGGCGAGGACGACATCGAGCGCCTGGAGGATGTCTATGGGCGGACCGGCGAGGCGCTGCTGGCACCCAAGCTGGTCGTCGGCGGTTGAACCAAAGCACCCCAACCAGCCCGTGATCCCTGCACGCCGCCCCCTTGGCTGATTGCCGCTGCACGTCAGGTGCTGCTCAATGCGGCGCTTGAACGTTGCTTGGCGCCTGGCGCAGGTGCTGGCCCTGTTTGATTTTTATACATCGATGACAAGGAAGTTTGGCGTTGTTTAAAAAGAAAATAGTGTCCGCTTTGATCTTGGTCGGTGCGTCAGTCTTTACTGCATTCAACTTTTACAGCCTGTTTTTTCTGGATATTAGCCATCCATTCGCCGATCAGGAAGTCTGATCGGCGAGCGCGAACTTAGGTGCGGCGGTTGCGGCCGGGCTGTCATTAAGGGCTAATCCTGGAAGGCCTGGAACTTGATGCTTTAAGCATTTCAATTGCGTGTCAGCGTTAACTATGGAGTTGAAAAGTCAGTATGGACACCGAGCACGCTGTACAAGTTATCGCTATCGCCAGCGGTAAGGGCGGCGTAGGCAAAACAACTGTGGCGGTGAATCTGGCATTGGCGCTGGCAGCGCTTGGGCGCCGAGTCGTTCTGCTGGATTCAAATCTTGAGTTCCCGAATGTCGACGTCCAATTGGGGCTTGTGCCACGGTATACGCTTGTCGATCTGATCGAGGGTCGCTGTGAATTGTCCGAGACCTTGATGGAAGGGCCGGGAGGAGTGCGCGTAGTCGCATCTGGTTCAGGTGTCCCGAGTATGGTGCGCCTGTCGCGGGCACAGCATTCAGGCCTGATACAGGCATTCAGCGAGATAGCGGACAGCCTGGACGTGTTGGTGATCGACACCGCCACGGGTATTGGCGAACCGGTAGTCAGCTTCATTTGCGCTGCCCATGAAGTCCTGGTGATTGTCTGCGATGAGCCGGCCTCCATCTCCGGTGCCTACGCGTTGATCAAAGTACTCAATCATGAGCACGGGATGAAGCGCTTCAGGGTGTTGGCCAACATGGAGATTAACCCTCTGGAAGGGCAGAATCTGTTTGCCAAGCTTAATAAACTCACGGACCACTTCCTGGATGTTTTCCTGGAGTATGCGGGAGCAATTCCTTACGACGAATATGTGCGTCATGCCGCGCAGACACGGCGGGCGGTTTACGAAAGACATCCGCGAAGCAAATGCAGCAAAGCCTTTCAGGAGGTTGCGCTCAAGGCTGACGCTTGGCCATTGCTGGGCGGTCCAAGAGGGCATGTCGAGTTTTTTGTCGAGCGACTTGTCAGCAACTCAAAAAGGTAACCACTCTCCAGGGCGCCGCAGGGCATTGTCGGCCACCTCCGGCGAGCCGTACGATGCGCTGGAATCCCTCCTGGGTAGTGACGATGCAAAAAGTAATCTGGATGAAGCGCTATCGCGGATGGTTGATTACCGTCGCTGGCCTCGTCATCGCAACCGCGTTTGTTGTTCTCTCGCGGCTTGACACTTATGGTCTGGATCGCAGAGTCAGCGAACCTTTTGCATTCGAAGCAAATGGACTGCTCCTGGCGGGTACGCTCTGGCTTCCTGATCAAGCTGCAACAGAGGCAGTCGTTCTGGTTCATGGGGACGGCCCACAAGATCGCACGTCGCGGCAAGGTTATGATCCACTCATCAATGCGCTTCTTGATGCAGGCATTGCTGTTGTTTCGTGGGATAAACCAGGTATTGGGAGTTCACAGGGGCATTGGCTCAGTCAGTCCATGACTGACCGCTCTGTGAACGTGCGCAGCGCGGTTTCTACCCTGCGCCGCAAGCTGCAGGGAATCCCAGTCGGTGTGCTTGGGTTTTCGCAGGCCGGTTGGGTACTACCCCGCCTTACGCCGAGTAGTGCGGACTTTCTTGTGCTTGTCGGAGGCGCCGTATCCTGGCAACGCCAAGGTGACTATTACACTAGGACGCGGTTGCAACGCACAGGGATGTCTGAGCCTGACATCGAACGAGTGATGGCGCAAATGGCCGCAGATGACGAGCGTTTGTTTACCTCTTCGCAAGTGCCGCCAGCGACCCTCCTGGGCGGTATGAGCCCAGAGCGGTGGGCTTTTGTGCGGCGAAATCGTCACGAAGATGCAACCCATGATTTGAAAAAGCTCGAAGTGCCAGTGCTTGCGATGTGGGGTGCGGACGATCTGAATGTAGATCCTGAGGTCAACGCAGATATCTACAGAAAGACTGTAGGGGGCAACCATCCCGCCAACCGGATTGAAGTCATACCGGATGCAAGTCATGGACTCCTGAGGGCGGCTCCCTACAACACCCAACTCACCAGCGAATGGTCCTGGCTAACCACGCTGCGGTTCCTGATGGAGGGGCGTAATGCCTACGCCCCTGGCGCCCTTGAAACGATAACCGAGTGGGTTCATGCAAGAGCAGGCGTAACTGAGGCGCGCTAGGCACCGTTGACAGGCTCCGAGCGCAGTACGAATTAATGGAACCATCATCGGATCGGTGGCAATGCTGACAGTTCAGTTGGCAGCGTTGTTCAGTTGCTGGAGCTCACGTTGCTTGGCGGCACTGGCTTCGAGGTTTGCACGTTCTTGATCCAGGTACCGATAGATGCTTTGGAAGCTGGCGATTTTCTGTTTGATTTCTGCCATCTTCCTTTCAATCAGCTTGGCCCCGTCAGCACAATCGATCAGCTTGTTGCGCTGTGCATCCAGGATTTCGCTTATTTCCCCCAGGGAAAACCCCATGCTTTGCGCGCGCTGGATAAAGTCCAGATCCTGCAGCGTTTGCGCGGTGTAAACGCGATAGTTGTTGGTTTGCCGCAGCGGTGAGATCAGGCCGATTTGCTCGTAGTAACGCAGCGTATGGCGGCTGGCGCCGCTGCGGGCTTCGAGTTCGCCGATTTTCATGAAAACACCGCTTGACTGTAGAGTTGGGTCGATAGTTTACGCTTGATTTCTCACCTTCAACAAGGAGCAGGGAAATGAGCGTGGAGTGCTTTGTCACGGGGGGTACCGGCTTTATCGGTCAACATTTGGTGGCGTACCTGAGTGCAAAAGGTCACACCATTCGGGTGTTGATGCGTCGCCCGGATCGACTGGCTGCACTGCGTGAGCAAGTCGACAATTTGGGAGGCTGCGCAACCCGGGTATTTGCCGTAGCTGGCGATCTGGAACGGGACAATCTGGGGCTGAGTCTTGCTGACCGAGCAGTGCTAAGGCGCGCCAGCGTCATATTCCACCTGGGTGCCCACTTCGCATGGGGGCTTAGCGTGGAGCAGGCTCGTGCGGTGAATGTGGAAGGGGCAAAGCGCGTGGCGCTGTTGGCGGCTGAGCAAAAAAGCCGGTTGGTGATGATCGGCGGCTACATGCTGAAAAATCATGAACATCTGCAACGTATCGGAATTGATCCTCGTTATCCGGAGCTGACGAACTGGCCTGCTGTCTACCGACGTGTCGGTGGTTACGAGGGCAGCAAGCTGGAGGCGCATTTTGCGACCCTGGAGGTCATGTCCACCCAGGGCGGGGACATTACCGTTGTCCACCCTGCGACGGTGTGTGGCCACAGCCGCACGGGGCATATCCTTGACGGTCAACCGCTGGTGGAGCTGATACGCAACCTTGTGCAGGGAAAACTGACTGCAGTGCCTGGTACCGCCGAGCACTGGCTGCCACTGGTTACCGTGGATTACCTGGTTGAACTGGCGGCGGTGTGTGCTTTTGATCCTGCCATGGTGGGCCAGGAACTGCTGGCACTGGATGACCAAACGCCCAACTTGCGAGAACTGCTGGTACAGGTGGCACAACCTTTGGGCTTAAAATCTCCCAAGCATTACATTTCACTCCGATTGCTGAAGTTGCTCCTGAGTATTGCTCCCGTTGCGCGCTATTTGAACTCAAAACCCGAAGCCCTGGATTTTATCCAGACCACTCGTTTTGATACCGCGGCGGTCGAGCAATTTGCCAACAGGCATGGAATAGCCAAACCGGATATACGTCAGTCTTTGCAGCACACTGCAACGTTCGTCAACTCATATTGCATAGCCAAGGGCCAGGTCCTCTGACTGCTCCCTTGGGGCTATCCGCGAACTTTGCGCCGGTCGCGGAGAGCCGAGAGGGTCAAGGATGGTAGAGCTTGTACTCCTGGCTCAAACCGCCATAGCCGTAGGCACTGGCACGGCAGTCGATCACATGGATGTTTGAGTGCGGGTGTACATTTCCTATTTCTTTGGCCAGCAATTCGAAAACCTCATGCTGGTAGCGCGCTTTCTGGGCCTTGGTGTTGGTTTCATCCGTGATGGTGACCTCCAGACGGAACGAGTTGCGTCCTTGTTGGGCCAGGGAACGACTGTCGATGAACCACTGTTCATGAGGCAGGAACTGCACCATCACCAGTGTCTGCTCCGGTCGCTTTTCCAGTACTTCACAGGTCAGAGCGGTGATTTTGGGGACGATGCTGTGGACCAGTTCTAGATTCGGCTCGCCTGAAATCTTGAGTGTAATACCGGGCATGTTGAACTCCTTTGCGGGCAATTAATGTCCAGCGCAGAGTAAGCAGTTGCGTTGATGCTGAAAAGCAGGAAGATATGGAGCTATCTATCGGAAAAACGGCAGGATGAACATGCGCCCCTTTGACCTTGATCTTTTGCGATCTTTCACGGTTGCCATGGAATCCGGCAGCCTTTCGGAAGCCGCGCCGCACCTGTGTCGGTCGCAATCAGCGTTGAGCGAACAATTGCGCAAGCTCGAAGCGTTCACCGGGGTAACGCTGCTGGAACGTGGCAAAAAGGGTGTCCGGCCTACGCCGGCCGGGGAGCGCCTGCTGGTGCATGCACGAGAACTGTTGGTCTTGAGTGATCGCGCTCTTGAAGACGTACGCGGAGTGACGTATGCCGGCGAATTGAGACTGGCGATCACCGACTACTTTTTGCCTGGCTCGATTGCCGGGTTGTTGAAGCAACTGCGCCTAAGCTATCCACGCCTTCGACTGCATGTGTCGGTACGAAAGAGTCTGCAAATAGAGAGCGGGGCAGATGCGGGTGACTTCGATATCGGCCTTTCAATGCGCATACTCGACGGCCGTAGCCTTCCCGAGGGCATCCCGGTGTGTCGGGAAGCATTGCATTGGGTTTCAGCCTCGGGGTTTGAGCTGAGGAACGAAGAAGATAACGCGTTGCCACTTTTGGTGCTGCCGCAGGGATGTAGCCTCCAACGCCTCACCCGAGAGACGCTGGACGCACACAAAGTGCCTTATGTGATTGCCCATTCCGCGTCCGGAGTGGCAGGGCTGCAATCCGCACTGATGGCAGGGCTGGGCGTCGCTTGCCTGAATGCCTCGGCGGTGCCGATGGGAGCCGAGGTTTACCGGCCGGTCTTGCCTTTACCCGCATTGCCCGACGTTGAGTTCAGCCTGTTACCTGCGCGTGCGGGCGAGAGTCATTTGGTCGGTGCTGTGCGGGAAATGCTGGCCAGCAAATTTGGTGGATGAGCTTCGGCCTGCCCTCCGGCTCCGGCTTTCGCGCAGGGCAGTCAGCGACCCACTATCGATTGCTGCGGTAGGGCTCAAGCCGAACCGCATCCGCGGGCTGCCCCGGCTCGTACCCCGCTTTTGCCGAGCGAAACAGCATCAGCGCGCCGATCAGGGCGGTCGCCGCCAGGAAGTACATCCCCGCTTGGGCGTTATTGAAGTACTGTTCGACCCAGGTTTTCACCGTTGGCGCGAGGAAGCCGCCAAGGTTGCCCAGTGCGCCAATCACCGCAATCCCGCTGGCCGCCGCGGCACCGCCCAAAAAGCGGGTAGGCAAGGTCCAGAACAGCGGTTGCACGGTGATGAATCCGGCGGCGGCAACGCAGAACGCCAGAATCACCAACGGCAGACTGCCGCTCAAGGTTGAGCCCACCATCCCGACTGCTGCCAGTGTCAGCATCAAGGCAGCAAAACGCGCTTGCTGGCCTCTCCGGTCGGCGTAGCGGGTGACCGCGTACAGCACGCAAACAGTGGCAATCCAGGGGATGGCGGTCAGCATGCCGACCTTCAGGCCGATACCGGTGCCCAGTAGTTCGGCGATTCGCGTGGGCAGGTAGAACAGTACGCCGTAGACACTGACCTGAATCGTGAAATAGATCAGGGTGAAGTACAGCACCTTGGGATTGATCAGCGAGGCACGCCATGAAGATGGGCCTTGATTGGCTTTTAACCGTTGTTCTTTTTCCAGTTCCTGCTCAATCGCCGCTTTTTCTTCGTTACTCAACCACTTGGCATCCCGCGGTTTGTCGGACAGGTAAAAGAACGCGAACACGCCGATGATCGAGGCTGCGAGGCCTTCGGTGACAAACATCCATTGCCAGCCAGCGAGGCCGAACTGGGCGGTTTCCAGCAGCCAGCCCGACACCGGCCCGCCGACCATCAACGACACCGGCACGCCGAAATAGTAAATGCCGTAGGCCGAACCGCGCTGGTTCTGCGGGAACCAGTAGGTCAGGTACAGCACCACGCCCGGCGACAGACCGGCTTCGGCCACGCCCAGCAAAAAGCGAAGGATGTAGAAGCTGGTTTCGTCGTGGGCAAACATCATCGCGGCCGAGACCAGGCCCCAGGTGACCATGATCCGGCTCAGCCAGATACGGGCGCCAATCTTGTGCAGCATCAGATTGCTGGGCACCTCGAATACGGCGTAGCCAATAAAGAAAATACCCGCCCCCAGCGCAAAAGCGGCGTTACTCAGGCCGGTGTCGGCCTGAAAGGCGTGTTTGGCAAAACCAATGTTGGAGCGGTCAATGATTGCCATCGCAAACATCAATGCGACAAAGGGCAAGATGCGCCAGCGAACTTTGCTGAGTGCCTGTTTCAACACGGGGCTAGACATGAAGGGTCTCCGATTATTGTTTTATTGGAGTGCAGCAAATCAATACAGCTCTTACAGCTTTTTCAAGGCGCCTCGGGCATAGGTCGCGACCACCAGAAAACAGCCCATCGGCAATAGATACGCCACGGCCGTGGAGGAATGATCAGCCACCAGGCCCATCAGGTAGGGCAGCAATGCGCCGCCGACAATGGCCATGATCATGAATGAACTGCCGCGCTTGGTATGTTGGCCGAGGTTTTTGACGCCCATGGCGAACAGGGTCGGGAACATGATCGACATAAAGAAGAACATCGCGACCAGGGCCACCACCGACACGCCTTCAATGCCCGCCACCACCACGGCACTCAGTGCCACGTTGATGAGCGCGTAAGTCAGCAGTAGGCGCTGAGCATTGACACGGCCCATCAGCCAAGTGCTGAAGAAGCGGCCGAACATGAAGCTGAGCATGGCCACTGACAGGAGATACGCGGCCTGTTGGCTGCTCATCAGCGCCCAGTGTTCGGTGACGTAGTTGATGAAAAATGCACCGACGCCGACTTGTGCGCCGACATAAAAAAACTGGGTGATCACTCCGCTGACGAATTCGCGGTGTTGCCACAAGGATTTGCTGTCGTGCTGTTGGACCTCAGACTCTTGCTCACGCAAGTCGGGCAGCGGGGTTCGGGATATCAGTACCGCCACCAGCAACACCATTGCGGCAATCACCAGATAAGTCATTTGCAGCGACTCGGTGGTGTCGGCGCTATTGGCACCGCTGAAGAACAACGCACCGCCAACCAGTGGACCAAAAAACTGCCCCAGGCCGTTGAATGATTGAGCCAGGTTCAAGCGCCGCTCTGCGCCTGCTGGTGAGCCCAGCACCGTGGCATAGGGATTGGCGGCGGTTTCAAGGCAGCCCAGACCGCAGGCGATGACAAACAACGCGAACAGAAAGAACGGAAAGCTTTGTGCCGCGGCCGCGGGCATAAACAGCAGAGCGCCGGTGGCGTAGAGGCACAGGCCCATCAGGATGCCGGCCTTGTAGCCATATTTATCCATCAACAATCCGGCAGGCAGGGCGATTAAAAAATACGCCCCGAAGTACGCGCTTTGCAGTAAGCCGGATTGCGCTTTGCTGACGTGCAGGGTTTCTTGAAAGTGCTTGTTCAGGACATCCAGCAGGCCATAGGACAAACCCCACAGGAAAAACAGAGAGGTCACCAGAATCAGGGCCTTGCGATAGGATGTAATCGCCCGAATGATGGGGGGTGCTGCGACGTTCGAGTGCTTGAGTGACATGGCGTATTCCCTTTTTATTGTTGTTAGAGCGGTGTAACTGTCTGCATGCATCTACTGCAGGAGCGGACTTGCACGTGATAGAAGCAACGTGGTCTGTCTGTAACATCGGGTTGATTCAAGTGCGAGTAAGCCCGCTTCCACTGGTTCCAGCTCTGCCTCAGGGTTGATCGACGAGGTTGAAGATCCGAGTCATTGGTGCCCATTTTTCTGGTGGTTGTGTCCATGGCGTGGGTTGCTGAAAACGCCACATCAACGCTTCCCATTCCTGGATTACCGCGTCGCCGGCAGCCGCCAGTGCCAGCGCTTGCGCGCTGAATTCAGGGGCGGTGTCCATGACCATGAACAGCCGCGTACCCAATCGCCAGATCTGCATGTCCAGAACGCCGTGCTGTCGCAGGTGCTCGCTGACATGGGGCCAGATGTGTTGATGCAGATGCTCGTACTGCGCAATCAACGCCGGGTCGTCGATCAGGTCCAGAGCCATGCATTGGCGCTGGGCGCTCATGTCAGCGCCCGGTCCAGATGGGTGTAGCCGCCATCCACCACCAACCATTGCCCAGTGGTATGGGAGGCACGCGATGACAACAGAAACAGCACGCTGTCGGCGATCTCTTCACTCGTGGTCATGCGTTGGCCAAAAGGTATTTTTTCGACAATGCTCGCCAGTTTCGCTTCCGGATCGGCAAAGGAGTTGACCCAGCGCTCGTAGAGCGGGGTCATGACTTCTGCCGGGATCACCGCGTTGACCCGAATTCCGTCGCCGCGCAGTGAAGTGGCCCATTCGCGAGTCAACGACAGTTGGGCGCCTTTGGCGGCGGTGTAGCCGCTGGTGCCGCCTTGCCCGGTGAGAGCCGTTTTCGAACTGATATTGACGATGGCGCCACGCGTGGCCTTCAGGGCGTCCACGCACAAGTGAGTCATCATGTAGTAATGGATCAGGTTTTTTTCGAGCGATTCAACGAATGCCGAACGCCCGGCTTCAAGCCCCACACCATCGTTGACCCCAGCATTGTTGACCAGTCCGTCGATGCACCCGAAGTGCTTCTGCACGCTGGCGACGGCGGCGCGACAGGCCTCTTCATCACGCAGTTCGACCTGAATAAACAAGCTCTTCGCGCCGCGCAGATCCAGCGCTCGCTTCATTTCATCCGACAGCGGGCTATGGCCGAAAATCACCGGGATGGCACCTTCATCGGCCAAACCCAAAGAGATGGCGGCACCGATACCTGAGCCGCCTCCCGTGACGATCACAACCTTGTCTTGCAAGAACAGATTCATTGCATCACTCCTTCAATCCCGTAGACAGCGCAGGCATTGCCGCCCCAAATCGCGTTTTGCTGCGGCGTACTCAAGCGGTGCAATGCGCTGTCGACCAAGCGGTAGGTCTCTGTGTAGTGACCGGCCAATAGGCACACCGGCCAGTCTGAGCCGAACATCAGGCGTTCAGGGCCGAACAGGTGCAGTGCGGTTTCCAGGTAGGGCGTCAATTGCGCGCTTTGCCAGTCTTTCCAGTGGGCTTCGGTAATCAGCCCCGATAATTTGCAACTGACGTGGGGCAGGGCCGCCAGCGGTGCGAGCTGCGTAGCCCAAGCGTGCAGGTCGTTGGCCCGCACGTCAGGCTTGGCCAAGTGGTCGAGCACCAGATGATGTTGATCGTGTTGTTGGCACAAGCGCGTTGCGGCCCCCAGGTCGGGGGCTTTGATCAGCACTTCATACACCAGGCCTTGACGCTGCAAGGTGGCCAGCCCCCGTTTAAATGCCGGGTTTTGCATAAATTCGCCAGGTGAGCTTTCGTCCTGAAGTTGATGACGAAAGCCCCGCAACGCCTTGGCCTCAGACCAACGTTCCAGCGACCGTTCAAGGTCGCCGGCACACAGGTCAACCCAACCCACCACGGCCTGTATCCACGGATAACGCGCAGCCAACATCAACAGTTGATCGGTTTCGCGCTCGCAGGCACGGGCCTGCACGGCGATGCAGCCATCAAAGCCGGCGGCCTCCAGTAAAGGCCTTAGGTCATCGGGCTGAAAGTCCCGGCGCAAGCAAGCCATGTCGCGGCCGATCCAGGGATAGGTCGCAGCGTCATAGCGCCAGAAGTGCTGGTGAGCATCCAACCGAAGTGGGCGTGGGGATGGCATGGCGGTCAGCCCCGATGCTGGAACTGTTCGCGGGACGCGGTTTTCATCTGGATCGAGAAACCGGGTGCCTGTGGTGGCATGTACGCCGCATTACGAATGATGCAAGGGTCCACGAAGTGTTCGTGCAGATGGTCGACAAACTCCACGACACGACCTTCATGAGTGCCGGCGATGCACAGGTAGTCGATCATCGACAAATGCTGAACGTACTCGCACAAGCCCACACCGCCAGCGTGCGGACATACCGGCAAGTTGTACTTGGCGGCCATCAGCATCACCGCCAGCACCTCATTGACCCCACCCAGACGGCAGGCGTCGATCTGCACCACATCAATCGCTTCACGCATGATCAGTTGTTTGAACACGATACGGTTCTGGCACATCTCACCGGTGGCGACTTTGACCGGGGCGACACCCAAGCGAATTTTTCGATGGCCTTCGACGTCGTCCGGGCTCGTGGGCTCTTCAATAAACCATGGGTTGGCGAAGGACAGTTCGCGCACCCAGTCGATGGCCGTATCGACTTCCCACACCTGATTGGCGTCGATCATCAATTGGCGATCCGGGCCGAGCACTTCACGGGCAATACGCACGCGGCGGATGTCGTCCTGCAGGTCGTGGCCGACCTTGAGTTTGACGTGGGAGAATCCGGCGTCGACCGCCTCCTGACACAAGCGGCGCAGTTTTTCGTCGGCATACCCCAGCCAACCGGCAGAGGTGGTGTAGCACGGGTAACCTTGCGCTTGGAGCAGGGCCAGGCGCTCGGTTTTACCGTGGGCGCGTTCGCGTAGCAACGCCAGGGCTTCTTCGGGGGTGATGCAGTCGGTGATATAGCGAAAGTCAATGCAGCGCACCAATTGCTCGGGGCTCATGTCCGCAACCAGACGCCATACCGGCTTACCCTCGGCCTTGGCCCACAAGTCCCAGGCAGCGTTGACCACTGCACCGGTGGCCAAGTGAATGGCGCCTTTGTCCGGGCCGATCCAGCGCAGTTGACTGTCACTGGTGACGTGGCGCCAGAAACGACCCATGTCTTCGGCGATCCATTGCAGCTTCAACCCCACCAGCAGACTGGCCAGTGCCTTGATCGAGGCGCAGCAAATCTCGTTGCCACGGCCGATGGTGAAGGTTAGCCCGTGGCCCTCCAGGCCCGGGGTATCGGTTTCGAGAATGACATAGGCCGCTGAGTAATCCGGATTCGGGTTCATCGCATCCGAACCATCGAGCGATTGAGAAGTAGGGAAGCGGATGTCTTCAACGCGTACGGCGGTAATCATGGTCATGGTGCAGCTTCCTGTCACTGGGCATTCACGGTGTGTTGGTTTTGTTCGCCGAGGCCAGTGATGCCCAGACGGATTTTCTGACCCGCGCGCAGATACACCGGCTCAGGTTTGACACCCAGACCTACGCCAGGGGGTGTGCCTGTAGAGATCACATCGCCGGGTTGCAGGCTCATGAATTGGCTGAGGTAACTGATGATGGTCGGAATCCGGAAAATCATCGTCCGCGTGTTGCCGTTCTGGTAACGCTTGCCGTCAACCTCCAACCACAGGTCGAGCTGATGTGGGTCGGCGATTTCATCGCGAGTCACCAGCCAAGGACCGAGTGGGCCGAAAGTATCGCAACCTTTGCCTTTGTCCCACGTGCCGCCCAGTTCAAGTTGGAACTCGCGCTCGGACACATCATTGATTACGCAATAACCGGCCACGTGTTCGAGCGCATCGCTTTCGCTGATGTAGCGGCCGCCTTTACCGATGACTACGCCCAGCTCGACTTCCCAGTCGGTTTTGTGTGAGTTGCGCGGGATTTCGATGTCGTCATTCGGGCCGACAATAGCGCTGGTCCACTTGCTGAACACCACGGGTTCGGCAGGGATGGCGGCGCCAGTTTCGGCGGCGTGGTCGGCGTAGTTGAGGCCGATGCAAATGAACTTGCCGACTTGGCCGACGCAAGCGCCGAGGCGTGGCGTACCTTCAACCAGTGGCAGGCTGGACGGGTCGATATCGTGCAGGCGAGCAATGCTTTGCGGGCTTAGCGTGTCGCCTGCGATATCAGAGACCACTGCGGACAAGTCGCGCAATTGACCGTTGTTATCAAGCAGAGCGGGACGTTCCTGGCCTTTTTCACCGTAGCGCAGCAGTTTCATATGAATTCCTTTATTAGTTAGAACCAAGGGGGGGACACAGGTCGAATGTCGGAGCAGTCGTCAGTTGCTCCACCCGCCATCAATAATTTGCGCAGTTCCGGTGGTGAACCCGCTGGCACTTGAACCCAGGTACAACGCCAGTTGCGCTATTTCCCAGGCGGTACCGATGCGCCCCATGGGTTGGCGGGCCGCGAAGGCGGCATAGACTTCTGCGGTGCTGCGACCTTCATGTTGGGCTTGTTCACTGATGCGTTGACGCAGGGAAGGGGAGTCAACGGTGCCGGGGCAAATGGCGTTGCAGCGGATGTTCTGACTGACGAAATCAGCCGCCACTGAGCGTGTCAGGCCAATCACCGCGCCTTTGCTGGCGCAGTAGGCGAAGCGGTTGGGGACGCCTTTAACACTGGAAGCCACCGAGGCCATGTTGATGATCGAGCCGCCACCGTTCTCGACCATTGCCGGCAAAAAAGCGCGGATCATGCGGTACATGGCGGTAACGTTCAGGTCCAGGGCGAAGGCCCAGTCTTTTTCGCTGCATTCAAGAATGTTGCCGCTGTGAACCACGCCTGCGCAGTTGAATAGAACATCCAGAGGGCCAAGCTCTTGGGCCAGGCTCTCAATGGCGCTCGCATCGGTGACATCCAGAACACGGGTATGCGCACCTTCAAGTGCTTCGAGGGCGCCAGGATTGATGTCGGCGGCGAATACTTCAGCGCCAGCAGCGAGATAGGCCTGGACGCTAGCCAGGCCGATGCCCTGTGCACCAGCCGTGATCAGCACGCGTTTGCCGGAAAGATCCATAATTGCTCCGTGACGCTAATTATTTATTGTTTTTGTGAAGCGATGGTCCAATGGTCAGGCCATTGAGGGCGTATCAAATGGCAAACCCAATCAAGTGTCGGGATAAAGTTTGCTATGATCACTTCACGTTTCGGGTTCAATGGTCAGGCCATTGGGCCTTTTATAGCATTCACCTCAATCACCAACAAGCGTCTTTGTGCACAAAAGTGCTTGTCGAATGCTGTCCAGACCAGAGCTTATTTCTCAATGCCATTTCAAGTTATTGATAACCAAAGACTTTACCGACAGATCGCCGACCAGTTGCGGGCCTTGATCGACAGCGGGGAATTTCCTCCGGGCAGCCGATTGCCGGCCGAACGCGAGTTGGCCAAATTGCTAGGCGTGAGCCGCGCCTCTGTGCGTGAGGCGATGATTGCGCTGGAAGTGATCGGTTTGGTGGATGTGCGCGTCGGTAACGGGGTTCTGGTTTGCGAACCGCCGATAGAAACGGTTTCGAATGAGCCGGTGATGGCCCAGGTCACGCGTAATCAGTGGAGAGAGCTGGACCCTGAATTGGGGATCGAGATTGATTTCAGCGCTGAAATCCCGCCATTTGCCTTGCTTCAGGCCCGTCGCCTGATCGAGCCCGAAGCCGCCGCACTGGCGGCGGTAAATGCCAGCGATGAAGAACTGGCAGGTATCCGCGAGGCGTTCGAGCGCAACGTGCAGGACAACCTTGAAGATTCACACACCCACCCCGGAGACCGTCTATTCCATATCCGTATCGCCCAGGCTTCGGACAACCAGGCTTACGCGCTGATGATTCAACACCTGTTGGGCCATCGCTATGGCAGCATGTTCCAGCGTCTGCAAAGTCATTACAGCTCGGGTGACATGCCCCATCGTTCGGAACATGAACACCGGCGTGTGCTGCAAGCATTGGAGCAACACGATCCCGACGCAGCGCGTCAGGCAATGGCCGAGCATCTGGATGAAGTGATCAGGATTTTCAGCCGTAACGCCCGGTAAGCATCAATCGTTGCGAGTCCGCAGTGGCGAAATCATCGCCGTGGGGGCTCCGTGCGCCGTGCAAGTTGCCGCCTTTTCGGGCCAGTAAGATGGGTTCGGCAGGCGCTTACTATCGATCAACTGGCGCTGCTTACACACCGACATGCCGGTATACCGCTGCACTCCAATACTGGCTACCGTTACGTTTCTGACGAACCCAACCCTCTTTCACGAGTTGTTTGGCGATCATTTGATTCATGAAACCATGACCGAGCAGCAGAACGGTTCCTTCGCTAGTCAGGGACTGCAATAGTTCAGCTGCTTTGCTGGCACGCATCCTCGCAGTGTTAGCTGATTCGACGTCGCCTGAGTAACCACAGAGCCATAAGATTCGAAGGATAAAGGCCCAGGTAAAGGGCGAGAGCCGTGGTCGCTTCCAATGAGCAAAAGGTAGTTGCGCTTCGCAGAAAACTGCGTCGACCAGTCCAGGTTTCAGCCCGAGCGCTCGTACGGAGGTCAGTGCACGAGGCGCGCTGCTTGAAGCAATGACCGTGGCGGATGCAGCGAGTCGCAGACTGGCAGTCGGAACCGGCTGGCGGGTAATTTCCGATCGGTTGTATTGTTCGATCCAGTCTTTCATCTCGAGTGCTGAGACTTTATCGACTTTCATCAGTTTTGGCTGGCCATGTCGCATCAGGATAATTTCCCTGTTCACAGTGAATCTACGTCCTTGTTCTGGTGTGCGGTGAATATACGAGAAGTGCGGTATCGGCTGTGCGTCCTGATAGTCATCGCGCTTTGAGAGTTATTTGTCGACTATGTCGGACGAGCGTTGTTTGTTCGAGGCACGCGCACTGTGGTTTTCAAACCAGCCGTGATCGCGGTACCACGCCACGGTGTCAGTGATTGTCAGCTCCAGCGACCGGAAACTGAGGCCAAGTTCTTGTTCGCTCTTGCGGTGATTGAAGTGGGTGCGGTACTCCTCTCGTATCATCAGGCGTAAGGTGGCCAGGCTCAACAGTATGGGCTTGCCGGTCAGACGCGCATAGAACTCTTGCACAGCCGCCAGGGTGTATAGAAGCAAGAGCGGTAGTTCGCGAGAGGGTGTCTTGACCCCCGCGATACGGCCCAGGATAGGCACCAGCTGGCGCATCGTCATGTGACGGCCTGCCGCGAGATAGCGCTGACCGCGCCGCCCATGTTCGGCCGCGGCTATCAGCGCCCGCGCTACATCACGTGCATCGACCACTGAGACGCTACCGGGGATCAACCCGGGCAATTTACCGTTCACGACATCCTGTACCAACTGTCCCGAGGAGGTCGGACCGATGTCGGCGGGGCCCCACATCCAACCAGGCAGGACCATGCAGGCATGCATATCAGGATGTGCTTCCAGGAACGATAAAACGACACGGTCGGCGAGGATCTTGCTGCGGTAGTAGTCGTCTGCGTCGGCGTCGGCCCGCAGACACGTCTCATCGATGGAGGCACCCGGTGCACCGTCGAGCACGGCAATCGAAGATGTGTGGATAAACCGGCGTATACCGGCGCGGTAGGCCTGATCAATCAGGTCCTGCGTACCGATGACATTGACCTTTTCGAGTTCTTTCCAGTGGCGGCCGCCCTTGTAGTTTTCACGAAAGAAAGCCGCGGTATGAAACACCACATTGCAACCTTGCAACGATGTTGCGAATGCGCTGACGTCGGCCATGTCCCCAACGACCAGTTCCACCTTCGGCAATTTGTTGAACTGCTGTTCACCTTTTGCTCTTGAGCGGACCAGGGCTTTGACGGCGTAGCCACGAGCGACCAGTTCTCGTACCAGATTGTTACCCAGCAAGCCGGTTGCGCCAGTGACAAATGCGTTGTGCATGGATTAACGCTCCCCCTGTTCGGCTAATGGCATCAACGCAGCACTGTCGAAGAAGGCCTCCTCACGGATCACCAGCCCATCCTTGAAGGTGAAGTGTGCTGCATAGTGGAGGGTGATAGGTCGGCCGTGGGGGGCGATCACCCGGCCAGGCAGCACCAGCGGGGCGGTGAAGGTGCCGGTCAGTAAGGCCGTCAGCGCCAAACGATCGTCCGCGATCATGAATGGGGTGAGAGTCACTTGAGCATCGGGCAGCGCGTCGAGAATCGCGGTCTCTCGTTTGCGCATGGATTGGCGACCGATTTGAATCCCCATGCTATCGAGGTAGATGAAGTCTTCACAGACCAATGCAAGCATTGTCTCTACATCGCGGCGATTGAAGGCTTCGGCGGCGCGTTGCGCATAGTCGTTGGGGCCAGTAGTCATACAGTCCATTTCCGTTGTTTCGAAGGCCTGTAGATATACCGTTGAGATATCTCCTGAAAAACAACCGTTACTGCATAATGGATTTGCATATCTGCAAACCAAGGAGGGTAGAGCGCATGGCGGTGCAAGCAAATTGGGACGATCTTCGGCTGTTGTTGGCAGTCTCGCGGCGAGGCAGCTTTCTTCAAGCGGGCCAGTTGCTGGGTATTGCGCCGTCTACCTTGTCTCGTCGCCTGAGCCAACTCGAGGCCGCGCTGGGCGAGCCACTCGTCGAACGTGGGGTTGAGGGATGTCGGTTGACCTCGCGGGGTTCATCTCTCGTGGAGGTTGCCCTCGCCGCGGAGGCAGGCTTGAGACGTCAAGCCATGGCTGACTTGTCCGGTTTGCGCACAGAGCTATCTGGCAGTGTTCTGGTCAGTGCAGGTGAGGGGTTCTCTTCTCGGGTGCTGGAGGCCGCACGTCGTTTCACCACTGTGCATCCGCTTTGCTCGGTGGAGTTGCTGGTCACAGGCGACTTTCACAAGATCGTCCGCGGCGTGGCCGACATTGCTGTACGCACGGTACACCTGGGCGAACCATCGCTGATTTATCGACCAATAGGCAGGCTTACCTATGGTGTCTTCGCTGAAGCAGGGTACCTGAAGCGCTTTCCTGGGTTGACCCCGGCCACCGCAGTCAATATCGCCTTACTTCCTCCGTTGGACATGTTGCCGCAAATGCGTGCAGCAAAGGCGGCGGGTCTGGAGCGTACGCAGATCAGCGTGAGTTCGTTCGCCGTGCAACTCGAGTCGGTGAGGAGGGGGTTGGGAGTCGCCGTACTGCCTCGAGTTCTGGCGAAAGACCTGATTGAGTTGTTTGCCGATATCCATCTTCCAGACATGGACGTCTATCTGGTGACCCGGCCTCAGGCATTGAAACAGCCCCATATCAAATGCTTCTTCGCTATCTTGGAACAGGTACTACTCGAAGCCCTGTGCGTTGAAAATGACGAAGATCATCTGCGTGCTTGAGGCATGAAAACTACAATCCATCTGCCTTCCCTGCGGTTGAGCCGAGCGAGCGTGTTGTCTGGCGCAGTTGTTTGGGCGAAGTGTTCAACAGGCGGCGCATAAGACGTCGTAGGGCGGTGGCATCCTGGTATCCCACCTGCTCGGCGATCGACTCAACGGAGAGTCTGCTGGTTTCCAGTAGCACGCGGGCCCTGTTCAGTTGCACGCGCTGGATCAGATACTGGGTTGACAGGCCGGTTGCCTTTCGAAGATGTCGGGAGAGCGTTCGCTCAGACATGCCGACGTACGCTGCAAGATGCGGGACACTGGGCGGATGGGGCAGTTGTGCTTCGATGTAGGCGGTGAGATTGGCCACCAGCGTATTGCCTTGGGCCATGATCGCGGGGTTGATGAACGGAGACTGCAACTGTCGGCCATCGAGTAGAAGGATCTTGCCTACATGATCGGCGAGTTCGGGTGATAGGCGCCTGCGTAGCAGATGCAGCATCAGGTCGGTCTGCGCGAAGGCTGCACCCGCGGTTGTAAGCGGCGGATCGCAGAGAACCATGACATTGGGATCGACCAGGCAGTCAGGCGCGATGCTCGACAACTGAGGGGCGAGCCACCAGGTGGTCGTAACCTGTCGGCCTTCCAGCAATCCAGCGGCATGCAGCAGAAAAACTGCTGAGCATGAAGCTGCAATCTCCTTGCCTTGGGCTGCATGGGCCCTCAGCGCTGGAACCGTCTGCAGTACCCAGTCTTCCTCAAGACGGTTGAGCAGCGCGTCGACATCGCTGATACCAAGGCCCGGAATAACCCAGCAGGAATTGTCCTGGACCTCTGTAGTCAGCTCATCGACCTGCAACAGCATGCCTTGCCCAAGCGTAATCAGCCCTGGCTGGGGTCCGCATACTCGCCAGCGTGGCACAGCAAAGCCTTGCCGCAGAGCAAGTGTCGCCGCGGTCGAGAGGATGTCCAGCGTGGCCGCGACACTGGAGGCGAACGCCCCAGGAACAACCAGGATAGTGAAATCGTGCATTGTCCGATTATGCCCGAAAAAAGACGAATCAGTCACTTATCCAGAATGGAAAGAACTGGCTCAATGGCGCCTCCAGATAACAGCGAGGTTTTGTCATGCCCAACATCCTGATCAAGGTGCCTACCCAAGCGTTCAATCAGACTCAGCGCCAACAACTGCTTCGAAGCGTGAGCGAGGTGGCGATGCTGAGTGAGCAAATGGGCGATGCCCCACAGCAGCGTGCTTTGTGCTGGGTACTTATCGAACAAGTCCAGGCAGATGAGTGGTTGTGTGGCGGTGTGGATGCCCATGCCCGGGTTGTCCCCTGCATTGTCATCGTCAAGGTGCCTGCTGGTGTCCTTGATGCACCGATGCGCCAGCGCTACGTGCGTGAATTGCACGGTGCAATCAAATCGAGCCTTGCATCGGACGTTCAACGCCAATTGCTGACCTCAATCCACATTCAGGATGTGGTGGATGGTACCTGGGGGGCGAACGGTGATATTTGGCATTTGGCCGACTTCACCCGCGCCGCTGGATATGGGCATCTCGCTCAGTAGGGTAGCGGCACTGGCGAGCGGTCGGTCGCTTCAGGCCTCGTCAAGATAACCGGCTGAACGTGTCGTTGCGCACCCTCATGCGTCAAGCTGAGATCTGCCTCGGCTGCTCGCTCCAACCTACTGAAACGATGAGCCTGGAACATCAAATGAGTTCACGGCTTCCCACAACGTTTAGGACTCGGATTTGACGCAGCAACGCGCAAAAATGGCGCTCTCACTGGTCAATGACCAGGCGGTTTTGGATGACTGACTGTTCCAACAGAATCGGCCAATTGCAGTCATTCATCAAGTGCGCGGAAAGATAGCGACGACCCGAGGCAAGCAAATAGCTGACCTCGGATCGCAAAGAACTAGGCCGAGAAACCACCATCAATCGTCAGGCTGGCCCCGGTGATGCCGCTCATCGTCACACAACCGCAGCGGCAATCGCTCTGGAGCGCCAGGCATAAGTCAACACCATCAGCAGCCCCAGACCTGCCATAGCCGCTCCGGCCAGGGAAATCGCTGGATAACCCATCCCGGCATTGATCACCGCTCCGCCCAGCGCCGCGCCAATCGCGTTGCCGAAATTGAAGGCCCCGATGTTCACCGCCGAGGCCAAATTGGGCGCGTCCTTGGCAGCTTCCATGACGCGCATCTGTAGCGGCGGCACCAGGGCGAAGCTGGCGATACCCCATATCAAGATGGCAACAGCGGCCGGCAGCGGCCAACGCATCAGTACGGTGAACGCCAGCAAGACAAGAATAAGTACGCTGAGCGAAACGATCAGGGTGCGATCTATCGAGCGGTCAGCGGCCCTCCCTCCCCACATGTTGCCCAGCGTCAACCCCACACCGAACAGTACCAGCATCGCAGTGATGTAAGCGGTGGACGCGTGGGTCTCGCTGCTGAGGATGGGCGCGATATAGGTGAAGACAGTAAACATTGCACCCGAGCCGACGACGGTCAGGGCCAACGCCCCAAGCACCGGGCCACGGCCCAGCGCCCGGATTTCGGCCAGTACACCGACGCTTTGCGGCGCCTGCAGGTTGGGCAGGGCGAACCACAACGCGGCCATGGCCACCACGCCGAGGCCGGTAATACCCCAGAAGGCGGTGCGCCAGCCGAACAGTTCGCCAAACCAGGCTGCAAGCGGCACACCGCCGATGGTCGCCAGCGTCAGGCCCATGAACATCGCCGCAACCGCCCCGGCACGTTTCT
>Ga0213827_1000276_pt1 | contig 50196 bp, 43 predicted proteins | sample MC6MC0898MG_FD_180669 | JGI IMG/M metagenome (GOLD analysis project Ga0213827, IMG submission 180669) | Enriched soil aggregate microbial communities from Iowa State University, Ames, United States - MC6-MC0898-MG | ecosystem: Environmental > Terrestrial > Soil > Unclassified | place: USA: Iowa...
AATGGCCGCTGGCGCAGCCGTTCCGCTTCCTCGCCCACAACGGCGAGATCAACACCATCACCGGCAACCGCAACTGGGCCATGGCCCGTCGCACCAAGTTCGCCAACGACCAGATCCCCGACCTCGAAGAGCTCGGCCCACTGGTCAACCGCGTCGGTTCCGACTCCTCGAGCATGGACAACATGCTGGAGCTGATGGTCACTGGCGGCATCGACCTGTTCCGCGGCGTGCGCATGCTGGTACCGCCAGCCTGGCAGAACGTCGAGACCATGGACGCCGACCTGCGTGCCTTCTACGAATACAACTCCATGCACATGGAGCCGTGGGATGGCCCGGCCGGTATCGTCATGACCGAAGGCCGCCACGCGGTCTGCCTGCTCGACCGTAACGGCCTGCGTCCGGCGCGCTGGGTGACCACGACCAATGGCTATATCACCATTGCCTCGGAAATCGGCGTATGGGGCTACAAGCCAGAAGAGGTCGTTGCCAAAGGCCGTGTCGGCCCGGGCCAGATCCTCGCCGTCGACACCGAAACCGGTCATATCCTCGACACCGACGCCATCGACAACCGTCTGAAGTCGCGCCACCCGTACAAGCGTTGGCTGCGTCAGCACGCCCTGCGCATTCAGGCGACGCTGACCGATGACCAGGGCGCGGCCAGTTACGACACTGACCAGCTCAAGCAATACATGAAGATGTTCCAGGTCACCTTCGAGGAGCGTGACCAGGTGCTGCGCCCACTCGGCGAGCAGGGCCAGGAAGCGGTCGGCTCGATGGGTGACGACACGCCGATGGCCGTGTTGTCGCAGCGCGTGCGTTCGCCGTACGACTTCTTCCGCCAGCAGTTCGCCCAGGTCACCAACCCGCCGATCGACCCGCTGCGCGAAGCGATCGTGATGTCGCTGGAAATCTGCCTGGGTGCCGAGCGCAACATCTTCCAGGAGTCCCCGGAGCACGCCTCGCGGGTCATCCTCAGCTCGCCGGTCATCTCGCCCGCCAAGTGGCGTTCGCTGATGAACTTGGAGCGCGAAGGCTTCGACCGCCAGCTGATCGACCTCAACTACGAGGAAAGCATCGGCCTGGAAGCGGCTATCCGCAACATCGCCGACCAGGCTGAAGAAGCGGTCCGCGCTGGCAAGACCCAGCTGGTGCTGAGCGACCGCTACATCGCCCCGGGCAAGCTGCCGGTGCATGCCTCGTTCGCCGTCGGCGCAGTCCACCACCGCCTGACTGAAAAGGGCCTGCGTTGCGACAGCAACATCCTGGTCGAAACCGCCACCGCCCGTGACCCGCACCACTTCGCCGTGCTGCTGGGCTTCGGCGCCTCGGCCGTTTACCCGTACCTGGCCTATGAAGTGCTGGCCGACCTGATCCGCACCGGCGAAGTGCTGGGCGATCTGGACGAAGTCTTCAAGTACTACCGCAAAGGCATTTCCAAGGGCCTGTTGAAGATCCTGTCGAAGATGGGTATCTCCACCGTTGCCTCGTACCGTGGCGCACAGCTGTTCGAAGCCGTGGGCCTGGCCGAGGAAGTGGTTGGCCTGAGCTTCAAGGGCGTGTCCAGCCGCATCAAGGGTGCGCGCTTCGTCGACCTCGAAGGCGACCAGAAGCTGCTCGCCGCCGAAGCCTGGAGCGCGCGTAAGCCGATCCAGCAAGGTGGCCTGCTGAAGTTCGTCCACGGTGGCGAATACCACGCCTACAACCCGGATGTGGTCAACACCTTGCAGGCTGCGGTGCAGCAGGGCGACTACGCCAAGTTCAAGGAGTACACCACGCTGGTCGACCAGCGCCCGGTGTCGATGATCCGTGACCTGCTGAAAGTGAAAGTGGCCGATGAGGCCCTGCCGCTGGAGCAGATCGAGCCGCTGGAGGCCATCCTCAAGCGCTTCGATTCCGCCGGTATCTCGCTGGGTGCACTGTCGCCAGAGGCTCACGAAGCGCTGGCCGAGGCGATGAACCGCCTGGGTGCGCGCTCCAACTCCGGTGAGGGTGGTGAAGACCCTTCGCGCTACGGCACCATCCGCAGCTCGAAGATCAAGCAGGTTGCAACCGGCCGCTTCGGTGTGACCCCGGAATACCTGGTCAACGCCGAAGTGCTGCAGATCAAGGTTGCCCAGGGCGCCAAGCCCGGTGAAGGCGGCCAGCTGCCAGGCGGCAAGGTCAACGGCCTGATCGCCAAGCTGCGTTATGCGGTACCGGGCGTAACCCTGATCTCGCCACCGCCGCACCACGACATCTATTCGATCGAAGACCTGGCCCAGCTGATCTACGACCTCAAGCAGGTCAACCCGCAGGCTCTGGTATCGGTCAAACTGGTGGCAGAAGCAGGCGTTGGCACCATCGCCGCCGGTGTGGCCAAGGCCTACGCCGACCTGATCACCATTTCCGGCTATGACGGTGGCACCGGTGCTTCGCCGCTGACCTCGATCAAGTACGCCGGCGCTCCGTGGGAACTCGGCCTGGCCGAAACCCACCAGACCCTGCGTGGCAACGACCTGCGCGGCAAGGTCCGGGTACAGACTGACGGTGGCCTGAAAACCGGCCTCGACGTGATCAAGGCGGCCATCCTCGGCGCCGAAAGCTTCGGCTTTGGCACCGCGCCAATGATCGCCCTGGGTTGCAAATACCTGCGCATCTGCCACCTGAACAACTGCGCCACCGGCGTAGCCACTCAGAACGACAAGCTGCGCAAGGACCACTACATCGGCACCGTCGACATGGTGATCAACTTCTTCACCTTCGTCGCCGAAGAAACTCGCGAGTGGCTGGCCAAGCTGGGCGTGCGCAGCCTGGGTGAGCTGATCGGCCGTACCGACCTGCTCGACGTGCTGCCGGGTGACACCGAGCGCCAACAGTATCTGGACCTGTCGCCACTGCTGGGCAGCTCGCACATCCCGGCAGACAAGCCGCAGTTCTGCGAAGTCGACAAGAACCCGCCGTTCGACAAGGGCGAGCTGGCCGAGAAGATGGTCGAAATGGCCCTGCCGGCCATTCGCGATCAGGCCGGTGGCGAGTTCGCGCTCGACATCTGCAACTGCGACCGTTCCATTGGTGCGCGCATCTCTGGCGAAATCGCCAAGCTGTACGGCAACCAGGGCATGGCTGCCTCGCCAATCACCTTCCGCTTCAAGGGTACTGCGGGCCAGAGCTTCGGCGTGTGGAACGCCGGTGGCCTGAACCTGTACCTGGAAGGTGACGCCAACGACTACGTCGGTAAAGGCATGACGGGTGGCAAGGTGACCATCGTGCCGCCTGCCGGCAGCCCGTTCGAAACCCAGCACAGCGCCATCGTCGGCAACACCTGCCTGTATGGCGCCACGGGCGGCAAGCTGTTCGCCGCCGGCACTGCGGGCGAGCGCTTCGCTGTACGTAACTCTGGCGCCCACGCTGTTGTCGAGGGTACTGGCGATCACTGCTGTGAATACATGACCGGCGGCTTTGTCTGCGTCTTGGGCAAGACCGGTTACAACTTCGGTTCTGGCATGACTGGCGGCTTCGCCTACGTGCTCGACATGGACAACAGCTTCGTCGACAAGCTCAACCACGAACTGGTGGAAATCCAGCGTATCAGTGGTGAAGCGATGGAAGCCTACCGCAGCCACTTGGCGCGGGTCCTTGGCGAATACGTGGAAGAAACCGGCAGTGAGTGGGGGCGTGAGCTCTCGGAGAACCTGGACGACTACGTGCGGCGCTTCTGGCTGGTCAAGCCGAAGGCGGCCAACCTCAAGCAACTGCTGTCCAGCACCCGTGCCAACCCGCAGTAACAACAGCTGCAAGTGACGGGCCCCGTACGCGGGGGCCGTCGTGCTCAAGTGATCGTCTTGCAGCTTGCAGCCTGAGGCTGGCAACTGCGGTAAAGAGGTTTTGAAAAATGGCTGAACGTCTGAGTAACGACTTCCAGTTCATCGAAGTGGGCCGCAAGGACCCGAAGAAAAAACTGCTGCGCCAGCGCAAGAAGGAGTTCGTGGAAATCTACGAACCGTTCAAGCCGCAGCAGTCCGTGGAGCAGGCGCACCGCTGCCTGGGCTGCGGTAACCCGTATTGCGAGTGGAAGTGCCCGGTACACAACTTCATCCCCAACTGGTTGAAGCTGGTCTCCGAAGGCAACATCCTGGCCGCCGCCGAGCTGTCGCACCAGACCAACACCCTGCCGGAAGTCTGTGGCCGCGTTTGCCCGCAGGACCGTCTGTGTGAGGGTGCCTGCACCCTGAACGACGGCTTCGGCGCGGTGACCATCGGCTCGGTGGAGAAGTACATCACCGACACCGCGTTCGCCATGGGCTGGCGCCCGGACATGTCCAAGGTCAAACCGACCGGCAAGCGCGTCGCCATCATCGGTGCCGGCCCGGCGGGCCTGGGCTGCGCCGACGTGCTGGTGCGCGCTGGGGTAACCCCGGTGGTGTTCGACAAGAACCCGGAAATCGGCGGCCTGCTGACCTTCGGCATCCCCGAGTTCAAGCTGGAAAAGACCGTGCTGAGCAATCGCCGCGAAGTCTTCACCGGTATGGGTATCGAGTTCCGCCTGAACACCGAGGTGGGCACCGACATCACCATGGAACAGCTGCTCGCCGAGTACGACGCAGTGTTCATGGGCATGGGCACCTACACCTACATGAAGGGCGGTTTCCCAGGCGAGGACCTGCCGGGCGTGCATGATGCGCTGGACTTCCTGATCGCCAACGTCAACCGCAACCTGGGCTTCGAGAAGTCGCCGGAAGACTTCGTCGACATGCAGGGCAAGAAGGTCGTGGTGCTGGGCGGTGGCGACACCGCGATGGACTGCAACCGCACCTCGATCCGCCAGGGCGCCAAGTCGGTAACCTGCGCCTATCGTCGTGACGAGGCCAACATGCCGGGCTCGCGCAAAGAGGTGAAGAACGCCAAGGAAGAAGGCGTGAAGTTCCTCTACAACCGCCAGCCGATCGCCATTGTCGGTGAAGACAAGGTCGAAGGCGTGAAGGTGGTCGAGACCCGTCTGGGCGAACCGGATGCCCGCGGCCGCCGCAGCCCCGAGCCGATTCCGGGCTCTGAAGAGATCCTGCCGGCCGATGCCGTGGTGATCGCCTTCGGCTTCCGCCCAAGCCCGGCGCCTTGGTTTGAGCAGCATGGCATCCAGATGGACAGCCAAGGCCGCGTGGTGGCGCCGGAGAAAGGCAAGTTCAAGCACCAGACCAGCAACCCGAAAATCTTCGCCGGTGGCGACATGGTGCGTGGTTCGGACCTGGTGGTTACCGCCATTTTCGAAGGCCGCACGGCTGCTGAAGGTATCCTGGATTACCTGGAAGTCTGAGGTTGCAATAGATTTTGTATACAAAATCTATTGATCCAGGACATACCGATAGACAAAAGGCACGGCAATCAGCCGTGCCTTTTCTTTGTGCGTCTGAGAAAATGCCTGCACTTTTTTGCCGGATGCCGACATGACTGCCCTGAAGAACGATCGTTTCCTGCGTGCACTGCTCAAGCAACCCGTAGACGTCACCCCGGTGTGGATGATGCGCCAGGCCGGCCGCTACCTGCCGGAATACCGCGCCAGCCGCGCCAAGGCCGGCGACTTCATGAGCCTGTGCATGAACCCGCAGTTCGCCTGCGAGGTCACCCTGCAGCCGCTGGACCGCTACCCGCTGGATGCGGCGATCCTGTTCTCGGACATCCTCACCATCCCCGACGCCATGGGCCTTGGCCTGTACTTCGAGACCGGCGAAGGCCCGCGTTTCAAGAAGGTCATCAGCACACCGGCCGACATCGAGGCGCTGCAGGTACCTGATCCGCAGAAAGACCTCGGTTATGTAATGGACGCGGTCAGCACTATCCGTCGCGAGCTCAATGGCCGCGTGCCGCTGATCGGCTTCTCCGGCAGCCCTTGGACCCTGGCCACCTACATGGTCGAAGGCGGCTCGTCCAAGGACTTCCGCAAGACCAAGGCGATGGCCTACGACAACCCGCAAGCCCTGCATATGCTGCTGGACAAGCTGGCCCAGTCGGTCACCAGTTACCTCAACGGCCAGATCCTGGCGGGTGCCCAGGCAGTGCAGATCTTCGACACCTGGGGTGGCAACCTGTCGGCGGCGGCCTACCAGGAGTTCTCCCTGGCCTACATGCGCAAGATCGTCAGCGGCCTGATCCGCGAGCACGAAGGGCGCAAGGTGCCGGTGATTCTGTTCACCAAAAACGGCGGCCTGTGGTTGGAGAGCATTGCCGAAGCTGGCGCCGACGCGCTGGGCCTGGACTGGACGTGCGAGATCGGCGATGCCCGCCGCCGTGTCGGTGACAAAGTGGCGCTGCAAGGCAACATGGACCCGACCGTGTTGTACGCCAAGCCCGAGGCCATCCGCCAAGAGGTGGCGCGCATCCTCGCGAGCTACGGCAAAGGTACCGGCCACGTGTTCAACCTGGGCCATGGCATTACCCCGGAGGTCGATCCGGAGCATGCCGGTGTGTTCATCAACGCCGTGCACGAGCTGTCGGCTCAATATCACCAGTGATGTGATGCAGCAAAAAGAAACCGGCCTCAGTGCCGGTTTTTTCTTGCATTAAGTTTAGATTCAGCGATCGTCGTTAATCTGGTCCCATCGAAACCGATATAGGACCTGATCGCCATGAAAGCTCGTTACTTTGCCCTGATCCTCGCCCCATTGTTCAGCACCGCTGCCCTGGCCGCCGGCTACACCGGGCCGGGTGCCCAGTCGGTCACCACCGTCGCCGCTGCCAAAGACGCAGCGGATGACACTCCGGTGGTGCTGCAAGGCTATGTCACCAAGAAGATCAACAATGACGACAAGTACGAATTCAAGGACAACACCGGCACCATTACGGTCGAGATCGACGATGAAGACCTGCCACCGACGCCGTTCAACGACAAGACCAAGGTCAAGCTGACCGGTGAGGTGGAGAAGCACCTGATGAGCCGTGAAGTGGATGTGGATATCGTCGAGATCATCAACTGAGCTGATGGCCTATTCGCGGGTAAACCCGCTCCCACAGGATTGCACTGCCCTTGAAGCCATCGCCATTCCTGTAGGAGCGGGTTTACCCGCTAATGACCCTCAAGCCGTTTTCGGTTGAAGCTTGCTCAGGCGCAACGCCACCAGCAACGCCACCGCCAGCAGGCTGCCGATGAACAGCCCGATGCCATTCCAGCCCCAGGCATGCCAGAACACCCCGCCCGCCGTACCCGCCACGCTCGACCCCGCGTAATAGCAGAACAGGTACACCGATGATGCTTGCCCCTTGGCCTTCAGCGCGCGGCGGCCGATCCAGCTGCTGGCTACCGAATGCGCACCAAAGAAGCCGAAGGTGAACACCAGCATGCCGCAGATCACCAGCACCAGCGGCGACGCCAAGGTCATCAACATGCCGCCCGCCATTACCACGATACTGGCCCAGAACACCTTGCGCCGGCCCAGTTTGTCGGCCAGGGCGCCAACCTGCGCCGAGCTGTAGATGCCCGACAGGTAAACCACCGAGAGCAAGCCGACCAGCGCTTGGTTCATGTGGTAAGGCTCGGCCAGCAAGCGGTAGCCGATGTAGTTGAACAGGGTGACGAAGGCGCCCATCAGCAGGAACGCTTCGAGGAACAGCCAAGGCAGGCCGGCGTCCTTGAAGTGCATGACGAAGCCGTCCAGCAGGCTGCGCGGGTGCAGTGTCTGCGCCCGGAAGTTGCGTGATTCGGGCAGCACTTTCCAGAACACCAACGCGGCGATCAGGGCCAGCCCACCGATGGTCAGCATCGCCGTGTGCCAGCTGACGAAGTCGATCAATACGCCGGTGATCAGCCGCCCGCTCATGCCGCCGATGGCATTGCCACCAATGTACAGCCCCATGGCCAGGCCGATGTGCTGCGGGTGGATCTCCTCACTCAAGTAGGTCATGGCCACTGCCGCCAGGCCGCTGAGCGACAGGCCGACCAGCGCCCGTGTGGCCAGCACACCTTCCCAGGTCGGCATCACCGCGCTGACCATGGTCGATAACGCAGCGCACAGCAGCGCGAACACCATCACCGGCTTGCGCCCGATGCGGTCGGAGATCGGCCCGGTGATCAGCAAGCCCAAGGCCAACATGGCAGTCGACACCGACAGCACCAGGCTGCTCTGCGCGGCGTTGATCGAGAACTCCTGGGACAGCAGCGGCATCATCGGCTGCACGCAGTACAACAGGGCGAACGTGGCGAAGCCGCCGCTGAACAGGGCCAGCACGGTCTTCATGAAGGCCGGCGTGCCTTTTTCGATCCAGATTTCGTTCAGCGGAGCAGGGTCGGGGTCGGCTTGGAGGGGGGATACAGCAGTTTTCACGGGCGGGTACCTCTGGCGCAATGAAAAAAGCATATAGCTGGCTAATGATTACATCCAATATATTGTTCGACCTATTTGAGACGTTTAACGACCTGTTCTGGAGCCAGACATGGAACTGCGCCACCTGCGTTACTTCATCGCGGTTGCCGAAGAGCTGCATTTTGGCCGCGCGGCCCAGCAGCTGGGCATTTCCCAGCCGCCTCTGAGCCAGCAGATCCAGGCCTTGGAACAGGAGCTGGGGGCGCGCCTGTTCGAACGTACCAATCGTCGGGTCGAGCTGAGTGAGGCCGGCCGGCTGTTTCTCGAAGAGGCGCGTCAGGTGTTGGCGCAGGTGGAGAAGGCCGCCGATGTGGCGCGCAGGGCGCAACTGGGTGAACTGGGTGAGATGAAGATCGGCTTCACGTCTTCGGCGCCTTTCACCTCGAAGATCCCCAAAGCCATCCACGCCTTCCGCCAGCGCTTCCCAGCCGTGCACCTGAACCTCAAGGAAATGAGCAGCCGCGATGTTGCCGAGGCTGTATTCGACGAGTCCATCGAAGTGGGGCTGATGCGGCCCATGCCGCTACCGGAAGGCCTGGTGGCCACCGAGCTGTTCCGCGAGCCGTTGGTGGCGGTCATCAACGCGTCCCATCCGTTGGCCGAAGGTAGCGAGCAGGGCGTGTACATGGCCGCATTGGCCCACGAACCGTTCGTATTCTTCCCGCGCAGTTATGGCAGCGGGCTGCATGCGCAGCTGCTGAGCCTGGCGCGGCAGGCGGGGTTCAGCCCACATTTTGCCCAGGAGGCAGGCGAGGCCATGACCATCATCGGCTTGGTCTCGGCGGGTTTGGGGGTGTCGGTGTTGCCGGCTTCGTTCCAGCGCATGCGCATCGAGGGCGTGGTGTACCGGACCTTGCTGGATGAAGGCGCGATGTCGGCGGTATGGCTGGTGGAGCGGGAGCGAGGCAAGTCGGCGATGGCGAGGGCGTTTGCCGAGCTGGTGACCGGGCAAGTGTATGGCTGAAGGCCCCGTCGCCGCGTTGTCGGCGACAGGGCTGGCGGGCAAGCTCGGGGCTTAGTCGACGCGCGCCAGGTCACCCTTGATCGCAACGCCGGCGATCACTGCGCCCGCATGGCATTCGTAGGTGGTGGCATCCTTACGCTCGTTCTTCTTGTAGTAGCTGGCGATGTTGGTCACGGCGTTGGCGTTAACCTTGCGCGCCGCGTCCTGCATGGTCAGCAGGGCCGATTGCAGGGCCCACTCGCAGGCTGCTTCGTCGCTTTTGTTGAAGGCATTGGTCTTCTTGTTGGTGACAGCGTTGGCGCTGACCACGTTGACCTTGCCGCGAGGCTGCACGCCCGCCAGGTAGAACTTCACCGAGCCGTCGAGCTTCTTCTCGTTGAGCATCTGCTGTACGACTTTCTCGAACGGCAGGTACAGGGCGGTGTCGCGGGCCTGGCTGATGCCCGGCAGGGCGCAGAGCAGCAGGGCGGTGGCGGCGGTCCAGGTTTTCAGGCGCATCGGGTCTTCCTTGGTTGCAGTGGTTTCGGTTAAGGCGTTACGGCCAGCGGCGGAAGATCAACGAGGTGTTGACCCCGCCAAAGGCGAAGTTGTTGTTCATCACGAACTCGTGGCTCATGGCGCGGAACTCGCCGCGCAGGTAATCCAATTCGCCGCAGCGCGGGTCGATGTGATCCAGGTTCAACGTGTGCACGTAGCGGTCGCTGTTGAGCATCTCGATGCTGAACCACGACTCCAGCGCACCGCAGGCCCCCAGCGTGTGGCCGAGGAAGCTCTTCTGCGAGCTGATGGGCATGCGCGGGCCGAACAGGCTGCTGGTGGCCAGGGTTTCGGCGATGTCGCCCTGTTCGGTGGCGGTGCCGTGGCCATTGACGTAGCCAATTGCCTCAGGGGCCAGGCCTGCGTCTTCCAGGGCCAGCTCCATGGCACGGCGCATGGTGACCTGCTCGGGGCGGGTGGTGTGCTGGCCATCGGCGTTGCTGCCGAAACCGACGATCTCGGCATGAATACGGGCGCCGCGGGCCAAGGCGTGTTCCAACTCTTCAAGCACCAGCATGCCGCCACCTTCGCCGATCACCAGGCCGTCGCGGCCGCTGTCGTAAGGGCGCGGGCTCAGGTGTGGGGTGTCGTTCTTCAGGCTGGTGGCGTACAGCGCGTCGAACACCATGGCCTCGGTGGGGCACAGCTCTTCAGCGCCGCCGGCGAGCATCATCGGCAAGCGGCCATACTTGATTGCTTCATAGGCATAGCCGACGCCCTGGCTGCCGCTGGTGCAGGCGCTGGAGGTGGGGATCAAACGCCCGGTAAGGCCGAAGAAGATGCTGATGTTGGCCGCGGTGGTGTGCGGCATCATGCGTACGTAGGAGTTGGCGTTCAGGCCATCCGCCACCGAGTTGAGCAGCATGTTGCCGAAGGCCTTGATCTCGTCGGTACTGCCGGTGGACGAACCGCACGCCACGCCCATGCGCCCGTCACGGATGCTCGGGTCGTCGAGCAACCCGGCGTCGGCCAAGGCGCGCTCGGCGGCGCCCACCGCCAGGCGCGAGACCCGGCCCATGCTGCGCAGTTGCTTGCGAGTCCAGTGGGCGGGCACGCGAAAATCATCGATGGGGCCGGCCAGGCGCGTGTTCAGCTCCTCGAAACGGTCCCATTCGTCCATGCGGCGGATGCCGCTGCGCTGGTTGGCGAAATGCCCGGCGATGGTTGCCCAGTCATTACCCAGTGAGGTGAGGCCGGCCATGCCGGTGACCACGACGCGGCGCATCAGCACAGCCCTCCGTTTACCGCCAGCACCTGGCGGGTGATGTAGGCCGCCTCCGGCGACATCAGGAAGTTCACCGCGCCGGCGACTTCTTCTGGTGTGCCCATGCGGCCTGCGGGGATCATCTTCAGCAGCTCGTCGACCGGCACGTGCTCATCGAGCATGGCCGTGTCGATCAGCCCAGGGGCCACGCAGTTGACGGTGATGCGGCGTTTGCCCAGCTCGATCGCCAGCGCCTTGGCCGCACCGATCAAGCCGGCCTTGGACGCGCTGTAGTTGACCTGGCCACGGTTGCCGATCAGCCCCGACACCGAGGTGATGCAGACGATGCGCCCCGGTGCGCGGCGGCGGATCATCGGCATGCTCAACGGCTGCAAAACGTTGTAGAAACCGTCGAGGTTGGTGCGCATGACCTGGTCCCAGTCCTCGTCGGTGAGTGCCGGAAAGGCGCCATCGCGGGTCAGCCCGGCGTTGCACACCACGCCGTAGTAAGCGCCATGTGTTTCCACATCGCTCTCCAGGATGGCCCGGCAGGCTTCGCGGTCGCTGATGTCGAACTGCAGCACCCGCGCCTGCTGGCCCAGTGCCCGGACTTCATCGGCCACGCCATCGGCTTCGGCACGGCCGCTGCGGCAATGCAGGACCAGGTCGTAGCCGGCACGGGCCAGGCGCAGGGCAATGGCCCGGCCGATACCGCGGCTCGAGCCGGTGACCAGGATGGTCTCAGTCATGGGGGGACTCCTCAGGGGCCGCTTCGGCCAGGTAGCTGGCCGCCTGCGGCGGGCGGTAGACATTCAGGCGGGCGCTGGCATGGATGCCGGGGCCGCGCAGGTGGCATTCGAAAACGCCCATGCCGTTCTCGTCTTCGAGTGAACGCAGGGCGTGGATGTGCAGTTCGGCGCCCGCCGGGAAGCACTCGACGTCGCACTGGTATTTGCGGGTGCCGAGCAGAAAGCCCAGCTCGACCGGCTGGCCAAGGCTGCGGGCGCGGCAGCCGGCGTAGGCCGCCACGCTCTGGGCCATCAGCTCGACGCCGAGCCAGGCCGGCAAGCTGCCGTCGGCACGGTTGAACAGCCCGCCCGGGCGCACGGTGGTGCGGGTATGGATCTGCTCCTCGTCGAAACCATCGACCTGGTCGATCAGGATCATGTCGCCGGCGTGGGGCAGCAGCTCGGCCAATGGCCAGGGGATCATGGGGTGTCTCCGAGAATCAGGCTGACGTTGTTGCCGCCGAAGGCGAACGAATTGCTCATCAATCGGCGTGGGCGTGCTGGGTCCAGGCGCTGGGTGCTGTCCACCAGGCCCAGGGCTGGCAGTTGCGGGTCCTGCTGGCCGTCCCAGACATGCGGCGGCAACAGCCCCAACGGGTTGTGCTCGCTCAGGGTCAGCCAGCAGAACGCCGCTTCCAGTGCACCGGCGGCGCCCAGGGTGTGGCCGGTCATGGGCTTGCTCGACGAGCAGGGCAGCGTGCTGCCGAACAGGCCCTGCACGGCCAGGCTTTCCATGGCGTCGTTGTGCGCCGTGGCGGTGCCGTGCAGGTTCAGGTAGTCGATCTGCGTGGGCGCAAGGCCGGCATTGTCCAGTGCTTTGCCCATGCACTGCAAGGCGCCTGCGCCGGTCGGGTCTGGTGCGGAAATATGGTGGGCATCGGAGCTGGCGCCGGCACCCAGCAGCGCGATGCTGTTGCCCTCGGCGTTGCGCTCGCGGGTCATCAGGAACAGCGCCGCAGCTTCGCCGATGTTGATGCCGTCACGGTTGGCCGAGAACGGATTGCAGCGCTGTTCGCTGATCGCCTCCAGCGCACTGAAACCGTTGAGGGTCAGGCCACACAGGCTGTCGACGCCGCCGCACAGCACGGCATCGCACAGGCCCAGGTCCAGCAGCCGTCGGGCACTGAGCAGGGCGCGGCCGCTGGAGGTGCAGGCAGTCGAGATCACGTAGGCCGGCCCACTGAGCTGCAACCAGTCGGCCAGGAAGTTGGCCGGCGCGCTCAGTTCCTGTTCGGCATAGCGGTAACTGGCGGGGAATTGCCCGGCCTGCAGGAAGTGGGCAATGCCTTCGCTGGCTTCGGCGATGCCCGAGGTGCTGGTGCCGAGAATCACGGCTACACGATGCTGCCCGTAACGCGTAATTGCCTGACGGATGGCCGGCTCGATCTGCAGGGCGGCGCTGTACAGCAGCTGGTTGTTGCGGCTGTGCTGCTCGGGCAGAGGTACGGTAGGCAAAACGCCGGTGACCGTGCCGACCGGCGGACGGCGCTCGGGTATCCAGCCTGCTTCGGGCTGCATGCCGGAGCAGTCGCCGGCAAACAGGCGCGCGGCCACTTCTGCCTGGCCGCGGCCGAGGGCGCAGACCAGGCCAACGGCGTTGAGGTAGGCGGTCATGGTGTGTTCTCGCTGGGCAGTGGGTCGACTACATAGCGCAGGCCTTGGCCCATGTTCAAGTCGAAGGCGTCGCTGGCCCGATAGGTGACCTGCCAGCGGTCGTTCAGCCAGCGTCGGGCAAGTTGCTGGCGGGCTTGTGGGTAAAGCTGTGGCAACTGCTCGGGCGGGGTCAGGGCGAACAGCACGGCGGCGAACAGTTCGCGCGCGGCAGGGTTGGGCGGCAGCAGGCCGTCGGCCTGCCAGTGCTGGCCATCGAGCAACTGGCGGGCTTGGGGGATACCCAGCAGGTCGAGCAGCGACCAGCGCAGGCGGCCCTCTTCAGCCTGTATCACCAATAACCAGTCCTGGCGTTGCCCGTCTTGCTCGCGTTCGACGTGCAGTTGCTGCGGCAGCTCCAGTGCCGGCAGTTGCGCCGGCAGCGGCGGGCGCGCGGCGCAGGCACCGAGCAGCAGGCAGACGGCGATGGCCAGCAGGTGTTTCATGGGCACTCCAGGGGCTTGCGTGCCACCACGTTGACCAGGGTTTCCTCACGTTGGCCTGCCGGTGGCGGCTTGCGCAGGCCCAGGCGTTCAAGCAGGCCGAAGTCCTTGGCACGGCTCCACCACAGGTAGGGGTACGACACATTGCGCGGGCCGAACTCGAAGCCTTGCTCGCGCAGCATCTGCAAGTATCCCTCGGCGCTCTTCTGCACGTGCATGGGGTGACGGAAGAACCAGCGGATCACCCAGGTATCGATGTAGGCCTCGGTGGATTCGGCGAACAGCAGGTAGCCACCGGGCTTGAGCACCCGATAGAACTCGGCCAGGGCTTTTTCCTGCTCGACCAGGTGATGGAACGTTTGGTGGCAGAACAGGATATCGACGCTGGCATCCGGGTATTGCAGCTGGGCGCAGTCGCTGCCGCGCAGCTCCACGGCGATGCCCAGGCGTTCGGCCTCGGCGGCGCTGAGCGTGAGGCTGTGCGGGTCGGCGTCGGTGCCCAGCAGGCGCGCAGGCGCGAATACCTGCTGCAGGTGCTTGAACGACTTGCCCTGGCCGCAGCCGGCATCGAGCAGCACGGGTGCTTTGGGCAGTTCGCCGTCGAACAGCTGGCGCAGGTCGTTGATCGCCACGCGCAACACATGGTGCTGCCAGGTGTGGCTGCTCAAGAAGCGGAAGCCGATGCGGGTTTCTTCGACGTAGGTGCTGCTGAGGAACGGGCGCTGATTCATGCCGGCGCCCTCGCGCACAGCTCGGCCAAGGTGCGCAGGCGGCGCTTGGGTTCGGCAACGAACGGGTTGCGCGTGTCCCAGGCGTAGCCAGCGAGGATCGAGCTGATCATGCCGCGGATCTCTGGCGAACTGCCGGGGTGGTAGATCACATCCTGGAAGCTGCCGTCATACCAGCCTTCGACGTATACGCGGAAGGTATCTACGCCGCGCTTGAGCGGCTCGGCGAAATCGCCCTGCCAGTCCACCGCCTCGCCACACAGCTGGCGATGCAGCAAGCCGGCGGCCATGCTCGCCGAGCGCATCGCAATGGTCACGCCCGAGGAAAATACCGGGTCGAGGAACTCGGCGGCGTTGCCGAGCAGTGCGAAACCCTTGCCGTGCAAGGCTTTGACGTTGGCCGAGTAGCCACCGATGGTGCGCGCTGGGGTGTCCCACACAGCATTGGCCAGCACGTTGGCCAGGCTTGGCGTCTGCGCCACGAAGTGTTTCAGGCAGGCGTCCAGGTCGGTGGGGGCATCGGCGAAGCGCTCGGCCGCGGCCACCACACCCAGCGAGGTCCGGCCATCGCTGAAGGGGATGGTCCAGAACCAAATGTCGCGGTGTTCGGGGTGGGTGGTGATGAGGATCTTGTCGCGGTCGAAGCTTGGGTGGTCGATGCGGTCTTCGATGTGGGTGAACACCGCCTGGCGCACCGGGAAGTTCGACGGCGCCTCCAGGTCGAGCAGGCGCGGCAGCACGCGGCCATAGCCGCTGGCATCGAGGACGAAGGCGGTTTGCACCTGATACTCGCTGCCGTCCGGGCGGCGAACGCCCACCAGCGGTTGCTTGCCGTGCATGTCGGCGCTGATGATTTCGTGTTCGTAGCGGATCTCTACACCCTGGGCTTCGGCCTGGTCGGCCAGCAGCTTGTCGAAGCGTGCGCGTTGCACCTGGAAGGTGCTTGGCTTGCCTTGGCTGAAGGTCTCGCCAAAGTCGAACGCGCTGTACTCATCGCCCCAGGCGAAGGCCGCGCCGTTCTTGTACTGGAAGCCGGCTGCCTGCAGGGCTTCGAGCATTCCTGCTTCTTCGACGAAGTCCAGGCAGTGCGCCAGCAGGCTTTCGCCAATGGAGAAACGCGGGAAACGCTGGCGCTCGATGACCAGCACATCATGGCCCTTACGCTTGAGCAATGCGGCGGCGATGGCCCCGGACGGGCCGGCACCGATCACCAGGACCTGGCGTTGTTGCAGTTCAGTGTTCGGCATGAGGCCTCCTTGGCAGGGGAACAGAATTCAGGGGGATACGGTGCAGGCCGGCCAATGCCGGCATCAGGGTGGCGACCAGGCTCATCAGCATCAGCGCGAAGTACAGCGCCGGGCTGATCAGCTGCTGCGACAGCAGCAGGTTGAGGAAGACGATTTCGCTAAGGCCGCGGATGTTCAGCAGCAGGCTTTCACGCCACTTGCTGGCGCCGGGGAACGAGGGTGTCGCCCAGCTCAGGCCGAGCCAGTTGCCAAGCAGCTTGCTGACGATCGGCAGCACCAGCAGGGCCAGCAGCTGCCAGGCATCAAAACCTTGCAGGGCATGGTGCACGTCGACCTGCACCACGCCATAGGTGAGGATCAGCGGCACGGCCAGGGCCTGCTGCAGGCGGCGGTTCCAGTGCTCGGGCAGCGGCAGGCGCACCGGCACCTTGAGCCAGGTGAGGCAGCCCAGGTAGCCGATGCCGAAAATCAGCGCATTGAGTTTGTAGTGCTCGGCGCCGAACAGCAGCACCAGAAACAGCAGCCCGTAGGCCTTTGCATTGCGCAGTCCGAGTGCATGCAACGGCAGTGGCAGCAACGCAGCCAGCAGCGGCAATGCCAGGCTGCTCGGTTGCAGGCTGCCTTGGCCCAGGCCCAGCAGCAGCCAGCAGGCAAGATCAATCAGGATGGCCGCTTGCAGTAAACGCTGGCCGGCAGCGGGCGGGTAGTCGATGGCGCGCAGGTACAGGTACAGCACCGGGATCGCAGTGATGGCGAACACCAGGCCCAGCGCCAGGGCAGTGACGCCGCCCTGGTCGAGGATCCACACCGCACAGGCCAAACCACAAGCGAAGGGCACGGCGAAGCTGGGGATGGCCAGTTTCAGCGCCTCGCGGTCGACCCGCAGCTCCACGCCATCGGTGAGGATATGCCCCAGCAGCAGGGCGAAGCTGCAGCCATACAGGGCCTTCAGCCAGGCAGGCGCGACCAGCGCAGCACCGTCGAGTTGCCAGTGCGGTTCAACCCACAGCAGCATCAACGGTGGCAGCAACAGGGTCGCCAGCAGCAACTGGCTGACAATCGGGATCAGCCCGAAGCGTTTGCCCACGGCGCTGGCCAGGGCAAACAGCAACAGGGCCAAGGCCCAGAACAGCAGAATGGTCATGGGTGCTTGTGCGCTCCATCGCGGGGGGCGGCCCAGGGGGCCAGAAGGAAGCTGAAGGCCAGGCCCAGGCTGACGGCGAGGCCGAAGTTGCTCACCGCCGGCGTGCTCGACAGGGCCAGCAGGCCGAACGAAAGCCAGGTGGTGAGCGCCGCCAGCAGGGTGCCGAGCAGGCTTACGGCAGCACCGCCGATGCGTTCATGCATGAGGATCGCGTAATCGACGCTGATCGCAGTCACCAATAACAGGCCGAACAGGCTGAACAAGGTCAGCGGCTGGCCGATCCAGCCTAGGCTTGCCAGGCTGCACAATGCAGCCAGCAGCGGCAGGGCGACGATGCGCAGCGAGCCACGCAGGCCGAATGGCAGGATCAACAACACCAGAATCAGCACGCAAGACAACAGTTTGAGTTCCGCCGCGCTGACCTGGGTGGCTGCGAACAGCTGGTTCAGCTCGCCCAGCCGGTCAACCAGTTGCACACCTTCGAGGTCGTCGGTTTGCAGGCGCAGCAAAGCGGCATCGCCCAGCCCTTGCAGGCTGACGATGGCCGCCACGCCGTTGCCATCGTTGCCAAGCCACAACGGCCGCCAGGCTTCGCCCAGCGGGCCCGCCAGCAGCTGTTCGATCGACTGCACCGGCAGCTGGCGCACGTGTTCGACTTCCGCCGCCAGTGTTGCCTGCGGCACCCCCAGCGCCAGCAGTGGCTGCCAGTGCTCGGGCAGTGCCGCGAGCGCCTGGCGAATGTGGTTTTGCTCGGCAGGGCTGGCAAGCACCTGGCTGAGGCTCATGAAGCCCTTGAGCTTGCCCAGTTCGACCAACTCGTCGAGCTTGCCGGACAACACCTGCAAACGCTCGAGCAGTTGCTGTTGATCGGCCCCGCGCACCAGGTAGAACTGGCTGGTGGGTTGATAACCGGTGATGCGCCCCACTGCCTGTGCTTCTTCGAGCAGCTGCGGCGGGGCACCGACCCACTGACGGATGTCGTTGCGGGTATCCAGGTGCCACAGGCCGCCTGCGCAGAACAGCAGCACCAAGGCCAGCAATGCTGCGCTGGGGACTCTGCGCAGCAGGCGTTGGCGCCAGGCGGTGAGGGTTTCGGCGATGCGCAGCGGCCACTGCGCCGGCTGCAGTTCGACGCCCGCGAGCAGCGCTGGCAGCAGGCACACCGCGCTCAGGTAGGCGCCGATCAGGCCAGCCGCCGAGAACGCGGCGATCTGGGTCAGGGCCGGGAACGGCGTGAAGGCCAGCGCCAGGTAGCCGATGCAGCTGGTCGCCAGGCTCAGGCTCATGCCGGGCAGGGTCAGGCGCACGGCCGGCCAGCTGCGCCAGGGTTTGAGGCTCCAGCTTTTGGACAGATAGTGCAGGGGGTAATCCACGGCCACGCCAATCAGGCTTGAGCCCAGCACCAGGGTCATCACGTGCATCTGGCCGAACAGCGCCACGCACACCACCGAGCCGAACAGCATGCCCACCAGCACCGGCACAAAGGCCAGCAGCACCCGCCAGCGCCGGAAGGCCAGCAACAACAGCAGCAGGATACCCAGCGTGGCGCCGCCGCCAACCCAGGTGATCTCGCGGCTGGCCTGTTGCTGGCCGGCTGCCGCATGCAGCAGGCCGCTGGCCGCAAGCAGATGAGCGCCGGCTTGGTCGGCCTGCACGCGGCCATTGGCGAGCAGCTCGGCCACCTGCATCGGCAGGTGCAGGTCGAAGGCGTTGCCCTGGGTACGGGCGCGCAGCAGCACCCAGTGTTGACCGTCAGCTTCGGCGATCAGCGCACCGCTGGCGGTGTCCAGTTCCACGTTGGCGGGTTTCGGCTGGCTGTTCTGGATCCGCCCGGTCAGGCCAAGCCAGTCATCCTGGCTGGGCACCAGGCTGAAGCCGGCGAAGGGGTCGAACAGGCTTTGCACGCGCTGTTCGACAAAGGCATCGGGTTGCTCAATCAGCTGTTGGCGGTCGTTGGCCGCGAGCATGGCCAGGCGGCCTTGCAGCAGTTGCTCGCGCACGGCTTGCAGGTCAGTCTGCAGGTTCCATTGCACCTTCTCGAACAGCCCACTGGCCTGCCATTGCCCAGCCAGTGTTTGCGCCAGGGCCAATGCCTGCTGGCGGTCACGGTGGCCCACCAGCACCAGCAGCTCACGGTTGAGCGGCTCCTGCATGCGCTGCTCGGCGCGCTTGACCAGCGGGTCTGCGGTGGCGCCGGGAACCAGCGTCATCAAGTCGGCCGACAAGGGCGCAGCGCGGTGCCACTGCCAACCGGCGATGGCGAGCATGACCAGCAACAGCCCGAAAAAGAGGCGCGGCAACAGGCGTTCAGTCGGCAAAATCACTGCGCTCCGCATCGCTCAGCGCGGCGGCGCCAAGGCTTTCGGGCATGCGCAGCACGGTGCTGTCGCCCTGGGTCTCGCTCAGCTCGATGCGTTCGACGAACTGGCCGCCACTGATATCGATGCGTGTGAAAATCTGCTTGAGCAGCAGCGAGCGGGGCGTCAGGCGCAGTTGCCACTGCTGGGCGGTGCCCGACAGGGCCAGCTCGAAATCCCGTTGCAGGCCACTGCTGTCGCCTTGCAGTACGGCAAAGAACAAGCGGTTCTGCTCGGCCCCGGCGCTGCGGCTGGGCAAGGTTTGCCAGCCGCTCGGGTCGCGGCGGGCAATACCGCTGGCATTGATGCGGTAGTCCTGGCGCAACGGGGTTTGCAGCAGCCACAGCAGCCCATGGTCGCGGGCGAGGACGAAGCGGCCCTTGCTCAACAGCGGCTGGGGCAGGGCGCGCAGGTGTTTTTCTTGCACGAACGGGCCTGTGACCACGGCCGGTTCGCTCAGCTGCTTTTGCAGGTCGTCCAGGCTGAAGGCCAAGGCTAGCGGGCTGATGACCAGCAGGCCGAGTATGGCTAAAAGCCGCTTCATGCCAGCACCTGCTGCACGGCATCGAGCATCACCTGCGGCGAGGCCAGTTGCATTTCGCCGCTTTCGATGTGCACGGCCACCTGCACGGTGCTGGCGCGGGTCATGCGCTCGCCCGTTCCGGCGTCGCTGATCAGGTAATGAATCTTCAAGCGGTTCTCCCACTCCACCAGGCTGGCGCGCACGGTCAGGCGCTGGCCAAAGGTGGCGCCGCGGATATAGCGCAGCTGCAGGTCGATCACCGGCCACGCGTAACCGCTGGCCTGCATCTGCACATAGTTGTGCGCCAGGCGGTCGAGCAGTGCGCAGCGGGCCACTTCGAGGTATTTGACGTAATGCCCGTGCCAGACGATGTGCATGCTGTCGACATCGAAGAAGGGCACGACGATTTCGCTGTCGACATGGAATACGCCGGGGCTACGCATGCAGCCTCCAGTGGCGTTCGCCGATGCGCTTCAGGCACAGGCGCAGGTCGCTTTCTAGGGCGCGGTCTTCGATGACCGGGGCAAAGTCGTCGAGCAAGGCTTCGTGCATCTGTGCCAGGGCTGGCGGCAGAGCGTGCGCCTGGCTTTGCCGGGCGCGCAGCCAGACGCCTTGGTTGGCCGCCAGCAAGCTGGCGGCGGCGACTTGCTCGGTCAGCTCCAGCACGCGCAGGGCATCGCGCGCGGCGATGGTGCCCATGCTCACCTTGTCCTGGTTGTGGCATTCGGTGGAGCGCGAGAACACGCTGGCCGGCATGGTCTGCTTGAGGGCTTCGGCGGTCCAGGCGCTGGCGCCGATCTGCACGGCCTTGAAGCCATGGTTGATCATCGCCCGGTCAGCCGGGGCACCGGACAGGTTGCTCGGCAGGCCATGGTTGTAGCGCGTGTCCACCAGCAGCGCGAGCTGCCGGTCGAGCAGGTCGGCGACGTTGGCGACGAGGGTCTTGAGGCTGTCCATGGCGAAGGCGATATGGCCGCCGTAGAAGTGCCCGCCGTGCAGCACCCGTTCGGCGTCGCCGTCGATGATCGGGTTGTCGTTGGCGCTGTTCAGTTCTGTCTCGATGAAGCTGCGCAGCCAGCCCAGGCTGTCGGCCAGCACGCCCAGCACATGCGGTGCGCAGCGCAGCGAGTAGCGGTCCTGCAGGCGGTGCAGCGGCGGCAGTGGGGCGTCGATGGCCAGGTCCTGGCGCAACCAGGCCGCGACCTGGGTCTGGCCGGGGTGCGGTTTGGCGGCGAACAGGCGCTCGTCGAAGTGCTCCGGGTTGCCCTGCAGGCCGATGACGTTCAGCGCGGTGATGCGCGTGGCCAGTTGCAGCAGATAGTCGGCGCGGGCAAAGGCCAGGCAGGCCAGGCCGGTCATTACGGCGGTGCCGTTCATCAGCGCCAACGCTTCCTTGGGCCGCAGCACCAGCGGCTGCCAGCCCAGTTCGCGGTGCACCTCGGCACTGCTGCGGCGCTGCCCCTGGTACATCACCTCGCGCTCGCCGGACAGGGTCGCGGCAACATAGGACAGCGGCGTCAGGTCGCCGCTGGCACCCACCGAGCCCTCTTCGGGGATCAGCGGCAGGATGTCGTGGCTGAGGAAGTCGCGCAGCCGCTCCAGCAGCTCCAGGCGCACCCCCGACACGCCATGGCTCAGCGAGCGCAGGCGGGCGGCCAGCACGGCGCGGGTGGCGGGGGCGTCCAGCAGCTTGCCCAGGCCGCAGCCATGGAAGGTGTACAGGTGGCGTGGCAGGGCTTCGACGTGCTCCAGTGGCACGGCCACCACGCAGGAGTCGCCATAGCCGGTGGTCACGCCGTAGATCACCCCTTCCTTGTCGAGCAAGGTGTCGAGAAAGCGCGCACCACGGGCGATGCGCTCGCGGTAGGCGGCGTCATCCTGCAGGCGCACCGTTGCACGGCGTTCGGCCAGGGCCAGGACATCTTCGATTGCCAGCGGCGACTCGCCGAACGTTACAGGCTCATGCGGATGCATCGTCATCGGTCTTCCAGAAGGGGTAGAAATTGAACCACTGCAAGGGCGCCTGGGCACAGTAATGGCCCAGGCGTTCGGCATAGCGCGTGGCCCATTCGGCGATCACCTGATCGCGCTGGCCGCGGCGCCACTGCAGGCGTTCGGCAAAGGGTTCGAGGGTGACGCGGTAGCGGCCCTGGTGCTTGAGGCAGAACAACAGGTTGAGCGGGCATTCGAGCATGCCGGCCAGCAACCACGGGCCTTGCGGGAACGCAGCCGGGTGGCCGAGGAAATCCACTTCGACCGTGCGCGCGCCATGCAGCGGCACGCGGTCCCCGGCAATCGCCAGCCATTCGCCGCGCTCCAGGCGCTCGGACAGTTGCAGCATGACCGCCGGGTCCAGCTCACTGACCTGGATCAGCCGCAGGTTGGTGGCCCCGGCCTCACCCAGCAGGCGGTTGAAGCGCTCGGCATGGCGGGTGTGCACCAGCACATTCATGGTCACCTGCTCGCCAATTTCGGCGAGGGCGCGGCACACTTCCAGGTTGCCCAGGTGCGCGCCAACCAGCATCTGGCCACGCGTACCGCGCAACTGCTGGCGCAGGTTCGCGGGGTCGTCGATTTCGATGTCTTCAATGCGCAGTTTGCCGTTCCACACATCGAGCTTGTCGAGCAGCGCATCGGCGAAGGCCATGAACTGGCGAAACACCTGCCAGAGGCTTGGCGCAGGTGTCTGCCCGCCGCTCCACTGGTGCAGGCGCTGCTGGTAGTGCCAGGCGCTGCGCCGTGCTCGGCGGCCGAACAGGAAGAAGTAGGCGACGATGACGTGAATCAGCGGGCTGAGCACGCGGCGGCCAAGTAGCCGCACCAGGGTTGCGGTGAGCTTCATCAGCCAGAAGCTGCCGCGCTCCTCATGTTCGGCCCAGTGTTGCGACTGCTGGCTCATGTGCGCCACCTGCGCCACAGAATCAGCGGTGCGCGCAGCAGCATGCCGAAGAACAGCTTGGCGTGCATTTTTGAAATCAGCGCGTTGTCGTGGAACAGGCGAAAGTGCGACAGGCCATCCTGCGGGTAGTGCACGCGGGTCGGCAGCCAGCGCATCGGCTGGTTGCGCCAGGCCAGGCGCACGAGGATCTCCGGGTCGAAATCCATGCGTTTGCCAAGTTTGACGCTGTCGATCATGGCCAGGGTCGCGGGCACCGGGTAAACCCGAAAGCCGCACATGGAATCGGGAATCTGCAGTGACAGGCTGTTGATCCATACCCACACGTGGGTCAGGTAGCGGGCGTAAAGCCGGCCCTTGGGCACGCTGTCGTCGTACTGTGGATAACCGCACACCAGCGCCTGTGGATAAGCCAGCGATTGCTCAAGGAAAAGGCTGACGTCGGCAAGGTCATGCTGGCCATCGGCGTCTACTTGCAGCGCATGGCTGAAGCCTAGCCGCGCCGCTTCGCGCAAGCCGGCCATCACCGCACCGCCCTTGCCCTGGTTGGCGGCGAGGGTAACCAGGTACACATCGCTCTGTTCGGCCAGTTGCCGCAGTACCAGGGCGCATGATGGCTGGCTGGCATCGTCGACCAGTACGCAGGGCAGGCCTGCGCGCAACAGGTCGGCGACCACGGCGGGCACGGCCTGTTCGTGGTTGTACACCGGGATCACGGCGCAAGGCTTATGCACAGGCAGCCTCCAGCAAAATGCGGCCGCTGGAGCAGGCAGTGCCTGCGCAGGTGTAGGCGAAGTACAGCTTGCCGCGTGCGGTGTCCAGGCGCAGGGTCAGCGCCAGTTCATCGCCGGGGCGCACCAGTTGCTGGAACTTGAGCACTTCCATGCCGGCGAAGCAACGCTCGCTTTCGAGCAGCTCGCAGGCCAAGGCAATAGCCCAGTCGATCTGCACAACGCCTGGCAACACCGGCGTCTGTGGGAAATGCCCAGAGAAGCAGGCGAGGTCAAGCGGCACCGCGAGGCGTAGGTGCAGCTCTTCGCCTTCTCGACGTTGCTCCAGTACCTCAGGCGCCATGCTGCGTTGAGCCAGCAGCAGCGCCTGCAGCGTGGCCTGCGGCAGCTTGCCTTGGGTATTGAGCGGTAGCTGGCGTACCAGGCGCCAGCGCCGCGGCAGGGCCAGTGTCTCGCAGTACCCCGCCAGGTGCGTGCGCAGGGCCTCGACCAACGCGCGGCGGCCCTGGTTGCGCAGCGCGTGCAAGCCCGCAGGGGTCAGCACCAGCAGGGCGCCAAGGAAGGCGCGACCTTCCTCGATCATGCCCAGGCGTGCCTCCATCACCCAGGCGTGGGCGCACAGGGCCTGTTCCAGCATCGGCAGGGAGATGCGTTTTTCTTCCAGCTTGACGATGCGGTCGAGGCGGCCGAGCAGGCGGAAGCGCCCGCCATCGGTGAACTCGACGGCATCGGCGCTCTGTTCGGCGTGGCCGGCTGGCAGGTAGGGCGATTCGATGCGCAGCGCGCCGTGTTCATCCTGGCTCAATTGCACGTCGGCGAACGGTTGCCACAAGGCCTCGCCCTGGCGCCAGGCAATGCCGCCGGTTTCGGAGCTGCCGAGGATTTCCGCCGGCCACTGGCCCAGGCGCTGGTGCAGCCATTCGGCAGCATCGGCGGGCAGTTCGCCGCCCGAAGAAAACACCTTGCGCACTGGCCGCAGTGCCGGCCAGTCAAGGTTGTCGCCCATGCGCTTGAGCAGCGCCGGGCTAGCCACCCAGGCAAACGCCGGGTGTTCGCGGCTGGCGCGTTGCAGGTCTTCGGGGAACGGCAACTGGCGGCGCTCGAAGCCGCGCCCGGCACACAGCGGCCACAGTACGCGGAACAAAAGGCCATAGATATGCTGGGTGGCAACGCTGCCGATGATCCAGGCCTCGCCCAGGCTTTCGCCCCACAGCCGTTCGAGGCTTGTCACCTCGTTGGCCAGTTGGCGCAGCTGCTTGTCGATGCGCTTGGGCTCGCCGCTGGAGCCGGAGGTGCACAGGCTGATGCGGCACTGCTCCAGGTCGAGGTCGGCGGGCGGCAGCGGGGCACCCTCAAGCGCTGTCAGGCCAACGTCGCCGGCCTGATCACTGAGCCACAGGTCGACCTGGTCGTTCCAGCGTTCACGGGTGCCTGGCTGCAAGTCGGCAGGCAGCAGCACCTCGACGCCCGCACGCCACGCGCCGAGCAGGGCGATGGCCAGCTGCGCGGCATCGTCCAGGTGCACGGCCAGGCGCTTGACGCCGCGTTGCTGCAGGCCACCGGCCAGTTGCAGCGCCTGTTGGCATAACCCTGCGTGGTCAAGGGCGGGCGCTTGGGTCACCTGGCGCGGCGCATCCAGCGGGCGCAGCAGGTGTTCGAGGTTGATCCAGTTCATGAGCGTCCTCGCACACGTTGTCTTATCAGCCATTCGACGGCGAACATCACGCCCATCGCGGCATAGGCGATTACGCCGTTGTACAGGGTCCACCAGCTGAGCGGCGCCCACAGGGTGAGGCTGGCGGCGATCAAGCCGTTGACCAGGAAGAACAGGCTCCACACCTGGGTCACCCGGCGCGTGTAGCGCACGGCCTTGGCCGGCAGCTCGGGGTCTCGCAGGCGGGCCAGGCGTTCGGCCATCGGCATGCCGTAAACCAGGCTGCTGCCGAACAGGGCAAGCATGAAGGCGCTGATCAGCACCGGGTACCAGCGCAGCACGTTCGGGCTGTCGGACAGCCCCAGCAGCGCGCAGAACGCCAGCGCGGCGAGCGCCATCCACAGGCTCCCCGGGCGGCGCGGCGCGCTCAGGGCGCGGGCCAGCCACAGGGCGCCGAGCAGCAGGCCGAATTGCCAGGGGGCGAAATGGGCCATGCCAAAATGCACTGCAAAGGGATACAGCACACCGGCCAACAGCAGGCCGAGGCCGATCAGGCGCTTCATGCCGCCGGGTTTACCAGGCGGAACACCGCCTCGACCACGTCATTGACGGTACGCACCGACTTGAAGTCGTCGGCGGCGATCTTCTTGCCGGTCTGGCGCTTGATGTGGTCGATCAGGTCGACGGCATCGATGCTGTCGATTTCCAGGTCCTGGTACAGGTTGGATTCCAGGCTGATGCTGGCCGGTTCCAGTTCAAACAGTTCGACGAGGGCGTCGCGCAGGATGTTGAAGATGTCTTCGCGGGTTTGCATGGTGCGGTCTCAGGCGGCCTGACGGGCAGTAACGAATGCCGCCAGGGTGGCGACGTTGCTGAAATGGTTGCGGGTGTCCTTGGCATCGGCATCGATCTTGATGCCATAACGCTTCTGGATCGCCAGGCCGAGCTCCAACGCGTCCACCGAGTCCAGGCCCAGGCCTTCGCCGAACAGGGTCTGTTCATCGTCGATGTCCTGCGCGCTGATGTCTTCCAGGCCCAGGGCGTCGATGATCAGTTGCTTGAGGTCACGGTTCAGGTCTTGCTGTGGCACGCTCATCGGCGGCGAGCTCCTTGATGTAGTACTGATGCAGGTAGTCGTTGAGTTTGCGTGACGCCTGGGGCGCCGGCCCCAGGGCAGCAAAGGCCTGGGGGTCGATATCGGGGCCGACGCTGAGGCTGAAGTGCACGCGGCGGCAGGGGATGCGATACCAGGGTTCGTTCTTGGTCAGGGTGGTGGGGCTGACCTTGATGGTCACCGGGGTGATGATCTTCGCACCGCGCAGGGCAATCGCGGCGGCGCCGCGATGAAAGGCCGGCGCCTGGCCGGGCGGGGTGCGCGTGCCTTCCGGGAAGATCACCAGCGGCTGGCCCTGGCGCAGCGATTCGACGGCGGCATCGAGCATGTCCATGCTGCCGTCATTGCCGATGTACTGGGCCTCGCTGACCGGGCCGCGGGTAAAGGTATTCTGGAACAGGCTGTGCTTGACCACGCAATTGGCTTGGCGCACCAGGCCGATGAGAAACACCACATCGATCAGCGACGGGTGGTTGGCGATGATCATCTGCCCGGGCCTGCCCAAGCGCTCGCCGCCATCGATCTGGTAGGTCAGCACCCCGGCGCCGTGCATGAACCGTACGAAGCGCCAGAACAGCCAGCTGATGGTATGGCGTGCCCGTTGGCGGTGGCGTTCAGCCCCACCCGGTAGCCAGGCCAACAGCGGGAACACCAGCAGGCGCAGGCACAGGCCGCCAACGCCGAACACAAAGAAGCTTGCGGCGGTTGCCAGCAGACGCCAGTAGTAGGCATCACGTGGCCTGCTCACGGCTGTCGTTGCCAGTTCCATGTACGACGCTTCCCTGTGTGAGTGAAGAAATCCCGGCCGGTCACGCAGGCTTTGAGCCAGCTGAGGCCGTGGGGCAATTGTGCAGTGGCGGTGGCTGGCACTGCTTGGCCGGGGGTCAGTTGCCACTGCGTGCCTGGGGTCAGTAGCAGGCCCAGGGCGTAGGCAAACGGTACATCGTCGATCCAGGGGCTGTAGGCCTGTGGCGGCAGCTCTTCGGTGACAATCAGCAGCACGGCCGGGGCGCCTTCGGCGAGCAGTGCAGCCGCTTCTACTACACCATGTTCGAAGCCATCGCCGGCGGCGGCCAGGGCGGTCATCTCGCTGGTCGAACCGCGCAAGATCGACCACAGGCCGATCACCGCGTTGTGCACCGACAGGCTGAACTGCGTGGGCGACAGCGGCTGGCGTGTGGCCAGTTCACTGAGGATCGAATAGGTCCGTGGCGTTTCACCATGGCGCGAGACGAACACCAGCGGCAATTGCTCATGCCCTTCGGCCAGCGGCCAGCCCACAGCAAAGGCCATGCGCGCCAGGTGGCTGAGGCGGCGGCGTTGCATGGCCGGCAGGAACGCCACGTCGGGCGCTGGTGCGCTGTTGTCTGGCGCTTGCTGGCCATGTGCCCAGGCTTGCCAGTCGGCAGCCGTGGTCAGGCCCGGGGCCCAAGCGCGCCATTGGCTGATATCGAAGGTGATCACGATGCTTTTTTACTTCCCGCCCTGAGGGACTTCCTTGCCGTGGGAATGACTCGGAACAAATACCTGACAGGGTTGGCGCAGTCGCCGAGTGGCGCGCATTATCCCGGTGCCGGGGGTGTGTAGCAAATACTGGTTACATAATTGCCATCAGACAATGCCATCGCGCGAATGCGTCAATGTCCTCAGCTTATGTAAGCAATTTCCGATAAACGGAGCCGGAAGGTTGTCGGTCGCCCGCCCTGTAACTTGAGTGAATAGTTACTGGCCAATGCCGCTGCGCCGCCACATACTCGGGCATTCGTTGATACACGGAGGTCTCTCATGCGGCGCGTGGTGTTCAATCAGAAAGGCGGTGTGGGCAAGTCGAGCATCGCTTGCAACCTGGCGGCGGTGAGCGCCAGCGAAGGCTATCGGACGTTGTTGATCGACCTGGATGCCCAGGCCAACTCGACGCAGTACCTGACTGGCCTGACCGGCGAAGACATCCCCATGGGCATCGCCGACTTCTTCAAGCATAGCCTGTCCAGTGGGCCGTTCAGCAAGAAGAACAAGGTCGATATCTACGAAACCCCGTTCGACAACCTGCATGTGGTGACTGCCACTCCGGAGCTGGCAGACTTGCAGCCCAAGCTTGAGGCCAAGCACAAGATCAACAAGCTGCGTAAGTTGCTTGATGAGCTGGACGAAGATTATGAGCGGATCTATATCGATACGCCGCCCGCGCTTAATTTTTACGCAGTATCCGCACTGATCGCAGCAGATCGCGTGCTTATCCCCTTTGACTGCGACAGTTTTTCGCGCCAGGCGCTTTACGGGCTACTGGCCGAGATCGAAGAACTGAAGGACGACCACAACGAAGACCTGATGGTCGAAGGCATCGTGGTCAACCAGTTCCAGTCTCGTGCCAGCTTGCCGCAGCAGATGCTCGACGAGTTGCTGGCTGAAGGTTTGCCGGTGCTACCGGTGTACCTGAACAGCTCGGTAAAGATGCGCGAATCGCACCACGCCAGCTTGCCGCTGATCCATCTGGAGCCACGGCACAAGCTGACGCAGCAGTTTGTCGAGTTGCACTCGCTGCTTGAAGAAAACGCTTAAACCCCTTGGCTGCGTAGCCAGTCCAGCAACGACTGCAGCGGGAACGCGCCAGCCTGGCGGCTGACTTCACGGCCATTTTTGAACAGGATTAAGCTGGGGATCGAGCGGATACCCAGCTGCCCGGCCAGGTTGCGGTTGGCTTCGCTGTCGAGCTTGGCCAGGCGGCAGCGGCCGCTGAGCTGGCGGGCAGCCTGTTCGAAGGTGGGGGCGAAGGATTTGCACGGCCCGCACCAGTCGGCCCAGACGTCGATCAGCAACGGCAGGTCGCCTTTGATCTGGCTGGCATAGTTGCTTTCGTTGAGCTCGAAGGGGTGGCTCAACAGCACATCCTGTTTGCAGCGGCCGCATTTTGGCGCATCGCCCAGGCGCTCGGCGGGCAGGCGGTTGAGGCCGTTGCAGTGGGGGCAGGGGATCAGCAGTGGGTCGGTCATGTCATTTCCTTGTGTTGTTGGTCCGGACCTCATCGCCGGCAAGCCGGCTCCCACAGGGAGATAGCTGCCCTCAGGTGCAGTGCATTACCTGTGGGAGCCGGCTTGCCGGCGATGAGGCCGGTACTGCAGCAGCCACTCATCACGAAGAGCAGCTGATCTCCAGGTGCTTGCCCCACGCTGGTGGCCGCTCGGCGTAGGCCTGCATGCCGGCTTGTTCCTCAAATGGCTTGCTCAGCACCTGATGCAGCCGTCGCACCTCACTGTAGTCCCCGGCCTCGGCCGCTTCGATGGCCTTCTGCGCCAGGTAATTGCGCAGCACATACAGCGGGTTTACCGCATGCATCCGCTCACGGCGGCCTTCTGCATTGCCGGCTTCACGCTCGCAACGGGCCAGGTAATCCGCGCCCCACGCGTCGAAGCCCGCCAGGTCGATGAAGTCCTCGCGCACCACCTTGAGTGCCTCGGCCGCCGGTTGTTCGCCCAGCTTGCGGAAGAACAGGTTGTAGTCCACACCACCGCTCTGCATGCGCTGCAGCAGGCGCTCGACCACCGCCATGTCATCGTCCTCGGCCGTGGTGAGCCCCAGCCGGCGGCGCATCAGGTCCAGGTAATGCGCCTGGTACAGCGGCAGGAACAACCCCAGCGCCTCCTTCAATGGCTCGACCTCGATCACCGTGGTCAGGGCCTGGGCCAGGGCGCTCAGGTTCCAGTGGGCGATCGGCACCTGGTTGGCGTAGCTGTAGCGGCCGCGATCATCGGAATGGTTGCAGATGAAGTTGGCGTCGAAATCGTCGAGGAAGGCGTAGGGGCCGAAATCGAAGGTAATGCCCAGAATCGACATGTTGTCGGTGTTCATCACCCCGTGGCAGAAGCCGTAGGCCTGCCAGCGTGCGATCAGCTCGGCGTTGCGCTCGACGATGGTGCGGAACATGGCCAGGTACGGCTGCTCGGCCTCGCGGCACTCGGGGTAATGCTGCTCCAGCACATGGTCGATCAACACACGCTGCTGTTCCGGCTGCTTGGTGTAGTAGAAGTATTCGAAATGGCCGAAGCGCACGTGGCTCTGCGCCAAGCGGGTGAGCATGGCGGCGCGCTCTTGGGTTTCGCGCCACACCGGGGTGCTGGAGCCGATCACGCACAACGCCCGGCTGCTGGGGATGCCCAGGGCATGCAGGGCTTCGGAGGCGAGAAACTCGCGGATCGATGAACGCAGCACCGCGCGGCCGTCGCCCATGCGTGAATACGGCGTCTGGCCAGCGCCCTTGAGGTGCAGGTCCCAGTGTTCGCCGGCGTCGTTGAGCACTTCGGCCAGCAGCAGGCCGCGCCCATCGCCCAGGCGTGGGTTGTACGAGCCGAATTGATGGCCTGAATAGACCATCGCCCGCGGGTCGGCCTCTTCCCAGAGCTTTTGGCCGCTGAAGACCTCGGCGAATAAAGGCGAATCGGCTTGGGCCGGGTCGAGGTCGAGCAAGGCCATGGCCGACTCGCTTGCCACCACCAGGCGAGGCTCTGCGATGGGCTCGGGCAAAACCTGGGTGGAAAACGCATCGCCCAGGCGGGCGAAGCGGTTGTCGAAGGTGAGTTGGTCGAGGGCTTTCACGGGCTGCTCCTGGGGATCGGTGCCAAGGGGCCGCTTTGCAGCCCTTCGCGGGTAAACCCCGCTCCCACAAGTACAGCGGTGAACCCTGTGGGAGCGAGTTTACCCGCGAACGAGGGCACAGCCCTCGCAGAAATTCTGGACAGAATAATGTATTCGAGCCCACTCAGGCCTGTGCAGTGCCATCCGGTTTTGGTTGCTCCACCGGGATCAGCTGCTGCTTGCCGCCCTTGGTGTCCATCAGGAACACCTCGACCTGGCGTACCGAGATCTTGATGTTGTGCGCCTTGAACTCGCGGTTGATGTAGCGGTTGATCTCGTCGAGCGTCGGGTTGCGGTCGCCCAGGTCGCGCACGTGCATGCGCAACTCGTGGTCCAGCGAACTCTCGCCGAAATTGAGGAAGTACACGATCGGCTCGGGGTCCTTGAGCACCCGCGGGTTCTCGTGGGCGCCCTTGAGCAGCAGGTCGCGCACCAGGTCCAGGTCGGAGCCGTAATCGATGCCCAGCTTCAGTGTCACTCGGGTGACCGTGTCGGTCAGCGACCAGTTGATCAACTGGCCGGTGATGAAGGTCTTGTTGGGGACGATGATGTCTTTGCGGTCGAAGTCGGTGATGGTAGTGGCGCGGATACGGATCTTGCTCACTGTGCCCGACAGGTTGCCGATGGTGATGGTGTCGCCGATGCGCACCGGGCGCTCGAACAGGATCATGATGCCGGAGATGAAGTTGGCGAAGATCTCCTGCATGCCGAAGCCCAGGCCCACCGACAGCGCCGCCACCAGCCACTGCAGCTTGTCCCAGCTGACCCCAAGGGTGGACAGGGTGCTGACGATGCCGATGCCGACAATGGTGTACGACAACAGTGTGGTAGTGGCGTAGGCGCTGCCCTGGGCCAGGTTCAGGCGCGACAGCACCAGCACCTCCAGCAAGCCCGGCAAGTTGCCGGCCAGGGCGAACGTGATGCCGACGATCACCAGCGCGCCAAGCAGGTCGCCGAGGCTGATCGGCACCATGCTGGCGGCGGTGCCGGTGCCGCTGGTGTATTCGTACAGGGTGAAGTTGTTGAGGTAGGCGAACACCGAGATCAGGTCCGACCACACCCAGTACAGGCCGGCAATGAAACCACCGAGCAAGGCCAGGCGGATCAGGCGCAGCGACTGCTGGTTGACCTGTTCGATGTCCAGCGTCGGCTCTTCGGTGATGACTTCGCCATCCAGCCCTTCCTTGGCCGCCGCTCGTTTGCTGAGGGCGCGCTGGTAGGCCAGGCGCCGCGCGGCCACCGACAGGCCACGCACGAACGCGGCCTCGATCACCAGCCAGAACATCAGCAGGTACAGGGTGTAGATCAGGCGGTCGGTGAGCTTGAGCGCGGTGTAGTAATAGCCAAAGCACACCGCCACGAACAAGGCGATCGGCAAGGCGGTGAAGGCCACCCCGACGGCCCGGCGGAACAGCGAGGTGTCGCGGTGCGCCGGGCTGCTCGCCAGCAGGCGGCTGAGCAGCCAGGCCATCAGGGCGTAACAGGTCAGCACCACGCCGATGCCCAGCACGTCGTCGGCCAGTGCCGAAGGTTGATGCTCTGCCACCGCCACCACGCCGACCAGGGCCAGCACCACGGTGCCCAGCCGGCGTACCCAGCCACGCAGGAATTCGACCTGTGGCTTGTGCCAGCGGAAGTGGATTTCTGCTACACCGCCGGGGGCGAGGATGCGGTAGGCGGTGTAGAACACCAGCCAGGCCTGGGCCAGTTGCCACAGCGCCGCGCCAAGGTTGGCGTTTTGCCCGCGGGCGTCGATCTGCAGGGCGTAGCTGCACAGGGCCAGGCCAAGGCTAACCGGCATTGCCAGGAGGATGTTGATCAGGATCGCCTGCGGCGTGTGCCACTGGCTGTCACGACGGAAATGGCCGATGTCCTGGTGCACCTTGCTGAGGCGCTGATACAGGTATTTGCGGCGCCACAGCAGGGCGCCGATCACCAGCAGCAACGGCAGGAACAGCAAGGGGCGCTGGCTCAGGCCGTCGCCCAGCTCCTTCAGGCCCGAGCCCCAGGGCAGGTCGGCAACCTGCTTGGCAAAGCGTTCCGGAGTGGTTTTCAACCAGTCCCAGTCCAGCGGCTTGTTGCTGGGGATCCAGAACATCTGCTCATCCAGGGTGGTGCGCAGGCCCTGGGCGGTGCCGAGCAATTGCTTCTGGTTGAGTTGCAGGGTGATCGATTCGTTGAGCAGTGCCGACAGCTCGCGGTTCAGGCGTTCGAGCAGGTCGCTGCGGGTAATCGCCACTTCCAGCAAGGCTTTGCGCAGGGCCGGGGTGACGTCTTCTTGCGGCTGATTGGCCAGCAGCTTGTCGACGTAGGTCACCGGGCTGCTCATCTGTTCGCGCTGCTGGTTGATCTCGAATTGGTACAGGCGGATGTCGGCGATCTGGTCGGCCAAGTCGCGGTCGAGCTTCAGGTGTGGCAGCGCCTGTTTCTGTTTGTAGAGGATCTTCGACAGCAGCAAGCTGCCCTTGAGCACGCTGATCTGTTCGTCCAGCGCCTGGTCGGCCTGGGTCAGGCTGTCGAGCTGTTGCTTGGTGCGCAGGTTCTGCTGGGTCAGTTCGTTGAGGCGGTCGGTGCTCTTGAGCAGGTAGTCGGACAGTTTGAGGTTGGCCGCGCTTTCGCTGGCCAGCAGGCTGCTGCCGCCGGCTTTCTGCGCTTCGATCGACTGCTGGGTAACGGTCTGCTGGGATTGCGCCAGGCGCTTTTCGTTGATCAGCGTCTGCAGGTCCTGGATTTCCTGCTCCAGGCGGGCAGCACGTTCTATCAGCAGATCATGCCGGGCATTGCCCAGGTCTTGCAGCAGGCCGTTGCCGGCCAGTTCCTGGCGGCGCAGGAGGGTCACGGCATTGAGCGAGGCCAGTTCGGCCGCCAGCTGGTTGCGCTGGTCGGCATTGATCGACTTGCCGCCGTCCTTGCCGCTTTTGAGGATGTTGTTGATCTGCTGGGTGCGGGTCTGGTTGCTGCTGATCTCGGCTTGAGCGCGCTCGGGCCGGGTCTGCGAGTTGATGATCAGGCTGTTGGCTTCGGACAAGGCTTTCTGCAATTCACCTTGCAGCGTGTTGCGCTCGCTGAGCAGTTGCTCCAGTTGCGGCACACTGAGGTTGGCGTAGCGCTGGGCCACCGGTTGCGCCTTGCTGTCCTTGAGCTTGGCCAGTTCCTTTTGGCTGTCGCTGGCCTCTTTCGGCGCACTGGCCAGCTGCTGTTTGAGCGCAGCCAGCTTCTTCTCGCTGTCTTCCTTGCTGGCAAGCAGGCTCAGGGTTTGTTCGAGCACCTGCTGCAGGGCCTTCTGATCGGCTTCGGGCAGCTTGCGTTCGGCGATCTTGTCGAGGCTGTGCTGGATGCTGGCGGTGGTCGGGGCTTCGACCGCGGCAGCCGCGAACGAAAGGGACAGGCACAGCCCGAACAGGGCTGTGCGAAGGTACACGCGCAGGGACATAGGCAGACTACTTGTGGATCAGGCGGAAACGGAGTTTAGAGGAACAATCCTGGTCCGGGTCGCGTTCCTTCGGGGAATCTGACGCCCACTTTCTGGATCTTGTTCCCGTCCATGGTCGCCACGGTCCAAATCGTACCGTGCCATTCGACCTGGTCGCCTACTACTGGAGCGCCTCCGACCTTCTGTCGGATGAACTGCGCCAGTGGCATTTTCGCGTCCAGGCCGTCGAGTTTCAGGCCATAAAGCGCAGCCACCGCGCCCAGTTCGGCATCGCCTTCAAGCACGAAGTCGCCGAAGAAACGCAGGTCCAGGCCGCGCTGCGGCGCCTGGCTGAACAGTTTGCCCAGTGCCGGCAGGTTGTGTTCGTGGCCGATCACGCAAAGCATGTCGCCCACCTCAAGCACGGTACTGCCCGATGGGTGCAGTAGCTGCTCGCCACGGAACAGCGCGGCAATACGGGTGCCTTCGGGCATTTTCAGCTCACGCAGGGCGGCGCCGATGCACCACTTTTCCGCACCCAGGCGGTAGACGAACAGCTCCCATTCGCTGGTGATGTGCACTTCCAGCGCAGAACGCGAAATGGGTGCCGGGTCTGGCGGTACCGTGACCTTCAGCAGCTTGGCCATCCAGGGCAGGCTGGTGCCCTGCACCAGCAGCGACACCAGCACGATGAAGAACGCCAGGTTGAAGAACAGCTGCGCATCCGGCAGGCCGGCCATCAACGGGAAGACCGCCAGAATGATCGGTACCGCGCCGCGCAGCCCGACCCACGAAATGAAGCCTTTTTCGCGGCCATGGAAGGCCTTGAAAGGCAGCAGTGCGGCAACCACCGAAAGCGGTCGGGCAATCAAAATCATCCACAGCGCCAGGCCCAGCGCCGGCAGGGCGATGGGCAGCAGGTCGTGCGGGGTGACCAGCAGCCCCAGTACCAGGAACATGCCGATCTGCGCCAGCCAGGCCATGCCGTCGAGCATGTGCAGGATGCCGTGGCGGCTGCGGATTGGCTTGTTGCCCAACACCAGGCCGCACAGGTACACGGCGAGGAAACCGCTGCCGTGCAGGGCGTTGGTCAGCGAGAACACCACCAGGCCACCCGCGACCACCAGGATCGGGTACAGGCCGCCGGCCAGGTTGATGCGGTTGACCAGTTGCAGCATCAGCCAGCCGCCGCCCAGGCCAAGCAGGCCACCGATGCCGAATTCGCGCAGCAGGTGGGTCAGCAGGCTCCAGTGCAGGCCGGTCTGGCCGCTGGCGATCATGTCGATCAGGGTGACGGTGAGGAACACGGCCATCGGGTCGTTGCTGCCTGACTCGATCTCCAGTGTGGCAGTAACCCGTTCGTTCAGGCCTTTGCCGCCGAGCAGCGAGAACACCGCTGCGGCGTCGGTGGAGCCAACAATGGCGCCGATCAGCAGGCCCTGGATCAGGCTCAGGTTGAACAGCCAGGCGGCGACCAGGCCGGTGAGGGCGGTGGTGATCATCACCCCGACCGTGGCCAGGGACAGCGCCGGCCACAAGGCCACGCGGAAGCTCGCCACCCGGGTGCGCAAGCCGCCGTCGAGCAGGATCACCGCCAGTGCCAGGTTGCCTACCAGGTAGGCGGTGGGGTAGTTGTTGAAGATGATGCCGCCACCGTCCACGCCGGCGACCATGCCGACAGCGAGGATGATGACCAGAATAGGGATGCCCAGGCGCGACGAGAGCGAACTGACCAGGATACTTGCGCCCACCAGCAATGCGCCGATCAGGAACAGGCTGTTGATGGTGCTTGCATCCAAAGGCAGGTACTCCGGGAAACGCGGGGAAGAAGACTCGATAGCTTGATGAACTAGCAGGTCGCGTGCCAATTGATTCTAACCTGATGAATTGGCAGCCTGTAAAGCGTTTCTGCAGATGTAGAAAAGGCACCGCGGTGGGTGCCTTTTCTTGTGTTGCCTGGGTGGGCCCTTTCGCGGGTAAACCCGCTCCCACAGGATGGTCACAGTACTTGAGCTTTGTGAATTACCTGTGGGAGCGGGCTTGCCCGCGAAGGGGCCAGTACAGGCTTACGCCTGCTTCACTTCACGCATCGGCTTGCCTTTGACCGGCGCACCGTTGGCCACGTAGTACTTGGCGGTGCTGCGTGCCAGTGGCTTGCGGTTGCGGATCTTGTCCGAGATTTTCTCGGCGATCATGATCGTGGTGGCGTTGAGGTTGCCGGTGATGATGATCGGCATGATCGACGCATCAACCACACGCAGGCCCTGCATGCCATGCACGCGGCCTTCGCCATCGACCACCGCCATGTCGTCGGTGCCCATCTTGCACGAGCAGGACGGGTGGAAGGCAGTTTCGGCGTGCTCGCGGATGAACTTGTCCAGCTCTTCATCAGTTTGCACGTGCGCGCCCGGGCTGATCTCGCGACCGCGGTATGGGTCCAGTGCCGGCTGGGCCATGATCTCGCGGGTCAGGCGGATACCGTCACGGAACTCCTGCCAGTCCTGCTCGGTGGCCATGTAGTTGAACAGGATGCTCGGGTGCTGGCGCGGGTTCTTCGACTTGGCCTGGATGCGGCCACGGCTTGGCGAACGCATCGAGCCCATGTGCGCCTGGAAGCCGTGTTCCTTCACGCCATTGGAGCCGTTGTAGTTAATGGCGACCGGCAGGAAGTGGTACTGGATGTTCGGCCACTCGAACTCAGGGCGAGTGCGGATGAAACCACCCGCTTCGAACTGGTTGCTGGCGCCGATACCGGTACCGTTGAACAGCCACTCGGCACCGATGGCCGGCTGGTTCCACCACAGCAGCGATGGGTACAGCGACACTGGCTGAGTGCAGGCGTATTGCAGGTACAGCTCAAGGTGGTCCTGCAGGTTTTCACCGACGCCCGGCAGGTCGTGCACAACCGGGATGTCGAGGCTTTCCAGCAAGGCGCGAGGGCCCACGCCCGAGCGCTGCAGCAGTTGCGGCGAGGCGATGGCGCCGGAGCTGACGATCACTTCCTTGCGGGCACGGGCTTCGACGCGCTCTTCGCTGTCGCCGACCAGGTAGGTCACGCCAACGGCGCGCTTGCCGTCGAACAGCACGCGGTCGCTCAAGGCGTGGGTGACGATGGTCAGGTTGGGGCGCTTCTTGGCCTGGTCCAGGTAACCGCGGGCGGTGCTGGAGCGGCGGCCTTTCTTGGTCACCGAACGGTCCATCGGGCCGAAGCCTTCCTGCTGGTAGCCGTTCAGGTCTTCAGTGCGCGGGTAACCGGCCTGCACGCCGGCCTCGACCATGGCGTGGAACAGCGGGTTGTTGCCGGCTTTTGGCGTGGCAACGCTGACCGGGCCTTCACCGCCGTGGTAGTCGTTCGGGCCGATGTCGCGGGTTTCCGCTTTGCGGAAGTACGGCAGGCAGTCCAGGTAGGTCCAGTCTTCCAGGCCTGGCAGTTCTGCCCAGCCGTCGAAGTCCATGGCGTTACCACGGATGTAGCACATGCCGTTGATCAGCGAAGAGCCACCCAGGCCCTTGCCGCGGCCACATTCCATGCGGCGGCCGTCCATGTGCGGCTCTGGGTCGGTCTCGTAGGCCCAGTTGTAGCGGCGGCCTTGCAGCGGGAACGCCAGGGCGGCCGGCATCTGGGTGCGGAAGTCGAAGCGGTAGTCGGGGCCACCGGCTTCGAGCAGCAGTACGGTGACGCTGGCGTCTTCGGTCAGGCGGGTGGCCAGGGTGTTACCGGCCGAACCGGCACCCACGATGATGTAATCGAATTCTTGGGACATGTATGTACCCTCGTTTGGCGGTGATCAGGGAGCGGGAACGCCCGTGCGCGCTGGCACGGGCGTGACTACACGCGGTTTAGAAAACCGAGGAGTAGCCGCCCAGCTCGACCTGGACCGACTTGATGCGAGTGTATTGAGCCAGCGAGCTGATACCGTTTTCACGGCCAACGCCCGACTGCTTGTAGCCACCGACCGGCATTTCGGCCGGCGATTCACCCCAGGCGTTGATCCAGCAGATACCGGCTTCGAGCTTGTGGATGATGCGGTGGGCACGGGTGATGTCGTTGGTGCACACGCCCGCAGCCAGGCCGTATTCGGTGTCGTTGGCGCGGCGGATGACTTCTTCTTCGGTCTCGTAGCTCAGGATGCTCATCACTGGGCCGAAGATCTCTTCCTTGACGATGGTCATGTCGTCGGTGCAGTCGGTGAACACGGTCGGGGCCACGAAGGCGCCCTTGGCGAAATCACCTTCGGTCAGACGCTCGCCACCGCACAGTACGCGGGCACCTTCTTCTTTACCCTTGGCGATGTAGCCCAGCACGCTTTCCATGTGCTGGAAGCTGACCAGTGGGCCGAAGTTGGTGTTTTCGTCTTCCGGGTTGCCGGCACGGATGCGGGCAACGCGCTCGGCGATCTTGGCTTCAAAGGCGGCTTTCATCTCGGCAGGGATGAACACGCGGGTGCCGTTGGTGCAGACCTGACCGGAGCTGTAGAAGTTGGCCATCATGGCGATGTCGGCGGCCTTGTCCAGGTCGGCGTCGGCGCAGATGATCAGAGGCGACTTGCCGCCCAATTCCATGGTGACTTCCTTGAGCGAGGAGCTCGAGGCGCTGGCCATGACTTTCTTGCCGGTGGTGGTGCCGCCGGTGAAGGAAACTTTTTCGATGCGCGGGTGCTCGGTCAGCCAGGTGCCGACTTCGCGGCCGCTGCCGGTCAGGACGTTGAACACGCCGTCCGGCAGGCCAGCTTCGGTGTAGATCTCGGCCAGTTTCAGGGTGGTCAGCGAGGTGACTTCCGACGGCTTGAAGATCATCGCGTTGCCGGCAGCCAGGGCTGGGGCGGATTTCCACAGGGCGATCTGGATCGGGTAGTTCCAGGCGCCGATACCTACGGTCACACCCAGCGGCTCGCGGCGGGTGTAGACGAAGGAGCTTTCACGCAGCGGGATCTGCTCGCCTTCGATGGCCGGTACCAGGCCTGCGTAGTATTCCAGCACGTCGGCGCCGGTGACGATGTCGACGTAGCGGGTTTCCGAGTACGACTTGCCGGTGTCCAGGGTTTCCAGCTGGGCCAGCTCATCGTTGCGCTCGCGCAGGATGTCGACGGCACGGCGCAGGATGCGCGAACGCTGCATGGCGGTCATCGCAGCCCAGACTTTCTGGCCACGCTCGGCGCTTTCGACGGCTTTCTCGACGTCGGCCTGAGTGGCGCGCTGCACATGGGCGAGGACTTCGCCGGTGGCCGGGTTGATGGCTTCGAAGGTGGCGTCGGTGCCAGCGTCGACATAACCGCCATCAATGTAGAGTTTTTGCGTTCCGAAACGGGCCATAGTGTCCTCGCAAGTGCAGTGTGTGGTTGGCTTGCGCGTCACGCTCCTGCCGTGTGGGCAAGTGCCGTGCGCGCTTGTTCAGCGGCCTGGTCCGTTGTGTCCAGGGTGTGCTGTTTAGCCAGTTGTAGATCCATGTATTCGTATGCAATCCGTATTGCCTGGTCGGTGTCGAATGCATCCCCCGACAGGGCGCCACGCAGCCAAAGGCCGTCGATCAGGGCCGCCAGGCCGCGGGCGGCTTTGCGCGCATGGTAAAGCGGCAAGACGCGGCGGAACTGGCAACACAGGTTGGAGTACAAGCGGTGATCGTTGATCCGCTGCAGCCTGTGCAAATCGGGCTGGTGCATGCTGGAAGCCCAGAAGGCCAACCAGGTTTTCATTGCCGGGCCGTTCACCTGGCTGGCATCGAAGTTACCTTCGATGATCACCTTCAGGTGGGCTCGCGGGCTGTCGTCCGTCAGGGCCTGGCGACGTGCTCTAACGCCTTCGTTGAGCATGTTCATGATGTAACCCATCGTCGCTGCGATCAGGCCGTTCTTGTCCCGAAAGTAGTGACTGATGATCCCATTCGACACACCGGCCAAACGGGCAATGAGCGCAATGCTGGCGTCCCCCAGGCCGACCTGATCGACGGCCTGCAATGTGGCTTCGATCAACTGCTGGCGGCGGATGGGTTGCATACCGACCTTGGGCATCTTGCTATCTCCTCAGGCCCTGCGAGCAGACGACAGGCGGCTGACTCGGCGAAGGCCAGTCTATTTTGTTTTGATTGAACGTTCAATCAATAAAGAATAAGCTCTGCGACAATTTGTGCCATTGACAGTTTTTCAGGCTGTTTCTAAGGCATGGATTGACACCCCAGGAAATCGCGTAACCCCCGGAATACAAGGCGTTGACGGGCATGAGCGATGCGAAATGCAGATTCTGCCGAGCGGTCATCGACCTGCGGCAGGCCCTTGGAGCGGGCGGGGTGCTCTGTGACGAATGCGCGCACCATGCTGTTGGGCGCGGCATTTATTGCAGACCACCTGTCTGTTTTTTTGCAACGTATCGATTCGGGATCACGGTTTCCAGGGTGCTTTTATAACACCTGACGCAGTGGGGGTATTCCACCAATTGCTCGGGAAAAGACTGATTAGCCTCCACAGCCGCACTGCCCGGAGCATTCGTGCAATGAGTTCTGCCTCCCTTACCAAACCCCCCGCTGAGAGGGTACGGGTCAATCGCGTGGTGTTCTTCACCTCCGCGCTGATGATCCTTGTTCTGACTGCCTTGCTGATCGCTGTACCCGAAACCGCCGGCCAGGTGCTGGGCGTGGCCCAGAAGTGGCTGACGCGCACCTTCGGCTGGTACTACATGCTGGTGATCTGCAGTTACCTGGTGTTCGTCATCTACATGGCGTTTTCCGACTACGGCAAGCTCAAGCTTGGCGGCAAGGACGACCAGCCCGACTTCAGCTACGGCGCCTGGGCCGGCATGCTGTTCTCCTCCGGTATCGGTATTTCGCTGCTGTACTTCGGCGCCTCCGAGCCGCTGGACCACTATTTCAACCCACCGGAAGGCACCCCAGCCAGCCTCGAGGCCGCGCGCCAGGGCCTGCAGCTGACCTTCCTGCACTGGGGCCTGCACGGCTGGGCGATCTACGCTCTGGTCGGCCTTGCCGTGGGTTACTTCGCCTACCGCCACAACCAGCCGCTGGCACTGCGCTCTGCGCTGTACCCGCTGGTCGGTGAGCGTTGGGTCAAAGGTGCTGCCGGCAATGCCGTGGACATCTTCGGCATGTTCGTCACCCTGCTGGGCCTGGTGACCAACCTGGGTATCGGCTCGATGCAGGTGTCTTCGGGCCTGGAATACCTGTTCGGCATGGACCACAGCAAGACCAACTTGCTGGTCGTGATCCTGGTCATGGCCGGCGTGGCTACCGTGGCGGCGGTGTCGGGTGTGGAAAACGGCATCCGTCGCTTGTCCAACCTGAACATCATGCTGTTCAGCGGCCTGCTGATCTTCGTGCTGCTGGGCGGCGAGACCCTGCACCTGCTCAATGGCCTGGTGCAGAACGTCGGCGACTACCTCAATGGCATCGTGCTGAAGACCTTCGACCTGTACGTATACGAAGGCGAAGCTGGCCAGTCCGAGCGCTGGCTGGGCCTGTGGACCGTGTTCTACTGGGCCTGGTGGATCTCCTGGGGCCCGTTCGTCGGCATGTTCATTGCCCGGATCTCCAAGGGCCGTACCGTGCGCCAGCTGGTCATGGGCGTGCTGTTGATCCCGCTGGGCTTCACCCTGGCCTGGCTGTCGATCTTCGGCAACACCGCGCTGGACCTGGTGATCAACCAGGGTGCGGTTGAGTTGGGCAAGACGGCGCTTGAGCAGCCATCGATGTCGATCTACCAGCTGCTGGAATACTTCCCGGCCGCCAAGATCGTGATCGGTGTGGCGGTGTTCGTCGGCTTCGTGCTGTTCCTCACCCCGGCCGACTCCGGCGCGGTGATGATGGCCAACCTGTCGTGCAAAGGCGGCAAGGTGGACGAAGACGCGCCGCACTGGATGGTGGTGTTCTGGTCGGTGGTCATCACCCTGGTCACCATCGGCCTGCTGTTTGCCGGTAACTTCGAAGCCATGCAGACCATGGTGGTACTGGCAGGCCTGCCGTTCTCGGTGGTGCTGGTGCTGTTCATGTTCGGCCTGTACAAGGCCATGAAGCAGGACGTTGCCGTGGAGCAGGAGCGCGCCGAACTGGCCGCCCGTGGCCGTCGCGGTTTCAGCGAGCGCCTGAGCCAGCTGGACCTGCAGCCAACCCAGGCCGTGGTGCAGCGCTTCATGGACAAGCAGGTCAGCCCGGCGCTGAAAGAAGCGGCCGAGCAGCTGCGTACCCTGGGCTTCGAGGTGGAGTCCCGTGTCGGCCAGTCGCGCAATACCATGGGCCTGCGGGTGATGATGGAAGAGGGTAACCCCTTCGTCTACGAAGTGAGCCTGGACGGCTACATGGCCGCGCCAAGCGAGGCGCCGGTCGAGGGTGAGCCGGAAGTGCGCCAGCGCTTCTACCGCGCCGAGGTGTACCTGCATGACGGCAGCCAGGAGTACGACCTGATGGGCTTCGTGCCGGAGCAGATCGTGCGTGACGTGCTGGATCAGTTCGAAAGCCACCGCCAGGTCCTGGGGCGTGTGTACAGCTGATTGCTGTTGAGGCAAAAGAAAACCCCGCTCACCTGAGCGGGGTTTTTTTTATGGCCTGAGGCGAATCGGGTCCATGTGTGAGCGTGGGTCCGAAGTCGGCCCAGTACCTGTGGGAGCGGGTTCACCCGCGAAGAATCCAGCGCGGTGGATGGCACCGGCGTTGCCGGTGTTCGCGGCTAAAGCCGCTCCCACAGTATTCGCGCAAGCCTTCAGGTTTTTGAGCAAGGCAGTTGCTTCTACAGGGAGCCAGTCGGTAGCGGTGTCAGCGGTTGGTGTAGCGCCCGTTCTTGCCATGCCCCGGCATCGCCTGGTTACCGCGCTCGGCGATCATCTGCTTCAGGGGGATCAACTCGATGCCCTGGCTCTTCAGGCGCGGCAGCTCCCGCTGCAGCACTTCCAGCGTCTGCGGATAAGGGTGCCCGATAAGTACCGCCGACCCTTGCTTGTGCGCCAGCGCGATGCCTTGCTGCAATTGCCCCAGGATAGCCTCGGTGGTGCGTACGTCGTCGAGGAACACGTCCCGCGACACATGCGCCAAGCCCTGCGCCTGCGCCTCGGCCGCTGCCACGGTGGCCGCGCTGGTACGGCTGTCGACGAAGAACAGGTGGCGCTGTTGCAGCTCGCCCATCAGCCAGGCCATGGGTTCGCGCTGGGCGGTCATGCGGCTGCCCATGTGGTTGTTGATGCCGGCGGCATAAGGCACCTTGGCCAGTGCGGTATCAAGGCGGCGGGCGAGTTCTTCGATGGGTGTACCGGGGTGCCAGGCATAAGGGCCGGTCGCCGGGTCCATGGGCATGTGCAGGATCACCGTCTTGCCGGCCTTGTGCGCCTGGCGGGCAAAGTCACTGGCGTGCGGGGTATCGGGCATGACCGCCATGGTGACTGGCCCAGGCAGGGCCAGCGTACGGCCGTCACGCTCGGTACTTTGGCCCAGGTCGTCGATGATGATGCTCATGTAGGCCTTGTTGGTCGGCGCCGCTTGGGCGACGCCGGCCAACAGGCAGAACAGCAGACACAGCAGGTACCGCATGGGGTGGATCATTTGCCTGTGGTGATGTTCAAGCCTTTGAGCAGGCTCAGGGCCTGGCTCAGCTGGAAGTCATCGTCCTGCGGGCGTTCCTTGCGCTTGCTGCTGCCGGTCGGGCGGTCGGCGCCGCCGTTGCCGTTGCCCAAGTGGCCCTGCAGGTCGGCTTCCTTGAAGTTCTCGGTGTCCACTTCGGCGGTCAGCTTGGCCGGGCGCACCTCGATGTCGGGAACGATACCCTGGGCCTGGATCGAGCGGCCGTTGGGGGTGTAGTACAGCGCAGTGGTGAGCTTCAGGGCGCGGTCATTGGCCAGCGGCAGCACGGTCTGCACCGAGCCTTTGCCGAAGCTGTCGGTACCCATCAGCACAGCGCGCTTCTGGTCTTGCAAGGCGCCTGCGACGATTTCCGAGGCCGAGGCGCTGCCGCCGTTGATCAGCACCACCAGTGGCACGCCTTCGCTGGCGTCGGCCGGGTCGGCGGAGAAGCGCAGTTCGGAGTTGGCGATACGGCCCTTGGTGTAGACGATCAGGCCCTTGGTCAGGAAGTGGTCGGCCACTTCCACCGCCGACTGCAACACGCCGCCGGGGTTGTTGCGCAGGTCCAGGACCACCCCGCGCAGCTTCTTGCCGTTGTCCTTGCGCAGCTTGGCCAGGGCTTTGCCCACCTCGTCGCCGGTCTTGACCTGGAACTGGGTGATGCGGATATAGCCGTAGTCGTTCTCCAGCAGCTGGCTCTTCACGCTCTTGACCTGAATCACCGCACGGGCGAGGGTCACATCGAACGGGTTGCCGCCGTCACGCACCAGGGTCAGGGTGATCTTTTCGCCGACCTTGCCGCGCATCTTGTCCACGGCTTCGGTCATGGTCTGGCCGCGGGTCGGTGCGCCGTTGATCTTGACGATCAGGTCGCCCGCCTGCACGCCGGCACGCGAGGCCGGGGTGTCATCGATGGGCGAAACCACCTTGATGAAACCGTCCTCCTGGCCAACTTCGATGCCCAGGCCGCCGAACTCGCCGCTGGTGCTTTCCTGCAGCTCCTGGAAGTCTTCGGGGCCGAGGTAGGCCGAGTGCGGGTCAAGGTTGCTGAGCATGCCTTTGATGGCGTTCTCCAGCAGGGTCTTGTCGTCGACCGGTTCGACGTAGGCTGCCTTGATGCGGTCCATGACCTCGGCGAAGGTGCGCAGCTCTTCCAGCGGCAGCGGCGCCTTGGCGGTCACCTCGGTGGCTGGCACCGCCGCAGGCTTGGCTGCCTTGGCAGGCGCCGGCTCGGCAGCGAGGGCCAAGGGCGCGCCGACCGCCAGGGCGATGGTCAGGGCCAGCTGGGTGAGACGAGGCGAGTGCAGCATGACGAACGAACTCCTGATCCTGTAGGCGCTCCCGGGGGAGCATCGGCGCAGCGCCAGGCGCTACGCCGTAAAAAAATGACTAGGCTTGAAACTTAACCTCTGCACCACTGCGACGGGTCGGTGGGCCGGCCCTGCTGGCGGATGGCGAAGTACAAGCCTGCGGCATCCTGGCCGCCGCTGTCGCCAACGGTGGAAATGGCCTCGCCGGCCTTGACGATGTCCCCGGCGCTCTTGAGCAGGCTCTGGTTGTGGCCGTAGAGGCTCAGGTAACCATTACCATGGTCGAGAATGACCAGAAGTCCAGCACCGCGCAACCAGTCGGCGAACACCACGCGCCCGCCGTGCACGGCGCGTACCTGGGTGCCGGGGTTGGCGCTGATCATCACACCGTCCCACTTGGCGCGGGCATCGCTGCCACGGGCATCGCCGAAGCGTGCCAGCAATCGACCATTGACCGGCCAAGGAAGTTTTCCCCGTGCGGCAGAAAATGCGCCGCCGTAGCTTGCGCTGTCGCTGGAAACCAGCGGGCCAAGGGTGGTGCGGGCCTTTTTCGGTGGTTCGGTGATTTCTTCGCGTTTGGCCAGGGCTTCCTGCTGGCGGCGCTTCTCGGCCTCCTGCTGGGCGAGCAGGGCCTTCTGTCGCGCCTCCTCGGCTTCGCGTGCCTGGCGGGCGAGGGTTTCCTCGATGGTCTTGAGCACCTTGGCCAGGTCCGCCTGGTCCTGCTCGCGGGCCTGCAGCTTCTGGTCGCGGTCTTTCATGTCGGTATTGAGCTTGGCCAGCACCTGCTGGCGCTTGCCGCGCTCGGCCTCGAGGGCCTGGCGGCGGCTGTCGAGGTCGGCGCGCTGGGCCAGCAACTGTTCTTGCTGGCGGGAAATATCCTGTTCGACATTGGCCAGCTGGCGCAGGGTCTCGTTGAAGGCGCGCAGTTGCTCCATGCGCGCCTTGCTCAGGTAGTCGTAGTAGCTGAGGGTGCGGGCGAATTTCTCGGGGTTCTGCTGGTTGAGCAGTAGCTTGAGGTATTCCTCGCGGCCGTTGTTCTGGTAGGCCGAGCGCGCCTGGATGGCGATCAGTCGCTGTTGTTCAACGCGGGAGCTCTGGAGTTTTTTTTTCTCGGTATCAAGGCGCTCCAGATCGCCCTCGGTCTTTTTTAGTTCTTGTTGCAGGGCCTCCACCTGCTTTTCCAGGTTACCGATGTCGGTCTCGGTGGATTTGAGGTCTTTCTGCACACCGGCTTTTTCTTCCTGGAGTTTGCCCAGCGTCTTCTTGAGCTCGGCGATGTCCTGGCGGGTGGCGTCCAGTTGTTGCTGGGTCTGCACGCGCTCGTCGGCAAAAGCCGGGCTGAGCAGGCAAGACAGGGCTAGGAGGATCAGGGCGCGAAGCATGAGGTTGGGCGTACCAAGGATGGAGACTGGCCTAGTATGCCCGCCCGGGGCTGCAAAAAAAACGCCCCACCGCAGATGCGATGGGGCGTTTGTCTGGAAACGCGAGTATCAGGCGTCGATCAGGATCGACGTACCGGTCATTTCCGCAGGCTTTTCCAGCCCCAGCAGCTTGAGCATGGTCGGTGCCACATCGGCCAGTACACCGCCATCGCGGACCTTGACCTGGCGCTTGCCGACATAAATGAACGGTACCGGCTCGGTGGTGTGCGCGGTATGCGCCTGGCCGGTGCACGCGTCTTCCATCTGCTCGACGTTGCCGTGGTCGGCGGTGATCAGCGCTTCGCCGCCAACCTTGTCCAGCGCCTCGACGATGCGCCCGACGCAGGTGTCCAGGGCTTCGACGGCCTTCACCGCAGCCTCGAACACGCCGGTGTGGCCGACCATGTCGCCGTTGGCGTAGTTGACCACGATCACGTCAAAACGCTGCTGCTCGATGGCTTCGACGATGCGGTCGGTGACTTCCGGCGCGTTCATCTCAGGCTGCAGGTCGTAGGTTGCGACTTTTGGCGACGGGATCAGGATGCGCTCTTCGCCTTCGAACGGCTCTTCGCGGCCACCGGAGAAGAAGAAGGTAACGTGCGCGTACTTCTCGGTTTCGGCGATGCGCAGTTGGGTCTTGCCGTTTTTAGCCAGGTACTCGCCCAGCACGTTGTTCAGGCTGGACGGGGCAAAGGCGGCCGGTGCCGGGATTTTCGCCGAGTACTGCGTCAGGCCGATGTAGGCAGCCATTTTCGGCAGGCGCGCACGGGGGAACTCGTTGAAGTCCGGTTCGACGAAGGCACGCGACAGCTCGCGAGCGCGGTCGGCGCGGAAGTTCATGAAGATCACTGCGTCGCCGTCTTCTACCTTCACCGCCTCGCCAATGCGCGTGGCTTTGACGAATTCGTCGTTTTCGTCACGGGCATAAGCGGCTTCCAGGCCCGCCAGTGCGGTTTCTGCTGTGTAGTCTGCAGCGCTGTCGACGATCAGGTTGTAAGCCGCAGCGACGCGGTCCCAGCGGTTGTCGCGGTCCATGGCGAAGTAGCGGCCGATGATGCTGGCGATACGGCCTTTGCCCAGTTTGGCGAAGGTCGAATCGAGCAGCTCGATGGACGATTGCGCGCTGCGCGGCGGGGTGTCGCGGCCGTCGAGGAAGGCATGCAGGTAAATCTTCTCGGCGCCACGCTGCGCGGCCAGTTCGGCCATGGCGATCAGGTGGTCCTGGTGGCTGTGCACGCCACCGTCCGACAGCAGGCCGAGGATGTGCACGGCCTTGCCGGCACCGGCGGCCTTGTCCACCGCGCCGGTCAGCACCGGGTTGGTGAAGAATTCGCCATCGCGGATGGCTTTGGTGACGCGCGTGAAGTCCTGATAGACGACACGGCCGGCACCGAGGTTCATGTGACCGACTTCAGAGTTGCCCATCTGCCCGTCCGGCAGGCCGACATCCATCCCGGAACCTGAGATCAAGCCATGCGGCGCAGTGGCACGCAGGCGATCATAGACCGGTGTGTTGGCGGCAAAGATGGCGTTGTATTCGGGGCTTTCGCTGTGGCCGAATCCATCCAGGATGATCAGGACCAGGGGTTTGGGCGTACTCGTCATCAATCAAACTCACGGTTGTTCAAAGATGATAAAGACACGCATTTTAGGGCAAATGCGCCATCTGCGGCGAATAATCGTCCTGTTCCCTGACCGGCGCGGTCATCAATGCAACATGAAGGTACCTTTCCGGCCGGCCCGTCGGGCTTTGGTGGCACTGGGGGGCTGTGTATACTGGCCGGCATTTTCAATCGCCTGGAACACCGCTGATGGTTGCTCACCTGATTCAATTCGCGACAGATCACTACATCCTGGTTGCGATCTTCGTTGTTCTGCTGGTCCTGCTGCTTCTCAATGAAATCCGCCGCGGCGGGCAGAGCCTGAGCAATGGCCAGCTGACCGCCCTGGTCAATGCCGACAAGGGCCTGGTCGTCGACATCCGTACTGCCAAGGAATACTCCGCCGGCCACATCGTCGGTGCGATCAACATCCCGCAGGACAAGCTGGTCGCGCGCATGAGCGAGCTGGACAAGCACAAAGAGAAGACCCTGATCCTCGTCGACGCAATGGGCCAGCAGTCCGGCACCCTCTGCCGCGAGCTGCTCAAGGCGGGTTACACCGCAGCCAAGCTGAGCGGTGGCGTTTCCAGCTGGAAAGCCGATAACCTGCCCCTGGTGAAGTGATATGAAGCCCGTCATCGTCTACTCCAGCGACTACTGCCCCTACTGCATGCGCGCCAAGTACCTGCTCGAGAGCAAGGGCGTGGCCTTCGAGGAAATCAAGGTCGACGGCAAGCCGCAGCTGCGTGCCGAGATGAGCCAGAAGGCCGGCCGTACGTCGGTGCCGCAGATCTGGATCGGCAGCACCCATGTCGGTGGATGCGATGACCTGTATGCCCTGGAGCGCGCCGGCAAGCTCGACGCGCTGCTGGCGGCCTGATTTGCACTGCATTCAAAAACATTAGGATAAGGACTTGCCATGACTGACCAACAGACCAACGGCGCCGCCGCCGAAGACAACAGCCCTCAGTTCTCCATGCAGCGCATCTACGTGCGCGACCTGTCGTTCGAGGCCCCGAAAAGCCCGCAGATCTTCCGTCAGACCTGGGAACCGAGCGTCGGCCTGGACCTGAACACCAAGCAGAAAGCCCTGGAAGGCGACTTCCACGAGGTGGTGCTGACCCTGTCGGTGACCGTCAAGAACGGTGACGAAGTAGCCTTCATCGCTGAAGTTCAGCAGGCGGGTATCTTCCTGATCAAGAACCTCGACGCGGCCTCGATGAGCCACACCCTCGGCGCGTTCTGCCCGAACATCCTGTTCCCGTACGCCCGCGAGACCCTAGACAGCCTGGTGACCCGCGGTTCGTTCCCGGCCCTGATGCTGTCGCCGGTCAACTTCGACGCCCTGTACGCGCAAGAAATGCAGCGCATGCAGGAAGCTGGCGAAGCACCGACTGTGCAGTAATCGCTGCCAGTATCAAAAAAGCGCCTCCAGGGGCGCTTTTTTTTTGCCTGTTCCGGCCCTATCGCCACTGCATCAGCTACCGGCAAACCCTTGCTGGCGCCATGCCTCATACACCGTCACCGCCACAGTATTGGACAGGTTCAGGCTGCGGCACCCTGGCCGCATGGGCAAGCGCAGGCGCTGCTCAGCCGGCAGGCTGTCCAGCACCTCGGCCGGCAGGCCGCGGCTCTCGGGCCCGAACAGGAAGGCATCGCCCGCCTGGTAGGCGACTTCATGAAACGGGTGCGAGCCCTTGGTGGTGAAGGCGAACAGCCGCGGGTTGCCGAGGCTTTCCAGGCATCCGGCCAGGCTTTCGTGGCGCTTGAGCGTGGCATACTCATGGTAATCCAGCCCCGCGCGGCGCAGCCGTTTGTCGTCCAGCTCGAAGCTGATCGGTTCGATCAGGTGCAGGTCGCAACCGCTGTTGGCGCAGAGGCGAATGATGTTGCCGGTATTCGGCGGAATTTCAGGTTGAAAAAGGATGACGTGAAACATGCACGGCTCCAAGCATGAAGATGG
>Ga0213827_1000277_pt1 | contig 50188 bp, 49 predicted proteins | sample MC6MC0898MG_FD_180669 | JGI IMG/M metagenome (GOLD analysis project Ga0213827, IMG submission 180669) | Enriched soil aggregate microbial communities from Iowa State University, Ames, United States - MC6-MC0898-MG | ecosystem: Environmental > Terrestrial > Soil > Unclassified | place: USA: Iowa...
TTCTTTGGTCACCCCGAGGTGTACATCATGATCCTGCCGGCCTTCGGTGCCGTCAGCTCGATCATCCCGACCTTTTCGCGCAAACCGCTGTTTGGCTACACCTCGATGGTCTATGCCACGGCGAGCATCGCCTTCCTGTCGTTCATCGTCTGGGCGCACCACATGTTCGTGGTGGGCATCCCGCTGGTGGGCGAGCTGTTCTTCATGTACGCCACCCTGCTGATCGCGGTGCCCACCGGGGTCAAGGTGTTCAACTGGGCCAGTACCATGTGGCAGGGCTCGCTGACGTTCGAGACACCCATGCTGTTTGCCGTGGCGTTCGTGATCCTGTTCTCGATCGGTGGTTTCTCCGGGTTGATGCTGGCCATCGCGCCGGCGGACTTCCAGTACCAGGACACCTACTTCGTGGTGGCGCACTTCCACTACGTGCTGGTGCCGGGGGCGATCTTCGGGATATTCGCGTCCGCCTACTACTGGATGCCCAAGTGGACCGGGCACATGTATGACGAGACCCTGGGCAAGCTGCATTTCTGGTTGTCCTTCATCGGCATGAACATGGCGTTTTTCCCGATGCACTTCGTCGGACTGGCGGGCATGCCGCGGCGGATCCCGGACTACAACCTGCAGTTTGCCGATTTCAACATGGTGTCTTCGATTGGCGCCTTCATGTTTGGCGCCACGCAGATCTTCTTCCTGTTCATCGTGATCAAGACCATCCGCGGCGGCGAGCCAGCACCGGCCAAACCGTGGGATGGCGCCGAAGGCCTGGAGTGGAGCATTCCCTCGCCCGCGCCGTATCACACCTTCACCACTCCGCCGGAAGTGAAATGAACGCCCCGGCAGGGTTCTTGGGGGAGGTTTTGAATCATGGCTGATTCGATTTCCACGAAAAAACTAGTAACCCGTTTATTGCTGGTGGTGGTGGCGATGTTTGTCTTCGGGTTTGCCCTGGTGCCGATCTATGACGTGATGTGCAAGGCGCTGGGAATCAACGGCAAGACTGGCGGGCAGTATTCCGGCGAGCAACAGGTGGACGAGTCGCGCCAGGTGCGCGTGCAGTTCCTGTCCACCAACGCGATCGACATGGTCTGGGAGTTTTATCCCAAGTCCGATGACATCGTGGTCCACCCCGGTGCGGTGAACGAGATGATTTTCATCGCCCGCAACCCCAGCAGTCACCCGATGAGTGCCCAGGCGGTGCCGAGCATTTCACCTAGCGCTGCGGCGATGTATTTCCACAAGACCGAATGTTTCTGCTTTACCCAGCAAGTGCTGCAGCCCGGTCAGCAGATCGAGATGCCGGTACGTTTCATCGTTGATCGCGATATGCCCAAGGATGTGAAGCACCTGACGCTGGCTTACACGCTGTTCGATATCACCGCGCGTCATCCACCCGTGGCGGTTACCCAAAAGACCGGTGGCTAGACGTTCAAGCGTGCCCGATAAGGAGAACAATAAATGGCAACTCATGAGCATTATTACGTTCCCGCCCAAAGCAAATGGCCGATCATCGCCACCATCGGCATGTTCGTCACGGTGTTTGGCCTGGCCACCTGGTTCAACGACCTGAAGGCGGCGCGCCCTGAGTCCCACGGCCCGCTGATCTTTTTCGTCGGGGGGCTACTGCTGGCCTACATGCTGTTTGGCTGGTTTGGCGCGGTAATCAAGGAAAGTCGCGCCGGGCTGTACAGCGCCCAGCTGGATCGCTCGTTCCGCTGGGGCATGAGCTGGTTCATTTTTTCCGAGGTGATGTTCTTCATCGCGTTTTTCGGTGCGCTGTTCTACGTGCGGCACATCTCGGGGCCGGCGCTGGGCGGTGAAGGGACCAAGGGCCTCGCCCACATGCTCTGGCCGAATTTCCAGTTCGTCTGGCCGTTGCTGGAAAACCCGGACTCCAAGCTGTTCCCGCCACCCAAGGACGTCATCAGCCCCTGGGGCCTGCCTCTGCTGAACACGGTGATTCTTGTCAGCTCCAGCGTTACCGTGACCATCGCCCACCATGCCCTGAAAAAAGGCCATCGCGGGGCGCTGAAAATCTGGCTGGCGCTGACCGTACTGCTGGGTTGCGCCTTTCTCGGCTTCCAGGCCGAGGAGTACATCCACGCCTACCAGGAACTGGGCCTGACCCTGGGCTCGGGCATCTACGGCGCAACCTTCTTCATGCTCACCGGATTCCACGGCGCCCACGTGACCATCGGCACCCTGATTCTGTTCGTGATGCTGATGCGGGTGCTGCGCGGGCACTTCGATGCCGAGCACCAGTTCGGCTTCGAGGCTGCGAGCTGGTACTGGCACTTTGTGGACGTGGTCTGGATCGGCCTGTTTGTTTTTGTCTACGTACTCTGAGGCACGCTACCAGGGGGCGTGAGACACCAGCTGGCCACTGAAGAAGCCCCAGGCGATCAGGCCGACGGTGAGGGCGGCGAGGCCGACACGAATGCTCAAGGCGATGACCAGGCGATGTGAGCTGCTGTCGTCCTTGACCAGAAAAAACAGGCCGCTGAACAGGCTGACGACCGTGGCAATCAGCATCAGGACGATGGCTGCTTTGAGCATGGTGGGACTCCGGGGGAAACGCGATGCACTTGAGTATAGCTAGCTCGCCCGCTGACTTTCTGGCGCGGCCATGAAGCGTTTCCGGCCGGGCCTCGTGCCGACGCTGGTGGTAGCCCTGGTGCTGCCGCTGCTGGTCTCGCTGGGGTTCTGGCAACTGAGTCGGGGCGCGGAAAAAAGCGCCCTGCTGCACAGCTACGCTGAGCGCCGGGTTTCCGAGCCGATGGCCAGCTCAGAGCTGCAGCACACCGAAGATCCGGCCTTTCGCCGCGTGCGTCTGCATGGCCAGTTTGATGCCGGGCACAGTCTGCTGCTGGATAACCGTCAGCGCGATGGCAAGGTCGGCGTCGAGTTGCTGCAACCGTTCCAGGACCAGGCGACGGGACTCTGGCTACTGGTCAATCGTGGCTGGCTGCCATGGCCGGACCGACGCACGCCGCCGCAATTCACCACGCCGCAGGCGGTGTTGAGTCTCGACGCCTGGGTGTACGTCGCCCCCGGTGCGACCTTCCAGCTACACGCCGACCCAGCCTCCGCGACTTGGCCACAACTGGTCACTGCAGTCGAGCCGGGCAAGCTTTGGGCGGCGCTGGGTCGTGAAGGTTTCGCCTACGAATTACGCACCGAAAGTGGTCCGGCGTCCTACCAGGCCGATTGGCCGGTGGTGGCCATGGGCCCGGAAAAACACTTGGCTTATGCCGTGCAGTGGTTCGCCATGGCGATCGCCCTGCTTGGCCTTTATCTCTATCTCGGCTGGCACAACGCAAAGGAGAAACACCATGGGAGCGGCCATGAATCCACCCAGCATGTCTGAGGCGAAATCCTCGTCGAGCCGGCGCAAGGGACGCGTGCAGTTACTGCTGATCCTGTTGGGGGTGATCGGTCCGATGATCCTCGCCACCGGCATGTACAAATTGCAGTTCTGGGTGCCGGAGGGCCGCAGTTACCACGGCGAACTGATCGGCAACGGCCAGACCCGCGCCGACCTCGGCGTGCAGACTCAGGAAGACCGCTGGCAGGTACTGGTGACGGCGCCCAGGGCGTGTTCGGTGGACTGCCAGCAACTGGTATACCTGGCGCGCCAGATCCAGATCGGCCTCGGCCGCGATGCCTCCCGCGCCAGCCATGCATTGGCTGCCGCACAACCCTTGAGCGGCGACTACGAAGCCAAGCTGGCCCGCGAATACCCGCAGCTCCAGCGTTATCCCATGGACCTGACCACGTTCAGTAAAACCACCGGGGATCAGGCTACACCGCAGCTGTGGATCATCGATCCCCACGGCAACCTGGTGCTGCGTTATGGCCCCACCATCAAAGGCAAGGACCTGCTCAACGACCTGCGCCACCTGCTGAAACTGTCGAACATCGGATAAGGGCATCGTCATGGCCAAACCTGGATTTCGCCTCGCGCTGTTTGCCACCCTGCTGGCACTGATTGTCGTGTTGCTGGGTGCCTACACCCGGCTGACCCACGCTGGCCTGGGCTGCCCGGACTGGCCGGGGTGCTACGGCTTTATCAGCGTGCCGAAAAGCGAAGCCCAACTGGCCCATGCCGAGCTGCATTTTCCCGACACCCCGGTGGAAGCCCACAAGGGCTGGAACGAGATGATCCACCGCTACTTCGCCGGCACCCTGGGCTTGCTGATCGTGCTGTTGGCGGCCCGTGCCTGGACCCATCGCCGGCATCCCGACCAACCCTTGAAGCTGCCGTTGTTCCTGTTGGTCGTGGTGTTTGCCCAGGCCGCCTTCGGCATGTGGACGGTGACGCTCAAGCTCTGGCCGCAGGTGGTGACCGGGCATCTGCTCGGTGGGTTTGCCACCTTGAGCCTGCTGTTTCTGTTGACCTTGCGCTTGTCCGGGGTGCTGCCGGCGTTGATCGTGCCACGCCGCCTGCAGTACTGGGCAACGGCCGGCCTGCTGCTGGTGATCGGGCAGATCGCCCTGGGAGGCTGGGTCAGTTCCAACTACGCGGCGGTGGCCTGCATCGACTTCCCGACCTGCCACGGCCAGTGGTTGCCGCCGGCGGATTTTGCCAACGGCTTTCACCTGACCCAACACATTGGTCCCAATTACCTGGGTGGACAGTTGGACAGCGATGCGCGCACGGCTATCCACCTGACCCACCGTATCGGTGCCTTGCTGGTGACCCTGGTGTTGCTCGGCCTGGCCTGGCAACTGAAGGGGGTCGGCATGACCCGCCTCGCCGGCCTGGTGCTGGTGGCCCTGGCGGCGCAAATCAGTCTGGGCATCAGCAACGTGCTGTTCCATCTGCCCCTGCCGGTCGCCGTGGCCCACAACGCCGGTGGCGCAGCGTTGTTGCTGTGTCTGGTGCTGGTCAACTATCACGCCCGTACCAGCCTGGTCCGGGTCAAGCAGCCGACGCTGCGACGCTGGCGCTTCAGCCCCCGTAAACCTGCGGCCGGGCCCATAACAATAAAAGGAGAAATGCCATGGCGACTCTGATTGGCGAACGGCCCAGCCAGGCGATCTGGCGCGACTACCTGGAGCTGACCAAGCCCAAGGTGGTGGTGTTGATGCTGATCACCTCGCTGGTTGGCATGTTCCTCGCCACCCGCGCGGGCGTGCCCTGGACTGTGCTGGTGTTCGGCAACCTGGGCATCGCCCTGTGTGCCGGGGCGGCGGCGGCGGTCAATCATGTGGTGGACCGGCGGATCGACGCGGTCATGGCTCGCACCCACAAGCGACCGCTGGCCGAAGGCCGGGTGTCACCCGCTGCGGCGCTGACCTTCGCCCTGGTGTTGGCGCTGAGTGGCCAGGCGTTGTTGCTGGCGTTCACCAATCCGTTGACGGCCTGGCTGACCCTCGCATCCTTGCTGGGTTATGCGGTGATCTACACCGGCTTCCTCAAGCGTGCGACGCCGCAGAACATCGTCATTGGCGGCCTGGCCGGTGCCGCCCCACCCTTGCTCGGCTGGGTCGCCATCACCGGGCACGTCAGCGCAGAGCCCTTGCTGCTGGTGCTGATCATCTTCGCCTGGACCCCGCCGCACTTCTGGGCGCTGGCAATCCACCGCAAGGAGGAGTACGCCAAGGCCGATATCCCGATGTTGCCGGTGACTCACGGCGAGCACTACACCAAGGTCCACATCTTGCTCTACACCTGTGTGCTACTGGCGGTGAGCCTGATGCCGTACGTGATCCACATGAGCGGCCTGCTGTACCTGGCCTGTGCACTGGGGCTGGGCGCGAGGTTTCTGCAATGGGCCGTGGTGCTGTACCGTGGCACTCGGCCGCACGCGGCGATCAACACCTTCAAGTACTCTATTTACTACTTGTTCCTGCTGTTTATCGCCCTGCTCGTAGACCATTACCTAATGTTGAACCTATGACTCGAACCCAGAAAACCGTCTTCATCCTTGTTGCCCTGATCGCGCTGGTCCTGGGGCTGACCATCAACAAGGTACTGTCCGGCAAAGGCCAGGGGGATCCGACTGCGCTGATCGACGCCGGGATCATCCTGCTGCCGCAAAGCCGCACGTTGCCTGCCCTGCAGATGACCAACCAGGATGGCCAGCCGGTGCTGGTCAACGAGTTGAAAGGCAAATGGAGCCTGCTGTTCTTCGGCTACACCTTCTGCCCGGACATCTGCCCGACCACCCTGGCCCAGTTGCGGCAGATCAAGAGCGAGTTGCCGGCAGATGCGGTCGACAAGTTGCAGATCATCCTGGTCAGCGTCGACCCCCATCGCGATACGCCCCAGCAGCTCAAGCAGTACCTGGGCTACTTCGATCCGCAATTCATCGGCCTGACCCCGACTTCGGTCGAGGAGCTGCAAAAAGTTGCCAACGCGGTGAGTATCCCGTTCATCCCGGCGGACACCAGCAAGCCCAACTACACCGTCGACCACAGCGGCAACCTCGCGGTAATCGGCCCGGACGGCACCCAGCGTGGTTTCATCCGTGCGCCGCTGAACAACGCAAAGCTGGTGGCGCAGTTGCCGGTGATGCTCAGCCGGCAATGACACCAGCCCTCCACAAGGGCTGATGTTTGGGCACAAAAAAGGGGCGCAATCAATGCGCCCCTTCTGTTTAGCGTGTGTCCCGTCAGATCAGAACGCCGGCAGTACCGCGCCTTTGTACTTCTCCAGGATGAAGGCTTTCACTTCTGGAGTGTGCAGGGCCGCTACCAGCTTTTTCATGGCATCGCTGTTCTTGTCGTCTTCACGCGCCACCAGGATGTTCACGTAAGGCGAGTCCTTGCCTTCGATGGTCAGCGCGTCCTTGGATGGGTCCAGCTTGGCTTCCAGGGCGTAGTTGGTGTTGATCAGTGCCAGGTCGACCTGGGTCAGCACACGCGGGATGGTCGCCGCTTCCAGTTCGCGGAATTTCAGGTCCTTGCTGTTCTCGGCGATATCCTTGACGGTCGACAGGATGTTGGTCGAATCCTTCAGTTTGATCAGGCCGGCCTTGTCCAGCAGCAGCAGGGCGCGGCCGCCGTTGGTGGCGTCGTTCGGGATTACCACAGTGGCGCCGCCAGGCAGGTCGGCCAGGGCCTTGAACTTGCTGGAGTACGCGCCCAGCGGCTCGATGTGCACGCCCGCCACGCTCACCAGGTGAGTGCCCTTGGCCTTGTTGAATTCATTGAGGTACGGCTGGTGTTGGAAGAAGTTGGCGTCCAGGCGTTTTTCCGCGACCTGTACGTTGGGTTGCACGTAGTCGGTGAAGACCTTGACCTTCAAGTCCACGCCTTCCTTGGCCAGGGCCGGCTTCACGAACTCCAGGATTTCCGCATGCGGCACCGGGCTGGCGGCCACGGTCAGGGTTTCAGCGGCCTGGGCAGAGAACGCGGCAACGGCGGCGAACGCGACGAGTAGTTTTTTCATCCGGCAAACTCCTTGTGAAGCGCCCTTTTGGGCGCCTGCCAGCGTGATGCCGGCGATTGCATTTATTTTCGGGAAAAGTGCACCACCAGCTTATCGCCGACGGTTTGTAGCACCTGGACCAGCACCAGCAGCAACACCACGGTCACTACCATCACATCCGTCTGGAAGCGTTGGTAGCCGAAGCGGATCGCCAGGTCACCCAGGCCACCGGCGCCGACCACACCGGCCATTGCCGTGTAGGACACCAGTGTGATGGCCGTCACCGTGATTGCAGCAAAGATGCCTGGGCGCGCTTCCGGCAGCAAGGCATTGGTGATGATCTGACGGGTACTGGCGCCCATCGCCTGGGTTGCTTCGATGATGCCGCGGTCGACTTCACGCAGGGCGGTTTCCACCAGGCGCGCAAAGAATGGCGTAGCACCCACCACCAGCGGCGGGATCGCACCGCCGACACCCAGCGAGGTGCCGGTAATCAGCACGGTGAACGGGATCATCACAATCAGCAGAATGATGAACGGCAGCGAGCGCAGGATATTGACGATCAGCGACAGCAGCGCGTAGACACCCTTGGCCTCGAGCAACTGGCGCGGGCTGCACAGGAACAACAGCACGCCCAGGGGCAGGCCCAGCAAGACGGTGAACAACAACGAGCCACCGAGCATCAGCAGGGTGTCGCCGGTGGCCAGCCAGATTTCATACCAGTCGATATTGGCGAAGAAACTTGTCAGCAGTTCCATTAGCGCAGCACCTCCATGTGGACATCGGCGGCGGTGAAGTGGGCAAAGGCCGCTTCCATGTCACCGCCAGTGATGGCCAGGGTCAGTTGCCCGTAAGGGACGTCTTTGATGCGGTCGATGCGGCCGGCGAGGATGCTGTAGTCCACCCCCGTTTCGCGGGCGACAGTGCCCAGCAACGGTGCGTAGGTGGCATCGCCCTGGAAGGTCAGGCGCACGATACGGCCTGGCACGTGGGCGAAGTCATCGCGCTGTTCGCTTTCATCGACTTGCTCGTCTTCCTGGACAAAGCGCTTGGTGGTCGGGTGCTTGGGGTGCAGGAACACCTGGGCCACCGGGCCTTGCTCGACGATCACGCCAGCGTCCATCACGGCCACCTGGTCGCAGACCCGGCGAATCACGTCCATTTCATGGGTGATCAGCACGATGGTCAGTTTCAGCTCGCGGTTGATCTCGGCCAGCAGTTGCAGGACCGACGCCGTGGTTTGTGGGTCCAGGGCGCTGGTGGCTTCGTCGCACAGCAGGATCTTCGGCTTGGTCGCCAGGGCGCGGGCGATGCCGACGCGCTGCTTCTGGCCACCGGACAACTGTGCCGGGTACTTCCTGGCGTGATCGGACAGGCCTACCCGCGCCAGCAACTCGGCCACGCGCCGGTCGATGTCGGCGCGCGACAGTTCACCGGCCAGGGTCAGCGGCAGCGCCACGTTGTCGGCCACGGTCTTGGAGGCCAGCAGGTTGAAGTGCTGGAAGATCATCCCGACTTGCTGGCGGAAACGGCGCAGCGCATTGGCGTCCAGCGCAGTGACTTCCTCGCCATCGACGAAAATCTTGCCGCCACTGGCGTCTTCCAGGCGGTTGATCAGGCGCAGCAGGGTACTTTTCCCCGCGCCGGAATGGCCGATCAGGCCAAACACCTGGCCGTTCTCAATCGTCAGACTGGTCGGGTGCAGGGCAGGAATATCCCTACCGGCAACGCGGTAGGTTTTATGGACGTTTTGAAACTCGATCACGTAGCGAACCTTGTGGGGCGCGTTAGAAAAGGATCAGCGGTTAGCCGGGCGCGCATTTTAGCCTGTCCGTATAGAGGTTCTTAGCATTTATTTTGTATTCATCCTTTCATTTGGCAATAACGCGATCAAAGGTCATAAAAAAGGAACGGCCCCACTCCACGCCAGTCACTACTTCAGCACTGAAAAACACCCAGGACCGTGCCTGGGGACTTAGCTCATGGATCTCGCCGTATGCGCGAATCCCGATCGAGGAGTTCAGCACTGATGAGTACCAAAAAACCTGACGCCGGCAAGAGCCAGCTGGCCGGCACCGATACCCCGGACCGGGCCAACAGCAACGCGAAGCTGCAAAGCCTGGAAACCTTTCGTTCGGACGCCAGCGAACAGGCGCTGCGCACCAATCAGGGGGTCAAGGTCGCCGATAACCAGAATAGCCTCAAGGCTGGGGCGCGCGGGCCTTCGCTGCTCGAAGACTTCATCATGCGGGAAAAGATCACCCATTTTGACCATGAGCGGATTCCCGAACGTATCGTGCATGCCCGGGGCACCGGGGCCCATGGCTTCTTTCAGAGTTACGAGAACCACGCCGAGCTGACCAAGGCCGGTTTCCTACAGGATCCAGGGCATAAAACGCCAGTGTTTGTGCGGTTTTCCACGGTGCAGGGCCCGCGTGGCTCCGGTGATACCGTGCGGGATGTGCGTGGGTTCGCGGTGAAGTTCTTCACCGAGCAAGGCAACTTCGACCTGGTCGGCAACAACATGCCGGTATTTTTTATCCAAGATGCCATCAAGTTTCCTGACTTCGTCCACGCCGTAAAACCTGAGCCGCACAACGAAATACCTACCGGTGGTTCGGCGCACGATACGTTCTGGGATTTTGTTTCATTGCAGCCGGAGTCGGCGCACATGGTGATCTGGGCCATGTCCGATCGGGCGATTCCCAAAAGCCTGCGTAGCATGCAGGGCTTTGGCGTCCACACTTTCCGCCTGATCAATGCGGCCGGGAAATCGCGTTTTGTGAAATTCCACTGGCGCCCCACCGCAGGTACTTGCTCGCTGGTGTGGGACGAAGCCCAGAAGCTTGCAGGCAAAGACACCGACTATCATCGCCGCGACCTGTGGGACGCCATCGAGATGGGCGATTACCCCGAGTGGGAGCTGGGCGTTCAAGTCATCGAGGAGGAAAACGAGCACGCCTTCGATTTCGACATCCTCGACCCCACCAAGCTGATTCCCGAGGAGTTGGTGCCGATCACCCCGCTCGGCAAAATGGTGCTCAACCGTAACCCGGACAACTTTTTCGCCGAAACCGAGCAGGTTGCGTTCTGCCCTGGGCATATCGTGCCGGGGATCGATTTCTCCAATGACCCGCTGCTGCAAGGCCGGCTGTTTTCCTACACCGACACACAGATCAGCCGACTTGGTGGGCCGAACTTTCACGAGATACCCATTAATCGCCCGATCGTCCCGTTCCACAACGGCCAACGTGATGCGTTGCACCGCACCACCATCGACAAGGGACGCGCGGCCTATGAGCCGAACTCCATCGATGGCGGATGGCCGAAGGAAACCCCGCCAGGGGCCAGCGATGGCGGCTTCGAGAGCTACCCTGAGCGCATCGACGCCAACAAGATCCGCCAGCGCAGTGAATCCTTCAGCGATCACTTCTCCCAGGCGCGGCTGTTCTTCCACAGCATGAGCAAGCACGAGCAGGAGCACATCATCGCCGCCTACAGCTTCGAACTGGGCAAGGTCGAGCGTGAGTTCATCCGGGCGCGGCAGGTCAATGAAATCCTCGCCAACATCGATCTGGATCTGGCTGGGCGTGTGGCGCATAACCTCGGCCTGCCGGCACCCAAGGCGGGTACGGTGGAGGTGCGCAAAACCGCGCTGGAGCGCTCTCCTGCGCTCAGTCAGGCCAATTTGCTGCCGGAAAACATCAAGACCCGCAAAGTCGCGATCCTGGCAGCCAACGGCGTCGATGGCGTGGCGATCGCCGCCATGAAAAAAGCCCTGGAGGCAGAAGGCGCACACGCCAAGCTGTTGGGACCGACGTCGGCGCCAGTGAGCACCGTGGATGGCAAAAGCCTGGCGGTGGATGGGTCCATGGAGGGGTTGCCATCGGTGGCCTTCGATGCGGTGTTCGTGCCGGGTGGCGCGGCGTCAATCAAGGCGCTGAGTACCGATGGCGTGGCGCTGCATTACCTGTTGGAGGCGTACAAGCACCTCAAGGCGATCGCGCTGCAGGGCGAGGCCAAACAATTGCTCGATGTGTTGAAGCTGCAAACCGATGCCGGGCTGGTGGTGGGCGCGGGTGCCACGTTGACCAAGGGCTTTTTTGCCGCGATCGGGCAACATCGAGTGTGGGACCGTGAGGCGCAGGCCAAGGCGGTGCCGGCTTAGACACAAAGATCGCTGTTCGCTGGCGCCCGCTTGTGGCTTGCCAGCGAACAGCGTTGATCAGTCCTTGCGTGGTGCCAAGACCATTTGCGCCGGAATGTGGCGCAGGATCTGCCGCTCGATCTTCAGGTCAAAGTCGGGGTCGAGCTTCTTCACCCGTTTGCTCAGCAGGGTAGCCAGCCACGGGTAGTCCTGAGTGCGGGGGGCCTGGATGCTGACGTCACACTGGTAATTCACTACATCGGCGGCAATCGCATCCAGTTGGCGCCGAAGTTGCCGGCTATCGGTGATGTTCAGTGCCACGGTGGTGCTTTGCGCGGTCGGGTCGATGACCTTGGCCTGGGGTTTGGCGGCGGCAGCCAACAGGGCGGCTTCGGCTTTTTCCAGTTCAGCTTTACGGGCCTCGGTGATGGCACCGTTGACGCCGCCGGTCAGTGCCGGTGCCTTGGGCATCAGCACCCGTGCGCGGCTGAGGGCAGTGGCTGCGGCGTTGACATCACCTTTTTGCAGAACGATCTGGCTGCGCTGCAAATAGGCTTCGGCCAGTTGGCGCTGGTAATGCTCCAGGGACGGGTCGTTGGGCGATTGCGCCTGCAAGGCCGCCAGTTGATCTTCGGCGGTGGCCAGCTCGTTGCTGGCCAGGCTTTGTTCCAGCTGGGCAATCGCCGTCGCCCGCGCGTCCGGGATCTCGGGCGCTGGCGGCGTGCTTTGGCAGGCGCCCAGCAGCAAAAATGCAGCAAGGAGCAGATAACGGGAGGCGAACGGCTTCATTCCTGCGACTCTCTGATTGCGCAAAAAACGAGCAAGTCTACACCCCTCGGCGGGGCAGGACAAAACTCAGCAGAAACAGCGCGGCGGCAACGACCACAATCGAGGGGCCGGCCGGCGTGTCCTTGAACCACGACAGCGCCAGGCCACCGCAGACCGCGAGTATACCCAGCAAGCTGGCACCCAAGGCCATTTGCTCGGGCGAGCGGGCGTGGCGTTGTGCCGCAGCCGCTGGAATGATCAGCAAGGAGGTGATCAACAACACCCCGACGATTTTCATCGCCACCGCGATCACCACTGCAATCAACAGCATCAAGGTCAGGCGCAGCGCCGCCACGGGCAGGCCTTCGACCGTGGCCAGTTCTTCGTGCACGGTAATGGCCAGCAAGGGTCGCCACAGCGCCACCAGCAACAGCAGGACAGCCGCGCTGCCGCCGAGGATCCAGGCCAAGTCGCCGGGGCTGATCGCCAGCAGGTCGCCGAACAGATAGGCCATCAGGTCAATCCGCACTTCATGCATGAAGCTTAGTACCACCAGGCCCAGAGAGAGGGTGCTGGGTGCAAGAATCCCCAGCAGGGTGTCGGAGGCCAGTGGTTGACGCTGCTGCAGGGTCACCAGCAGCACGGCCAGCAACAGGCAGCCAACGGTGACGGCGATGGTCGGGCTGACATCCAGCAAGAAGCCCAGGGCCACCCCGAGCAAGGCCGCGTGGGACAGGGTGTCGCCAAAATAGGCCATGCGCCGCCAGACCACGAACGATCCCAGAGGGCCAGCCACGACAGCCAGGGCCAGGCCTGCGAGCAGGGCATATAACAGAAAATCAGCCATGCTTGCAGCCATCTCCGTGAACGTGGGTATGAGCGGCGGGCGCCGCGCTGACGACCGAGCCATGCAGGTCGTGGGCATGATCGTGATGGTGGTGATAGATCGCCAGGCTTTGCGCGTTCTTGCCGAACAGCTCGACAAAGGCCGGGTCGCCGCTGACCTGCTCCGGGTGGCCGGAGCAGCAGACATGGCGATTGAGGCAGACCACCTGGTCGGTGGTGCTCATCACCAGGTGCAGGTCGTGGGAGACCATCAGCACACCGCAGCCGTGACGGTCGCGCAGACGCGTGATCAAGCTGTACAGCTCGGCCTGCCCGGCGACATCGACACCCTGGACCGGCTCGTCGAGCACCAGCAGTTGCGGTTCGCGCAGCAGCGCCCGGGCCAGCAGCACGCGCTGCATTTCACCGCCGGAGACGCTCTGCACCGGGCTGTCGATCACCTGTTCGGCACCGACTTCCTTGAGTGCGGCCAGGGCCCGTGCCCGGTCCACGCCCGGCACCAGGCGCAGGAAGCGCAGTACCGACAGCGGCAGGGTGGGGTCGACGTGGAGTTTTTGCGGCATATAGCCGACCCGCAGCTTCGGCTTGCGCCACACGCTGCCGCTATCGGGCTTGAGCAGGCCGAGCACGGCGCGCACCAGGGTGGTTTTGCCGGCACCGTTGGGGCCGATCAGGGTGACGATCTGCCCCGGCTCGACGCTGAGCTGGATGTTGTCCAGCACGTTTTGCCCGGCAAAGGTCACCGTCACCTGTTCCAGGCGAATCAACGCAGTGCTCATCAAGCCCCCTGGCAACCCGAACAGAGTCCGACCACTTCGACCGTCTGGCCTTCGACCACAAAGCCCACTTCGCCGGCGCTGTGGATGATGCTGTCGCTGATGGATTTCTGCTCCAGCTCGATGGCCGCGTGGCATTCCCGGCAGATCAGGAACTGACCCTGGTGGGCGTGCCCTGGGTGGTTGCAGCCGACGAAGGCGTTGAGCGACGAGATGCGATGCACCAGGCCGTTGTCCAGCAGGAAGTCCAGGGCGCGGTACACGGTGGGCGGCGCGGCACGACGGCCGTCCTGCTCACTGAGCACCGCCAGGATGTCGTAGGCGCCTAGCGGCTTGTGACTTTGCCACACCAACTCCAGCACTCGCCGGCGCAATGCGGTCAGGCGCAGGCCCTGGCGTGCGCAGATCGCATCAGCCTCGGACAGCGCGGTGTGCACGCAATGGGAGTGGTCGTGGGGACGACTGGCAAGCGGTGTTTTAGGCATGAGCGGCGACGAATATTGTGAGAGACGTTATTATATTACCCGTTCTCGCCTCTTTGAGTGGTCATCGTGTCCAGAGTTTTTGCCATCCTTGTCACATTTGCTGCCAGTTTCTTCACGATCAACGCCGCTCATGCCGAAGTCAGGGTCCTGACCAGTATCAAGCCGGTACAGCTGATAGCCGCTGCGGTGCAGGACGGCCTCGGGGTGCCGGAAGTCCTGCTGCCGCCGGGCGCTTCACCCCATAACTATGCCCTGCGACCTTCCGACGTACGGCGCGTGCAATCGGCAGACCTGCTGTACTGGATCGGCCCCGACATGGAAGGTTTCCTGCCCCGCGTCCTCAAGGGGCGCACCTTGCCAGCGGTGGCCCTGCAGGAACTTCCGGGCCTGAAGCTGCGCCATTTTGCCGAGGACAATCACTCCCACGCCGAAGAGGCCGACGAGCACGATCACGATCATCGCCCTGGCAGCCTTGATGCCCACCTGTGGCTATCCCCGGTGAATGCGCGGGTGATTGCGGCGAAAATCGCCACCGACCTGAGCGCCGCCGATCCGGCCAATGCCCCGCGTTATCAAAGCAACCTGAAAGCCTTCGATGAACGCCTCGATGCGCTGGACCTGCGTTTGAAAGCACGCCTGGCGGTGGTCGAAGGCAAGCCTTACTTCGTGTTCCACGAAGCGTTCGACTATTTCGAAGACGCCTACGGGCTCAAGCATGCGGGTGTGTTCAGCGTGGCCGCCGAAGTGCAGCCGGGCGCCCAGCATGTGGCCGCGATGCGCGCGCGTCTGCAGGCTGTCGGCAAGACCTGCGTGTTCAGCGAACCGCCGCTGCGCCCGCGCCTGGCCGAGACTCTGGTGGCCGGTTTGCCGGTGAAACTGGCCGAGCTGGATGCGCTCGGCGGCTATACGCCAGCCACTGCCCAGGGGTATGAGCAGGTACTGGAAAAGCTCGGTAATGACCTGGCAGGGTGCCTGGAGTCGCTGTAAGGCGATCCTATCGCGGGCAAGCCTAGCTCCTACAGGCAGGAGCCAGGTTTGCCCGTGAGGCTTTAAAGCGCAAACGGCAACGGCGTACTGACCTGCTGGCGCTGGGCCAGACGCTGCTCGAACTCCATCGGATCGTGAATCAGCACGTCTTGCCCGGCAAAGGATTCGGCAGCGATCAGGCGTGACAGCCAGAACCGCACACAGGCCACACGCAGCAGGGTCGGCCACAGTTCGGCCTCGGCAGCGCTGAACGGGCGCAGCGCTGCGTAGGCCCCAAGCAGGGCCCGTGCGCGTGGGCCGTCGATCAGCCCATCATCGTCGGAGCACCAGTCGTTCAGGGCGATGGCCACGTCGTAGAGCATCGGGCCGGAACAGGCGTTGTAGAAGTCGATCAGCCCGGTCAGGTGAGTGCCTTCGAACATCGCGTTGTCGCGGAACAGGTCGGCGTGGATGTTGGCCCGTGGCAAGGCGAGGATTTTCAGCTTCTGCTCGGTGATCTCGTCCAGGGCGCGTTGCAGCAGCTGGCGTGACTCGTCGCCCAGGTGCGAGAGCAACTGCGTGCCTTCTTCGAGCATCCAGTCCAGGCCGCGATCGGTCTTGCGCTTGATCATCTGGTCCTTGGTCGCCAGGTGCAGGTGCGCCAGCAACTCGCCGACTTGCGCGCAGTGTTGGGCGTTGGCCACCTTGATGTGCTTGCCTGCCAGCCGCGGCTGCAGCAATGCAGGTTTACCGGCCAGCTCGCGCAAGGCGATGCCGTCGGTGGTGCGCAGTGCGTAGGGCACCGGCAGGTTGGCGGTGTGCAGTACGTCCAGCAGTTCGATGAAGAACGGCATTTCCTGCACCGGGCCGCGCTCGACCAGGGTCAGGACGAACTCGCCCTGTTCCAGGCTGATGAAAAAATTGGTGTTTTCGCTACCAGCGGCAATCCCCTGGAAATCAAGCAGGCGGCCGAGCCCATAAGGGGCGAGAAAGGTTTCCAGCTCGGGCCGAGCCAGGGGGGTGAACACAGACATGGTTAAAAACTGCTCAGTTCGGGCGCGGCGATCAAGCCTGCGCCGATTAAAGTTAAGAAACTACTTCCACTCAAAGATCTTCCACGCCGGAATCAACATATCGGGCTGATCCGAGCGAATGAAATTGGCGTCCGTGCCGTCTGCGCGCACCAGGAAGTACGGAACGCCGCCCTTCGGTGTGACCTTGATCGCATACAGGAAGCCGTTCTGGCGGTATTCCTGGATGGTTTTATCGCCTTCCGTGCGGATAGTGACTTCCGGCTCTGGCGAGGGTGCGTCATCTGCCGCCATGGCGGCCAATGGAATGAAGCTAAACAAGCCAGCCAGCAACAGGCGATTGAGTGTGCGCATGATAACCTTGTCCCTTTGTCGTCAACGGTCCCGCTATTCTAGCGCCGGACCCGCCGAAAAGGTTGATCCTGCTCATGAGCCAAGCCCCCCTCGTCCTGGTGGACGGTTCTTCATACCTGTACCGCGCCTTTCACGCGCTGCCACCTCTGACCACTTCCAAAGGCCTGCCGACCGGAGCGGTCAAGGGCGTGCTGAACATGCTCAAGAGTCTGCGCAAGCAGTACCCGGACAGCCCGTTCGCCGTCGTGTTCGACGCCAAGGGTGGGACCTTTCGCGACGACATGTACGCCGAATACAAGGCCAACCGTCCGAGCATGCCTGACGACATGCGGGTCCAGATCGAGCCCCTGCACGCCAGCGTGATCGCCCTCGGCTTCCCGCTGCTGTGCGTCGAAGGCGTCGAGGCGGACGACGTGATCGGTACGCTGGCCCGCAGCAGCGCGGCCGCTGACCGCCCGGTGGTGATCTCCACTGGCGACAAGGACATGGCACAACTGGTCGACGGGCACATTACCTTGGTCAATACCATGACCGGTAGTTCGATGGACGTGGCTGGCGTGAAGGAGAAATTCGGTGTCGCTCCCGAGCAGATCATCGACTACCTGGCGCTGATGGGCGACTCCTCGGACAACATTCCCGGGGTCCCGGGGATTGGACCCAAGACCGCATCCGGCTTGTTGGTCGGGGTGAACGGCGGTCTGACCGAGCTGTACGCGCAGCTCGATATTGTCCCGAGCCTGCCGATTCGTGGCGCCAAGACATTGCCCGCCAAGCTTGAAGAGCACCGGGAGATGGCGTTCCTGTCCTATCAACTGGCGACCATCAAGGTCGACGTGCCGCTGGACGTGGGCCTGGACGACCTGCACCTGCGCGAGCCGGACCGCGACAAACTGGCCGAGCTGTATGCCCTGCTCGAATTCAAGAGCTGGTCCGACGAGTTGCAGCGCGATGCCAAGCGCGTCGAGCTGGCGGCAGCGGCCCAATCCGAGCCCGGCACCGATCTGCTGAGCGCGGTCGAGACCGACGTAGTCGTTGAAGAGCCCGTGGCGGCTGAGGCGCAGTACGAAACCATCCTCGATCAGGCGCGCTTCGACGTGTGGTTGGAGAAGTTGCGCAACGCGCCGCTGTTCGCCTTCGACACCGAAACCACCGGGGTCGATGCCCAGCAGGCGCAACTGGTCGGCCTGTCGTTTGCGGTCCGGGCCAATGAAGCGGCCTACATTCCGCTGACCCATTCCTACATAGGCGTGCCGGAACAGTTGGATCGCGACACGGTCTTGCGCGCGCTCAAGCCACTGCTCGAAGACCCTGCAAAGCTCAAGGTCGGCCAGCACGCCAAGTTCGACATGAATATCCTGGCCAACTGCGCCATCGGTGGCGATCAAGCGTGCGGCATCACCGTGCGCGGGATTGCCTTCGATACCATGCTCGAGTCCTACGTACTCAACTCCGTGGCCACCCGCCATGACATGGACAGCCTGGCGCAGAAATACCTGGATCACACCACCGTCAGCTTCCAGGACATCGCGGGCAAAGGTGTCAAGCAACTGACCTTCGATCAGATCGCCCTGGAACAGGCCGGTCCTTATGCCGCCGAAGATGCCGACGTGACCCTGCGCCTGCACCAGACCCTGCACGAAAAACTAATGGCCATCCCGAGCCTGGCCAGCGTCCTGAGCGATATCGAGATGCCGTTGGTGCCCGTGCTGGCGCGGATCGAGCGCCAGGGCGCGCTGGTGGATGACAAGCTGCTCGGCGAACAGAGCGTCGAGCTGGGCTACAAGCTGGTGGCGCTGGAGCGTGAAGCCTTCGAGATTGCCGGCGAGGAATTCAACTTAGGCTCACCCAAGCAGCTTGGGGTGATTCTTTACGAAAAACTCGGCTACCCGGTGTTGAAGAAGACTGCCAAGGGCCAGCCGTCCACCGCTGAAGAGGTGCTGGCCAAGCTCGCGGAAGAGGACTATCAGTTGCCCAAGGTACTGATGCAGTACCGCTCGATGAGTAAGCTGAAAAGTACCTACACTGACCGCCTGCCTGAGCAGATCAACCCCCGTACCGGGCGTATCCACACCTCCTATCATCAGGCGGTGGCCTCTACCGGGCGGCTGTCTTCCAGCGATCCGAACCTGCAGAACATCCCGGTGCGCACCGCCGAAGGCCGGCGCATCCGTCAGGCGTTCATCGCGCCGAGCGGCTACAAATTGCTGGCGGCGGACTATTCGCAGATCGAGCTGCGGATCATGGCCCACCTGTCCCGCGATGAAGGCCTGCTCAATGCCTTTCGCAACAACCTGGACGTGCACACCGCCACGGCTGCGGAAGTGTTCCGGGTCGAGCTGGCGGACGTCACCACCGAGCAGCGCCGCGGCGCCAAGGCCATCAACTTCGGTCTGATCTATGGCATGGGGGCACAGAAGCTGGGCAAGGATATCGGCGTCGACACCAAGACCGCCAAGGCCTACATCGACACCTATTTCGCGCGTTACCCAGGCGTGCGTGAATACATGGATCGCACCCGCGCCCAGGCGGCCGAACAAGGCTATGTCGAGACGCTGTTCGGTCGTCGCCTGTACCTGCCGGAGATCAACTCCAACAAGCCGCAGGAACGCGCTGGCGCCGAACGAACCGCGATCAACGCGCCGATGCAAGGCACGGCGGCGGACATCATCAAGAAGGCTATGGTGGCTGTGGATAACTGGTTGGCGAGTTCCGGACTGGACGCCCGGGTGATCCTGCAGGTCCACGATGAACTGGTGCTGGAAGTTCGCGAGGACCTGGTCGATCAAGTGCGCGACGAAATTCGCCAGCACATGAGCGCTGCGGCCACCCTCGATGTGCCACTTTTGGTGGAAGTCGGCGTCGGCAACAACTGGGATGAGGCTCACTGAGCCATTTTTTCGCGATTTTTTGCGGGGAGCGCCGCGGCATAGTGTCGCGGCAATTGCGGGGCTTGAGGCGCTTAGGTCGAAAAATTCTTGGGCTTATTGCCAATCGATTTTGTGGCAGCCAGGAACTAAACCCGTGAAACACCACTCAGAGTTACTGAATGGGTGGTGAAGCCCTTCGATGCTCCTATGTTGTGTTAAGTGTTGGCAGATATCTGGACCCCGCCCTAGCGGTCCGGAAGCTTAAACCCCGAATTTCTCCCTCCCCATATGAAATTCGGGGTTTTTTTTGCCTGCGATTTTTACTCGGCCGCCTCGGCGCCCTTGTCCGCAAGCTCCATCCAGTCCGCCAGAACAGTGTAGGCGTCTTCCAGGCCCAGGCGTTTGGGGGCCGAGAACAGCTGGATGGTCACGGCTTCGCCCCAGCCTTTGCGGATTTCCGCCTGGACCTTGAGCAGGGTGTTTTTCGCTGCGCCATAGGTCAGTTTGTCGGCTTTGGTCAGCAGAATGTGCATCGGCATGCCGCTGGCCACGGCCCAATCGAGCATCAGCAGGTCGAAGTCGGTCATTGGATGACGGATGTCCATCATCAGGATCAGGCCCTTCAGGCTCTCACGGCTGCCCAGGTAGGCTTCCAGGTGGCGCTGCCAGTGCTGCTTCAGCGGGATCGGGACTTTTGCGTAGCCGTAGCCAGGAAGGTCGACCAGGCGCCGTTCTTCGTCTAGCTTGAAGAAGTTCAACAGCTGTGTGCGCCCTGGTGTCTTGGAGGTGCGCGCGAGGCTGGCGTGGGTCAGGGTGTTCAGCGCACTGGATTTACCGGCGTTGGAGCGCCCGGCGAACGCCACTTCGAAGCCTTCGTCGTCGGGGCATTGATCGACTTTGGCAGCGCTGAGCATGAAGGTGGACTGTTGGCACAGACCGAGGATGGGGTTCTTGAGTTGCATGGGATTTCCGATGTGGGCGGTGCCGAGAATGGTCGCAAAGAGCAGCGTCGTTTCCGTTTCAGTGACGCCAGTATATAATGCCGCAGATTTTGTGTGCGCTTTGTCCCAGCGTAGGATGAAGTTCACGAGAGCGATTGACCTTGATTGCGCATTAGAACGCAGCACGCTCTCAACCCTGAAAAGGTCGTTTTATGACGAAATGGCTGCTAGCTGCCGGTGTCTTGATGCCGCTATATGGCGCGCAGGCTACACAGGATCCGGAAGCTGTGTACAACCGTGTTTGTGGAGCCTGTCATTCCGGCCAACTGCCAATGGCACCCCGAAAGGGTGACCAGCAAGCGTGGACGCCGAGACTGGCGCAAGGTATGGAGACGCTGGTGCAACACGTGACCCAGGGTTTCAAGGCGATGCCGCCGCGTGGTTTGTGCATGGACTGCAGTGCCGAGGATTACCAGGCCATCATCCAGTGGATGAGCGAGTGATCCCGGTCCATAACTCTTTAACCCTTAGCCGTAGTTGGATTAGCTGATGAACAAATTGATCGTGAGTCTGCTGTTGACCGTGGGGATCTCCGGCATTGCCCATGCTGCAGGTGATGCGACTGCTGGTCAGGCGAAAGCCGCAGTATGTGGCGCTTGCCATGGCCCGGATGGCAACAGCATGGCGCCAAATTTTCCAAAACTGGCGGGTCAGGGTGAGCGTTACCTGAACAAGCAACTGCACGACATCAAGTCGGGCAAGCGCACCGTTCTGGAAATGACCGGCCTGCTGACCAACCTGAGTGATCAGGACCTGGCGGATATCTCTGCCTACTTCGCCAGCCAGAAAGGCAGCGTCGGCGCAGCGGATCCGAAAGTCGTGGCTCGCGGTGAAGAGTTGTTCCGCGGCGGCAAGCTGGACCAGGGCATGCCTTCCTGCACCGGATGCCACTCGCCTAACGGCGCTGGCAACGCGGCAGCGGCCTTCCCGCACCTGGGTGGCCAGCACGCCCAATACACCGCCAAGCAACTGACCGATTTCCGTGAAGGTAACCGTACCAACGACGGTGACGCGAAAATCATGCAAAGCGTTGCAGCGAAGCTGAGCAACAAGGACATCGAAGCCGTGTCCAACTACATCCAGGGCCTGCACTAAGGCCGGTTGAGCGGGCGCTGGGCGAGGTATCGTCCCCGCACCACGTTAACGCTCGATTAATCCTTCGATGCAAGCATAAAAAGGGTGGCCTAGGCCGCCCTTTTTTGTGGCCGCTGCCGTTACACTAGAAAACTGATGCCCGCCATGACCTGCCAGACCGCAGGTCGCGCGAGGCGAGCCAATGTGTCCAGGAGCAAAGCATGCGTAATCTGATTCTCAGCGCCGCACTCGTCACCGCCAGCCTGTTCGGCATGACCGCCCAGGCTGCCGAACCGCTTGAAGCCGGTAAACAATATGTCGAACTGAGCAACGCCGTTCCGGTGGCGGTGCCTGGCAAGATCGAAGTCGTGGAACTGTTCTGGTATGGCTGCCCACATTGCTACGCGTTCGAGCCAACCATCAACCCATGGGCCGAGAAACTGCCCGCCGATGTGAACTTCGTGCGTATCCCGGCCATGTTCGGTGGTATCTGGAACGTCCACGGGCAAATGTTCATCACCCTGGAAGCCATGGGTGTGGAGCAAAAGGTCCATAAGGCCGTGTTCGAAGCGATCCACAGCGGCAAGAAACTCGCGACCCCGGAAGAAATGGCCGAATTCCTGGCCGGCGAAGGCGTCGACAAAGACAAGTTCCTCAGCACCTTCAATTCGTTTGCCGTCAAAGGCAAGGTCGAGGACGCCAAGAAAAAGGCCCAGGCCTACCAGATCTCTGGCGTACCGACCATGGTCGTCAATGGCAAGTACCGCTTTGACCTCGGCACCGCCGGTGGCCCAGAAGGCGCCCTGAGCGTGGCTGATCAACTGATCGCCAAGGAGCGCGCCGCTAAGTAAGCGGCGCACGCCATGCGCCGCTGGAGTACTGAACGCATCGTTGGCCGGCACGATCCGCGGGTCAACGAGCACCATCTGGAGCCCTCGGGTTTGCCTGCAGACAGCCGTCTGCGCCTGCTCAGCTTCAACATCCAGGTCGGTATCAGTACCGAGCGCTATCGGCATTACCTGACCCGGGGCTGGCAGCACCTGCTGCCACACACCGGGCGTGCCGACAATCTGCAGAAGATCGGCACCCTGCTGGGCGACTATGACCTGGTCGCGTTGCAGGAAGCCGATGGCGGCAGCCTGCGTTCGGGCTACGTCAACCAGGTCGAGCACCTGGCCCAACTCGGTGCCTTCCCCTACTGGTACCAGCAGCTCAACCGCAACCTCGGCCGACTCGGCCAGCACAGCAATGGCGTGCTCAGCCGCCTGCGTCCGTGGGTGATCGAAGATCACCCATTGCCCGGGCCCAAGGGGCGCGGTGCGATTCTCGTGCGGTTTGGCGAAGGGCCGGAGGCACTGGTGGTGGTGATGATGCACCTGGCACTGGGTGCCCGGGTCCGAACCCTGCAACTGGCGTACATTCGCGACCTGATCGGCGACTATAAGCACCAGGTACTCATGGGCGACATGAATACCCACGCCAGTGACCTGCTGCAAAGCTCCCCCCTGCGCGATCTGGGCCTGCTCGCGCCCCAGGTCGAGGCGACCTTCCCCAGTTGGCGTCCGCAGCGCTGCCTGGACCACATCCTGCTCAGCCCGTCGCTGACCCTCGAACGGGTCGAAGTACTGGCACAACCGATTTCCGATCACCTACCGGTCGCGGTAGAGATTCGCCTGCCGGGTTCGCTCACGGCGGATGCATTGCCCGTATTGAGTCCTGCCCCTCGCGGAACCCCTGAATGAGCGACGAAGCCAACCGCTGGAAAGAGAAGTACCTCAAAAGCATCGAACAACAGGAAAAACTCGAACGTCGTTGGGATGCCCGACTCGACTTGCTGCGTCGCGGGCTGGTGCGCAGCACGCTGGCGGCCGAAGGTACGGACCGCGCAGTTGACCAGTGCATGAAGGAAATGCGCGAAGTTATCCGCACCGACGACATGGATGCGGGTCTGGCCGCCCTCCTGCCGCGCCTGGAAAAAGCCGTGCTCGACTCCGAGCAGCGGCGCGAGACCCGGGTCGATCAGATCGGCACGGCGTTGTCCGAGCTGGTCCGGCAACTGCAGCGCTTGCCCCTGCCCCGCGAGGTCAGCCGGCCGCTCAAGACCTTTGCCAAGCAACTGGATGGGCGCGTTGGCCATGCGCGCGAGATACCGCTGCTGTTGGGTGAGTACAGCGGCTTGCAAGGCCAGGCGCTGAGCCTTCTCGACAACCCCGCGGAGCCCAATCGCCCGGGGTTGTTGCAACGTCTGTTCGGCGCTCGCGAGCAGGAGCCGGACTTGCTGCCGGCCATTGCGACGCATGCAGCGCCAGCAGTCCCTGAGCGGTTGATTGAGGCACCATCATCAACTGCTCCGGCGGCAGTTGCCCCAATAGCAGTGGCGCCTCAGGTCCAGCTTGAGGTGGAGACGGACCTGGAGCTGGCACGGGAACCTGCCATCGCCCCACTGCCGGAGCCGGTAGCCGATCGCGTGGTTGCTGACGCGCAATCGGACACTACAGTGACTCCGGTACCGGCGGACGAGTTGCCCCTGTCCCCTGTGCAGACCGACATCCTCGCCGAGCTGGAACCGCAGCCGGACGAACCGGAGCTGTTCTATGCGCTGCCGGATTCGCCCGAACCGTCCTATAGCTCGGTGGCCAAGCACATAGAAAGCACGCTGTTGGGGCTGCTGGACGACCTGTCCCTGCCCGAACGCCATCGACCGCAAGCCGAAGCCATGCGCGAGCGCCTGAAAAACGGGCTGAACTGGTACGAACTGCTGCCGATCCTCGATGATCTGGCGGTATTGATGCTGGCGATCACCGACAGTGGCCAGCATGAGTTCGAGGTCTACCTCAAGCAGCTCAACGAGCGCCTGGAGTCGTTCCAGAGCAACCTGCAAGCGGCCAGCGCAGGCCACGCCGACAACCGCTCGGCGGCTCGGGAGCTGGATACGCAGATCCGTGAGCAGGTCGACGGCCTGCAGAGCAGCATGCAGCAGGCCGCTGACCTCGAGGGGCTCAAGCACGTGCTGGAGAACCACCTTGAAGGCTTGCTGAGCACCATGGATCAGCACCAGAAGCAACGTGACGAGCGCGAGCAGGAAGTCGCGGCGCGGCTACAAGGCCTGGCGGCGCGGGTGGCCAGCATGGAGCAGGAAGCCCAGGGTTATCGTGAACACCTTGAAGAACAGCGTCAGAAAGCCCTGGTCGACCCGTTGACCGGTCTGCCCAATCGCGCGGCCTGGAGCGAGCGCCTGGAGCATGAAGTCGGCCAATGGCAGCAACACGGCAATACCTTGTTGCTGGCGATGCTCGATCTCGACCATTTCAAGCGCATCAACGACAACTACGGCCACCTGGCCGGCGACAAGGTGCTGAAAATCATCGCCACGGTGTTACGTAAACGCCTGCGCGGCACGGATTTCATCGCCCGTTTTGGCGGCGAAGAGTTTGTCTTGCTGATGCCCGCTACCGCGTTGGTGGCGGGGGTCAAGTTGCTGGAGAGTTTGCGCGCCGCTATTGAAGCCTGCCCGTTTCATTTCAAGGGTGAGCCAGTGACCATCACGGCGTCCATCGGCGTGTCGGCGTTCAAGGCCGGTGAACACAGCGATCTGGTGCTCAAAAGAGCCGATCAGGCGCTGTACCGGGCGAAAAATGCCGGCCGCAACCGCGTCGAGGCGGGCTGAGGGCATTTGTTCGATTTTGTTTAAAAGACAGGCTTTTGCCGGTCCGGATTCGGACAGTACGTTACGCTGTTGCATTATCGTCTGTAGAGTTCTGCCATCGTCATGAAATTCATCGCCCTGCTTGTATCCCTCCTTGTCCTGGCCGGTTGCTCCAGCGGTCCGCGAATCGATACCAGCCATCCCACGGTCAGTCAAGATAACCGGATCCAGTTCGTGGTGGTGCATTACACCTCTGCTTCGCTGGAACGTTCATTGGCGTTGTTGACCCGTGGCGAAGTCAGCAGCCACTACCTGGTGGGCGATGACAAGAACGCGACCATCTACAAACTGGTGGATGAGAGCCGGCGCGCCTGGCATGCCGGGGAAAGCGAATGGCAAGGACGCACCTGGCTGAACTCCAGCTCGATCGGTATCGAAATCGTCAACCCGGGGTTCACCGATACGCCGACCGGGCGTGTCTGGTATCCCTACAGCGAAGCCCAGGTGCAATCGCTGATCTACCTGCTCAAGGACATCAACAAGCGCAATGGCATCAGCCCGCGGCAGGTGATCGGCCATAGTGACATTGCGCCGCTGCGCAAGCTCGATCCGGGTCCGCTGTTCCCCTGGAAACGTTTGGCCGAGGCCGGGGTGGCGCTGTGGCCCAATGAGCAGGCGGTGGCACGCCAGCAAGCGCGGTTTGCCGCCCAGTTGCCGAGTATCAGTTGGTTCCAGGAACAATTGTCGCACCTGGGCTACACCACGCCGCAGACCGGCGAGCTGGATGTCGCCACCCGTCACGTCCTGGCGGCCTTCCAGATGCGCTTTCGCCCGACGCTGTTCGACGGTACGCCAGATGCGCAGAGTGCCGCGATCCTGCAGGTGTTGAATCAGACAAAATAATGACGCCCGCCCGACGGTCAGCGCTAAACCTCAATCAGTAGCTATAACTCATTGGTAATCCTTTGGATGTTCAATGATGGCCGCCGCACGAGAGACCCTGCGCAGTTGGTTTTATCGCCCTTGGTCCTTGGCGATACTGGCGGCTGCGCTGAGTGTTGCTTTGCTGCTGGCCGGCAGCCTGGGCGTGGCTCTGCGTCAGGTGCAACAACGCGAAAGCGAACAGATGAACAGCCAGGGCGAACGTTTTCTCGAGCGTCTCGAGCAGTTGTTCGGGCAGTTACGCGAAGGCCTGGACGACCTCGAGGCCCAGCCATTGCGCGGCTGCGACATGAAAATGTTCACTACTCTGCAGCAGGTCAGTTTCAGCTACCGCTTCGTCTATGAAGCGGCCTACATCGACCAGACCCAATTCTGCTCCAACCGTCCGCACCAGGAAGCCCTCTCGGCCATCCGCCCCCCCGACATCAAGGGGCCGACCTACAGCTATTGGCTCAACACCTCCACCGAACCCGATGAAAACCGCGCGGCATTGATGCTGGGGCGTGGCAATTTTCGGGTGGCGACATCGCGCGGGCATTTGACCGACATGGTCGACCTGTCACCTGGCAGCAGCCTGCTGGTGGTGCTCGACCATGGCACGCGGGCAATCCCGGTCCTGGGGGCGCCGCAAGCCTGGCCACCGTCGGAACCCTGGTCGCCGTTCAGCAATGAACCGCTGCAGATTACCCAGAACCGCCTGATCTACCGCATGCCGACCAACAATCCGGAGTATCAATTGGTGCTGATCTCCCCGCGCACCGCCATGCACCTGCCAACCTTGTGGTGGTGGCTGGTACCGGCCAGTCTGATGCTGGGCTTGAGCATTGGTGCGTTGGTGTTTCTGTTGGCCCGCCAGCGCCAGTCCATGGGCGGCGAGCTGCAGGGTGCCCTCAAGCGCGGCGAGTTACAGGTGCTCTATCAGCCGATCTTCGATCTGCGTAGCCGTAACTGCGTGGGCGCCGAGGCTTTGTTGCGCTGGCGCCGACCGGACGGCACCCTGACCAGCCCTGACCTGTTCATCCCCATGGCCGAAGACAGCGGGCAGATCCGGCAAATTACCGACTTCGTCCTGCAGCGCCTGCTGGAACAACTGGGCCAACTGCTGCGGGCCAATCCGCAGCTCTACATCTCGGTCAACCTGGCGGCGTGCGATGTGATGGTGCCGAGGATCGGTGAAGTCATGTCGCGTTTGCTGGCCTTGCACCGGGTGGCGGCCCGGCAGATCGCGTTTGAGGTCACCGAACGCGGCTTGATCGATGTGGTGGTTGCCCGGGAAAACCTGCAGGCCCTGCGCGACGCCGGGCACCAGGTGCTGATCGACGACTTTGGCACCGGCTATTGCAGCCTGGCGTATCTGCAAACCCTGCCCGTGGATTGCCTGAAAATCGACAAGGCCTTTATCGATGCCCTGGGCCATGACGCGGCCAGCAGTGGCGTGGCACCCCATATCATCCGCATGGCCCATGCCCTGGAACTCAAGGTGATCGCCGAAGGCATCGAGCACGAAGCCCAGGCCATGTACCTGAGCAGCGAAGGCGTCAACTACGGCCAGGGCTGGCTGTTCGCCCACGCCCTGACCGCCATGCAGTTGATCGAACTGGTGACACGCGGACGCCGCATGGCGTCACGGCGGATTGATGACGAGGCGTGAAGACTCGCTAGAGCGGCAACGCAAGATAAAACTGCGTCCCCTGCCCCGGTCTTGAATAGACGCCCATGCGCCCGCCGTGCAGTTGGACGATTTCCTTGCACAGGGCCAGGCCCAGTCCCGCGCCGCCCTTCTTGCGACCGACCTGTACAAAAGGTTCGAAGATCCGGCCTTGTTGGCCATAGGCAATGCCTTCGCCATTGTCTTCGACGCTGACAATCACCCGTTCGCCATGGCGCCTGGCCTGCAGGCGGATCTGGCCTTTTTCGCTGGTATGGCGCAGGGCGTTGTCGATCAGGTTGTCCAGCACCCGCTCCAGTTGCGGCTGATCGGCCTGCAAGCGCGGCAGCGGTGCCTGGATTTCCACCAGTAATTCGATGCCTTGCTCCTGGGCTCGCTCAAGGAAGCGGCCCCGGGCCTGCTCCAGCAAGTCATCAATGTTGCAGAGTGCCAGGGTGAGCTTTTGCAGGCCGTTCTGATACCGCGAGAAATTCAGCAGGTCGTTGATCAACTGCATCAAGCGCTGCATTTCTTCATTGACGGTGTCGAGGAGGTCGGTTTCCCGGGAGTCCTTGGCAAAGTGCGCGCGTTCGCGAAACAGGCCGAACGCCATGTGCATGCCGGTGACCGGTGTGCGCAGTTCATGGGAGGCGCGTAACACGAATTCGCTGCGTACCCGTTCGAAGGCCCGTTGCTCGGTGACGTCGTGCAGCACCATGACTGCCCCGAGGATATGGCCTTCGGTATGACTGACCGGGGTCAGGCTGTAAGTCAGCAGGCGCGATTCGCCGTCGACCTCGATGCTCAGGTCGTCCGGCGCGCGCTCCAGAGAACCGCCGCGCAACACCAACTGCAATTGCTCGTCGAGTTCCGGGCGTTGCAGCGCGACACCCAGAGCCAGGCCAAGGCGGTCGTCATCCCAACCCAGTTGGCGTTGTGCTACCGGGTTCATGTGTTCCAGTTGGCCCTGGCGATCGATCATCAGCAAGCCGTCATCGATGCTGTCCAGTACCGCCTGCAGGCGCTGCTGGCCAGCCAGCAATTCATCGACGTTGGTGGCCTGATGCTCGCGCAAGGCTTCGGCCATGATGCCGAAGCGGCGGGTCAGCTGGTTCATTTCCACCGCAGGGGACAGTGGCAGGGTGACGTCGAAGTTGCCCTGGCCGATGTTGTCGGCGGCCTTGGCCAGCGCTTCGATCGGTTCGCCGAAACGGCGGGCGATGCCATGGGCGGTGACAAAGCCGATGATCAGCACCGCCAACCCGACGAGGCCCAGCGAGCCCGCCACCAGCAACGCCCGTTCGCGGGCTTCGCGTTGGGTGCTGTTGATATTCTCCAGCGCTTGTTTGTGTTCGCTGATCAGGCCATTGCGCAGGACGTTGAATTTGTCGGTCAGCTCCTGGTTGCCGCTCAGGCTGCCGGAAAGATCCTGGGCGTTGCTGAATGCCTTGAGGAAGGACAGATAGTCATCCCGGGCTTGCTGGAATCCTTGGTGGCCGTTGTCCAGGCGGATTTCATGGGTGATGCCTTGCTCCAACAACTCGAAGTAGTGCCGCTCGGAGTTTTCCAGCGCCACCAGGTCGGGGTTCTCGTGAAGCATGATCATCAGTTGATCGCCCAGGGTCTGGCGCAGTTTGAGACCCAGGTCCAGGGTGATGAAGTTGTCGCGGATCAGCACCTCCTGATTACTCGCCATCTGCATCACGCTGACCAGTCCGAGCACCAGCCCGAGCAGGGCCACGGTCATCAACGCCGAGATACTCAGAAACAGACGGGTGCGCAACTTCATCGCCAGTTTCATAGGGTGGTGCTCACAGGTTGTACTGTTTGCGTTTGCGGTACAGGGTCGAGGCGTCGATACCCAGGGTCTTGGCTGCTTGGTCGAGTGTCCCGGCGCTGGCGAGTACGGCGCCGATGTGGGCTTTTTCCAGCTCATCCAGGCTCAAGGCGGCGCCGATGCGCGGGGCGTTGTTGGTGGGTTGTTCGGCCATGCCCAGGTGACTGATCTCGACCCGCTCCTGTGGGCAGATGATGCTCGCCCGCTCCACGACGTTACGCAGCTCGCGGATGTTGCCGGGCCAGCGGTAGCCGAGCAGCGCTTCGCGTGCCTCGTCGCTGAAGCCGCGGGCTGGGCGCGCGTACTCCTTGACGAAGCGTGCGAGGAAGCGATCGGCCAGGGTCAGGATGTCCTCGGCGCGTTCACGCAGCGGTGGCAGGTGCAGGGTGATGACGTTCAGGCGGTAGAGCAGGTCTTCACGGAAGCGCCCGTCGCGGACCATGTCTTCCAGGTTGAGGTTGGTGGCCGCGAGGATTCGTACATCGGCGCGCCGGGTAACCGGGTCGCCGACTCGCTCATATTCCTTGTCCTGAATGAATCGCAGCAGTTTGGGCTGCAACGTCAGGGGAAAGTCGCCGATCTCGTCGAGGAACAGCGTGCCGCCATCCGCCTGGTTGACCCGGCCGAGGGTGCTTTCGCTGGCACCGGTAAATGCCCCTCGACTATGGCCGAACAGCTCGCTTTCCATCAGTTCGGCGGTCAGTGACGGGCAGTTGATGGTCACGCAGGATTTTTTCGCGCGCTTGCTCCAACCATGAATGGCTCGCGCCAGCTCGCCTTTACCGGTGCCGGACTCGCCGAGTATGAGGATGTTGGCGTCGGTGCTGGCGACCTGGCGGGCGGTTTCGAGCACCACCTTCATGGCCGGACTGTGGGAATCCAGGCCGTCGCTGGGTTTGCGCATTTCACCTTCAAGGGCTTCAAGGCGGGCCGATAGTTGCCGTACTTCAAGCTGCTTGGCGGTAGCCAGGCGCAGTTGGTCCGGGCTGCACGGTTTGACCAGGTAGTCGGCGGCGCCGGCTTGAATGGCGTCGACAGCGGTGTCCACGGCGGAGTGTGCGGTGACGATGACCACGCGCATCCAGGGTGCCTGGATGCGCATTTGCGCCAGCACGTCGAGACCGTTGTCCTCGCCCAGGCGCAAGTCGAGGAAACACAGGTCGAAGACTTGGCGTTGCAGCAGGACATCGGCCTGGGCAGCGCTGTTGGCGGTGGCGACGCTGTAGCCTTCGTCTTCAAGGCAGTAGCGAAAGGTGCGCAGGATGGCAGACTCGTCGTCCACCAGCAGAATGCGGCCTTGGTGCTCGTTGGCGGATTCCATTTTTCCTGCGCTCCATAAATGAATGATCTTAGTTAGTCCCGAGGAAATCGGGCAAGTTGCATGGTTGATTCTGGTCGCTTCTGCTCAACGCCGGGTAGTTATTCCCTCTCCACTTCACTAACTATATGAAATAGATAGGTTTTTAGCGAAAACCCGAGATCCGGCCGTGCACCTGTCTCCTTTTCTGACATCTGCGGCACCTCATACATTCCAAAAATTTTCCCTCGGCTGCAAATCAATCGTGCAGAACGCACGACCCCTGCTTGGCGCATCGTGCAGGATGCGTCCAGCCTGGTTTTTTAAGTTAGGTTAAGTATTTGATTTTATTAAGTTTATTTGTATCTGGAAAGGTGGCATGCAGGCTGCAATGTACTGAACAGCCCAGGGCGTTCAAGCGGATTCGCCCTAAACCCAACAATAACCACCAGTGTGGGAGGAGTTTCAGGATGAATCGCCAACGTGCCGCCCAATTGCGTCTTTCGCCACTGTATATCCATCAGGGGCTGTTCACCGTCCTTGCGCTGGTGATCACCTTGATCGGCGGCCAGCAATTCATACTCTGGCAGCACAGTCAGCAGCCCGATGCCGCGATTACGCCGACTCAACACTTCACCCAGACCCATTTCAGCGCCGTCAGCAGCCAGATGGCTGATGCGGCCACCATGCGCATGATGGACGTCGATCAGGCCCAGCCTGAGGTCGACATGCCCCGTCAGGAGCGTTGGGTGTTCTAGGCAACAGACCTGGTGCCGGCTCCATGCATCGGGAACAGCAGCACCTCTAATCGAAGCGTAAGGAGAGTCATCATGTTGAGCTGGGCAATCACATTCTTGATCATTGCCATTGTCGCTGCCGTACTGGGCTTCGGTGGTATCGCGGGCACCGCCACGGGTATCGCCAAGATTCTCTTTGTCGTGTTCCTGGTGATGTTTGTTGTTTCCTTCTTCTTCGGCCGTCGTGGTCGAGGCTGACACTGAGCGGTTGCGTGAAGGCACTGGCGCCACCCCGCTGCCGGGTGGCAAAGCCAGGGTTCGTTGGATGAGCACAGGAATTGAAAACCGAAAGAGCCGGATAACGCCTCTTTCCTTTACGCCCGCCCGAGGAAGGTGCGCGTATGACCAGGGGGCCGGGACGTTCTGATTGTTGCAGGATCGGAGTGACCTACGGGTACAGGGAGTGCCTGCGTGAGGGCCGGGTCAGGCAAAGTAGCGTCGCCCGTTCGCCGGTCAATCTCGACGGCAAGAACGGGCGACGCGCTTACGTGGGCAAAACATTGAGTTAGAGCGCTTGAGCTATTCTGCTCGGGTCACAGACAACAATCCTTTCTGACAAACCATTTCCCAGTGTTTCCTGGCGACCGTATATCGAGAAATTTACGATTATTTTCTGATCATTTTCCGACGCGTCTCGTAGGGAAAATCGCTGATTTTTGTACGTATTTGACTGGTCAATTAATAACCAGCCTGCTCTACGATGGCCGGTTCACGGCACTTATGCCTGCCGAAATGTCGTATTCGAACCGGTTGGGACGGTCGTTTTACTAAAAAAAACTCATGCCGATTCGGCATAGGGTAGGCGTTTACGGCATTAGACGTGGTCCCGTTGCATCGGAATAGTTGCGCCTTTTTTCGCCTGCCAGAGAGCCGAAATACGCGCTCCGGGTGACCTTATACGGGGGCAGGTGCACAGACTTTTACGCCATTGAGTGTTCCAGTTCGTGCATCTGCCCGAGTCAAACGCAAGTAAGGGTAATGATATGAAGAAGGCAAAGCTTAGCCTCGCCTGGCAGATCCTCATCGGTCTGGTCCTGGGTATAGCAATCGGCGCACTGCTCAACCACTTCAGTGCTGAAAAAGCCTGGTGGATCAGCAACGTCCTGCAACCAGCGGGCGATATCTTTATCCGTCTGATCAAGATGATCGTGATCCCGATCGTGATCTCTTCGCTGATCGTCGGCATTGCTGGCGTGGGTGACGCGAAGAAACTCGGGCGCATTGGTCTGAAGACCATCATCTACTTCGAAATCGTCACCACCATCGCCATTCTCGTGGGCCTGGTGCTGGCCAACCTGTTCCACCCGGGTTCCGGCATCGACATGAGCACCCTGGGTACTGTGGATATTTCCAAGTACCAGGCGACGGCGGCCGAGGTTCAGCATGAACATGCGTTCATCGAGACCATCCTCAACCTGATTCCATCGAACATCTTTGCCGCCATGGCGCGTGGCGAGATGCTGCCGATCATCTTCTTCTCGGTGTTGTTCGGGCTCGGCTTGTCGAGCCTGCAGTCTGACCTGCGCGAACCGCTGGTGAAGATGTTCCAGGGCGTATCGGAAAGCATGTTCAAGGTCACTCACATGATCATGAACTACGCGCCGATCGGTGTGTTTGCCCTGATCGCGGTGACCGTGGCCAACTTCGGTTTTGCCTCCCTGCTGCCGCTGGCCAAACTGGTGATCCTGGTTTACTTCGCCATCGCCTTCTTCGCCTTCGTGGTGCTGGGCATCATCGCTCGCCTGTTCGGTTTTTCGGTGATCAAGCTGATGCGCATCTTCAAGGATGAGCTGGTGCTGGCCTACTCCACCGCGAGCTCGGAAACCGTGCTGCCGCGCGTGATCGAGAAGATGGAAGCCTACGGCGCGCCGAAAGCCATTTGCAGCTTTGTGGTGCCGACGGGCTACTCGTTCAACCTCGACGGTTCGACCCTGTACCAGAGTATCGCGGCGATCTTCATTGCCCAGCTGTACGGCATCGACCTGTCGATCAGCCAGCAGTTGCTGCTGGTCCTGACCCTGATGGTCACCTCCAAAGGTATCGCCGGTGTGCCGGGCGTGTCCTTCGTGGTCCTGCTGGCCACCCTGGGCAGCGTGGGTATTCCGCTCGAAGGCCTGGCGTTCATCGCCGGTGTCGACCGCATCATGGACATGGCCCGTACCGCACTGAACGTGATCGGCAACGCCCTGGCCGTACTGGTCATCGCTCGTTGGGAAGGCATGTACGACGATGCCAAGGGCCAGCGCTACTGGAACTCCCTGCCGCACTGGCGCAGCAAGGACAAGCTGCCGGCTGGCGAGACGACCAACCACTAAACGCGATTCCTGTAGGAACATGGCTCCTGCGAGATCTCAGACAAACCCTGGAGCAATCCGGGGTTTGTCGTTTCTGCCCACCCCGCTATCATTCGCCGCATCTTCTGGGGGATTTGACTGATGCTCAACGGCCTGTGGCTTGGCTTTTTCATCGTGGCGGCCATTTCGGCACTGGCGCAGTGGCTGATTGGCGGCAATGCCGGGATCTTCGCGGCGATGGTGGAAAGCATTTTCGCCATGGCCAAGCTGTCGGTCGAGGTGATGGTGCTGTTGTTCGGCACCCTGACCCTGTGGCTGGGCTTTTTGCGGATCGCCGAAAAGGCCGGGATCGTCGAGTGGCTGGCCAAGGCCCTGGGCCCGCTGTTCCTGCGCCTGATGCCGGAAGTACCGGCGGGCCATCCGGCCATCGGCCTGATCACCCTCAACTTTGCTGCCAACGGCCTGGGCCTGGATAACGCGGCGACGCCGATCGGTCTCAAGGCGATGAAGGCGCTGCAAGAGCTCAACCCCAGTGCAACGGTGGCGAGCAATGCGCAGATCCTGTTCCTGGTGCTCAACGCTTCGTCGTTGACGTTGCTGCCGGTGACGATCTTCATGTATCGCGCCCAGCAAGGTGCGCCGGACCCGACCCTGGTGTTCCTGCCGATCCTGCTGGCCACCAGCTGTTCGACGCTGGTCGGGCTGCTGTCGGTGGCGTTCATGCAGCGCCTGCGCCTGTGGGACCCGGTGGTGCTGGCCTACCTGATTCCCGGTGCGTTGGTCCTGGGTGGCTTCATGGCCCTGCTGGCGACGCTCTCAGCCACCGCGCTGGCGGGGTTGTCCTCGATCCTCGGCAACCTGACGTTGTTCGGCCTGATCATGCTGTTTCTGGTGATTGGCGCGCTGCGCAAGGTCAAGGTGTATGAAGCATTCGTCGAAGGCGCCAAGGAAGGCTTCGACGTGGCCAAGAACCTGTTGCCCTATCTGGTGGCCATGCTGTGTGCGGTAGGTGTATTGCGGGCTTCCGGGGCGCTGGACTTCGGCCTGGACGGCATTCGCCATCTGGTGGAGTGGGCGGGCTGGGACACGCGCTTCGTCGACGCCCTGCCGACCGCGATGGTCAAGCCGTTCTCGGGCAGTGCCGCGCGGGCGATGCTGATCGAAACCATGCAGACCTCCGGCGTCGACAGCTTCCCGGCGCTGGTGGCCGCGACCATTCAGGGCAGCACCGAAACGACCTTCTATGTGTTGGCGGTGTACTTCGGTGCGGTGGGTATCCAGCGTGCGCGGCACGCCGTGGGGTGTGCGCTGTTGGCGGAGCTGGCCGGGGTGCTGGCGGCCATCGGGGTCTGCTACTGGTTCTTTGGCTGATCAATTGAGCGGGACGGCCTCAGGGTTTCAGTGGGGCATGGTTCTGCCCCTGCTCCACCGTCCAGGCAACCACTTGCCGGGTCAGCGTATCGCCGGCCTGGCCAAACCCGGTCACCACGCTCGGTACCTTCACGTCACTCACCGGCTGGCGCACTTCAAAACGCTTGCTGGCGAGGATGCGCTGGTCGCTGCCGCGCACCAACAGGGCATCCAGGCGTATCACCACCTGCACGCCATTGCCCTGATACTCACTCTGGAACGCCTGCAGATTGCCATTGAGCTCCAGGTCAGTCTGGAGATTGCTGTCGTCGGTGCTCAGCAGGCGTACCCGGCCATCCTCGGCGAAACCATCGAGCAGGCGGTTGCGCAGCAGGGTCGGGGTGGGGTCGCTCCAGCGCGAGGCCTTGTAGCTGCTGATCAGGTCGCCCTGGGGGACTACTGCAATTTTTGCGCTGTTGAGCACATCGCCCGCTTGCGGTTTGGCCAGGCGCAGCGACCACGCCACGGGGGTGGCTTGCGTCGTGGCGGTCGGGCCCTGGGTGGCGGGCAGGCGATACACGTCCTGCGGCTCGGCCTTGGGGAAAATCGAGCAGGCGCTGGCCAGGGCCAGGCTCGCCAGCAGGGTCCCGTAAGCGAATGGACGGTAGACGCGCTTCATGGTGTGAACTCCTTGTCCGTGTCGCTGCCGAGCAGGTAACCGCTAGGGTTGGACTCCAGGCGACGAGAGATGGCCCGCAGCGAGCTCAGGGTATCGCGCAATTCGCGCACGGCCGGCGCCAGGCCGTTGAGCCCCTGCATGCCGTTGCTCAGGGCGTCCTGATTGCTCGTCAGCAGCGTATTGATGGTTGCCGTGCTTTGCTCCAGAGACTTCATCGCCTGCTCGGCGCTGCCGAACATCTGCTTGCCCTGGTCGTTGAGCAGGCCGTTGGCGTTGCGCATCAGCGCGGTGGTCTGTTCCAGGGTCGCGGTGGCCTGCTTGCCAATGGCCGCCAGTTGCTGCATGGCCTGGCGGATATCGCCGCGCTGCTCGGCGATGGCCCCGGTGGTTTGCTCCAGGTTGGCCAGGGTCTTGCCCAGGCGGTCGACGTTTTCCGGGGAGAGCATCTGGTTGGCGTTGTACAGCAGGCGGTTGATGCTGCTCATCACGTCGTCGCTGTTGTTCAGCAGACGCGCGATGGGCGATGGCGAGGCGACGATCACCGGCAACTTGCCGTCCTTGCTCCGCAGCTCAGGGCTTTGCGGGGTACCGCCACTGAGCTGGATGATCGAGGTGCCGGTGATGCCGGTCAGGGCCAGTTTGGCCTGGGTGTCTTCCTTGATCGGGGTATCGCCGCCCAGGCGGATGCGTGCCAGGACCCGGCGCGGATCCTTGGGGTCCAGGCGCAGGCTCACCACATCGCCGACCTTGATCCCGCTGTACTGCACCGCGCTGCCTTTGGACAGGCCGCTGACCGCCTCGTTGAAGACCACTTCATAGTCCTTGAACTCGCTGTCGACGCTGGATTTGGCCAGCCACAGACCGAACAGCAAGGCACCGGCCACTACCAGGACGGTGAACAGGCCGATCAATACATGATGGGCTCGGGTTTCCATGTCATACCTCGTTGAGCTGTGAAGCGACGCCAAGCGCCGCGCGGCCGCGCGGGCCATGAAAGTATTCGTGAATCCAGGCGTCGTCGGTTTCCGAAACGACATCGATGGCATCCGCCACCAGCACTTTCTTCTGCGCCAGCACCGCCACCCGGTCGGTGATGGTGTAGAGCGTGTCGAGGTCGTGGGTGATCAGGAACACGCTCAGCCCCAGCGCATCGCGCAGGGTCAGGATCAGTTGATCGAAGGCGGCCGCGCCAATGGGGTCGAGGCCGGCGGTCGGTTCATCGAGAAACAGGATGTTCGGGTCCAGCGCCAGCGCCCGGGCCAGGGCCGCGCGCTTGATCATGCCGCCGGACAGCGAGGCCGGGTATTTGTCGGCAGCCGACAGCGGCAGCCCGGCCAGCGCCAGCTTCACCGCGGCCAGGTGCTCGGCATCCGCACGGCTCAGCCCGGCATGCTCGATCAGCGGCAGCGCGACGTTTTCGGTCACGGTCAGCGACGAAAACAGCGCGCCCTTCTGGAACAGCACGCCGAAGCGCCGTTCCACCATCGAACGTTCGTGCTCCGAAAGGCTCGGCAGGTTCTTGCCGAACACCGTCACAGCCCCTTCGCTAGGCTGACGCAGGCCAATGATGCTGCGCAGCAACACCGACTTGCCGCTGCCGGAGCCGCCCACCACGGCGAGGATCTCGCCCTTGTACAAGTCCAGGTCGAGGTTTTCATGCACGCTCTGGCTGCCGAAACGATTGCACAGCCCACGGACTTCAATCACCGCCTCAGTCGGCGCACGGGGTAAGCGACTCACCAGCCCATCTCCATGAAGAACAGTGCTGCGACCGCATCCAGGACGATCACCACAAAAATCGATTGCACCACGCTGGAGGTGGTGTGGGCGCCGACGGACTCGGCGCTGCCGCTGACCTTGAAGCCCTCCAGGCAGCCGACGGCGGCGATCAGGAAGGCGAAGATCGGCGCCTTGACCATGCCCACCAGGAAGTGTTGGACGCCGATATCCGACTGCAGCAGTGAGAGGAACATCGCCGGCGAGATATCCAGCGAGAGGGCGCAGACCACGCCGCCACCGACAATCCCCGAGAGCATCGCCAGGAACGTCAGCATCGGCAGGGCCACCAGCAACGCCAGGACGCGTGGCACCACCAGCAACTCGACCGGGTCCAGGCCCAGGGTGCGGATGGCGTCGATTTCTTCGTTGGCCTTCATCGAGCCGATTTGTGCAGTAAAGGCACTGGCGGTGCGACCCGCCATGAGGATCGCGGTCAGCAGCACGCCGAACTCACGCAGGAACGAGAACGCCACCAGATCCACGGTAAAAATACTGGCGCCGAAACTGGAGAGCACCGTGGCGCCGAGGAAGGCCACGACCGCGCCCACCAGGAAGGTCAGCAGCGCGACGATCGGTGCGGCATCGAGCCCGGTCTGCTCGATGTGCGCGACCATGGGCGTGATCCGCCAGCGGGAAGGACGAAACAGGCCGCGGGCGATGGTTTCCAGGATCAGGCCGACGAACCCCAGCAGTTTCAGGGAGTCTTGCCAGACGGTGTCCACGGCCCGGCCAATCCGGCTCAGCAGTTGAATACCGACGTTGACCTCGGGTTGTTTTACCGGGACGCAGAAGTCGGCCATCGAGTTGTAGACCGTTTGCAGCAGCGCGCGGTCGGCGGCGGACAGGCTGCAGTCGGGATGCTCGGCGGATTTGCCGAGGCGCTCGGCCCCCAGCAATTCGACCAGCAAGGAGGCGCCAGCGGTATCGAGCGCGCCCAGGCCATTGAGGTCAATGGTGGTGCGATCGTCGTACTGGCCCTTGAGGGTTTCGCTCAACTGCTTGAGGTTGGCGTAGTGGGCAAGCGTCCAGTCGCCCGCGACCCTGAGCTGCGCAGGGCTGTGGGAAGTATCGAGCTGGGCAGTGCCGGTTGTCGTATCGCTCATAAGCTCCTTGCTTGTTCGGCTGCGACGCAATGCTACCTAATAGCACGATCCTTGTTACTTTGCCTGGTTCGACACCGGGTTGTCTTGACCTGTGTCGGTGACCACGAAGCGCAGCACACCAATCACCTGGCCGTCCTCGGTCAGCACTCGGACCTGCCATTTGCCGGCCGGGTTGCCAGGGAAGTTCTGCTTGTGGGTCCAGGCCCGGTAGCCTTCCTTGCGCCCACCGTGGATATCCAGGGCAATACGGTCGACTTCCTTGCCGTTGAATTTCCATACGTGATAGATCCGCTCGTCCAGGCCGCGCGGGGCGTTGATGGCGGTGTAGGCGTACAGGCCGTCACCTCGCAACTGGGCGACGCTGACCTGTTCCAGGCTGGCGCCCGGGGTGCGGTCCTGCAACTGCGTGCTGATCGCCACCTCGGTCATCCACAGGGTGGCTGGTGGCACCCAGGAGCGCAGGAACCAGCCGGTAGCGCCGATCGCCACGGTGATACACAGCACGCTCAGGCCGCCGCGCAAGGTCCGAATCGGAAAGATCGACGCCAGGCTCGGGAAGGACAGGAGCATGGCAATGCCCAGCGCCAGCTTGAAACTCTGCGCGGTGGTCAGGTGCAGGATGATCGGCAGCGCGGTCAGCAGGGCGGCAAACAGCGTCAGGGTGTGCATCGCCAGGAACAGCCAGCGGCGTGGGGCCAGCCATTTGTAATAGAGCGGGTCAGTGATGGATATCAGCGCGGCGGCGCCGAGCAGTCCGGTAAACGCCAGTTGCCCACTGTTCCAGGTGGTGGTGATGAAAAAGAACGGCAGGACAAAAAACAGGCTTTCCTGGTGGATCATCTGGGTCGCGTAGCGCAGCAGCGGCTGCGGGATCTCGCGCTTGAACACCTTGGTGAACAACTGCGTCAGGCTGTTTTCCAGCATCAGCCAGACCCAGCTGACCAGCATGATGATCGCGATCCAGGTAGCCAGGCCTTGTTGCCGGTCCACCAGAATGAAGCTGCCGACCCCCGAGATGAAACCGCCGAGCGCAATGACCCCGGGGTAGCGCTTCATCAGCTCGAGGATGCGCTGGACGTAGAGGGTCAGGTTCGGCATGTTGGCGGTTCACAATGTTCGTAGGAAAAACCCACCTAGGATACCAGCGCCCGGAAAAATCCGGTCGCCATCTACTTTCATGTTCGGCGATGAAAGCGCCAACCCAGTGCGCCGAGCACCAGTAACCCCACTACCCCACCCAGCAACCAAGTCAGTTGATCATAGCTGAGCAGCGGTTTTTCGATTCGCACATATCCCGGCTGTTCGAGCAGTTGCCGCAGGGCCAGGTTCGCCTGTTTCAGCGTTACGGCACGCAGGCGCTTGACCGGGTCGGCAAATCGTCCGTCTTCATAGTCACCCAGGGCACTCCAGTAATAGTCGGCCAGTGCGCTATTGCCTTGCACCGCCCAAGCCTGGCGGGCGATGGCGGCCTGTTTGAGGCGCGTGAAAGTGGCCGGTTCGAGGCCATTGCGCAGCAGGTCAGCCTTGAGCTGCGCCAGCACCTGCTGCGCCTGGGCCAGGTCACCGCGCTCCAGGTCGGCGTTCAGGCTCATGAAGCCGACTCCACCAAACACTTCGCGCTCCGCTGCGGGGCCGTAGGACAGGCTGTGGGCCAGACGCAACTGGCGGTAAAGCGCCCAGTCGAGGTAGTCCTTGAGCAGGTCGTAGGTTTCGTCGTATTGGTCGTCGAGGATCGGCTCGGGGAACAGCCAGTGCAGTTTCGCGGCATCGCCGACCCAGCCGTGAATCAGCTCTCGCTGGGCCTGGGCCGGGCTCTGCAACTGCGCCAGGGCCGGGTGCGCGGTGGGTTCGACCGGCTTCAGATGACCGTAGCTGCGCTCCAGGTAGGCTGGCAGCAGGCGATCGAGGTCGCCGACGATAATCAGTGTCATGTTGTTGGGGGCGTACCACTCCTGGCGCACCTGCTCCAGCTGTTCGCGGGTCAGCGAGTGGACTTCGGAGCGCTCCTGGCACTTGAGCCCCAGTTCCACGGCCAACTGGTTGCTGGCGGTATGGCCCAGGTCCTGGCGATCGAGCCAGCGCTGCAAGTGGGAGTAGTGGCCGCCGTCTTCGCGTTCGACCACCTGCTTGGCGGCATTGATCGCATTGTCGTCGATGTGGGTTTCGGTCAGCAGCGCCAGGAGCAGGTCGAGGACCTTGCGTTGGTTCTTTGCCGGCGCCTCGATGACAAAGGTGGTGTCGGCATTGCTGGTGAAGGCATTCCATTCCCCGCCGAGGCCCTGCATGCGCTCCTCGAGCCCTCCTTCGCCGCCGGCATCGATGCCGCTGAACAGCACATGCTCCAGCAGGTGTGGCAGTTCCTTTTCGGCGCAGGAAAAGTCGTCGAGGCCCACGCCGACCACCAGGCGGATTGCCACATGCCCACGCTCAGTACTCGGCTTGAGCAGGATCTGCAGGCCGTTTTGCAGTACGTAGCCCTCGACTTGCAGACGGTCCAGGGCCCAGGTGCAGGACGAACCAAGCAGCAGGCACGCAAACAACAGACAACGCATAACAACCTTCCTGGCGGGTAAATGCGGGGAGCGGGGTTTTCCCTCAAGCTTTGCAAATGACTGCTGGCAACGCTAGATGTTCAGGGAGAATGGGTGATGTCAGCCATATCGTCGACCGCCAGGGCGCCGGTTTCGGAGGTCTCCAGCACCACATAGGCGCTGCTGCAGAATAGCGAGTTCAAGCGTTTCATGTCGGCGATCAGTTCCAGGTGCAGGGAACTGGTCTCGATGCTTTGCACGATCTTGCGTTGCAGGCGGCTGACGTGGGCGTGGGCCAGGCGCCTTTCCTGGGCGCGGAAGCGACGTTTCTCACGCAGCAATTGCCGGGCGCTTTCCTTGTCGGCGCTGAGGAACACCGAGAGCCCCAGGCGCAGGTTGGCGATCAACTGCTGGTGCAGCCCGGCGAGTTCTTCCAGGCCCACATCGGAAAAGGACCGGCGCTGCGAGGTTTTTTGCTGCTGGACTTTGCGCAACATGCGTTCGATCAGGTCCGAGGCCAGTTTCAGGTTGATCGCCAGTTCGATGATTTCCGCCCAGCGCCGGCTGTCCTGGTCGCTCAGGTCTTCGCGGGGCATCTGCGCCAGGTAGAGCTTGATCGCGCTGTAGAGGGCCTCGACGTCATCGCTCAGGCTGCGCATTTGCTGGGGCACCGCGGTCTGTTTGCCACGCAGCACGTCGAGCATGGCTTCGAGCATGTTTTCGATCAGGTCGCCCATGCGCAGGGTTTCCCGCGCGGCATTGGCCAGGGCCAGGCTGGGGGTGGCCAGGGCGGTCAGGTCCAGGTGCCTGGCCTTGGCCTGGCCATTGGTTTCCGGGCGTTCAGGCAACAACCAGGCACACAGCCGCGCCATGGGGCCGACGCTGGGCAGCAGCACCAGGCAGCGCGCGGTGTTGTAGAGCAGATGAAAGCCGATCACCAGGCCCTGTGGGCTGTAGTCGAGGCTGTCCATCCAGTGCACCAGGGGGTCGAGTACTGGAATGATCAGCAGCAGGCCGATCAACTTGTACAGCAGGCTGCCCAGTGCCACTTGCCGGCCGGCGGCGTTCTGCATGCTGGTACTGAGGAAGGCCAGCACCCCGCTGCCGATGTTGGCGCCAATCACCAGGCCAATGGCCACGGGCAAGCTGATGACCCCGGCACCGGCGAGGGTCGCGGTGAGCAGGACGGCGGCCAGGCTGGAGTAGGAAATCATCGCGAACAGGGCGCCGATCAAGGCGTCGAGCAGGATGTCGCCGGTCAGGGAGGCAAACAGCACCTTGACGCCCTGGGCATGGGTGATGGGCGCAGCCGCTTCGACGATCAGTTGCAGCGCCAGGATGATCAGCCCCAGGCCTATGCCGACCCGGCCCATCTGGCCCACGCGAGTCTGCTTGCGCGAGAGGAACAGGATCACCCCGAGGAAAATCAGCAGCGGCGACAGCCAGGACAGATCCAGGGTCAGGACGCGGGCCATCAGCGCGGTACCGACATCGGCGCCGAGCATGGTTGCCAGCGCGGGGGTCAGTGCCATCAGGCCCTGGCCGACAAAGGAGGTCACCAGCATCGCGGTGGCGTTACTGCTCTGGACCATGGCCGTGACCAGGATCCCGGCAATGAAGGCCAGCCAGCGCTTGGACATGTTGCGGCCAATGACATGGCGCAGGTTGGAACCGTAGACCCGCAGGATGCCGGTTCGGACGATGTGCGTGCCCCAGATCAGCAAGGCCACGGCAGACAACAAATTGAGCAGGGTCAGCATGACAGGCCCCCTGGTGAAATAGCGCCCCAAAGGGGCAAGTCAGCGGTACCGCGCGATTTTCTACATTCTGTACTTAAGCTGTAGTTGGCTAACGGCCGTGGCGCCAGCATCGCATGCCTAAAGCGTCAAATGAAACAAAACTGTCATGAAAACAGCTTCATGCGGGCGTGAAAAAGGGGGCTTGCGAGAGCCCCCTTTTCCTACATCCGGTTCAGGTTACTGGCCTGGGATGTCCTTGCGCAGCTTGACCGGGTCCTGCTGCTTCCTCTTTTTCGCGATCGCGGTGCGCAACTTGATGTTGACCGCTTCCACCGCCAGCGAGAACGCCATGGCGAAGTAGACATAGCCTTTTGGCACATGCACTTCGAAGGCTTCGGCGATCAGTACGGTACCGACCACCAGCAGGAACGACAGCGCCAGCATTTTCAGCGACGGGTGCTTGTCGATGAAGGTGCTGATGGTGCCGGCAGCCAGCATCATCACCAGGACGGCAACGACGATCGCGGCAACCATGACCGGCACATGGGAGACCATGCCCACGGCGGTGATGACCGAGTCCAGGGAAAACACGATGTCGATGATCGCGATCTGGATGATGGTGTAGAGGAAGTTGCCGCCCTTGCCGGTAGGCTCCTCGGAGGTTTCGTCTTCACCTTCCAGTGCGTGGTACATCTCCTGGGAGCTTTTCCACAGCAGGAACAGGCCACCGAAGAACAGGATCAGGTCGCGTCCGGAAATACCCTGGCCGAAGACCACGAACAGGTCGGCGGTCAGGCGCATCACCCAGGTGATCGACAGCAGCAACAGGATCCGGGTGATCATGGCCAGGGCCAGACCGAAAATCCGGGTGCGTGCCTGCATGTGCTTGGGCATGCGGCTGACCAGGATCGAAATCATGATGATGTTGTCGATGCCCAGGACGATTTCCAGAGCGGTCAGCGTAAAGAAGGCAACCCAGATTTCCGGGTTGGTCAGCCATTCCATGTGTATTCCTTTGAGGATGTGTTAAACCACGACGCCAGCGGCTTCAAAACTCGAAGTCTAGCTGGCGGCGCGGTGAGTTGGTGCGCTTATAGAGTGCTGAACAGCGGAAAAATCCCCATCAGCAACGCAGCGAACATTATGCACAGGCAAACCAGAACTGCCCACTTCAGGGTGAAGCGCTGGTGGTCGCCGAACTCGATCCCGGCCAGCGCCACCAGCAGGTAGGTCGATGGAACCAGTGGGCTCAGCAGGTGCACGGGTTGGCCAACGATCGAGGCGCGGGCCATTTCCACGGCAGTGATGCCGTAGTGGCTGGCGGCTTCGGCGAGAACCGGTAACACGCCGTAATAAAATGCATCGTTGGACATGAAGAAGGTGAACGGCATGCTCACCAGGGCCGTGATCACAGCCAGGTAAGGGCCGAGGAAGTCGGGGATCACCGCCAGCAGGCTTTTCGACATCGCGTCGACCATGCCGGTGCCAGTCAGGATACCGGTGAAGATGCCCGCGGCGAAAATCAGCCCGACGACTGCCAGCACACTGCCGGCGTGAGCCGCGACGCGGTCTTTCTGCTGTTGCAGGCATGGGTAGTTGACGATCATGGCGATGCTGAATGCGACCATGAACAGTACCGGCAGTGGCAGTAGGCCAGCGATCAAGGCACACATCAGGCCCAGGGTCAGGGCACCGTTGAACCAGATCAGCTTCGGCCGTCGGGCATCCGGGAACTGCGACACGCTGATTTCGCTGTGGTCGATTTCATCGCCGATCAAGTGCAGTTCACCCAGGCGCGCGCGCTCACGTTTACCGTACATGTAGGCAATCGCCAGGATCGCCACCACACCGGCGAGCATCGCCGGGATCATCGGCACAAAAATGTCCGAAGGATCGACGTGCAGCGCACTGGCGGCGCGTGCGGTCGGACCGCCCCAGGGGGTCATGTTCATCACGCCACCGGCCAGGATGATCAGGCCGGCCATGATGCGCGGGCTCATGCCGATGCGGCTGTACAGCGGCAGCATGGCGGCCACGCAGATCATGTAGGTGGTGGCGCCGTCACCGTCCAGGGACACCACCAGGGCCAGCACCGCGGTGCCGACGGATACCTTCAGTGGGTCACCCTTGACCAGCTTGAGGATCTTGCGCACGGCCGGGTCGAACAGGCCGGAGTCGATCATCAGGGCAAAATAAAGGATGGCGAACATCAGCATCACCCCGGTCGGGGCCAGCTTGGTGATGCCTTCGAGCATCATCGGGCCGATTTTCGGCGCAAAACCGCCAAACAGGGCGAACAGGATCGGCACGATGATCAGGGCGATCAGCGCCGACAGGCGCTTGGTCATGATCAGGTACATGAACGTGATGACCATGGCAAAGCCAAGGAAAGTCAGCATGGGAATACTCCAGGCGTAGCGCGACTAGGGAATGGCGGACCGGTGGTGATCAGCGCAGAACGGGAGGCACGAGGCGTACGAAGGGAGTCGGGGCGAACAGGCGGGTGCGAGCGGACATCAGAATCACCATTGTTGTTGTTAATTGGGCCGGGCGAACGTTGCAGATTTCGCGTTGGCCAACCGGTCTTTTGCCGGCAGTGGGGGCGATCCTAATCGGCAAACCTTTCAGCTACCTTTCGCCAGACAAACACCAGACGAGATGTGCAAGCGCACCTGGCGAGATTTAAAGTGCTGGGCAGTGCCCCGAATTGATGGGGCACAGTTGGGGATGAGGAGGGTCGGCATGAGCGAACTTCACACCGGCGGCTGCCATTGCGGGCAGCTGCGTTATCAATTCAGCGGGCCGTTGCGTGACATCGCCCATTGCCACTGCTCGATTTGCCGGCGAGTCAGTGGCGGCCTGGTGACCACCTGGATCACCCTGCCCCGTTCAGCCTTCCAGTGGTTGGCGGGCACCCCGGCGCAGTACGACTCTTCGGCCAGTTGTGTGCGTTATTTCTGTGGTCACTGTGGTGCGCAACTGGCATTGATCACGCACCTGAGCCCGGACAGCATCGATGTGACCATTGCCACCCTGGATCACCCGGAGCGAGCGCCGGCCGAACGGCATATCTGGACCGACAGTCGATTGCCCTGGCTGCACCTGGATGAACAACTCCCCGAAGAACCCGAGGAAACCCTGTAACGCCTGGGGTTTCAGGGTAGTTCCAGGCCGCCTGCCGCCTTGTGCAGTGCCCGCAGGTGTTCACCCAGTTGCTTGACGTTGGCTTCGTTGGCGGCGATCTCCGCTGCCCGGGCCGGCTCCAGCAGCGCGCGGGCCTCTTTGTCCAGGTCGCCGGTCAAGGCTTGCAGTTTTTTCTGGCGGCTACTGCTTTCGGCTTCCAGGCGTTGCCATTCGTTGGCTTGCGGCAGCCCGTAGCCACCCTCGTCGAGCAGCTCCGCCGGGCGACTGAGGAAGCCGCTGTTGGCGAGGATCTGCTGCAGGGTCTTGTTGGCCCGGTCCATACCGCCGTTATCCAGCTCCCGCGCATCCAGGTAGCGTTGTTTGACTTCGTTCTGGGCCAGCAGCAGTTGCTGGCGGAAGCTCGCCTGTTCCAGCAACAGCAAGGCAGCGCTGGTGCGCAGATCAGCCTGGCCGAACCATTGACGGCGATCGGCAGCGCTTGCGGTCAGCCAGTCCTCGACCTTGTCCTGCTTGATCGGCAGGTGTTTTTTCAGCACCTCGAACATGGCTTGATAGCGGTCGCGGAATGAATCGAAGCGATAGCCCAGGCGCAACGCCTCACGCTGATCGTCGAGCACGCTGGTGTCTGCCAGGCCGCGGGCCTTGAGCACTTCCAGCAGGCCGTTGGGCATGATGCTATCCAGGCCAACCAGTTGCCGATTGTTGCTGCCACTGCGTAACAGTTTCAGGCTTTCCACGGCACAGTTGTTGGATAGGAAGAAGTAATTGCCGTCGTAGCTCCAGTGCATCTCGGCGGCGTGCTCCACCACTTCGTCGATCTCGCTGCGCGACAGGATCAGCGGTACGGACGCCAGGCTGCGCAATTCGGTCTTGGTGTACTCGTCGATGACTTGTGCCAGGGGCAGCACAAACAGCCGCGAGGGGTATTTGCCAACCAGGCCGTCCCAACTCGACAGCTGTACGTCACCGACGAAGGCGCGGTAGGACAGTACCAGGGAATATTCCAGATCCAGCCGGCAGTCCGGCCCACGCGGGCGCCCGGGTGCACAGATCACCAGGCGCAACATGCTGTGGCCCCAGCGGCTGACCAGGTTCTGGTTGGCTTCGGCCAGCAGGTAATCGACGGCGTAGACCCGCTCCGGGTCGACCTGCCCCAGCGGTTGCTTGCCAAAGTCGTTGCCGGCGTTGAGAAAGGCGAAAGACGTGGCGCAGTTGTCCTTGGCCGCCGGTGCCCAGCCAAAGTGTTGCTGGTAGTAGCGGTACAGCGCCGGACGGCGGCAGGCGTAGCTCGGGTCAAGGAGGAAGTACTCCATGTTGACCGCCACGAACTCCTTGGGGCTGCTGGTTTCGTACAGGTCCGGGCTGCGCGCGATCTGGCGGTTGTGCTGTTCACGTTCACCGCGCCGGCCCACGTACTGCTGCCAGCCGGCCAGGTCCAGCAGGCGCGGGTCATCACTGAGGGTGAAGCGCCGGTCGTTCTGGCCGCGGCATTGATCGGGCATGCCGATCAGTCCGGAACTGTTGTTCTGTCGGGTGCAGCGTTGGATCAGCAGGCGTTCGGGGCCGGGCCATAAACGCGCACGGTCATAGAGGTGGGTCAGTTCGTGCAGCACCGTGGCCAGCATCTCGCGGCGCACGGTGCCGTGCGGGCGATGGGTCTTTTTCGTCGCGGCGCTACCGTCCACCAGGCCGGGCAGCAGCTTGCGGTTGAGGTCGAGTTCGGACACCAGGGAGGCCTGGCCGTAGGCGTTGGCCGGCATGTTGTCGGTCCAGCCGACATCAATTCGCCGGTCCAGTTGCTCGACAAAGCGCGGCGGCAGCGCCTGCATCGCCTCGTCCAGCAAGGCCTGGCTGGCCTGCTGTTCTGCCGGGCTCAAGCCTTCGGTCTTGAGGTGCAGTTGCAGGCCGGCCTGGGCCGTTGTGCCAAGCAACAGTGCGGCAGCGGTCAGCAGCCCGGTGACGAACGACCTCACAGTGCGAGGATGGCTTCGGCGAGTACCTGGTCGCTGGCGTCGCGGGCTTCCGGCACGCGGGTGCGCAAGGTATCGAAGGCCGCTTCCAGGTGCGCGCCACGAATATCGCCATTGCTGGCGACGAAACTTGCCGCGTCGTCGTGGGCATCGCGTACGACTTTCGAGTCGCGGATGGACGTCGTGGTGTCCGAGGTGAAATCGAGAGTGCGCTGTGAGGCACGGATAATGATGTTACTGGTGGCTACCAGGGTTTGGGCCTGGGCCATGTCGGCCAACAACAATAGGCCGAGGGTGGCAGCAATCAGCGGGCTACGCATGGAACGACTCCGGAAGAACGTGGGATAGCTATTGGACGAGAATTGCCTGTGCCAGTTCAAGGTCACTTGCATGAAGTTTTGCCCGGCTCTGGTGCAGGTAAACCAGGGCCGACTCCAGGTGCGCTCCTCGCAGTTGGCCATTGCTGGCAACAAAGGCAGCCGCATCATCGTGTGCGGCGAGCAGCAGTTTATGGTCGAAGGGGGCGGCGGTCACCATGCTTGTGGCATAGGCGGTGACGACCAGGTTCTGCGTGGTCAGGTCCAGGGCGTGGGCCGAGGTGATCCAGCAGGCGATAAATGTGGCGGGGACGAAGAGTGCTTTTGAAAGAAAACCCATGGGACCGGACAGCTGAAAACCAGCCCCAAGGCTAGCGCAATGCCCGGCCCAGAGCCAGGCTTTGGCAAACGGGACAGCTCAGGCCGCCCCGTCCAGAGCCTGCAATCAGATGGTCAGGATAGCCTGAGCCAGTTGGGCGTCAGTCGCGGTCAACTGTGGAACCTGCTTGCGGATGTGTTCCAGGGCGCTTTCCAGGCGAACGCCGCGGATGGCACCTTCGCTGGCCACGAAGCTGGCCGCGTCATCACGGGCTGCGCGCACGATCTTGTCGTCTTTGAACGAAGAGGTGATGTCGGAGGTGGCATCGGAAGTGGCTTTGAGCGCGCCGACTACAGCATCCGTGGTGACGATGAAGCTGGTGGCGTGCGAATTGGCAGCCACGGCCAGCAGGGCTGCAGCGCTGAGCAGACGAAGACGGGACATGGGGTAACTCCTGTTGATGAACAAAAAAGTGGCGCCGAAAAACGCCGGACAACCACTGCGAGTCGCACGGTGCCTGAACAGTCAGACGCGTGCCGCGCAGTGTTCGCTACGTTGTATCTGGATATTAGGCGCATGTTCAGGGGTTCGAACAGCCCTGTCGGCCTTTTGCCGACCACGATTGGCAGAAGGGGGGCTCCAGCTCGGCATGGGTGCGAAAGGCTTCGGGTTAATTGTACTGGTCATGTTTGATTTTTATGAAACTGTACCAGTCCCATGTAACACCGTCTGTGCCTACGGTTTTTTCGCCCTGAAACGACAAGACCCGTCGCGGTTTCCCGCGACGGGTCTTGTGTGTGCAATTCAGAGTGCTGGCGGTGGACCCGGAGGTCAGGGCCAGCGACGCTCACTTAGCGCCAGAACGGCTTGCTCAGCTCTTCGTAGCGTTGTGCTTCGCTAATCCCTGCGTCAGCCAGCAGACGCGAATCCAGGCGAGCCAGTTGGTGGCGGCTGGAGATGCGGCGCTGCCACAGCATCAGGTTGGCGAGAACGCGAAGAGGCATGGAAGCCTGGGTTTTTACAGCGTTGTCTTCGAAGAACAGTTCGGAACTGAGTGTACGTTCCATGGTTGACATCCTTCCGCTTGTGGCGGGATTAGGTAGTGG
>Ga0213827_1000279_pt1 | contig 50102 bp, 47 predicted proteins | sample MC6MC0898MG_FD_180669 | JGI IMG/M metagenome (GOLD analysis project Ga0213827, IMG submission 180669) | Enriched soil aggregate microbial communities from Iowa State University, Ames, United States - MC6-MC0898-MG | ecosystem: Environmental > Terrestrial > Soil > Unclassified | place: USA: Iowa...
GGGGGGCGGCCGGGGGGGGCGGGGGGGGGGGCGGCGGCGGCGCGGACCTCACCTTTGGCGGAGCGATTGGGGCGGGTTTTGGGGGAGATGGTGGCCACGGAGGGGGCAATGGTTCGTCGGGCGGAGGCAATATTCAGAGCCCAGGGGCCAGCAAGTTTGCAGGCGGGGGCGGCGGGGGCGGTGGCACCTACACCCATGGAGGAACGCCGGGCCAGGCTTTATTCGAGAGTCAGATTTCCGGCGTGGGTGGCGTGGGCGGCATTGCCGGCGGAGAGTCGGGGGTAGACGGCGGCATCGCCAACCCTGAAGCGGCCGAAGCGCTGGAGTTGGGGTTGAGCCGGCAAGAAATCGATGCCGTCCTGGACGGCTACGGCGGCGGCGGGGGCGGCGGCGGGGCGGCCGGTGGATCGGGCGGCAACGGCGGGCCTGGCAGCTACGTCGAGGGCGGCCCCGCGGGCGGCGCCGGCGGCCAGAGCGGCCACGGCGTCTACGTTACGGGCGCCAACTCCGTGATCATCAATACGGGAACGATATCGCACGGGCCCGAGAACCAGGACACCGCCATCAAGTATGCGGCGACCGCCCGCGACTCCACGCTGGTGCTGAAGGGACAGGGCGGCTGGGACAACCCAGACAGCCGGATCACAGGCCTGGTCGATGCCACGGAAGCCGGCGGCACGAGTACGCTCGTTCTTGATGGCGGCTGGGACTCCCGCCAGGACTACGAGAACAATGTCTTTGATGTCAGCCTGATCGGAACCGGCGCGACCGGACCGGCCCAATACCTGGGCTTTAACGCCTTCGAGAAAACGTCGGCCGGAACATGGAAGCTGATAGGCGGGACCGGCCAGGTCGAAACGCCGTGGACGCTGTCGGGCGGGTGGCTCGCGATTGACCACGAGAACAATCTGGGTGATCGGTCTGGCACGCTTACCTTCAACGGCGGCGGGCTGCAGGTGGAGGCCGCGACGGTGATGGAACGTGACGTGCATTTCGCCAGAGACGGCGCGATCCGGACAGGAAATCCAGAGCTGGCGGCGCAAGGGCAGTCGGCGTACGTACATATGTTCGGAAACATCACCGGATCGGGCACGCTCACCAAAACTGGCGCGGGAACCTTGTCCATCGCTCGTGACAATGACGCCTTTTCCGGCGCCGTCGTCATCGAAGAAGGCGTGCTTCAGCTTGGCGCCGGCGGAACGCATCACGGCGGATCTCTGGGCGCAGGTGCGATCGAAAACAATGCCGTCCTGGCGATGTCGCAGCACGCGGGCTGGTTCTCCAATGCCATATTGGGTACCGGCGAGCTGCATCAGTTGGAAGGCACGACCACGCTGACGGGCTCGCTCACCTATACCGGCCTCACGCGCCTGTTCGATGGCGCGCTTGAAATCCGGGGGACGTCGCTGGGCCAGGCCGGTCATGCGGTCGCCCGGGTCGTGGGGGCGGGCGGCGCCGATCTGCATCTGACCAACGGCGCCACGCTCGACGGCTGGGTGGATGGACCAAGTCTCGCCATCGACGCGACCAGCAAATGGAACGTGCTGACCGATGCCTCCAACCCCGCGCAAGCAAACAATCTCAGCACCGTCAGCGAACTTCGGCTTGAAGGCAGCGTCGCGTTTGCTCTGCCCGCAGACTGGGCCCACGATGCCATCGGCCGCACGTTCACCGCGAACAATCTGGTGGGCGGCGGCGGCGAATTGCAACTGCACCTGGGCCCCGCCGCCACCGGCGCAGCGGATTACCTGACCTTGAACGCGGGGGCCACGGGGCTGACCAACCTGACGATCAACACCGACGGCGGCTTTGGTGATCCCTTCAGCGGAAACGGCTATATGGTGGTCAAGGCTGGCGCCAGCACGGACAACGCGTTCCAGCAAACGCCAGGGCAAGCGCCGCGGGCCGGCGCGTTCCACTACGTGCTGACGCATGGCGCGCTGGATGGCTCACCGGAACTTGCCAACAACTGGTATTTGATTAGCGAGGCCCGCCCCGAGGTCTCGCTTTACTCGCAGTTGGGCGGCCAAGCCCTGCGGCAGTCCGAAGTGGCGGTGGGGACGTTCAATGAACGCATGGGCGCCACCGAAACGCTGGCCCGTAAGGTGTACCCGTATGCCTGGGCCAGAACGCTGGGCGGATGGGAGAACCGCGATGGCGCTTCGCGCGGCATCCTGCAGTCGCAAGTTGGAAGCCGCACGACGCTGGGCGGCCTGCAGGTGGGCACGGACCTCTTCGTGACCAGCCAGGGCATCCGCCGCAACAGCCTGGGCGTATTCGGCACCGCATTGGTTTCGCGTGCCGACGTGGATCACTATCAGGCATCCACGCGTTCGACCATCCATGCCGGCCGTAGCGATCAGACGATGTACGGTCTGGGCGCGTACTACACGATGATGGACGGCAAGGGCGGCTATGCCGACTTCGTCACGCAGATCAGCCGGTACGGCGTGAAAACCAAATCGAACGGCGCGGATGGCATGTCGATGCAGACGTCGGGATGGGGCGCGGCGTTGTCGGCCGAAGCCGGCAAGGCGTTCGACGTGGGCGATGTGTCCAACGGACTTCGACTCGAACCTCAGGCGCAGGTAATGTACCAGCACGTCAAGCTGCGCGACGGCGATGATGACATTGGCCAAGTGTCGTTGCCGGCATCGCACGCGCTGCATTCGCGCGTGAGCCTGAAGCTGTCCAAAGCGTGGGGCGAGCAGGACGGCGCGCAGAACCACGGATGGCTGATGCTGAGCTACCGGCACACGCTGGGGAAGTCGTCCAGCGAATATCAGACGCTGACGCAGGGCGACATCGCCTTTGAGAACGACCTGGACGGATCGCGCGTGGGGCTATCGGCGGGCTACGACCGTCGGGCCGGTAAGAACACGTTCGTCAATGTGCAGTTGAACGCCGAGCAGGGATTGGGCGGTGCATCGGGCATGCACGCGGTCGGTGGCTCGGTGGGGATCAAGCATCTGTTCTAGCGTTCGCAGATCAGGACTCTGCGGATGACCGATCCCACAGAGGATTGGCCGCGCTGGCAATGCGCGCCAAACCGTTGAATCGCCCGCCCCGCATGCATGCGGGGCGGGCGATTTTCGTTGGCTAGTCGTCCAGCGAAGGCACGGTGCCGATCTGCATCAGGATGCGCGGCGATTCCATGTCGCCGGTCTCCTTGTCGATCATCACTTCATAGGCCGCGACGCCGGCGAATTTGGAAGCCATGGAATTCGCGATGCGGATGGCTCCGAATTCGCTGCTGGCCGGACGGATTTCCCCGGGTGCGACGCCATTGGCGGCGGCGCGGTAGGGAACGACGATGTACTGAACGAGATGAGCAGCTTCTGACACAGGAATTCTCCCCTGGACGACAGTTTTTCGGGCGAGCGAAATGTATCACGTCGCACTGTGTTTTTGTACAGTATTTTTGCGGACGTCGCCAACTTATTTTTGCGAAACGCCTGCGCCGTTCAAGGAAAACCCCTAGCGCTGCCCGGTTGCCCGGTCTCTGCCCCGCGCTTAGTATTTTCGAAAATCCTCAGCGTTTTATAAAACCAGGGGCACGGAATGGAAGCGAACCGCTACGACGCCTACCGCGAAGACACCGCGGGCCGCGCCAATGTGGCCGACTCGCCGGAGCGGGTGGCCTATTACCAGGAGCTGGCGCGGCTGGAGACCGGCGCGCTGTGGACGGTGGCGAACAAGATCGAGCCGTGGGCGCCGCGGTCGGCGTCGGTGCCCGTGGTGTGGCGCTACCAGGACCTGCGCGGCCACGTGCTGCGGTCCGCCGAGCTGGTGTCGCCCGAAGAGGCGGGCCGGCGTGTCATCTACCTGAACAACCCCGGCCGGCGCGATGTGGCGGCGGCGGTGGGCTGGCTGTATTCCGGACTGCAGGTGATGCGCCCGGGCGAGCTGGCGTCCGCGCACGCGCACACGCATTCGGCGCTGCGCTTCATCATGGAAGGACAGGGCGCGTTCACGGTGGTGGACGGCCACAAGATGACGCTGGGCGCGAATGATTTTGTGCTGACGCCAAACGGCACGTGGCACGAGCATGGCGTGGCCGAGGATGGCAGCACCTGCATCTGGCAAGACGGCCTGGACATCCCGCTGGTCAACGCACTGGAAGCCGGCTTCTATGCCGTGCATCCGGACCTGAACCAGACCGTCACGCACCCGGTGGACGACACCAGCGGCGCATGGGGCGGCGTGGCGCTGCGACCGCAGGTGTCGGGGTGGACCAAGCCGTATTCGCCGCTCTTCAAGTACGAATGGGAGCCCACGTACGAGGCGCTGCGCCGCTACGCGCGCACCACCGCGGGCAGTCCCTACGACGGCATCCTGCTGGAATACGTCAATCCGGCGACGGGCGGCCCCGTCATGCCGACGATTGGCGCCAGCATGCAATTGCTGCGCCCCGGTGAGCACACGAAGGCGCACCGGCACACCGGCAGCTTCATCTACCAGGTGGCCAAGGGCAGCGGCTTTTCCGTCATCGACGGCAAGCGCTACGACTGGACCGAGCGCGACATCTTCTGCGTGCCGTCCTGGGCCATCCACGAACACGCCAACCTGTCGTCCAACGACGACGCGTGCCTCTTCTGTTTCAACGATCTGCCCGTCATGCGCGCGCTGGCCCTGTACCGCGAGGAAGCGGTGCAGGACAACGGCGGCCATCAGCAGCTGATCTAGTTTCGAAAGCCTCCGTGCCGCTGCGGCCGGTTCTGCAACCCTTTGACCTTCTGGAGTTCCCGATGCGCCTGGTGACCTTTCGCGCTCATCCCACCGCCGCCGCCCGCCTGGGCGCGCTCGTTGACGGTTATGTGATCGACCTTTTCCTGCTGGGTCAGGAAGGCGGGGTGGACCTGCCCGATGACATGCTGGAATTCATCGACCTGGGACCGGTGGCGGTTGCACAGGCGACGCGTCTGTTGGACACGTTCCGCGGCAACTGGCCGGTGGGCACCGCGGTGCCGCAGGAGAACGTGAAGCTGCTGGCGCCCATCCCGCGTCCGCGCAAGAACATCTTCGGCATCGGCCTGAACTATGTGGAGCACGTGGCCGAGTCCAGCCGCACGCTGGATACGTCGGCCGACCTGCCCAAGCAGCCCGTCATCTTCTCCAAGCCGCCCACCACGGTCATCGGGCCGGGTGACGCCATCGAGCACAACGCGAAGATCACGCAGCAGCTGGACTGGGAAGTCGAGCTGGCGGTGATCATCGGCCGGCGGGCGTCGCGCGTGTCCGAGGCCGATGCGCTGTCCTACGTGTTCGGATACAGCGTGATGCTGGACATGAGCGCGCGCGATTGCCGCCGCGCCGGGCAGTGGATCTATTCCAAGGGGCAGGACACGTATGCGCCGTTCGGTCCGTGCATCGTGACGGCCGACGAGATCCCCGATCCGCAGGTGCTGGACCTGTGGCTGACGGTCAACGGCGAAAAGAAGCAGGGCTCGAACACGCGGCACATGCTGTTCAAGGTGCCGTTCCTGATCTCCGACATCAGCGCCGGCATCACGCTGGAGCCGGGCGACATCATCGCCACCGGCACGCCGGAGGGCGTGGGCGCCGGCCGCAAGCCGCAGGAATTCCTGTGGCCGGGCGACGTGGTCGTGGCCTGCGTGGAGGGCATCGGCACGCTGCGCCACCCGGTGGTGGCCGTCTAGGAGCGCCGCGCTTGAAACCCAGAATCAAGGCCCCGCGCGAGGATGCGGTGGCAAACGGCGGCGCCGAGATCGAAGACATCACGCTGTCCGAACAGATCTACCGGCAGTTGCGCCGCGACATCATGCGCGGCGCGTTTGCGCCGGGCCAGTCGCTGCGGCTGGAGCTGCTGCGCCAGCGCTACGGCGGCAGCTTTTCGCCGATCCGCGAGGCGCTGAACCGGTTGCGCAGCGAACGCATGGTGCTTACCACCACCTCGCGCGGGTTTCGCATCGCGCCGTTGTCCGTGGACGAGATGCGCGACGCCTGCGAGACCCGCATCCTGATCGACTGCGACGCGTTGCGGCGATCGCTGGCCAATGCCGACGACGCCTGGGAGGCGCGGCTGGTCGGAGCGTTTCACGCGTTGGCGCTGGCCGCGCGGCGGGCGGACGCCGCGCCCGGGCTGGACCCGGACCGCGAGGACGCACTGGAAGCCCGTCACCAGGACTTTCATCAGGCGCTGATCGGCGCCTGCCGCTCGCCCTGGCTGCTGGACCTGTCCGCGCAGTTGTACGCGCAGACCGAGCGCTACCGCCGGCCGGCGCGCGCGCAGGCCATGGCGTACGGCCATGAACGCAACGTCGACGACGAGCACCGCGCGCTGCTGGATGCCGCGGTCTCGCGCGATGCCGACCGCGCGGCCGCGCTGCTGGCGGCGCACTACCGCGAGACGGCGCAGGTCATCGCGCGCATTCTGTCTCTGCCCGAGGGACAAGCGGCGGCCTAGCACGCGCGATGCCGTAAGCTTGTCGTCCATGGCAGACCTGAAACTCCTCGAAGACCTGATTGCGCTGGCGCAGACCGGCAGCTTTGTGCGCGCAGCCGAGCTGCGGCACGTCACGCATCCCGCCTTCGGCCGGCGCATCCGCGCGCTGGAGGCGTGGGCGGGCACGCCGCTGGTGGAACGCCAGCGTCTGCCGGTGACGCTGACGCCCGAAGGCGAGGCGCTGCTCAAGACGGCGACGCAAGTGATCGAGCAGATGGGGCTGGTGCGCCATCGCATCCGCAGCTCGGGCGCGGGCGGCGAGGCCGTGCTGCGCATCGCCACGGGCCGCAGCCTGGCGCGCACGCTGGTGGCCGACTGGATCGCGCGGCTGCGGCACCGCACGCCTCGGGTCCTGACGGACGGCACGCAGGTTGAGCTGTCCACCGGCAAGGCGCAGGACCTGGTGGTCCGGCTGGAACAGGGCAAGGTGGAGCTGTTGTGCTGCTACGAGCACCCGGCGCTGTCCGTGCCGCTCAGCCCCTCGCGCTATCGGTACATGACGCTGGCGACCGACAAGCTGGTGCCGGTCAGCCAGATGGATTCACGGGGCCGGCCGCGCTACCTGCTGCAAGAGGGCGGGGCGCCCGTGCCGCTGATCACCTATACCGGCGGGCTGGCGATGGAGCGCATCGTGGGGGATCGGCTCGAAGCCACGCCGTATGCGCTGACGCCCTTTGTGCGCGGCGACTCCCTGGATGCCGCGCATGGCGCGGTCGCCAAGGGCGTGGGGGTGGCGTGGCTGCCGTGGTCCATGGTGGCTGCCGATTGCCGGCGCGGCGCGCTGGCCGCGCTGGGCGGGCGCAGCGACGAGATCGCGTTCGAAGTCCGGTTGTACCGCCCGCGCGCCCGGCTGACCGACCTGGCCGAAGCCGCCTGGGAAGCGACGGCCAATCGCAAGGCGTGAATTTGGGTCTGACTTCGGGTCCCAGTTCCAGCGCCTGAAGTGCAGTACCTGAAGTTCAGCGTCCAAATCTCGCCGCCAAAATCCCGATTGGCACAACGATGTGCCGTTTTGGCACGGACTGCCCCTGGGTCGCGCTCGAAAATAGCCCCCGAAATCAAATGAGACGGCTCCGCCGTCCACCCACAGCACCCCAGGGAGAAAGTCATGAAGTCCATCGTGAAGCCGCTGCGCGCGGCGCTAGTTTCGTTGTGTGCGGCCTCGGCCCTTGCCGCGGCGCCTGCCGCCAGCGCGGCCGATTATCCGGCCCGCAGCATTTCGCTGATCGTCGGCTACCCCGCAGGCGGCAGCCTGGACCTGACCGCGCGCCTCCTGGGCGAAGAACTGGGCAAGCGCCTGGGCCAGACGGTCGTGGTCGAGAACGTTGGCGGCGCGGGTGGCACGATCGGCGCGCAACGCGTGGCGCGCGCCGCACCCGACGGCTACACCATCTTCCTGGGCTCCACCAACGAAATGGTGATCGCCCGCATGATCAACACTGCCGTGAAGTACGACAGCGCCAAGGATTTCACGGCGCTGGGCATCGTGGCCTCGCAGCCGATGCTGCTGGCCGCCAGCAAGAACTCGGGTGTTAAGACCGCCGCCGACTACCTGGAAAAGCTCAAGGGCGCCGCGCCCGGCACGTTCAACTACGGCTCGTCGGGCGTGGGCACGACGCTGCACCTGGCGGGCGAGATGATCAACCAGGCCACCGGCACCCGCGCCGAACACGTGCCCTACCGCGGCGTGTCGCCGCTGGTGACCGACCTGATGAGCGGCCAGCTGGACTACGGCATGCTGGTGCTGTCCTCGGGTCTGCCGCAGGTGCGCAGCGGCAACATCGTCGCGCTGGGCCTGACCGAGAACAAGCGTTCGCCGGCCGCGCCCGAAATCGCGCCGCTGGCCGCCACCAAGGGCTTCGAGTCCGTGGACATCAACCTGTGGTTCGCGCTGTACGGCCCGGCCGGCCTGCCCGAGCCGGTGGTGACCAAGCTGCGCGCCGTGCTGGATGAGACGCTGAAGTCGGACCAGTTCCGCGCCAAGATGCAGGACGCCGGCGGCGAAGTGGCCAAGCCGGGCGTGGATCCGGTGGCGTTCCAGGCGGAAGAAACCCAGAAGTACGGCGCGCTGGTCAAGGCCGCCAAGATCGAAGCGCAATAAGGCTGCGCGCGCACCATCACGACATCGAAAGACCAGGCATCAAGCGGATATCACCATGGAATTCAAGCTCCCCGTTCCCGACATCGCCGCCGAGCGCGCGGGCAATACCGACACGCCGGGCGTGTGGCACTTTGATTCGGGCGTGCCGGGACGGGCGCTGATGGTGAGCGCGCTGGTGCACGGCAATGAGCTGTGCGGCGCGTGGGCGCTGAAAGACCTGTTGGCTTCGGGTCTGCGGCCGCGCCGCGGCAGCCTGACCCTGGCCTTCTGCAACCTGGATGCGTTCGACCGCTTCGATCACGCGAACCACGATGCGTCGCGTTTCGTGCAGGAAGACATGAACCGCGTCTGGAGCGCCGAGCGTCTGGACAATCCCACGTCGCCGGACCGCCAGCGCGGCGCGGCGCTGCGCCCGTGGGTGCGGCGCGCCGACTGGCTGCTGGACCTGCATTCGATGCACGAGCCGGGGGCGCCGCTGCTGCTGACGGGCGTGCTGCCGCGCAATATCGCGCTGGCGCGCCGCCTGAAGGCCCCGCAGCACGTCATCGTGGATGCCGGCCACAAGGACGGCGTGCGCATGCGCGACTTCGAACACTTTGGCGACCCGGCCCGCGAAGACGCGTGCGCGCTGCTGATCGAATGCGGCTTTCATGGCGACCTGTCGTCGCGCGATGTGGCGCGCGACATGGTGGCGCGGATGCTGATGGAATCGGGCGTGATTGACGCGGCGGACCTGCCCGAGGCCTGGCTGCTGCCGGATCCGGCGGCGCAACGCGTGCTGGAAGTGACGGACGCCGTGGTGGCGCCGTCGATGAATGTGCGATTTGCAGGCCCGTGGACGGGTCTGGAGACGTTCGATAAGGCCGGATCGCTGATCGGCTGGGCGGATGATCAGCCGGTGGTGACGCCCTACGACAACTGCACGCTGATCATGCCGTCGCTGCGGCAGTTGAAGCCCGGCGTGACGGTGGTCAGGCTGGCCCGCGATTACGCGGGCTGAGGACGGCGCCTGGTTCCGCGGCGCGTACCGCCGCGGCGCTTATTTCTGCGGCGTATAGCGCAGCTCGTCGAGCTGATAGCCCTGCGCCGTGGCGGCGGCCAGCGCCTTGTCCAGTTCTTCCTTGGGCAGCTGGGGCGAGCGCGACAGGATCCACAGATACTTGCGGTCGGGCGTGCCGACGACGGACCAGCGGTACTCCGGATCCAGGCCGATCACCCAGTAATCGCCCTTGAACGGCTTGAAGAAGGTGACTTCGAGCTTGGCGTTGTTGCTGCCTTCAACCACCGTGGCCGTGCCCGAGGCCGAATCGATATCCCCATCCTTGGTGCGGCAGCGGTTGTTCACGCCGACAGTGCCGTCTGGATGCGCCGTGTACTCGGCCGTGGTGTCTCCCACGCAATTGCGCTGGAAGAACATGGGGAAGTTGGCGATTTCGTACCACATCCCCACGTAGCGTTTCAGGTCAACGGATTCCACGGTCTGCATGGGCGGCGGCGCGGCGTGGGCAATGCCCGCCACGCTGGCCGCCAGGGCCAGCAGAAATTTTGCGGTGCGGCGCATGGATAAAACCTCCTGATGTGACTGGTAAGGCCCGCGCGCGCACCCCGCAGGGGCGCGGCGCGGATCAATCCCTAACGATACGCCTTATTTGCGCGGCGCCTTCAGCGCGGCGTGATAGCGGCTCACGTAGGTATCGAAGTCTTCAGTGTCCGACTGTTCCAGGCGAAGCTGTTCGGCGGCGGACTGCGCGGCGGCTTGCTGATAGGCCGTGGCCACGTCGGCAGGCAGCGGCTGCGCGCGCAGCGCATCCGCATGCTTGCGGCTCAGCGCCAGCGAGAAATCGTGGAACGACAGGCCGCTGTCCTTCAAGTCGGCCAAGAGGCGCGCCGAGGGCGTGGTGTCGGGCTGGTCAAGCTTGGCGCGTTGCGCCGCCAGGGCATCCGCGTAAGCGGTGCCACCGAAGGCGCTGTCGTACAGCGCGGCATACGGCGCGATCTGGTCCAGAAGTTCGTGGCCCCATTGCGCCAGGCCGATGGTCTGGCCGTCGCGATCCAGCGTGAGGCCCGGCTTGCGGCCTTCCTTGACCACCACCGAGAAATTGTCGGCGCTGCGCTGACAGTAGCCGTTGGCGGGGAAGAACGGGCTGTCCGAGGCCGTGCAGAACAGCAGGAAGGCGTCGACGAACCGGGCGGTGGTGGCGTCGATGCCAATCGGCGAATACGGATCGATGTCCAGGCAGCGCACTTCAACGTACTGCACGCCGCGTTCGGCCAGCGCTGTGATGGGGCGTTCGCAGCGGCCGGTGGCGCGCTTGGGGCGGATGCTGGAGTAGTACTCGTTTTCGATCTGCAGCACGTTGGTGTTGAGCTGGATCCATTCGCCGTCGCGGTGGGTGCCGATCTTTTGATAGTCGGGCCAGGGCTGCGTCACGGCGCCGTACAGGCGGCCAAGGAAGGTGTCCAAGTCGTTGTAGCAAAGCTTGAGCTGCGACTGCGCCTTGTTCTGGTAGCCCAGATCGCTCATGCGCAGGCTGGTGGCATAGGGCAGGTAAAGGGTGTGGTCGCCCAGCTTGTCCAGCGCATGGTCCTGGCCTTGCAAAAAGCCGCTGGACAGCGCGGGGGCGGAGCCAAAAAGGTACATCAGCAGCCAGGAATGCCGCGTGAAGTTGCGGATCAGGCCGATGTACCCGCGCGAGCGGCGGTCCTGGCCGGAGCCGGGCTGCGTGTCGAGCACGGGCCATAGGGATTCGGGCAGCGAAAAGTTGTAGTGCACGCCGGCGATGCATTGCATCGTCTTGCCGTAGCGCTCGGCCAGACCGCGGCGGTACACGTGCTTGAGCATGCCCGTGTTGGACGTTCCGTACCAGGCGATGGGGATTTCGGGCTCGGGCGGCAGCGTGGCCGGCATGGACTGATTCCAGATCAGTTCATGGTCCAGCACGGTGTAGACGTGGCGGTGGGTGTCGGCAAGCTCGGCCAGGAGCGCGTCCACGTTGTCGTGCGTGCCCGTGATGAGCTCAAGCAGCGACTCGGAATAATCGGTGGTGACGTGTTCGTTGGTCAGCGCCGAGCCGAGTCCGGCGGGGTGCGGCGTGCGGGCCAGGATGCCCTGTTCGTCCACGCGCAGGCCTTCTTTCTCGATGCCCCGCAGGGTCTGGGTCAGCAGCGAGCGGTTGGCCTCTAGGCGGGCGAGGCGGTTGGCGGCAGTATCGGTCACGGATTGTTCTCGTTGGGGGCTGTCGCCGGATTTTACGGGGTGCTGGCCTCCTGTGCTGAGGGAACCAGTACTGGGGACAGGGACAATGCCTGGGCGGTGCGCGCCAGCCATTCGTCCAGGTCAGCATAGACGGGGTCGGCAATGGGGGCGGTTTCGTTGAAGATCTCGTGCCAGGCGGTGTCGTACCAGCGCAGGGTGAGGAGTTCAGCGGGCGCCCGCTGGGCGAACTGTCGGCTGCCTTCGGCCGCCACGATGGAGTCGTCGCCGGCCACCATCAGCAGGGTGCGGCAGGGCAGCAGGCGGGCTTCGCGAAGCGCCTGCTGCCCGGCTTCGTCGACAAAGCGCGCCAGCCGGCCCGTCATGCGGCGCCGCACCAGGGGATCGGCGCGGTAGGCCTTCACGACGGCCCGGTCGTGTGAGATGCGGGCGGGCGCCAGGCCGTGGGGCACGCGCAGGTCGGGGGCGTGCAGGGACATCCACGTCAGGGTGCGGCGCACCCAGAGCGGGACGTTGACGGCAAACGGCGGTGAACTGAGCACCAGGCCGTCCAGGTCGGCCCGCCGTTGCTGGGCGATGCGCACGGCGACCAGGGCGCCCAGGCTGTGTCCAAGCAGGATCGGGGGCCGGCCGCAGGCCTGCGTCCAGTCCTGCAGCCTGTCCACCGCGTCGGTGACCAGGTCTTCCTGGTCGCGCAGCGTGGCGGGGTGTCCGCCCGAGCGCCCGTGGCCGCGGTGATCGTGCGCGCCCACCGTCCAGCCCCGCGCGGTCAGCCAGCGCGCCAGCCGGTCATAGCGCCCGGCGTGTTCGCTCAGGCCGTGCAGCAGGTAGATGCTGGGCCGGCCGCCGGAGCGCCCGTCGCGGGATTGCCCGCCACCGGATTGCCCGTCGCCCGTTATCGGAAGCGGAACGTTTGGCGCGGCGGGCCAGCAATAATTGGCGAGCGGCGTGCCATCGGGCGCGGACGCCATGGAAATCGGCGACAATTTCTGAATTCCTTGAATTGACGGGACCCTGGAGTCCTCGGGTAATGACGATTTCATCGCTGTTTCGTTTCATGTTCAAGAAAGCGGGCGTTTTTTTGGCGCTGACGCTGGCGTTGGCCGCTTGCTCGCCGAGTTACAACTGGCGCGAGATGGATGTGGCGGATGGTCACGTTCGCGCCGCGTTCCCCGCCCGGGTCTCGACGGAAACCCGCGAATTGAAGCTGGACATGCACGCGTTGAAGTTCACGATGGCCAGCGCCACCGTGGACGAAGCGGTGTTCGCCGTGGGATCGGCGCCCCTGCCGCCGGAGATCGCGGCCAGCCCCGCGGCCCGGCAGGCGCTGGGCGTGGCGCTGATGCGGTCGCTCTACACCAACATGCAGGCGCCGCCGCCCACGGAATGGCCGCCTTATGGCCAGGAAATCGAGGTGCGCGGCAAGGCGGTGGGCAAGCCCGGGTGGCTGCAGGCGAAGGTGTGGGTGACGGACACGATGCTGATCGAGGCCGTGGCCGCGGGCACCGAGGAAAGCCTGCCCGCCGAGCGCGCGCGCGAATTCCTGCGGTCCATCGTCATCAAGCCTTGAATTCGAGCAGACCCAGCCGCAGCGCCGCCACCACGGCCGCGCGCCGGCCCCGCACGCCAAGCCGGGTGCAGGCGTTGCGCAGGTGGAAATTCACGGTGCTTTCGCTGACGCCCAAGATGCGGGCGGTTTCCCAACTGGTCTTGCCCGCGGCGGACCACCACAGGCATGCGGCCTGCCGGTCCGATAGCTGCAGGCAAGGTGATTGCCTGTCGGACAGCTGCAGGCCGGCGGGCGGGATGGCGCTGAGGACGGCGCAACGCGATGAGTGGGCAGGAATGCGCATCGGTGTGGCGGACATGGCGGCGAGGACGGGATGGTCCTTTTGTGAACAATGGCCCCATGCTGCGGCGACCGCCCCCGCTGGGGCAAGCAATGATGCCGTGACGCATCAATCTTTTTATCTCTGACGGAATAGTCCATGTTGGCCATCGCGCAGTTCTACCTGTCAGCCATTGTGCTGATGCTGCCCCTGCTTTCCTGCGTGGGAATCGGGCTTTACTGGGGCAAGCGCGATCTTCCCTTTGGTGGCAACTTCATCACCACGCTGGTGACGTCCGTCACCACGCCCGCGCTGGTGTTTCACACCTTCGTCACCACCCATCTGGACGACCGCGCGCTAGCCGACGTGGCCGCGGCGACCCTGATTGCCCTGCTGTTGTGCGCGCTGATCTGCGCGGCGCTGCTCAAGGCCTGGAAGCTGCCCGTGCTGAGCCTGCTGCCCACCGCGTTCCTGCCCAACGCCGGCAACCTGGGGCTGCCGATTTCGCAACTGGCGTTCGGCGACGCGGGCCTGTCGGTGGCCGTGGCATTCTTTGCGGTGAACTCCTTCGTGATGCACACCATCGCGGTGCGCATGCTGCCCGGCGTGAACACCAAGGGAAGCTGGAAGAGCCCGATCCTGCTGGCGTCCGTGGTGGCGGTGGCGCTGCGTCTGCTGAACGTGCCGGTGCCGGCGTGGATCATCGAGACGGCGCGCATGCTGGGCGCCGTGACGGTGCCGCTGATGCTGCTGAGCCTGGGCCACGCGCTGGCGCTCATCCCGTCGAACGGCGTGCGCGATGGCGCCAAGGTCGGCGCGATCCGGCTGGTGGTAGGCCTGGTGACCGGGCTGGCCGTGGTGTGGGCGATGGATCTGGAACCGGTGCTGGCCGGCGCGCTGACGCTGCAGATGGCGATGCCGTGCGCGGTCGTCAGCTACATGTACGCGCGGCGTTACACGCCGTTGGGCGACACCGCGGCGGGCGCCGTGCTGGTGTCCACCGTGGTGTTCCTGCTGCTGGCGCCGCTGATGCTGTGGTTCTCCCACGGACACTAGGGCGCCAGGCTGAGGTTCATACAGAGGTTCAGCCCGAGGTTCAGCCCGCGCCGGCCAGCGTGCGCAACTGCGTCATCAGCGCATCGGGCAGGTCCAGGCCGTGCTTGACGGCCTCGTCGCGCAGCTTGCGGCGGCGGTCGCCCGGCAGACGCACGCCCTCGTCTTCGAGCATGGCGTCGACCAGCGTTTCCACGCGTTCCAGGTAGACGTCGTTGCCTGCCAGCGCGTTCGGATCGATCGCCATGAAGGCCTGCCCCAACCGCGCCGGTCCGCCCTCGTCCACAAAGAACGACTCGTTCTCGTAGCCGAAGCGCGCGCCGGTCAGCGCGCAGGCCATGAGTTCGACGATTAGGGCCAGCATGGCGCCCTTGACGCCGCCCGCGGGCAGCATGCTGCCGGCCAGTCCCGCCTTGGGGTCGGTCGTGGGCTGGCCCTCGGCATCCAGCGCCCAGCCCAGCGGAATGGGCTGGTTGTCACGCGCCGCGATCATGAGCTTGCCCCGCGCCACCTGCGACAGCGACAGGTCGATGACCAGACGGGCGCCGCCGCGGCGAGGGAAGATCGCCGCGATGGGGTTGGTGCCGAACAGCGGGCGCTTGCCGCCCCAGGCGGGCATGGCGGCGGGCGAGTTGCTCAGTGCCAGTCCCACCATGCCGGCGTCGGCCAGGACCTCCAGGTGGTAGGCCGCCTCGCCGAAGTGATGGCTGTTGGCCACGCCGACGAATGCAACGCCATGCTCGCGGGCGCGGGCGGTGGCCTGTTCGACCGCCATGGCGCACGCGGGAAACGCCAGGCCCGAGCCGGCGTCGATCAACGCCGCGCCGCCGCGTTCGTTCACGAGGCGCGGCACGGCCGAACCGATGGCGCGGCCGGCGCGTAGATGGCCGGCGTAGAACGGCACGCGCGACAGGCCATGAGAGCTGAGTCCCTGGCTTTCCGCGAAGACCAGCGCGCGGGCGGTGCTGTCGGCCATGACCGGGTTGGCGCCGGCGGCGGCAAGACCGGCCGCGGCCAGGTGTTGAAGTTCGTCCAGATAGATGTGAGCCATATCCTTCCTGTCGTGTGAGGCGCGCCGCGCCTCGTCAGCGTGCGCGGGCGTCAAGCGCCATTGTCACACCGGCGGCCACCATGTCGGAAACGCGCGTGTTGGCCTCTTGCGTGAGCCCCGCGATGTGCGGCGTGAGGATCAGGTTGGGCGCGTCGGCCAGCGCGCTGCCCGCGGGCAGCGGCTCCTGCTCGAAGACGTCCAGCGCCGCGCCGCGCAGGCGTCCGGCACGCAACGCGGCCGCCAGCGCGGCTTCGTCCACGATGCCGCCGCGCGAGGTGTTGATGAGGATGGCGCCGGCGCGCATGCGTTCGATGCGCGCGGCGTCCAGCAGATGGCGGGTCTGGGGCGTGAGCGGCAGGTGCAGCGTTACGACGTCCGCCTGGGCAAGCAGTTCATCCAGCGCCAGCGCCTCGGCGCCCGCTTCCTGCCACGCGGGATGGTCAGGCGGCAGGGCGGCATCGCTGCCCACGATGCGCATGCCCAACCCGCGCGCAAGCTGCGCGGCCAGTCGGCCGATGCCGCCGAATCCCACCACGCCCAACGTGCGTCCGTGCGCCTCCAGCCCCTGCGACAGCGCGTTGCGCGGCCACACGCCGGCGGCCACGTCCGCGGTGGACCCGTAGGCGCCGCGCAACAGCGACAGCATCGTGCCGATGACGTACTCGGCCACGGCGCGGGCGTTGGCGCCGGTGGCGGGAATGACCTTGATGCCGCGGGTCTCGCATCCCGCCAGGTCGATGTTGTCCAGCCCGACGCCCAGCCGGCCCACCGCATTCAGGCGCGGCGCCGCGGCCAGCAGCGCCGCGTCCACTTGGGTGCGATTGCGCACGATGAGGGCGTCGGCATCCGCGACGGCCTCGAGCAACGCGCCGCGCTGCTCGACCAGCTCGGGCGCGTACTGCACGTCGAACCGCTGCTGCAGGGCCTGGACGGCAGGCGCGTCCATGAACTCCGATATCAAAATTCGCATCTGCCGGGCTCCTTTTCGTGGTGGCAGGTTGGCCGCGTCAGGCGACCTGGATGTTGGCGTCGCGGATGATCTTGGCCCAGCGGTCGACCTCGGACTTCAGGTACGCGCCGAACTCCTTCGGCCCGCGCGGCTGTGGCACGAAGCCTAGTTGCAGCAACGATTGCTGCATGGCGGGCTGCGAGATCTGCTTGACGATGGCGTCGCCGATGCGCTGGACCAGTTCAGGTGGCGTGCCGGCGGGCGCGAGCACGCCGGTGAAGTTTTCGACGATCAGGTCCGGCAGGCCGGCTTCGGCCGTGGTGGGCAGATCGGGCAGATCCTTGCTGCGCTCGCGCGTGGTGATGGCCAGCGCACGCAGCGACCCGTTCTTCACGTGCGCCAGCGATTCCGGGTAGTTGGAAAACACCACGTCCAGATGCCCGCCGATCAGATCCGTGAGCGACGGCGCGCCGCCCTTGTACGGCACGTGCATCAGCGGCACGCCCGTCAGCTTCTGATACAGCGCCAGCGTCAGGTGCGGCGGCGTGCCGTTGCCGCTGGAGCCGGCCGATAGCGCCTTCGCCTTGGCCGCGCGCGCCAGGTCATCCATGGACTTGATGTTGCTCTTGGCGTTCACCACCACCATGATGGGCGAGGACGCCAACCCCGCGATGGGCGTCAGGTCGCGGGTCAGGTCATACCCGGCCTTGCCCGCGAACAATGTGGCGTTGGCCGCGTGCGACAGGGTGATGGCCAGCCAGGTGTAGCCGTCGGGCGCGGCGTTCGACACGTGCGCGGCGCCGATGTTGGCGCTGCCGCCGGGCTTGTTTTCGACCACCACATTCCAGCGTTCGGCGTCTGCCAGCGCCTTGCCCACCTGGCGCGCGGCCACGTCGGTCAGGCCGCCCGGCGGAAATGGCACCACGTAATTGATGGGACGCTCGGGCCACGCGCCTCTCTGCGCCAGCGCGCGTTCCCATGGGGCCAGCGCACAGAGGCCGGCGGCGCCCAGGGCGCCCAGCAGGCGACGGCGCTGCGCATCTTGCGGGGGGTAATGCGGTTCGCTACTCATCAGTCTTCCTCCTTGGGGATAACGCCCGGGTAGGAATGCGTACGCCTTTGCTGCCGCGGACTGCGCCCGGGTCTGCAGGTTCTTGTCGTTGATGCTGCGATGAAGCCGCGAAGGCAGCCGGCGCGTTCTCCTGATCGCGCCGGCGCCGGAAAGGCCTGTCAGGCGCTTTCGAAGATCCGCGTAAGCACGAACTCGCGGTGGCCCAGGGCCTCGGCCGCGGTCCACCGGCCGTTGGCGGTGGCCAGCATGCATTCCAGCAGCTTGTCGCCGGCCTGGTTCAGGTCGATCTCGCGCTGCAGGAGGGCGCTGGTGTCCACGTCGATGTGCTCAGACATTGTGCGCACGGTGCGCGGATTGGCGCAGATCTTGATGACCGGCAGGATCGGGTTGCCGATGACGTTTCCCTGGCCGGTGGGGAAAAAGTGCACGGCGTAGCCCGAGGCGGCGCACAGCGTGACCATTTCCGCCGCGGCCGAGGACGAGTCCATGAACCACAGTCCGGGGCCGTCGGGGATCTCGGCCTTGTCGATGACGCCGTCCACCCGGCATTGCTTGCCGATTTTCTGGATGTTGCCCATCGCCTTTTCCTCGATGGTGGTCAGGCCGCCGGCGATGTTGCCCTTGGTGGGCTGGGATTCGGACAGATCGCTGGTCTTCCAGCGGTCGATCATGGCCTGGTAGCGGTCGAACATGAACATGAAGCGTTCGCGCACGGCGTCGTTGGCGCAGCGCTCGGCCACGATGTGTTCGCCGCCGGTCAGCTCCGACGTTTCGCCGAACACCAGGGTGGAGCCCAGCGCATAGAGCTTGTCGAAGGCGTTACCCACCGTGGGATTGGCGCCGCAGCCGGAGGTGGTGTCGGATTCGCCGCATTTGGTGGAGACCCACAGGTCGGCGATGGGGCATTCGCTGCGCGTGAGCGCGGTGGCGTAATGCACGAATTCCTTGGCGCAACGCGACGCGCGCATGATGGTGTCGTGGTCGCCGTGCAGTTCGATGGAAAAGCCCATGACGGGCTTGCCCGTGGCGGCAATGCCGTCGACGACGCGCTTGGTCCAGCCTTCCTCGATGCCGATCACGACCACGGCGGCGACGTTGGGGTTACAGCCGGTGCCGATCAGCGTGCGAAAGTGCAGTTCCAGATCCTCACCGAATTGCAGGCGGCCGTAAGGATGAGGCAGGGCCAGGGTGCCCTTGATATTGTTGGCAACGGCCTCGGCCGCGGCGTTGGAGATGTCGTCCACGGGCAGGACGATCACGTGGTTGCGCACGCCGACGCGGCCATTGTCGCGGCGATAGCCTTGGAAGGTGGTCTGGGCAGTGATGATGGACATGGTGGGTTCCTGTGCGATGGACGGGCGCTTACCAGCGCTTGGTCTTGATGTTGTGCACGTGGGCGTGCTGGCCGGCCTGGATGGGCGCCACCACGCGGCCGATGTCGACGCCGTACTTGAAGACGGTGTCGCCCACGGCCATGTCCTTCATCGCGACCTTGTGGCCGATGGGAATGTCCTGCGACGCGCGCACATGGATGATCTTGTCTTCATCCATGATCCAGGCGTTCAGCTCCGTTCCGGCGGTCAGGCCTTCCACCACGGCGACCGCCACCGTGTCCTTCGCATCGTGCAATACGGCGTGAATCATTGTCTTCCTCTCTGAGTCAGGGGCGCCGCCCGGGTGCTGCACGCGGCGCGGATCACAACGGCCAGGAAATCTTAGGCCCGGGTTTTTTCAAAGTCAACTAAATCATATAGATGACTTACATGACTTGAGCGAATGATCGGCGCGCCGCTACACTGGAGGTCCTCGATTTTTGCGATGCACCCATGAACACCAGCCTGTCACCGACTGTGCCCCTGGGCAGTCCCTTGTACGAACAGGTCAAGCAGGCCGTGCTTGCCGCGCTGGCGCAAGGCGAGTGGAAGCAGGGCGATGCGATCCCCCCGGAAAAGAATCTGGCCGAGCGCTTCGGCGTGTCGATCGGCACCTTGCGCAAGGCCATCGACGAGCTGGCCGCCGAAAACATCCTGGTGCGCCATCAGGGGCGCGGCACCTACGTCGCGGTGCACACGCGCAACCATCACTTCTTCAAGTTCTTCCGCATCGTCGGGCAGGACGGCAGCAAGTCCTATCCGACGACCGAGCTGTTGCGTTTCCGGCGCGTGAAGGCGTCGGCGGTCGTGCGCGAAAAGCTGGAATTGCCCGCGGGCGCTCACGTGTTCGAGTTCCTGAATGTGCTGTCGCTCAACGGCGACGTGGTCATGGCCGACGACGTGTGCCTGCCCGAATCGCGCTTTCCGGGGCTGCTGGAGGCGCATTTGCGCGAGCGCACCAGCACGCTCTACGCGCTGTACCAGGACCTGTTCGGCGTCAACGTCATCGCCACCGACGAGCGGCTGCGGACCTGCCTGGCCGAACGCACGCAGGCGCGTTGCCTTGGGGTGGCCGAGGGTAGCCCGCTGCTGGAGATCCGCCGCATCGCGTTTTCGTACAACCGCCAGCCGGTGGAGTGGCGCGTGTCGCGCGTGAACACCGAGCGCTACGAGTATCTGGGACAGGAGCCCTGGGAAGCCGGCGCGTAGCAGTGCTAGAATTCCTGCCGCACTACCCAATTTTCGGCGCCGATTTGCCTGATCCGCTTGCGGGCGCCTTCCAATAAATCCAGCTAAAGAGGTCCGTATGACCACTCCTGCCCAACATTTGGCCGGTGATTCGGCCAGCGGGTTCGTCCCCGCAACCGTCACAACTTCCGATACCGTTGATCCCGGTTCGGTCGGCCTCGTCTCCCCCACGTTCATTCGTTTCGACGAACCGCTGCCCCTGCTTAGCGGCCAATCGCTTGCGGCTTACGAACTGGCTGTCGAAACTTACGGCACGCTCAATGCGCAGCGCACGAATGCCGTGCTGATCTGCCACGCGCTCAATGCCTCGCATCACGTGGCGGGCCAAGCCGCGGACAACCCCACCGACCTGGGCTGGTGGGACAACATGGTGGGTCCCGGCAAGCCGGTGGACACCAATCTCTTCTTCGTGATCGGGGTGAACAACCTGGGCTCGTGCTTCGGTTCGACCGGGCCGGCCAGCCTCAATCCCGAGACCGGCAAGCCCTGGGGCGCCGCGTTCCCGGTGCTGACGGTGGAAGACTGGGTGCGGGCGCAGGCGCGGGTGGCGGACCACTTCGGCATCGAACGCTTCGCGGCGGTGATGGGCGGATCGCTGGGCGGCATGCAGGCGCTCAGCTGGTCCATCACCTTGCCCGAGCGCGTGGCCAACTGCATCGTCATCGCCAGCACGCCGCGCCTGTCCGCGCAGAACATCGGCTTTAACGAAGTGGCCCGCCGCGCCATCATCACCGACCCGGACTTCCACGGCGGCGACTACTACGCGCAAGACACCGTGCCACGCCGTGGCCTGTCGGTCGCACGCATGATCGGCCACATCACGTACCTGTCCGATGACGACATGGCCGAAAAATTCGGACGCGCCCAGCGCGCACCGGCCGAAAACGGCGCGTACCGCTACGGCTACGACGTCGAGTTCGAGGTCGAGTCCTACCTGCGCTATCAGGGCGAAAAGTTCACCCGCTATTTCGACGCCAACACCTATCTGCTGATCACGCGGGCGCTGGACTACTTCGATCCGGCGCGCACCACGGGCGGCGACCTGGCCCGCGCGCTGGCGCCCGCCAAGTCCAATTTCCTGCTGGTGTCGTTTTCGACCGACTGGCGCTTCCCGCCGGAGCGTTCGCGCGAGATCGTGCGCGCGCTGCTCAAGAACGGCAGCCCCGTCACGTACGCCGAAATCGACGCGCCGCACGGTCACGACGCCTTCCTGCTGGAAGACGCCCGTTACCACGCGGTCGTCCGCGGCTACTACGAACGCATCGCGCGCGAGCTGGGTCTGCAAGCCACCGCCCCGAATGAAGGATGCTCAGAATGACTGCCGTGACTCCCCGCTATGCCCACAGCGCGCTGCGGCCCGACCTGGCGCGCATCGCCGGCTGGATCGAACCGGGCAGCCGCGTCCTGGACCTGGGTTGCGGCGACGGCGCGCTGCTGGCGCACCTGCGCGACCATCGCCAGGTCAAGGGAGCCGGCGTCGAGCTCGACGACACCTGCGTGATCGCCTGCGTGCGCCGCGGCGTCGAAGTCATCCAGCAGAACCTGGAAGACGGCCTGGCGCTCTTTGACGACAAGCAGTTCGATACCGTTGTGCTGTCGCAGACGCTGCAGTCCATGCACCGCACCGAACACATCCTGCGCGAAATGGCCCGCGTGGCGCGTTACGGCGTGGTGTCGTTTCCCAACTTCGGCTACTGGCCGCACGGCTGGGCCATCCTGCGCGGCCGCATGCCAGTGACGGGGCAGATGCCGTACCAGTGGTACAACACGCCCAACATCCACCTGTGCACGCTGCGCGACTTCGAACAGCTTGCCGGGGAAGTGGACGTGCGCATCCTGGAGCGCGCCACATTCAACGAAGGCAAGGAAGTGCGGCTGTTCCCAAGCTGGCGCAGCACGCTGGCGGTGTATCGCTTTGCTTCGCCCTGACATTCTTTGCCTGACATTCCGACACGCATCCTCCTGACGGCGCGGGCGAACAGGCCCTAAAATGCCGCAAGCCCGCGGCCAGCGCCTGTGACGCCGCCGGCCAAGTTTCAGGAGACCGTCATCACCGCTGTATCCAACGTCTACACCAGCCCGCGCGTTGCCCCCCTGCTGGTGCTGGGCTTTGCCAGCGGACTGCCGCTGGCCCTGACCGGCGGCACCTTGCAGGCCTGGGCCACCGTCGAAGGCGTCCCGCTGCAGGAAATCGGTTTCCTCACCCTGGTCGGCGCCGCCTACACCATCAAATTCCTCTGGGCGCCGTTCATTGATCGGTTTGCCCCGCCCGTGCTTGGCCGGCGCCGTGGCTGGATGCTTGTGACGCAGCTGCTGCTGGCGTTGAGCATCCTGGCGATGGGCACGCTCTCGCCGTCGTCCACTCTGATGCCGTTGGCCTTTCTGGCCGTGCTGGTCGTATTTCTGTCCGCCACGCAGGACATCGCCTTCGACGCCTATTGCACCGACGTACTGCGCAAGGACGAGCGCGGGGCGGGCGCGGCCGTCAAGGTCATGGGTTACCGGCTGGCCATGATCGTGTCGGGCGGCCTGGCGCTCATCATGGCGGATCAGTGGATAGGGTGGGGCAACACCTATATGGTGATGGGCGGACTGATGCTGCTGTCCGCGCTGGCCACCCTGTGGGCGCCCGAACCGGAACACGTCGCGCGCGCGCCGCGCACCCTGCGCGAGGCCGTGGTCGAGCCACTGCATGAGTTCTTCACGCGCCGCGGCGCGTTGGCGGTGCTGCTGCTGATCGTGCTGTACAAGCTGGGCGACGCGTTCGCCGGCGCCTTGTCCACCACGTTTCTCATTCGCGGCGCGGGGTTCACGCCGACAGAAGTCGGCACCGTGAACAAGGTGCTGGGGCTGGCGGCCACCATCATCGGCGCGCTGGCCGGCGGATCGCTGATGTCGCGCTGGGGGCTGTACCGGTCGCTGATGGCCTTCGGCCTGCTGCAGGCGATGTCCAACCTGGCGTACTGGCTGATCGCGGTCAGCCCGAAGAACCTGTGGCTGATGGCAACCGGCGTGGGTATCGAAAACCTGTGCGGCGGCCTGGGCACGGCGTCGTTCGTGGGCCTGTTGATGGCGCTGTGCCGCCAACGGTTCTCGGCCACGCAATTCGCGCTGCTGTCGGCGCTGTCGGCCGTGGGCCGCACCTATCTGGCCGGCCCGCTGACGCCGCCCCTGGTCGAGCATCTGGGATGGCCGGGATTCTTCCTGGTGACGGTGGTCATCGCCGTGCCGGGGCTGGTGCTGCTGCGGATGCTGCGCGGAACGATCGAAACCATGGAAAAGCAGGGCGACGCGTAACCCAAAGCCTCAAGGTGCATGACACCCGTCAGCCTCAAGGTGTCTGACACCGCAGAAAAGACCGCCAAGTTGCTAGGGCGCCGCATGGGTGTCTGACACCTTGCGAAGCGAAGACAGGTCAATCAAAAAAAGGCGGCGCACAAGCGCCGCCTTTTTGCTGGCGAAAAACTTACTCTTCGCCGCTCAGCCGGACGATCAGCACATCGCTGGGCAGGGATTCCAGCAGCCGCTCGGCCACGCTGCCGATGGCGGTGCGCAGGATGCCCGTGCGGCCATGGGTGCCGGTGACGACCAGATCGGACCGGTGGTTGAACGAGTAATCCGACAGCACGGTTTCGGGCTGGCCGGCTTCGAGTACGACCTTGGTCGGGCGGCCCTTGGGCAGTTCGGGCGTTTCGGCGATGAAGCGCTCGGCGCACTGTTCGGCGGTTCGGTACAGATTGTCGACGACGGCGTCGTCGGGCTTGGTCACGCTCTGGAACGGGACTTCGTAGGCATTGAACAAGGTGATGTCGGCGTTGGGCACCAGTTGCAGCGCGGCGCGCAGCGCCTGGCGCGAGCCATCCGAGAAGTCGGTGGCGACGAGCACGTCTCGATAAGGCCTGCGGGGGCGGTTCTTGACGACCAGCACGGGCTGGCGCGCCTGGCGGGCCAGCTTTTCGACGGTGGTGCCAAGCAGCAGGCGGCCCAGCGTTTCCTGGCGGGCGATGCCGGCCACGATCAGTGAGCAGCCATACGCGTCGGCGGTTTCCATGATGCTGGCGACGGGGTCGCCCTTGGTGACCACGACTTCAGCCGGCACGTTGGCGGCGGCGACGTCTTCGGCGAGTTCGCGTTCGACGAGGGCCTTGTGATCCGGCGACAGACGGCGCCAGACGGGGGTGGTGAGCGGCGTGGCATGGGATTCCATGACATGCAGCATGATCAGCTTGGTGTTCAGTTCCTTGGTCAACTGCAGCGCGCGGTCGAGGGCTCTGTCGCCGCGCGCACTCAGGTCGGTGGCCAGAAGGATGGGGCCAATTTGCTGGGTCATACCTAATCTCCCGGTTACGGCCAGAGGGGCGGCTCCCGCGTCCGCGCTGCCTGGCCCAGTAGCGCCCGGTCGGGCACGTCTCCATTGTCTCGCCGCGAAACGAGACCGGAGTTGATCATTGTCAACGCAGGTTTGAGGGTACGGGATGAAGCGCGCGCAGGCAATGGCGCGTCCGCCGGCAAGGCTCAATACAATGGGGCCTGCCCAAGCTACCCCCCCTACTATGTTTACCGATCTGTCGCCCGCCCTGCTGCACACGCTGTACCTGGTCGCCATCGTTGCCGAAGCCATGACGGCCGCACTGTCGGCGGGCCGGCGCGACATGGACTGGATGGGCGTCTGCATCATCGCGTGCGTGACGGCGCTGGGCGGCGGGTCGCTGCGCGACGTGCTGCTGGGCCACTATCCGCTGACGTGGGTCGTGCATCCCGAGTACCTGTGGATGACGGGCGGCGCGGCCATCCTGACCGCGCTGATCGCCCCGGTCATGCGCCGCTTGCGCAGCGTGTTCCTGCTGGCTGACGCGCTGGGGCTGGTCGCGTTCACGGTCATCGGCTGCCAGGTGGCGCAGATGATGCAGCTGCCGATCACCGTGGTGCTGATCAGCGGCATGATCACCGGGTGCGCTGGCGGCGTGCTGCGCGACGTCCTTTGCAACGAGGTGCCGCTGCTGTTCCGCAAGGAACTCTACGCCAGCGTGTCCCTGGTGACGGGCGCGCTGTACCTGGGCTCGATGTCGCTCGGCCTGTCGGCCAACGCCTCGGTGCCCATCGCGCTGGCGGCGGGCCTGACCATGCGCCTCATGGCGCTGCGCTTCAACTGGCAGATGCCCAAGTTCGTCTACCGCGACGATTGGGACTGACCGTGCCCATCGGTCGAATTTGACCTTCCGCCACTGCCCGGCGCCGGCCGCCAGACGCTGTGTCCACCGTGTGAAACATTAATTCTATTTCTGTTTCAATAGATTTCTAGTATCTTGTCACGGTCTCATAGCTTGCATACGCAGTAGAAGGGGAGCCGATTGGACGTCAAAGCGCCCGCCACGATTCCGTATTTCCTACAGGAACAGATTCGTGAGTTGATAGTGAACGGCACTATCCGGCCCGGGCAGCCGTTACGGGAACAGGAACTGGAACAGCGTTTCGGCACCAGCCGCAGCCCCATCCGGGAAGCGATGCGACTGCTGGAGCTGAGCGGTCTGGTGACGCACATCCAGCGCAAGGGCTTCCGGGTCACGCTCTATACCGAGACCCAGATCCGCCATCTGTACATGCTGCGCGCGGAGCTGGAAGCGTATTGCATCCGGCAGGTCGCGGAGATGCCCGATGTGGGCGCGCTGGTGGCGGAGCTGGACACGTTGCACGAGGCCATCGTCGCGGCCATGGACCGGTTGGACGCGCGCGGCTTCATTGCGGCATCGCGCGAGTTCTACCTGGCGGCCGCCCGCTACACCGGCAACGCCCCGCTGACCAGCATGCTCAGCAAGCTGTACGAACAGATTGAACCGCTGGGCTACATGCTGGCCCGGCAGTCGCTCGAGGCCAATAAGATTCCGGCCTACACGGACGGCATCATCCAGGCGCTCGGCAGTCGGGATTTCGACCGCGCGGCGGAACTGACCCGACGGTATGTGGTGGAAGTGCTGCCCGAGATCCTGAGCGCTTATCGCGAGGCGTCGCTGGATTCGGTGTAGGGATATGGCCCGGGATTCGCTGGGGCATCTGCCCCGGAACCCGGACAGCGGCCGTTAGCCGCGGGGCGGCGTGCGCACCTCGATGCCGGCCTGCTGCAGGGCGCTTCGGATGCCATCGGCGAAGACTAGCGCATTGGGCTGGTCGCCATGGATGCACAGCGTGTCGGCCTGCACCGGCACGTCCTTGCCGTCCACCGACCGCACCAGGCCTTCACGCACCATGCGCACGACCTGCGCCACCGCAATCTCCACGTCTTCGATCATGGCGCCCGCGCGCGTGCGCGGCGTCAGCGAGCCGTCGTTTTGGTACGAGCGGTCGGCGAAGACTTCGTTGGCGCTGGCCAGGCCGACGGCGCGCGCCGCATCGATCAGTTTGCTGCCCGCCAGGCCGTACAGGATCAGCGAGGCGTCCACGTCCTTGACCGCCTGGCAGATGGCCTTTGCCAGCGGCTCGTCCTTGGCCGCCATGTTGTAGAGGGCGCCATGCGCCTTCACGTGATGCAGCCGCGCGCCTTGCGATGCCGCGACGCCGGCCAGCGCGCCGATCTGGTACACGACGATGTCGTAGGCCTCGTCCGGACTGATCTGGATGACGCGGCGGCCAAAACCCGCCAGGTCCTGCAGGCTGGGGTGGGCGCCCAGCGCGACTCCTCGCGCCAATGCCGCGGCCACGGTCTTGCGCATGGTGGCCGGGTCGCCGCCGTGAAAGCCACAGGCAATGTTGGCGGAGCTGACGAATTGCAGCACTGCGGCGTCGTTGCCCATGGTCCAGGCGCCATAGCTTTCGCCCATGTCGCAGTTCAGGTCGATGCGGGTGGTCATAACGGGTTCCTTTCTAGGCCAGCAGCGCGCGCAGCGGTTCCAGCGCGCCGTGCAGTTGGGCAAACGCGCGCTCGCGCTCGCCGTCCAGGCGCTGCGCTTCTTCCAGCTCGATCCGCTGAAAACGCAGCGTCTGGCCGGGCGCGGATTGCGCCAGCGCCGGCAGATCCACGGTGGCGATCTGCGCAATCTTGGGATAGCCGCCGGTGGTCTGCCGGTCGGCCATGAGGATGATGGCCTCGCCGCCCGAAGGCACCTGCACGGTACCGAAACAGGCCGCTTCCGACAGCATCTGACGTGGCTGGTTCATGGCGAGCGGCCGGCCGAGCAGGCGGTAGCCCATGCGGTCCGACTGCGGACTGATGCGGAAGTCCGATTCCGAAAACGCGCGGCGGCTGCTTTGCGAGAACTCCGGCCAGTGCACGCCAGGCAGAAAGCGGACGAATTCGCGCTGCTTGTTGCCCAGCGCCGCGGGCAGGTACACGCGCACGTTCGACAGGGCCTTCTGCAAGTCGGCGGCATCGCGTTCCGGCGCCAGCGGGCGGCGCAGGGGGACAACGTCGCCCTTGGCCAGGGCGCGTCCTTCAAAGCCGCCGAAGCCGCTGCGCAGGTACGTGGTTTCGCTGCCCATGACCGGCGTCAGCGCAAATCCGCCGTGCACGGCAAGATAGGCGCGCACGCCGGCAGCCGGCCGCGCGCCGAAGGCCAGCACGTCGCCCGTCCGCGCGATCAGCGGACGCAGCAGGGGAATGTCCTGGCCGTTCAGCGTGGCGCCCAGGTCGGCGCCGGCCAGCGCAAAACAGGCCGGTGCGTCGAAACGCAGCGTCGGGCCGGTCAGCGTGATTTCCAGCGTGGCCGGGTCGCCCTCGTTGCCCGCCAGGGCATTGGCAAGCCGGTGGGCGCGTTCGTCCATGGCGCCGGCCGCCGGAATGCCCTGATGCTGGTAGCCTTCGCGCCCGCGGTCCTGGAAACTGGACAGCATGCCCGGCTTGATCACCGTCATGCTCATGCTTGGCTCCCCCGGATGCGGTCGAATTCGTCCGGCGAAATCGGCACGAAGCGCACCGTATCGCCCGGCTGCAAGAGTGCGGCGGGTTCACGGGCCGGGTCGAACATGACGAGCGGCGTGGCGCCGATGATGTTCCAGCCGCCAGGCAGCCGGTTCGGGTAGATCACGGTCTGGCGGTTGGCGATGGCCACCGCGCCCGGCGGCACGGCGGTGCGGGGCGAGGGACGGCGGGGAATGTTCAGTTTTTCGTCGTGCACGCCCAGATAGGCATGCCCGGGGGCGAATCCCAGCATGAACACCATGCTGGGCGGCTCGGTGTGCAACTGGATGACGGCGTCGGGCGAGATGCGCGCCGCGCGGGCGACCTCGGCCAGGTCGGGGCCGTGTTCGCCGCCATAGCAGACGGGAATGTCGACCTCGCGTCCGCCCGCATCGCCCGCAGGAATGCCGCCGGCCAGCAAGGCCTGGATGTGCTCAGAAAGCGAGGCGTAGGTGGGGCCTTCGCCCTGACCGCCGGGCCGGTAATGCACGGCCACGGCGACGAAGGAGGGGACGACATCGGTGACGCCCGGCAGCTGAGCGTCACGCAGCATGCGGGCGGCCGCCAGGCACGTGCGGCCGATGGCGGCGTCGATGTGTTCGCCGAAGGAAATGATCAGGCAGCGGTCACCCTGGGGCAGGATGCGCCAGCGGGTTTCGGCCGGAGAAAGTGGGTCTGAATTTACGTTCAACGGCACGAAACCTGTAGTGACGGGTTACTTGGCGAACAACGAGTCCATATTCTTGAACGCCTTGAATTCCAGCGCGTTGCCCGACGGATCCAGGAAGAACATGGTGGCCTGTTCGCCCACTTCGCCCTTGAAGCGGATGTAGGGTTCGATGACGAACTCGGTACCGGCGTCGTTCAGGCGCTTGGCCATGGCTTCCCATTGTTCCATGGAAAGCACGGCGCCGAAATGGCGCACGGGCACATTGTGCGAATCAACCGCGCTGGTGGCTTTGTGGCCACACTCGCTGGGCGCCAGGTGAGCCACGATCTGGTGGCCGTAGAAATTGAAGTCGATCCATTCGGGCGAGCTGCGGCCCTCCGGACAGCCCAGCTTTTCGCCGTAGAAGGCGCGGGCTTCGGCCAGATCCCGCACGGGGAAGGCCAGGTGGAACGGCGGCAGGTTGGTTTGAGCGGACATGCAAGGCTCCGGGTCAGGCAAAGGAAAGATGATCGTTCGGGGTGGGCGACCGCTGCAATTGCGTCGGCGTTAGCGCCAGGACGTAGTTTAGGTATTGTTTTTTTTATAGCAAAACGATATTTTTCGAGTCTTAGCATCGAAAAAATTGATTGTGATCAAGGAATTCAAGACCTTCATCGCCGTGGCGCGGGATGGCACCTTTACTGGCGCGGGGGCGCAGTTGGGGCTGACGCAGTCCGCGGTGAGCGCCCAGATCCGGCGGCTGGAGGAATATCTGGGTGTCACGCTGTTTGACCGCAGTCCGCGCGCGGCCCTGCTGAACGCGCACGGCCGCGAGATGCTGCCCCAGGCCGAGGAACTGGTCGCCATGGCCGAGCGCATGGCCGCGCCGGCCGGCGCCGCCCATGTCAGCGGACTGCTACGCATCGGGGCGATTGCCTCGGTGCAGCAGGATCTGCTGGTCCATGCCGTGGGCGAGTTCCGCGCGGAGTATCCCGACGTGCGCGTACGGATCGTGCCCGGTGTGTCGCTGTCGCTGCTGGGGCAGGTGGATGCTGGCGAAGTGGACCTGGCCGTGCTGATCCGCCCGCCTTTCGCCTTGCCGCCCGAGCTGGGATGGCAGCCGCTGATGAGCGAGCCGGTGATGCTGGCCATGCCCGAATCCATGCCGGTCGCGCCTTGGCGGGAGCTGCTGGCAACCCAGCCCTTCATCCGCTACGACCGCGCGTCGTTCGGCGGCCGGGTGGTGGATGTATTTCTGAAGAAGCACCGGATCACTGTGCATGAAGCCGTGGAGCTGGACGAGATCGAGGCCATCGCGGGAATGGTCCGGCACGGGCTGGGCGTGGCGCTGCTGCCCCGGCTGCGGCGTTTGGATATGACCGGGCTGCGGCTTCTGCCGCTGGACGAACACGCGTTTCACCGCGAAATCGGCATCATCGGCCGCCTGCCGTTCGACCCCGGCAGCGTCCGCGAGAAGATCGCGCAATGCCTGCACCGGGCGGCGGGTGATTCGGGAGTGGGCTGACTGCTTTGGATTGGGCCGGTGTCAGACACCCCGGGGAGCGCATGGATGGATTGACGGGCGTCTCGTAGGGGTGTCAGACACCTGGGGTGTTGGACACCTGGGGTGTCTGGCACCGGCCCAAGTTATCTCGACGCAGGTGTCTGACACCCATTGAGACGCCGCGACGAGCCCGCGACGGTAACCGCCGGGTGTCTGACACCGTCCCAAGCCATCTGATCAGCCAACAAAATAGCCCCCGAAGGGGCTCTTGTCTTTACAGCCGGTCGCAGCGGACCGTGATCGGGTGATCGCGCAAGGCCGTCATCACGATGTCGTCCACCTGGCCCTCCACGTCGGTGATCACGTAGCCGATCTGGCCGCGTGTCTGCAGGGTCTGGCTGACGATGTTCAGGCCGTGTTGCGCCATCAGGTTGTCCAGCGCGCCCAGCGCTCCGGGGGCATTGCGGTGCACGTGCAGGATGCGCGTGCCGCCGGCCTGTTCCAGATACGGCAGTTCGGGGAAGTTGACCGCGCCCTTGGTGGTGCCGGCTTGCAGGAAGCGCACGAGCTTTTCGGCGACTTCGCGGCCGATGTTCTCTTGGGATTCCTGCGTGCTGCCGCCGATGTGCGGGGTCAGGATGACGTTGGGCATGCCGATCAGCGGGCTGGCCAGCGGTTCGTCGGCGCTCTTGGGCTCGGTGGGGAACACGTCCAGCGCCGCGCCCGCCAGGTGGCCGGATTTCAGCGCCGCGTGCAGCGCGTTGATGTCCACGACCGCGCCGCGCGAGGCGTTGATCAGGATGGCGCCGCGGCGCATGCGTCCGATGGTTTCGGCGTTCATGATGTTTTCGGTGGACTTGCCGCCGGGCACGTGCAGCGTCACGACATCGGCCTGTTCCAGCAGGTCGTTCAGCGTGCCGGCGGGGCGGGCGTTGCCCAGCGGCAGCTTGGCCTCGACGTCGTGATAGATGACCCGCATGCCCAGGCTTTCGGCCAGGGTGCTGATCTGCGAGCCGATGTTGCCGTACCCGACGATGCCCAGCGTCTTGCCGCGCGTCTCAAAAGCGCCCGCGGCGCTCTTGTCCCAGTGGCCCTGATGGACCCGGGCGTTCTTTTCAGGAATCCGGCGCAGCAGCAGGATCGCCTCGCCCAGCACCAGTTCGGCGACCGAGCGTGTGTTGGAGAACGGCGCATTGAAGACCGGAATGCCGCGCTGCATGGCGGTGTCCAGGTCGACCTGGTTCGTGCCGATGCAGAAGCACCCGACGACGCGCAGGTCCGGGTTGCCGGACAGCAGGGCAGCGTCCAGGTGCGTGCGAGAACGGATCCCCGCCACTTGCACGCCGCGCAGGGCGTCGTGCAATTGCGCCGGCGGCAGGGCCGCGGCATGCGTGACGATATCGGTGTAACCGGCGGCCTCGAAGACGGCGCGAGCGCTCGGGTGGATGTTCTCGAACAGGACGATTTGTGCCATGACTGCCAAGGGGTGGGTGAGAAACGTAATTATTTATTGTGGACCATTTTTGCTGCGGTGCAAGGAGTAGCCATTGAGGCGTTGTGGATGAATTGTTTCAGGCCAGGCTTAGCGGTAGGCCTGAAAAACCTTGGCGCCGCCGCGCTTGTCGACCAGCACCACGTCGTGCGGCGTCTTGCGTCCGCCGTATTCCGGGCCGTCCATGCCCGGGGATCCCAGCGGCATGCCGGGGGCGGAAAGACCCGCCGCATCGGGCTTTTCGAGCAGCAGCCGGCGCACGTCGCTGGCCGGCACGTGGCCTTCGACCGCATAGCCGTCCACCATCGCGGTGTGGCAGGAACCGTGGTCGGCCATGCCCGCGTTGCGGCGGATGGGCCCGGTGTCCTCGACGTCATGCGTGGTCACGGCAAAGCCGTTGTCGCGCATGTGCTTGACCCAATCCTCGCAGCAGCCGCAGGTGGGCGTCTTCCAGACCTCGACTTTCACGGGCGCCTGCGCGGCGGCAATCGCGGGAATGCTGAGGGCCGCGGCAAGGACGAGGCGGCGCGTAAGACGGGAAACGTTCATGATGCTCCGGGGGAATAAAGGGGGGTGTTCAGGCGCGGGCCGGTCAGAACCAGAACCGCACGCCCGCGATGACGGCTGCCTGCGATCGGCTCTCGCCGGCGTCCGAGGCATAGCTCGCCGTCTGGCCGAACTTCCGTTCAAAGGATACGCCAACGTAGGGGGCGAATTCGCGCGTGACCTCGTAACGCAGGCGCAGGGACAGGGATCCTTGGGACAGACCGGAGCCGATGCCGCGTTGCGGGTCGTTCTTGCCGTAGACGCTGGCTTGCAGTTCGGGCGTGAATATCAGGCGCTGGGTCAGCAGCAGATCGTACTCGGCCTTCAGCGCCAGGGCGCTGCGGCCTGACGGGCCTGCATAGGCGGTGGCCGTCAATTCAATGTTGTAGGGCAGTAAGCCCTCGACGCCGACCGCGGCCCAGTTGCGCTTGGGGCCTGCGCCGATGTCCCGGCGCGCACCCAGTTGCAGATCCCAGAAAGGCGAGATGGCGTGGCTCCAGAAGGCCTCGACCTTGCCGTCCGATCCGCCGCCGCTTTCGCGCTCGCCCTCGCTCTTGACGAGCAGGCGGTCCGTGGCGGTGCCGAACCAGAAGCGGCCATCCCACTCGAGCGCGTTCTGCCCGTCGCGATTGCGCGATGCGCCGAATTTGTCGAACAGCACCTGCCACGTGGGCGCGTTGTCCATCATGTGCGGATGGATGCCGTAGCTGTCGTAGCCGCGCGGGCCTTCGCCATCGCTTGCGGGCAGACTGCCGACGGGCGGGGCGCCTGCGGCTGGCGCGTCATGGTTCACTTCTGCATGGTCCATACCCTGGTGGCTTTCCGGGCTGTCCGGTGACGGCGCTTGGCCATGGTCCATTGAGCCATGGTCCATCCCGGTCATGCCGGCATGATCCATTTGCGCCGCTTGAGCCGCGGCCAAGGGGGACGCCAGCGCGAGGGCGATGGCGCAAAGGGCCGGCGCGTGTTTCTGGAAACTGATCGGCTTCATCGTTTACTCCACCACGACCGCCCTGAACATGCCGGCCTCCATGTGATACAGCAGATGGCAGTGGTAGGCCCAGTTCCCACGCGTGTCGGCGCTGACGCGATAGCTGATGCGCTGCGCCGGGTTCAGCGAGATCGTGTGCTTGCGGACCTGGAACGCGCCGTCCGGGGACTCCAGGTCGCTCCACAGGCCGTGCAGATGGATGGGATGCGTCATCATCGTGTCGTTGACGAGCACGAAGCGCACGCGCTCGCCGTGGCGCAGCACGATGGGCCGCGCGTCCGAGAACTTCAAGCCGTTGAACGACCACATGTAGCGCTCCATGTTGCCCGTCAGGTGCAGCTCGATCTCGCGCGAGGGTGCGCGGTTGTCGTCGGGCTCCCGCACCGACCGCAAGTCCGCATACGTCAGCACGCGGCGGCCGTTGTCGCGCAGTCCGGGGCCGGGATCGTCCAGGCGCGTCGACACCACGTCAGGCAGCATGGAATTGCCCACGCCGCGCTCGGCGGGATAGGGGTGCCTGACCTCGACCATGCCGCCCTGGCCCGCGTCCGCGCCGTGCCCGGCGTGCCCGGCCGGCATCGGCTGCGACCCGCTCATGTCGTGGGCCATGCCCATGTCCATCATGCCCAGCACCTGCAGACGGTCCATCTCGGGCACGCTTGCCTGCATGCCGGCGCGGGGCGCGAGCGTGGCGCGCGCATAGCCCGATCTATCCATGGCCTGCGAGAAGATCGTGTAGGCGCGGTCCTGCGCGGGCGTGACGATCACGTCATACGTTTCAGCTACGCCAATGCGAAATTCCTCGACATCCACGGGCCGGACATCCTGGCCGTCGGCGGCCACGACCGTCATCGTCAGGCCCGGGATCCGGACGTCGAAGTACGTCATGGCCGAGCCGTTGATGAACCGCAGCCGCACCCGCTCGCCCGGTTTGAAAAGGCCAGTCCAGTTGGCCGCGGGCGTGGCGCCGTTGGTGAGGTAGGTGTAGGTGGCGCCGGACACGTCAGCCAGATCCGTCGGATTCATGCGCATGCGTTCCCACATCAGCCGATCGGCAAGCGCCGCGCGCCATCCCCTGTCCCCGGCGTTGTCCGCCAGGCTTTGCATGCTGGGCTGGATGCGGTTGTAGTAATCCGGCATCACCTTCAGCTTGTCGAACACGCGCATCGGGTCTTCGTCCGTCCAGTCCGACAGCAGCACCGTGTAGTCGCGGTCGGAGGCGATGGGATCGCGGTGGCGCGGGTCGATGACGATGGCGCCATACAGGCCCGTCTGTTCCTGGAATCCCGAGTGGCTGTGATACCAGTAGGTGCCGCTTTGGCGCACGTCAAAGCGGTACGTGAACGTCTGGCCGGGGTCGATGCCGGCAAAGCTCAGGCCGGGCACGCCATCCATGCCGGTGGGCAGCAGGATGCCGTGCCAATGGATGGAGGTCTGCTCGCGCAGCCGGTTGGTGACGTGCAGCGTCACCGTATCGCCCTCGCGCCAGCGCAGCTGTGGCGCGGGCAGGCGGCCGTTGACCGTGGTGGCCACGCGCGCGGCGCCCGTGAAGTTCACGGGCGTCTCGCCGATCTCCAGGTGAAACTCGGTGCCGCGCAGTTCGGCGGCCGCCGCTGCGCCGGACTGGGCCGATGCATGGCGCCAGCCGCCCAGGGCGGCGAGCGCGCCGCCGGCGGCCAGGCCCTGCACGAAGCGGCGGCGGGTCGTGAGCGTGTTCGCCGTCATGTCACAGCACCGAGACGGCGCCCTTCATGCCAGCGCCATAATGGCCTGGCTCCAAGCAGCCGAAGGACACCGTGCCGGCCTTGCCGAAGCGCCAGACGATCTGGCCGCTTTTGCCGGCGTCCAGCGACACCGCGTTGGGTTCCTCGTGGCGCATGCCGGGGTCTTTCATCATCATGGCGTAATGCGCCTTCAGGTCGGCGTCGGTGCCCAGCACGAGTTCGTGCCGGATCTTCCCGGAATTGCGCACGTTCAGCCGCACGGTTTCGCCGGCCTTGACGTCGATGCTGGCGGGCGAGAAGCGCATGGCGTCGGTCATGTCGACGTCAATGGTGCGCGTGACGCGGGCGGGATCGCCCGGCGCGCCGATGGGCGCGGCCGCCGCGGACGGGGCGTGGCCGCCGTGCGCATGGTCGCCTGCAGCGAACGCGGCGCCGGACATCATCAGCGCCAATGCGGCGGCGCAAGTGCGTAACAGGGTGCCTTTCACGGGAATCCTTGCAATGGAAATGGGCGTGATGACACTGTAGGAAGACCAGGGTGACCCGATCCTGTCACGCAGATTACGTTTTTGTAATGTTCGCGGTCGGCCCCGGGTTGTTGAAGGTGATGCCGACCACGGTGCCGTCGGCGCCGGACGCCGCATCCACGTCGCCGCCGTGCATGCGGGCAATGGCGCGAACGATGGCCAGGCCCAGGCCGTGACCTTCGCTGCGTGGCGCGCGCGTCTGGCCGGAGCGGAAAAAGCGGTCGAAGATCCGGGGCAGGTCCGCGGGCGGGATAGGCGTGCCGGGGTTGTGGACCGTGACCCGCGCCCCGCGCGCGGTGGGGGTGCACGTCAGCACGATCTCGCCGCCTGGCGGCGTCGCCTTGATGGCGTTGGAGATCAGGTTGGCCAGCGCGCGGCGCGCCAGCCCCCGGTTGGCGGCCACGGTGGCGTCGCCCACGCAGCGCAGGCGCACGGCGTGCTCTTCCAGCGTGGCCTCGTAGTATTCGGCGACGCGCCGGGCTTCGGCGGCCAGCGACACGGGCGCCAGGTCGGCGGCGCGCTCGCCGCGGTCGGCGCGCGCCAGGAACAGCATGTCGTTCACCAGCGTCTTCAGGTCTTCCAGTTCTTCCAGATTGGATTCCAGCGCGTCTCGCAGCTCGGCCGCATCGCGCGGCGACGACAGCATGACCTGCGTGCCATTGATGAGGGTCGCCAGCGGCGTGCGCAGTTCGTGCGCGACATCGGCGTTAAAGCCCTCCATCTGCTGATAGGCGGCCTGCAGCCGGTCCAGCGTGCGGTTGAAGGACCGCACCAGTTCATGCAGTTCGCGGTCGGTGTCTTGCAGCGGCAGGCGGCGCGCCAGGTTGTCGGGCTGGATGGCCGCGGCCTGCCCGGACAGCCGCCGCGCGGGCGCCATGCTGCGCCGCACGGCCCAGGCGGCCAGGACGACCGTCGCGCCCACCCACAACGCGCAGATCAGCGCCAGCGCCGTGCCATAGGCATAGAGGAATTGCGCGCTGGTGCGCGTGCTGACTGCCACGGTCAACTGCGCGCCGGGCAGGATGCGATCGTTCATGGCAACGCGCAGGCCGCGCATGCGCCCGCCATCCGGCGTCTGCAAGAGGACTTGCCGGCCATCCGTGGTTTCCAGCGTTTCGGGCGCGGCGCCGCCGTAGACGGCCTGGCCCTGCGCGTCCACGATCCAGATGCCCAGTTGCCCCTGGCCCGCGCGCATCTCGTCGAAGGTGGCCGCCAGGTCGTGCAGGCCGCTCGCACTGTTCTGCATGTCGATCAAGTGGTCGATGAGCTCGAGCTTGCCGCTGACTTCGGTGATCTCCTGGCGCTCGACTTCGCGCTTGAGCGCCCAGAAAAGGGTGGCGCCCGCCACGCTGGAAACAAATAGCGCGATGGCGCCCAGCAGCAGCGTCAGCCGCGCTTGCATGGAGCGCACGCGGGGGCGGCTCATCCGGCGTGGCCGTCAGCGGGGCGATCCCCCGCGGGGCGCGATTCCAGCACGTATCCCATGCCGCGCACGGTGTGCAGCAGCTTCGTGGCGTAGGGATCGTCCAGCTTGCCGCGCAGGCGCCGCACCGCGACGTCGATGACGTTGGTGTCGCTGTCGAAGTTCATGTCCCAGACTTGTTCGGCCAGCGTGGTGCGCGACAGCACCTGCCCCTGGCGGCGCAACAGGAGCGCCAGCAGGCTGAATTCCTTGGCGGTCAGGTCCAGCCGCTGGCCGCCGCGCTGGGCGCGCCGGCGCGCCAGATCCAGCTCCAGGTCCGCCAGCCGCAGCAGCGTGGGCTCCTGCGAGCGGCCGCGGCGCAGCAGCGCGTGCACCCGCGCCAAGAGCTCCGAGAACGCGAAGGGTTTCACCAGGTAGTCGTCGGCGCCGCCCTCCAGGCCGCGGACCCGGTCTTCCACCGCGTCGCGGGCCGTCAGCATCAGGATGGGGGTGTCCTTGTGCGCGCGCACCGAGGCCAGGATCTCGAAGCCGTCCACGCCGGGCAGCATCACGTCCAGCACGATGAGGTCGTACGCGCCTTCGAGCGCGAGGTGGCGGCCGTCCACGCCGTCGCGCGCCACGTCTACGACGTGGCTTTGCTCCGACAGTCCCTTCTTCAGGTAGTCGGCCAATTTGGGTTCGTCTTCGATGACCAGGATGCGCATGGCCAAAAATTTACCACCCGCGCGCCGCCGTCAGGCAGGCAGGCGGGCGGGATCACGCCGTTTCGGCGATGGCGATGCGGTCGGCGGGAAAGCGCAGCGAGAAGACGCTGCCCTTGCCGGGTTCGCTGGTGATGAGCAGTTCGGCGTCGTGCCGCATGGCGATGTGCTTGGTGATCGCCAGGCCCAGGCCGGTGCCGCCGACGGCGCGCGACCGGCCCCGGTCCACGCGGTAAAAGCGTTCGGTCAGGCGCGGCAGATGGCGCGCCGGAATGCCGATGCCGGTGTCCTTGACGCTGTAGCATGCGCCGCCTTCGGGGTCGCGCTCCCAGCGCACGGTGATGGTGCCGCCGTCCGGCGTGTAGCGCACGGCGTTGGTCAGCAGGTTGGAAAGCGCCGAGGTCAGTTCGTTTTCGGCGCCCAGCACGTCCAGGGTTTCATCGATGTGCCAGACCAGTTGATGACGGCCGCCCGACAACGCCTCGATCTGCTGGCGCGCCTTTTGCAGCAGCGCGCCCATGTTCACGGCGCGCGGATCGCTGCCCGGCGACGATTCCAATGTGGACAGCGTCAGCAGGTCTTCCACGATGGCCTGCATGCGGTGCGCCTGCTCGTGCATCATGTCGATGTACTGCTCGCGCTGTTCTTTGGGCAGCACGTCGTCGGGCATGTCGCGCAGCGTTTCCAGAAAGCCCGCCAGCACCGTCAGCGGCGTGCGCAGTTCGTGCGAGACGTTGGCCACGAAGTCGCGGCGCGTGGTTTCCAGGCGCTCGATCTGCGTGACGTCGCGGGTGATGAGCAGGCGCTGGTTGCTGGCGTAGGCCGTCAGTTGCATCATCATCAGCCGTTCCTGGCCCTGCTGCCCCAGCCGCACCAGGATGGGTTCCGGCCACGACGGGCGATGCGCGTACTCCACGAATTCCGGCGCGCGCAGCAGGTTCAGGAGGTTATGTCCGCGGTCGGCCGGCAGTCGCAGGCCCAGATGCTGGCGCGCCATGCGGTTGCACCAGTCGATCTGGAAATCCTCGTTCAGCGTGACGGCGCCGTCGGGCAGGGCCTGGGCAGCAGCCAGCATCCCTTGCATGGTGTCGCGGGTTTCAGTCAGTTCACGCGCGCGGGCGCGGGTGTACCGATAGAGCGGAGCAAGAATGTCGTCCCAGGGGCCGACGGACGCGGGCGGGGCGGAGTCGGGCTGATTGGCCCAGCGGGAGACCAGCGTCAGCCGCCAGCTGCGCCATAGCAGCATGGCGGTCAGCGAGGCCGAAAAAACGACCCAGCCCGCGGGATCTCCAATGAGCCATTGCGCCAATAACGCAACCACCGCCCACAGGGCGACAAATATAAGAGTGCGCAGCCAGATCATCGTGCGCCAGTTTTACCGCGTCGGGAGCTGTGCCGTAAACCGATAGCCGCTGCCGCGGACCGTTTCCACGTGTGCGTCATGGCCGCTGGGTTCCAGGGCCTTGCGCAGGCGGCGGATGTGCACGTCGACCGTGCGTTCTTCCACGAAGACGTGGTCGCCCCAGACCTGGTCCAGCAACTGCGAGCGCGAGAACACGCGCTCGGGGTGCGTCATGAAGAAGTGGAGCAGGCGGAATTCGGTGGGCCCGATTTGCAAGGACTGGCTGTTGCCCGACAGGCGATGCGTCACCGGATCGAGTTTGAGGCCGCCGACGTCGATGACGTCGTCAGTCAGCTGCGGCGCGCGGCGGCGCAGCACGGCCTTGATGCGGGCCATCAGCTCCTTGGGCGAGAAGGGCTTGGTGATGTAGTCATCGGCGCCGGCCTCCAGGCCGTCCACCTTGTCCTGCTCGGAGCCCTTGGCGGTCAGCATGATGACCGGGACGGCGCGGGTGCGCTCGTCGTTGCGCAGCTTGCGCGCCATGGCCAGGCCGGACGTTCCCGGGAGCATCCAATCCAGCAGGATCAGATCGGGAAGCTCGGCGCGGATCAGCGTCTGGGCCTGGTCGGCGTCGAAGGCGCGCAGCACCTTGTGGCCAGCGAAGGACAGGTTGACGGCGATCAGTTCCTGGATGGCGGGTTCGTCTTCGACGACGAGGATGGTGCTGGACATATCGAATTGGGCACACTTCTGAGCGCCGGCGCGGCGCGAACATTGCGATAGTATGGCCGCAATATTTCAGGTATGTGACCGCAGCGCGTCATTCGGCGGGTCCGGCACGCCGCAGGCGCGCGCCCGATAGGCTACCATTGACCGATATATCGGGAATTCACCATGCAAAACCCCTCCGAATCGCAACAATCCGCCGGTTCCGGCTCGACCTCCACGCACTTCGGCTTCCAGTCGGTCCCCGAAGGCGAAAAGGCCCGCAAGGTCGCCGAAGTCTTCCATTCAGTCGCCCAGCGCTACGACGTCATGAACGATTTCATGTCGGCGGGCCTGCATCGCGTCTGGAAGGCCTTCACCATCGGCCGCGCCGCCATCCGTCCCGGCATGAAGGTGCTGGACATCGCCGGCGGCACGGGCGATCTGGCGCGCGCGTTCGCCAAGCGCGCCGGCCCCACGGGCGAGGTCTGGCTGACCGACATCAACGATTCCATGCTGCGCGTCGGCCGTGACCGCCTGACCGACGCTGGCCTGCTGGTGCCCACCGCCGTGTGCGACGCCGAGCGCCTGCCGTTCCCCACCGGTTATTTCGACCGCGTCAGCGTGGCCTTCGGCCTGCGCAACATGACCCACAAGGACCGTGCCCTGGCCGAAATGACCCGGGTGCTCAAGCCGGGCGGCAAGCTGCTCGTCCTGGAGTTCTCGCGCATCGCCAAGCCGCTGTCCCCCGCGTACGACTGGTATTCCTTCAACGTGCTGCCGTGGTTGGGCAAGAAGATCGCCAAGGACGAGGCCAGCTATCGTTACCTGGCCGAATCCATCCGCATGCACCCCGACCAAGAGACCCTGGCCGACATGCTGCGCACCGCCGGCCTGGAGCGGGTGCAATATTTCAACCTGACAGCCGGCATCGCCGCGCTGCACGAAGGCGTGCGCCTGGGCTGACGCCCGGCGTCCACGGCGTGTTTCGCCATCCCGCGGGGAACTTGTGGGGCGGCGGCTTGTCCGTTATTCTTACGCCATTCAGATTACTGTAAGAAAAGTCGCGCAGATGGTCTCGCGTATTGCGAGGCCCTCCCGTTGCTCGGGGCAGCGGGGGCGCGAGTACGAGGGAGCAAACCTATGTCCAAATTCTGTCTTTCGCGCTTTGTCGCGGCAGCGCTCATCGCCGTTTCGGGCGCTGCGCTGGTGACGGCGTCGTTTGACGCTGAAGCCCGCCGCGCCGGCGGCGGTTCCAGCGTGGGCCGTCAATCCTCCAACGTCACGACGCAGCGTCAGGCCACGACGCCGCCGGCTGCCAACAGCAACACCGCGGGCGCCACCGCCGCGCCGGCAGCCGCCGGTGCCGCCACGGCCGGCGCAGCGGGCGCCGCCGCCAAGAGCGGCGCTTCGCGTTGGCTGGGTCCCATCGCCGGCATCGCCGCCGGTCTGGGCATCGCCGCGCTGCTCTCCAGCATGGGCCTGTCGGGCGCGTTCCTGGAATTCCTGTCGTCCGCGCTGCTGATCGCCGCCGTGGTCTTTGCCGTCATGTTCATCATCCGCCGCCTGCGTGGCGCCGGTCCGCGCACTGCCCCCCAGGGCGCATTTGGCGGCAACAACAACGCCTCGGGCCAGCAACAGCAGCCGATGTGGCGTGAAGCGCTGAAGCCGGGCGCCGCCGCGCCCGCAGCCGCCGCACCGGTGGCCGCCGCTCCCATCGAGCCGCCGGCCGTCCTGCCCAAGGCGGGCGATGACAACAACTGGTTCGTGCCGGGCGATTTCGACACGCCGGCCTTCCTGAAGCAAGCCAAGGAACAGTTCGTCCGCATCCAGGCCGTCTGGGACAGCGGCAGCACCGACGGTCTGCGTGAATTCCTGACCGACGACCTGATCACCGAACTCAAGCCGCAACTGGCCGAGCGCGGCGCGGCGCCCAACAAGACCGAAGTGGTCCTGCTGAACGCCGAGATGCTGGGCATCGAAACCGTCTCCGACGGTCACCTGGCCAGCGTGCGCTTCTCGGGCATGCTGCGCGAGGCCCCGGGCGCCGAGGCTTTCCGCTTCGAAGAAGTCTGGAACCTGTTCAAGCCGGCCAATGGCGGCTGGTTGCTGGCCGGCATCCAGCAGATCCCGGTGGAAAACGCCAGCTAATCCCTGGCGGTCCGGCTCGACCGGCCCTCTGCCGCGGACGCCGTCACGGCGTCCGCATGAACCGGCCCCCAAAGGGCCGGTTTTTCATGTGCCTTCCGCAAAACAGGCTCCCATCTAACCCGTTACACTCCCGATTTACCCATCAACTACGGCAAGCCCCCTGGGGACTTTGCAACCGCCATGCTGCCTTTTTCGTTCCTGCCCACCCCCAAGCGCCTGGCCGTCAGCGCTCTGAACGCCCTGTTGCGGCGTGAGGACTGGGCGCGCGAACGCCTGGCGCGGCATGCCGGCAAGACGGTGCGCTTCGTCATGGGCGGCTTCACGCTGGGCTTGTCCATTGATAGCGACGGGCTGGCCGATCAGGCGGACCCGGCCGTGGTGCCGGACGTCACGCTGACCGTGTCGCCAGACAGGCTGCCGTTGCCGCGCCTGGGCGCGGGGCACGAAAAGCCCGATTTCGCCGAGGCCACGCACATCTCTGGCGACGCGGCGCTGGCGCAGGTGGTGGCGGACCTGTCCAAGCAGTTGCGATGGGATCCGGAAGATGCGCTTGCGCGCGTGGTCGGCGATATTGCCGCGCTGCGCATCGTGGGCGGCGCGCGCGCGGTGGCCGGCGGGGCCCGCAATGCGGGTCAGCGGCTGGCCGAAAATATCTCTGAATACCTCTCCGAGGAAAGCGGCGTGCTGGCGGGCCGCCCGGCGCTGGAGCAATGGCGCCTGGACCTGGCCGATCTGAACGCGCGCGCCGATGCGCTGGCGCGGTCGGCGGCCGCGCTGCAAACCCGCCTGGCCTCGGCCGGCGCAAAGCGGGGCGCCTGATCCATGTTCCCCTTGCTGCGCCTCTTCCGCATCATCGTCGTCTCGCTGCGCTACGGCCTGGACGAGCTTGTCCTGTCCAGCCTGAATCACCCGCTGGCCACGTGCCTGCTGCGCGTCATGCGTCTGGGCACGCGTCCGCGCTCGCCGCGCGGCCAGCGGCTGCGTCTTGCGCTGGAATCGCTGGGCCCCATCTTCGTGAAGTTCGGGCAGGTGCTGTCCACCCGCCGCGACCTGATCCCCGCCGACATCGCCAACGAACTGGCGTTGCTGCAGGATCGTGTGCCGCCGTTCCCGTCCGCGCGGGCGGCGGCCTGCATCGAGGCGGCGCTGGGCGCGCCGCCGGAAAAGCTGTTCGCGCAATTCGAGGTGGACCCGGTGGCGTCGGCCTCGATCGCGCAGGTTCACTTCGCGGTGCTGCACGATGGCCGAGAAGTCGCCGTGAAGGTGCTGCGGCCAGGCATGCTCAGCATCATCGAAAAGGATCTGTCGCTCCTGAAGATCGTGGCGCGCATCATCGAGCGCCTGGGCGCCGACGGCCGCCGCCTGAAGCCGCGCGAGGTTGTCGCGGAATTCGACAAGTACCTGCACGACGAACTGGACCTGGTGCGCGAGGCCTCCAATTGCAGCCAGCTGCGCCGCAATTTCGGTCCGGAATCCGGCCGCGGCGACATGCTGATCGTGCCCGAGGTCATCTGGGAATACACGGCCTCCACCGTGTTCACGATGCAGCGCATGTACGGCATGCCGGTGGGTCAGGTGGAGCGTATGCGCGAGGCCGGCATCGACATTCCGACGCTGGCGCGCACCGGCGTCGAGATCTTCTTCACGCAGGTGTTCACCGACGGCTTCTTCCACGCCGACATGCACCCGGGCAACATCTACGTGTCGGACCGCCCTGGCACGCTGGGCAGCTACATCGCGCTGGACTTCGGCATCGTGGGTTCGCTGTCGGAGTTCGACAAGAATTACCTGGCGCAGAATTTCCTGGCCTTCTTCCACCGCGACTATCGCCGCGTGGCGCAACTGCATATCGAATCGGGCTGGGTGCCGCCGGATACGCGCGAGGAAGAGCTTGAGGGCGCGGTGCGCGCCGTCTGCGAACCGTATTTTGACCGGCCGCTGTCGGAGATTTCGCTGGGGCAGGTGCTGCTGCGGCTTTTCCAGACCTCGCGCCGTTTCAACGTCGAGATCCAGCCGCAGCTGGTCCTGTTGCAGAAGACCCTGCTGAACGTCGAGGGACTGGGCCGTCAGCTCGATCCCAACCTCGATCTCTGGAAGACCGCCAAGCCCTATCTGGAACGCTGGATGCGTCAGCGTGTCGGATTCAAGGGCCTGCGGCAAAGCCTGGAAAAAGAGGCCGTGCAGTGGTCGCAAATGCTGCCCGCTCTGCCCAGGCTGGTCCATGACCATCTGAGCCGACCCAATGTCTCGCCCGCAATGCTGGCCGAGATGATGCAGTTACGCCGCGCACAAGAGCAGAACAACCGGCTGGTTGCAGCGCTGGTTGGCGTGCTGGCGCTGGCGGTCGGGGTCGCGATATGGGCGTTGACCCGATAGGCGGCGCGATGATCTAGACCTTACTGTCATGTTTCATTCATGAAACGGTCATCATAGCTTCGCGGGAGACGGCGAAAAATAGCGCTGCGCAAAGTGGCATGCAGCGCCCGAGCCTATAAGAACGCGCGCGCCATTCATCAATTTTCATAGCCCCACTAGCGGGACGAATACAAGGGCAGACAATGCTTTATCCTGAACTCTTCAAAACCATGGAAGCGGTGCGCTGGAACATGGCGCACGACATCCCTTGGGGTGATTTCGACCGCAGCAAGCTCTCGGACGAACAGGCTCACACGATCAAGATGAACGCCATCACCGAGTGGGCGGCGCTGCCGGCCACCGAGATGTTCTTGCGCGACAACCGCGGCGACAGCGATTTCTGCGCGTTCATGTCGGTCTGGTTCTTTGAAGAGCAAAAGCATTCGCTGGTGCTGATCGAGTATCTGCGCCGCTTCTGCCCGGATCTGGTGCCGACCGAGGAAGAGCTGCACAACGTGCGCTTTGAGTTCGACAAGGCGCCTGAACTTGAAACGCTGATGCTGCACTTCTGCGGCGAGGTTCGCCTGAACCACTGGTACCGCCGCGCGGCCGAATGGCACACGGAGCCGGTGATCAAGGCGATCTACAAGACGGTGGCGCAGGACGAGGCGCGCCATGCGGGCGCGTACCTGCAATACATGCGCCGCGCGCTGCATGACCGCGGGCAGGACACGAGCGCGCAGGCGCGTCTGGCGTTCTCGAAGATCGGCGTGCTGATGGCATCGGCTGGCCGCACGCAGCAGGCGCTGCATCCGACCAATCTGCACGTGAACAAGGATCTGTTCCCGAACGACACGGTGCAATCGCGCCTGCCGGAGCCGGGCTGGCTGGAGCACTGGCTGGACACGCAGATCCGTTTCGACGGGGTGTGGGAGCAGAAGGTGGCGACGCGGATTCTGCACATCCTGTCGAAGCTGATGGACCGCAGCTTCGAGACGGTGAAGGATCTGAACCGTTACCGGAAGGAAGTGTCGGCGCTGATCGTTCCGAAGGACAAAGAGATCATCCTGGGCGGCGCCTGATCCCTCCTATAATCGCCGCATGCCTGCCGCCCGTTTCGAATCCAAGGTCCTGTCCCGCGACGAACTCGTCGCTGCCGTCGCCGCTGGCCGCTTTCCGCGGCCGCTGGTGTTCACGAATGGGGTGTTCGACATCCTGCATCGCGGGCATGCGACGTATCTGGATCAGGCGGCGCAGTTGGGGGCGACGTTGATTGTCGCCGTGAATACCGATGAGTCGGTGCGGCGGCTGGGGAAGGGTTCGGAGCGTCCTCTGAATCGGATGGAAGATCGGGCGGCGTTGCTGGCGGCGTTGGGGTTTGTGTCGGTGGTGACGTCGTTTCACGAGGACACGCCCGAGGCGTTGATCGGGGAGCTTCGGCCTGATTTGATCGTCAAGGGTGGCGATTACGACATGGAGACGTTGCCGGAGACTGCGCTGGTGAAGAGCTGGGGGGGGCGTGCCGTGGCGATTCCTTTTGAGTTTGAGCGGTCTACTACGGCGTTGGTGAAGAAGATTCAGGGCGGATGAAAGCTTTGAATTTGAGGTGTTGGATGAGTGTGAGGCGGCCTGGGTGGCCGCCTTTTCTTTTTGTGCTTTGGGCTTTGCAGGTGGGGGCTTTAGGGCTTCGTGGGTCGGTGCTGCCGGTGTTCACGGATCGGTGCTGCCGGTCTTCGTAGGTCGGTGCCGCAGATCTTCTTAGGTCGCCCGGCGCCGCAGTCACCGTGGGCACGATCGCCCACGATTGCGGTCCGGAGCCTTCGCTCCGGACTTGCCTAGGCGGCCCCCCCCTTCGTCATCTTCGTCCAGGACTTCGGCCTTCCCTTCAGATTCCCTCGGGCGCATCGACGGCGCTCGCACCCACGGTGACCGCGACGCCGTGCTACGAGGGTCTTTGGTTTGGGGCGCTGTAAGACCTGTGGTCGGGGAAGGGGATTTGCGGGGCCGCCGAATTGCTGCCGCCCGGGCGGCGGCAATCGGCATCGGGTCGGTGGGACGTCGTGGCGGTGTGCGCTCGCACGCTGGCGGGGGCTGGTGATTAGGTGTCTGACACCCGCGGAGATGATCTTGGGTTCGAGACAGTGCTTCAAGGGTGTCAGACACCGGTGGCGGGGTGTCAGACACCGGTGGCAGGGTGTCAGACACCGGTGGCGCGACACCGGGGCGCGGGTGTCACCCGTGCTGCCCCCTGGCTCGCTCAGCGCGGTGCGCGCAGCAGCCGGTTGATGGCGTCCAGATCCGATTCCGCCAGGATGCCGCTAGTGGCCTTCAAGCGCAGGCCGGAGAGCACCGTGCTGTAGCGGGCCAGGGCCAAGTCGCGCTGGGTGGCGTAGAGCTGTTGCTGGGCGTTCAGGACGTCCAGGTTGATGCGCACGCCGACTTCGTAGCCGGTGCGGTTGGCTTCTACGGCGGCGCGGCTGGATTTTTCGCCGGCTTCCAGGGCCTGGATGCGGGCCAGGCCGCTGGTGACGCCGGTGTAGTACTGGCGCGTGGCCTGGACGGCCTGGCGGCGGGCGGTTTCGAAGTCGTAGCGGGCCTTTTGTTCCAGTTCGACCTTTTCCGTGACTTGCGAGGACACGCCGCCGCCGGAGTAGAGGGGGATGGAGAGGACCACGCCGATGGTGTTGTCGATGGGCTTGCCGGGGGCGGCGTTGCGCATGACGGCGTCGCTGGCGCTGCCGCTGGTGGCGCGCAGGTTCAGGGTGGGGTAGTGGCCGCTCTTGGCGATCTGGATTTCGCGGCCGGCGATGCGGGTGAGCAGTTGCGCGCGCAGGACTTCGAGGCTGGAGGTTTCGGCCTGGTTGCTCCAGTCGGCGATGCGGGCGGGCTGGGGGGCGGGCAGTTGCACGCCGTAGGGCAGTTCGGCCAGTGCGCCGGGCTGCGTGCCGATGATCTTGGCGAGTTCGTCGCGGCGCACTTCCAGGTCGTTCTGCAGGCGCAGTTCCTGGGCCACGACGAGGTCGTAGCGGGACTGCGCCTCGTACGTGTCGGTGATGGTGGCGTTGCCGAGTTCGAAGTTGCGCTTGGCGGATTCCAACTGACCGGCGACGGCGGCCCTTTCGGCTTCGGTGGCGGTCAGGGTGTCTTGGGCGTACAGGACGTTGAAGTAGGCGTCGGCGACGCGTAGCAAGAGGTCCTGGTAGGCCTGCTGGAGCTGGACTTCGACGTCCGCGACGATGAGCTTGGATTGCTCGAAGTTTTGCCAGCGGCCCCAGTCGAAGAGCGGCTGGGTGAGCGCCAGGTCCCACACGCCGCGGCCGCCGCTGTAGGCGTAGGACAGGCCGCGGGTGCTGCGGGTTTCCTGGTAGGCGCCGCCGGCTTCGGCGGTGATCAGGGGCAGCAGCAGCGCGCGGGCCTGGGGTTCTTTTTCAAGGCCGGCGCGGTAGTTGGCGCGCGCGGCGGCGTAGGTGGGGTCATTGCCCAGCGCGGCCTGCCAGACCTGGACCAGGTTCTGGGCGGACGCAGTCAGCGGGCCGGCACTTGCGGCGCAGGTGAAAACCAGTAAAGCCGTAAGTGATCGGACGCGCATGATCTTTCAACGATACGCCGGGCCGCCGGACGTGACGCCGGCCCCATGGGGGCCGGGCGGAAGGCGGCGAGGTCGCGGAGTTAGAACTTGAACTGCGACACCGTGACGCCGCGCAACGGCTTGATGACCGTTTCGAAGAGCTTGACGGTTTCGAAGCTGGCGGCGGTGGTGCGGGTGATGCGACAGGCCGTCATGATGGGGTTCTGGCCGACCACCACGACAAGGCGGCCGCCCACGCGCAACTGGTACTTCAGCGCGTCCGGCACGACCGGCACGGAACCGGTGACCAGGATGGCGTCGTATTCGGTGGAGCCCCAGCCGTTGCGGGCGTCGCCGGTTTCGACCTTGACGTTGGTGACGTTGTTCATCTGCAGGTTCTGCTGCGCGAAGGTCACCAGACGGCTGTCGATTTCGACGGAGGTGACCTGTTGCGCCAGGTAGCCCAGGAGGGCGGCCTGGTAGCCCGAACCGGTGCCGATTTCGAGCACACAGTCGGACTTGGTCAGCAGCAGTTCCTGCGCGAGACGGGCTTCGACCTTGGGGGCGAGCATGGTCTGGCGCGTGTTGACCGCGTTGATCTCGAGCGGCAGCTCCAGGTCGGAAAACGCGAGGCCGCGCAGGGCCGGCGGAACGAATTGTTCGCGGCGCACATCGAACAGCGCTTGCAGCACGTTGGCGTCCAGGACGTCCCACGGGCGGATCTGCTGTTCCACCATATTGAAGCGGGCTTGTTCTACGTCGGGCAGGGTCGAAGCGTTCATGACGGTCAGAAAAAACAGAGGAATCAACGAGCCATTGTACCGATTCGTAGCGTCCTGTGACGGCGCGCCCGTGCGGCAGATGTTTCAGGCCGGCTGACGCTTACCACCAGCCGTGGAAATGGTGGACCGGACCGTGGCCCGATCCGACCGAGAGGCGCTCCGCGTGGCGGATGGCTTCAGTCAGATAGGCCTTGGCGCGCTTGGCGGATTCGGGTACGTCCCCGATTTGCGGCAGCAGCGCCGCCAGCGCGGCCGACAGCGTGCAGCCGGTGCCGTGCGTGTTGGCAGTGTCGATGCGGTGGCCGGGCAGTTCGATCATGCGGTCGCCGTCGTGCAGCAGGTCGATGGTTTCGTTGCCGGGCAGGTGTCCGCCCTTGACCAGCACCCAGCGTTCGCCGGAATGCGCCAGCTTGTTGCGCAGTCGCTCGGCGACGCGCCGCATTTCCTTGACGGTCTCGACGGGGCGCTCTTCGAGCAGCACGCCGGCCTCGGGCAGGTTGGGCGTGAGCAGGGTGGTCAGGGGCAGCATGGCTTCGCGCATGGCGCCGACGGCGTCGTTCTCAAGCAGCAGGTCGCCGCTCTTGGCGACCATGACGGGGTCGAGCACGACGTGCGCGGGCGTCCATTTGGCAAGTTTTTCGGCCACGACCTCGATGATGGGCCGCTGGCCCAGCATGCCGACCTTCACCGCGTCGATGCGCACGTCGGTGAACAGCGTGTCGATCTGCAGGCCGACAAAGGCGGGCGGCACTGGCGAAATGCCGGTCACGCCCTGCGTGTTCTGCGCGGTGAGCGCGGCGATGATGGCGCAGCCGTAGGCGCCCAGCGCGCTCATGGCCTTGACGTCGGCCAGGATGCCGGCGCCGCCGGACGGGTCGACGCCCGCGATGGTCAGCGCGTTGGGGATGGGACGGCCGCTGGCGGCCGGCTGGCGGGAATTCATTTCGTGGGACCGCCGGTGATCAAGCCTTCGGTGGGCGAGCTGGGCGCGCCGCTGTACAGCTTCTTGGGCATGCGGCCGGCCAGGAAGGCCTCACGGCCGCTTTCGACGCCCTTCTTCATGGCGCTGGCCATCAGGATGGGGTCGCGCGCGCCGGCGATGGCGGTGTTCATCAGGACGGCGTCGCAGCCCAGTTCCATGGCGATGGCGGCGTCGGACGCGGTGCCCACGCCGGCGTCGACCACGACCGGCACGCGGGCCTGGTCGATGATGAGGCGCAGGTTCCAGGGGTTCAGGATGCCCATGCCCGAGCCGATCAGCGAGGCCAGCGGCATGACGGCCACGGCGCCCATGTCTTCCAGCATGCGGCACTGGATGGGATCGTCGGTGCAATAGACCATGACCTTGAAGCCTTCATCGACCAGCGTCTTGGTGGCCTTGAGGGTTTCGGGCAT